>Ga0210396_10000027_pt1 | contig 332111 bp, 277 predicted proteins | sample IncBWH17OmetaG_FD_155466 | JGI IMG/M metagenome (GOLD analysis project Ga0210396, IMG submission 155466) | Forest soil microbial communities from Barre Woods Harvard Forest LTER site, Petersham, Massachusetts, United States - Inc-BW-H-17-O ... | reverse complement strand
CTGGAAGAGATAAATGCTGAATGCATCTAAGCATGAAGCTCGCCCTAAGATAAGTTCTCCCAAGGTTTAAGACCTAAGAAGGGCAGTCGAAGACTACGACTTTGATAGGCTGGAGGTAGAAGCGCAGCAATGCGTGAAGCTGACCAGTACTAATCGCCCGTTCGGCTTAATCATAAAACTTTCTCAAATCGTCTTTGAGAGAGGTTAGAGAAGATCGCCTTCTCTTTCGCAGTATGTTCGACTTCGAGTCGAACCTGTAAATTGCCAGCCTAATGTGAGGCCGCTTATGCGGTCGTACATACTTGTCGATCGCTTTGCGATCGCGCAATTTTCTGTTGTCGCCATCGCGCCCGGGAGCGCCGATATTTTTATCGGCGGTTCTCTGGCCGCAACGGCAAAAAAGTTTGCAGTCGTGGTTGGATTTTGAAGGTCTTTTAACCTTCCACTTTCGACTTTCGACTTCTCTGAGTTTCCTGGTGATCATACCGCGAGGGTCACACCCGTTCCCATCCCGAACACGGAAGTTAAGCCTCGCCGGGCCGATGATACTGCACGGGCAACTGTGTGGGAACGTAGGTCGTCGCCGGGATTAAAATCAAAAGGCCGTCTTGAGCAATCAAGACGGCCTTTTTGTTTGTCTGGCCAGGTTCCTCTCAATCTCTTAATATGTCATCCCGACCGGAGCGTCAGCGCCCTTTGCTGACGCGCAGTGGAGGGACCTCTCTTCATCCTCCCTCTCTTCTCTCTTCGCTTCGCGATCCCGCCCTCTGTCATCCCGACCCTATCCGTCATCCCGACCGCAGTGGAGGGACCTCTCTTCTCTCTTCTCTTTTCTCTCTTCTGGTATACAATCTTCCGCCAGCCCGTCCATGGTTTACCACATCTATATCATGGCCAGCGCCTCCGGCGTCCTCTACACCGGCGTCGCCAGCCATCTCGAAGCCCGCGTGGCGCAGCACAAACAAAAACTCTTCCCCGGCTTCAGCGCGCAATACAACATCACCAAGCTCGTCTACTTCGAGCCTTTCTCAGACGTTCGCAACGCCATCGCCCGCGAAAAGCAGCTCAAACGATGGCGCCGCGAGAAAAAAGTCTTCCTGATCGAACGCGCCAACCCCACCTGGCGCGACCTCAGCGCCGACTTCCCCCGCTGATAAGAGAGGTCCCTCCGCTCCGGTCGGGATGACAAATTTTGGGTACGGTCGGGACGACAAATTTTGGGGTTCACGCGATAGTACGGTAAATTGTGGGGTTCACCCGAAAATTTTGGGGCTCACCCGATCGTAACCGTCTGCGCTTCTTCCTCTTTCTTTTCCTCTTTCTTTTCCTCTTTCTTTTCCTCTTTCTTTTCCTCTCTCTCTTCCTCTTCCTCTTATCTTGTCATCCCGACCGGAGCCCCGACGTTTTTTGTCGGGGCGCAGTGGAGGGACCTCTCTTCTCTTTCCCCGATCTGTCATCCCGAACACAGCGGAGGGACCTCTCTTCTCTCTGTGTTTCGTGACGCCGCACTCTGTCATCCCGACCGCAGTGGAGGGACCTCTCTTCTCTTACCGCACCTGTTATGATAAATATCTGCGCCAAGCGTCAAATTGGCGCGTGGAGAAGCTCACGGTGGCTCTGGAAATCACGCAACGCGAAACGGATGGCCTCTATCTTCTGGCCCTACGCGGTCGTCTGGCGCTCGGCGAAGAGAGCGCCGGCTTTCGCTCTGCCATTGACAATCTTCTTGCCGCTGGCGCCGCTCGCATAGTCGTCAATCTCGAACACGTCCATTATGTGGACAGCGCCGGCCTCGGCGCCTTGATCGAAGCCCATCGCAAAATAATCGCCAAAGGCGCGCGCCTCCGCCTCTCTAATCTCGGCCCCAACTTCCGCCGCGCCCTGGAAATCGCCCGCCTCCTCGGCCTCTTCGACTCCCACCCCACCGAATCCGCCGCCCTCTCCAACTTCTAACGCCCCTGTCATCCCGAGCGTAGTCGAGGGACCTCTCTTCTCTGTCCCCGATTCTGTCATCCCGAGCGAAGTCGAGGGACCTCTCTTCTCTCTCCCCGATCTGTCATCCCGAGCGTAGTCGAGGGACCTCTCTTCTCTTTCCCCGGATCTGTCATCCCGACCGCAGTGGAGGGACCTCTCTTCTCTCTCCCCGATCTGTCATCCCGAGCGTAGTCGAGGGACCTCTCTTCTCTTTCCCCGGATCTGTCATCCCGACCGTAGTGGAGGGACCTCTCTTCTCTTACCGCACCTGTTATGATAAATATCTGCGCCAAGCGTCAAATTGGCGCGTGGAGAAGCTCACGGTGGCTCTGGAAATCACGCAACGCGAAACGGATGGCCTCTATCTTCTGGCCCTACGCGGTCGTCTGGCGCTCGGCGAAGAGAGCGCCGGCTTTCGCTCTGCCATTGACAATCTTCTTGCCGCTGGCGCCGCTCGCATAGTCGTCAATCTCGAACACGTCCACTATGTGGACAGCGCCGGCCTCGGCGCCTTGATCGAAGCCCATCGCAAAATAATAGGCAAGGGCGCGCGTCTCCGCCTCTCTAATCTCGGCCCCAACTTCCGCCGCGCCCTGGAAATCGCCCGCCTCCTCGGCCTCTTCGACTACTACCCCACCGAATCCGCCGCCCTCTCCAACTTCTAGCGCCCCTGTCATCCCGGCTTTCTCCTATCTTGTCATCCCGACCGTAGTGGAGGGACCTCTCTTCTCTGTCCCCGATCTGTCATCCCGACCGTAGTGGAGGGACCTCTCTTCTCTGTCCCCGATCTGTCATCCCGACCGTAGTCGAGGGACCCTTCTCTGTCCCCGATGTCATCCCGACCGTAGTGGAGGGACCTCTCTTCTCCCTCCCCGATTCTGTCATCCCGAGCGTAGTGGAGGGACCTCTCTTCTCCCTCCCCGATTCTGTCATCCCGAGCGTAGTCGAGGGACCTCTCTTCTCTTTCCCCGATGTCATCCCGAAGCGCGACCAGCGCTCCGACCGCTGGAAAAATGCCGCTCAGGGGCGGTCGACTACCACCGCTCTGATTCGCGTACCGTCCGGCAAGTCCTTGGTCTGCCGGCAAATATCCGCCAACAGCGAGTAGTGCGCGGACAGATTTGTCGGCGAAACATTCTCCACTGCATATTTTCCGCCCAGGATTGGCGGAATCTTGTACCCGTAGCATTGGTCGGGAGAGAGTGTGAGCCCGGCTGCCACGCACTGATCCACCAGAGGGATCATCAGCCAGTTGTTGGCATTGTCGCCCGCGTCGATTCGCGTCGCGAAGTCGTCGCGGCTATCCGCCAGGCGCTGCATCACGCCGGTTCCCACGTCCAGCATGTGCACCGAGCCGTCTTCGAAAACGGCGAACACGTCGCCAAAGCGGTTCACCAGCCACACGGTAAAGGACGCCGGCAAAGCACCCAACCAGCCCGACAGAAGTTCGGACCAATCCTTTCCGCTCTGCTCAATCAGATAGTCGTGAATGTTCATGGACCGAATCCCCCAAACGCGCTTGGCAACTCCACTATACCGGACGATCCTGCATCCATTCTCTCCCTCCCCGCCTGTCATCCCGACCGCAGTGGAGGGACCTCTCCTCTCTTGCGCGTCTTGTTTTCGGCCTTTGCTCAAACGCTCTCTAAGGAAGAATCGAAGGAATGTTTCTCGCCCGAAGCAGCCCGGAATAGACGGAACGTTTTCCTAGCCTCGGATGACCGGAGTTCCAACTCGGCCAAAGCTTCAGGCAAAATGATTCGGGAACGTCTTCGGAGTCGCTACTGACGGTCCTACTTTCTTTCCAACTCCCCCAGCAGGTTCCTGATTCTGGAATTGAGTTGCTTTATTCGTTTAGTTTGATGCTCGATTTGCTCAACGGTCCCCGCGAGCCGATGCGCTTTGACTGGGTGCAATAGATTCAAAATCCAAGTAAGCCGGGTGTCAGGGGTAACAGCATACAGATGATTGCGAGATTCTTGGAGTTCGCTCAACAGCAATCTGGCTTGCTCCGCACGTTCTAGAGGAACTAAGTCCTTGTGGCTCAGAGTCAGATTCACAAGCCTAGTTGCATTAGAGAGTGCCTCATCGACCACCACTAAGAAGCTCACCCTGCGTTCGCGCGCCCGATTGCGCCAGTCACTCCACGCGAGTTTGTAAGCGGCGAGCAAGAAACCAACCGCCACGAGAAGTTTCCCGATCTGGCCGGGCACCTCGTTGACGTGACTCTGCCATTCCTCCTGAAACCGTTCGCGCCTGCCTTCGGGTAGCCGCCCGACCGCGAGTTTGATAAGACCGCGAATGATCGAGGGGTTCCAAGCGCCCATCTCCTCAGCCAAAATTCGAGATAGCGCGGCTGTAAGAATACTCACGGCAATCAGACCCAAGCCAGTAATCAGCGCCATGCGAACTCCTTGAGCGGAACAACAAGCTCTCGGAAGGCCGACCGCGCTTTTCGCAGGCCAACGCCGGTGACCTGATAGAACCGGCGCCGAGGTCTGCCGAGTTCGTGAGGGTCCTCAGTTTCCCAGCGGCTCTCGACCCAACCCGCTTCCTCTAATCGCATGAGGATCGGATAGAGAGTCCCTGAGGCAAGTTTGGTGGTGCGGGCGATCTCAGCACCCGAAATCTCATCTTGGGTGCGTGACATCAGGGCGGCCAATACTTTCAAAGTTTGAGTGGTAATGCGTGGTTGATCTGTACCCATAGTAGATACTCTACATAGGTAAGCATAAAAAGTCAAGCGCCGCGTCGGGAGCCCGGGACAGACGGAACGTTTCCTAGCCTCGGATGGGTTTCAGCAAAATCGTCCTCCCTGTCCCCGTGTTTCCTCTGGCTAGGCGATCTTGAGACTGTCGAGCCAATCCACCACATGGCCGGCCGCAGAAACCAAACTCCCAATCTCCCGATGTTTCAGAGGCATAGGGTGCCCTTTGCCGTCCTTCTCCAAGTAACAGATTCCCTCGTGTGCAATCTTATTGCGCACGCGAAATAGAACCTCGATTTGCTTATATAAGTCAGGTGCCGCGGTCTTAAGAGAGGGCTGACCTGCGAGCGGCAGAAGCAGATCAAAGTACTTTTCCCAGAATCGAATTTCCAACGAGTCCTCAAGCTTCTTCAACTGGTCCTTGTCAAAGTTGGTCTTCTGGAGGAAGCTTTTGACCGCAACCTCAACGGAGATTGCCGCCAAGAGCACTGCCTTGCGATCGTCGAAATTCGCGGACGCGATCGTGGCATCCAATAAGGACAAAACTTCGACGGGCGGCTGGCCGGAGGACTGCACGGCTTCCCTTAGAGCCTCCCACCTAATGGAATTAATCCCCGAGCGCCCAGCCACGAACTCTCCCGAACAAAAATTAGTGCTCGCGTCTCCCAACGCAGCGCCGGAATAGGGGTCAAACCAACCTTGGCAGTGAGGAAAACCGGCGAACCTTACGTACTCAGGGACCACCTCGGGCGCGTTAAAGTAGATTTCTGTATCGCGTGCCAAGGCGCGACAAAAGTTTAGGAAACGTCGCGCCGCTCCTATCGCGGCGTTTAAAAATCGTGCCCTAACCACTGGCTTGACCAGGTCTTCATTCTTCTCAACCGACCCGACGACTAACACAACGATTGCATCGTAAAATTTTTTGTGGGGTGTTGATGTAATCTGCCAAATCGTGAATTCAGGCTCCGTACCCTGGGGAGTCGCCACCAAATCATCCACTCCCACCGGAGCATCCTTCGCTAACTCTTGGCGCAGCACGACTATTCGGATCCGAAGATCACCCCGCGAGTAATCTATCGGGTCGCTTCCCCAATCGCGTGAATCCCTTGGCAGCAAGAAGGGCAAATACAAGGTCAATTGAAATTGGACTTCCACGGCTGAGATTATAGCCGGGGTGCCGCATCTCTGCAGTTTTCAGGGGCCGAGGGGGACAGACGGGACGTAATCTGTCTCACCAAACTCTAAAATTCCCGCCAACTCCTTCCATCCACTCCACTTCCCCGTCTCACGTTCGAATGATAAATAATAGTACCATTACCTTGACAGTAATCGAAATCCGTGCTAACATTCCCCATGTTCGCCGCCAACCCCACCTTTATCTCTAAATCCGTCGCCGTTTCTGACCTCTGTGTACTCTGCGTCTCTGTGTTTAGCTCTCCGAATCTTTCCCCGTTCAACTTTAAAGTTCTTGCCCTCAGCTTCCAAGGGTCAACTTCTTTCTTTTCAAACTCTTACGCACTCTTTTGCACTCTGCAAGATCGTAACTCTTTTTATTTCAATTATTTCCGCACTCTTTGCGCAAAACACCCAGGGTGGGGGGCACATTCCTCAAACCAAAATCCCGTCGTTCTCCCAGATCCCGACCGCAAGTCGCCAACCACCGTATTGGTTCTCCCTCTTCCACCAGTCACTAATCACCAGTCACGAATCACTAAGTCCTTTACAATCCGCACTTACGCAAAATGCTCCCGCAGCCCCTTTAGAATGAACACTTCCAAAACACAGGACTTAAAACTCTTTAGAATCAACACTTACAAAAAAACCGGGGGAGGGGTCCCCTCGCTGCGCGTCCGGATGACTGAAGGAGAAGAGATGTCCCTCCACTGCGGTCGGGATGACAGACCATCAGAGAGAACGATCAGCCGACTGCTCGGCTCTTTCAGATCAGGCGCGGGTAGCTGGGATTACAAGACCATCCAGACTCAGAGACGAAGCTCGTGGCGCTGGCGTCAGACTCGCCGCAGCGGCTCCGGACATGACGTGGTGGAAGGCTTCCTGGAAGCGCTCCATTTCGGATTGCGTGCCGACGGTGATGCGGACGTGCGTCGGCCAAACGGGCCAGGGGCGGCCGATAAAAACATTTTGGGCGGCCATCGCGGCAATGACTTCCTTCGCGGGGCGCTTGGCGTCGAGCATGAAGCAATTGGATTGCGAGGGAACAAAGGAGTAACCGTTCTTTGAGAGCCATTGAAACGTGGCTTCACGGACAGTCGTATTGATGTGCCTGCGCTCGGGGACGAGCCGCGGGTCCTTCAGGCTCGCCGTTGCGGCGGCCACTGCGGTGATGGGCATGGCGCTCCAACCGGAGAATGCTCCCATTTTTTCGAGAAGGTCTGGCCGGCCGATGGCAAAGCCGCAGCGCAATCCGGCCATGCCATAGATTTTTGAGAAGGTGCGGAGGACGATCACGTCCTTATCGGCTCTCGCGAGATCGAGCGCCGAAGTGGCGTCGGAGAAATGGATGTACGCCTCGTCCACCAGAAGGATGGAGTCTTTCGGTTTGTTGGCAAGCAGGAACTCGATGTCCGAGTGGCTGGTGAGCGTGCCAGTGGGGTTGTTGGGCGAGCAGATGTAGAACATGCCCGCATCCGGCGCGGCCGCCAACATGGCTTTCACATCGTGAGTGTACGAATTCGTGAGCGGCACTTTTACTACGCGGGCGCCGGAGATTTTTGCGGCGTGCGCACCGGCCTCATAACCGGGATCGGCGGTGACGTAGCTTTTCGCAGGAGACGTGAAGGCCAGCACCGAGTAGTGCAACGGTCCGCTGGAGCCCGGGAAAGCGCGGACATACTCGGGCTTGATGCCCTCCGCGGACGCAAATGTCTTGATGAGATCGCCGGTCATCCAGTCTGAATAGCGGCCGCCTTGCGACGCGACACCGTTCACGGCATCGCAAGCCACGCCGCAGGGACCGAGCGGATTTTCGTTAGCATTAATGAGGACCGCATCTTTGGGATATGGCGTGGGATAAGGAAGTGAGGCGGCATGGGCCAGCATCGGCTCGGTAACGATGCGATATCCAACCGCCACCGCTGCGGCGGCAGCAGAGACTTGCAAAAATGAGCGACGGGAACGACAGGCGGGACTTTCTTCTATGGTCATGGTTTTACTTACCTCCAACAAGCCGCTCGCATTGCGCGAAGCGGCTGCACACAAACTATCACGATCCGCGCCGCGGGAACTTCCTATTTGCATTCATTTTCTTGCTAAGGTGGATTTGCAGGGCGCAGCGCCGTGATGCGATGTTGCAGGGAAGATACGGAGAAGAAAAAGGGAACAGGAGGATAGGTGTTGACCTTAAAGCCGGTTAAGGTCATTGTGTGCAAGCAGTTACAGGAGTTTCCCTGCAAAGTCCGATGGAGCTCTCGCGAAGTCTTCCTGTTGAAATTACGAGTTGCCGGCACAAAAAATGGTAAGAAGTACTATTGACTGCGACCGCCCGGCGAAATACCTTATCCTTTGCTTGATCCGGCCAGGATACGAAGCCCAGAGATACGAAACCCACAAGCTGCGAGGCAGGCATGGCCACCGAAACCGCTGCAAACACCGTCATCAATACTTTAGGCAGGTCTCTTGAAGAGCGATGGGAGAGTTTACGCACCCATCGCCGCATAGTCTCTCGAGTGAAATTCCAAGTTGAATGGGAAGAAGGCTCCGAACAGCAGCACGCTAATGGCGTAACCGTCGATGTAAGCAAATCCGGATGTCTTGCTGTTGTCGGCGCGGGACTTCCTCTGCGCAAGCGCGTCCGCCTCATCAATCCCACGAGCGGGCGAATCGCCGAGGCTCACGTTGTTTGGCGAGATCATGAGGCTTGGGACGTCGGCCTCGAACTCGTCAAGCCGGACCCATCCTTCTGGGGCGTGAAGTTTTAATTTGCTGCGCGACAAGCTTCCGACAAACGCGTGAGCAGACCGACCTCCCGGCTAACCGTGTAAACTGACACGGATTCCAGACGCCAGTAGTAGCGCGCCGGAGCGCCCCTCTTCAATTGGGCCACTTCTCCCTGGGCAAGCTCTTCTGAATGGTTTCCAGGTTCTGGAAGCCGTCTTTGATAACCGTTTGTTTGACGTTGTCCTTGGTGACAAGTATGGGGCTTTGAAAAATTGCCTGCACCGTCTTCGTGCCATTGCCGATCGAAACAGCATTTTTGATGGGAGCGCCGGCCGCCAAATTCACGGCAGCTTCCGCGGCCGATCTGGCTTGCAGTCCAATCGGTTTATAGACCGTCATTGTCTGCGTGCCGTCTAATATGCGGATAATGGCGGCGAGATCCGCATCCTGACCGGAGACCAGGACTTTACCGGCGAGTTTGTGCTCCTGCAGCGCCTGGATCGCGCCTCCCGCGGTTCCATCATTCGAGGCGACCACTGCGGTGATATCGCCTTTTGTCTCATCAATGGCCTTAGACATGAGGGCATAAGCCTCGGCGGGATCCCAATCCTTTGCCCAGCCGTCGCTCACGATTTTTATGTCGCTGCTGTCCACCAAAGCTTTCAGGGCGCGCATCTGCCCATCGCGTAAAACTCTGGCATTACTGTCCGTTGGTGAGCCGCCGATCAGAACGTAGTTTCCCTTGGGGGCGAGCCGAGCGAGCGCGGAGGACTGCAACTCTCCAATCAACTCGGCGTTCGTCCCTACAAAGAGATCGACATCGCTGTTGCGCACCAGGCGTTCATAGCACAGTACCGGGACATGCCGGGCCTTCGCCGCATTCAAAATTCGAACGGCCTTGTCCGTGTCGTGAGGAACGAGGACGAGAACTTTCACGCCGGAATCCATCAACTTTTGGGATTGCTGCAATTGCAAGTCGTCGTCTCCCTCCGCGGTTTCCACGAGCACTTCGGCCCCGAGCTCTTTCGCGCGTTTTTGAAAGGTGTCGAGATCGGTCTGCCAGCGTTCAACTTTAAGAGAGTCCATCAGGTAACCGATTTTCAGAGGCGCGCCTTGGGCGGAAGCGCGTTGTTCTTTTGCGAGGTAAATGAGAGAGACGGAGACCACAATCATCGATAGGGAGAGGAGGAATCGATGCCGCAAGGGCTGCATATTCTTATCACCACCAAGTACTTGAAACCGTAGCACCGGCGAGGGAGCGCCACAATCGGATAACTGGCGCGAGCGGACCAAGAGTAAAGGGGAAAGAGGGCGGGTGACCGGTTTCGCAACAGTCGATCCCGGTAGCGGTCATGGGCCGGCTTCCTAGAAGCCGCAAGGCTCCAGCTAAGAGCTTTAGCCGCAAGCAGTTGGCTGAATACCGCGCGTGGCCCCACATTTGCTGGTTCCATGGGTGTAGGCATCCTACATGCCATGGATGTAGAGCATCTACAGGCAGAGGTGAAAATGAGTCCGCGCTACCAGAACCGCATCGAGCTGCTGCAAGGTACGCTCGATTTGCTGATCCTGCAAACCCTGCGCTGGGGGCCGCAGCACGGCTACGGCATCAGCCATGCGATTCGCACAAACTCGGGAGACGTTTTGCAGGTGGACACTGGTTCGCTATATCCCGCGCTGCATCGTTTGGAACGGCAGAAATGGATCACCGCGGATTGGAAGGTTTCTGAGAATAAGCAGCGCGTCAGAGTCTACAGGCTGACGGCCAAAGGCAAAAAACAACTTGAATCCGAGCGCTCTCGCTGGGCGCAGGTCTCGGACGCCATCGCGGGCGTGCTTAGTCCTGGGAAGAGGGAGAGCGAAGCGTGACATTTTCCTTTTGGCATCGTCAAAAACGTGAACGCGAATTGGACGAAGAGCTAGAAAGCCATTTGCAAATGGCAGCGCAGGACCGCGCGGACCGCGGCGAAACGCCAGAACAGGCGCGCCGCGCCGCGCGTCGGGAGTTGGGCAACGTGGGCTTGATCAAGGAGGTCACGCGAGAGATGTGGGGCTGGGCTTCGTTCGAACGGCTTGGGCAGGACCTGCGATATGGCTTGCGGATGCTTGCCAAATCACCAGGATTCACTGGGGTTGCCATTCTGACGCTGGCTCTCGGGATTGGAGCGAACACCGCTTTATTCTCCGTAGTGAACGGCGTGCTTCTAAAACCGCTGCCGTATCCGCGCCCAGAGCAACTGGTGGAGCTGAGCGAGAGCAAGCCGAATTTTGAAACCGGTTCGATTTCCTTTCCAAATTTTCGCGACTGGCAAAAGGATAACCGCACGTTTTCCGGAATGGCCATTTCTCGCGGCTACAACTTCAATCTGACGGGCCTAGGCGAAGCGGAGCAGCTACGCGCCCGATTTATAACATCGGATTTTTTCACAGTTCTCGGAGTGAATCCGCTGATCGGCCGCACCTTCGCGCCGCATGAGGACGATATCGGCGCAGCACCCATCGCGATGGTCAGCGAGGAGTTGTGGAGACGGAAATTCAGCTCTTCTCCCGAGGCTTTGGGGAAAACCCTCAGCCTCGACGGCATGAGCTTCACCATCGCCGGCGTGATACCGGCCAGCTTCGAGCTCTCCTTGGGAAGCTTCCACGACATCGATGTTTACGTGCCGGTGGGCCAGTGGAGCAATCCGCTGCTGCCGAAGCGAGGCGCCGGCTTAGGGTTTCACGGCATTGGACGGCTGAAGCCCGGCGTGACTATCGAGCAGGCTCGAGCGGACATGTCACAGGTCTCGGGCAACCTTGCAGCGGCGTACCCGGATACGAACACTGGAATCGGAGCTACGATACGGCCGCTAAAGCAGACGATGGTCGGCGAAGTAAGCACGCTATTGCTGGTGTTGCTTGCGGCTGTCGGATTTGTGCTCTTGATTGCGTGCGTGAACGTAGCGAACCTGATGCTCGCGCGCGCATCGGCACGCACGCGCGAATTCGCAATCCGGTCGGCGATGGGGGCAGGCCAGGCGAGACTGGTACGCCAACTCCTGACGGAAAGCTTGCTGTTGGCCTTAATCGGAGGGGCGCTCGGCGCGCTGCTCGCTGGCTGGGGCACACGGGCTGCACTTCGCCTGCTAGCGGGAGGGCTGCCGCGCGCAAGCGAAGTCAGATTGGACGCGGGTGTGTTGCTCTTTACCGCGGTCATTTCCGTGGGCTGTGGGATTTTCTTTGGTTTGGCGCCGGCGCTGAAAACCGGAGGGCGAAATTTACACGACCGGCTGAAGGAAGGGGGACGGGGCGGCAGCGGTCTTCGCAACCGCGCGCAAGGAATTTTGGTTGTCGTGGAAACGGCGATGGCATTGATCTTATTGATTTCGGCGGGACTGATGGTGCGGAGTCTGACGGCGATTTGGCACATTAACCCGGGATTTGATTCGAGCAATGTTCTGACTTTCGGCGTGGCTCTTCCGCCTCCCATGCGCAACGCCAGCGCTGCAGGCATTCGCGCGGCACTTCGAAACGTGGATCAGCAATTGAAGGCGGTTCCCGGAGTGAAGGCCCTATCTCTCTCATGGGCTGCCGTGCCGCTGAGCAGCGACGACGAGGATCTCTTCTGGATCGAGGGAAAGCCCAGACCCGAGACCGAGAATGACATGAGCTGGTCTCTCAGTTACGTCGTGGAAGAAGACTATCTGAAGATGATGGGCATTCCGCTCGAACGCGGAAGATTTTTCACGGCCCAAGATAATGAGAATTCTTCGCACGTCATCGTAATTGATGATGTGTTCGCCCGAAAATATTTTCCCGGCCAAGATCCGATCGGGCAGCATGTCTTTTTGCAAAACAAGAGAGGGCGCGCGGAAATCGTGGGCGTCGTGGGACACGTCAAACAATGGGGACTCGTTTCCGACGACAGTGAGTCGCTGCGCGCAGAACTGTACTTTCCCTACATGCAATTGCCCGACCCCGCGATGCTTCTATCATGGAACGGTACAGGCGTGATGGTGCGATACAATCAAAGCGCCGCAAACATCGGAGACTCGCTCAGGTCCGCTATCAAGGGGATCGGTGGCGAGTACGTGATGTCCAAGACGCAAACGATGGAGCAAATTATTTCCGATTCACTTGCCTCGCAGCGGTTTTCCATGTCTGTGCTCGGCATTTTCGCGCTGCTGGCTCTGGCGCTTGCCTCGGTGGGAATTTACGGCGTGGTTTCTTATCTCGCCGGCCAGCGAACGCAGGAGATTGGCATCCGCATGGCCCTCGGCGCAAAACAACGAGACGTGCTGCGAATGGTGTTGCGGGATGGAATGAAGTTGACGCTCGCAGGCGTGTTTATCGGCTGTATGGCTTCGCTTGGATTGACCAGATGGATGGCCAGCTTGCTCTTTGGGGTAAGCGCAACCGATCCACTGACGTTTATCGTGGTGGCGCTCGTGCTGGCTATCGTGGCGCTGGCGGCGTGCTACATCCCTGCGAGGCGCGCCATGCGCGTCGATCCCATGGTTGCGCTGCGATATGAATAGCGAAAACCTCGCGAAACTAGATGGACTTTAAGCCACCGAAGACAGCCAGGCGTCAATGCGGGGCGCAACCACGGTGCAGAACCGTGCTGCGCAGAGTGCAGCAAGGATCCCTGCAAAAACATCCATGGTGTAGTGCGCGCGCAGGATGAGCACTGTAGCGACCTCAAATAGAACGATTCCCACGGCCGCGATCGTGAGCCAGCGCTTGCCGAGGCGCGCCAATTCGATTCCGGCAAAAACGGCGATGGCCGTGTGTCCGGAGAAGAAAAAATCGTTTCCCACGTTGTAGGTGACGAGCGCGGAAGGAAATCCCGGATAGTGCCAGATCATGTTCGGAGGCGCAGGGAGCGAGCATATGGCTTGCAGGATTTGGCGCAGCCCAAGGAGCAGCACAAGTCCTAGAAACGGCCGCACGCTCGGCCCGAAAAGCCAGCGTGCAAGCAAGAACAGTCCGAGGCCGTCGATCAGCGCAGAACTCAAGATCAGTAGCACGTTGGCGGCGGTAGGAGAGTGGTAGAAGTACGAATTGAGGCCGGCAGTCAGCGTGTGAAGCGCGTCGCCGACTCCCGTAGTGGGCGCTGCTCGTTGTGCGATCAGCGATTGCGTCCAGAACCAGATTCCCAGCGCTAGCGCCGTAAGCACAATCCCGCGGATCAAACGACGCCATTTTCGCGCGCTTTCAGCGTCGGTCAATTGACGGGAGCCCACGGTCTTGGCCGGCGCAACTTGCACGGGGCGCTCATGCCTGTTTCGCGACTTCCTGAGCGAGCTCGCGCGCCTTTCGCAAGTCGAGCTTGCCTGTGCCTAGATAAGGCAATTTTTCCACGCGCAGAAATTGATCAGGGCGGGGCCGCCAGAGCGCGGGCAAATCACATTTGGCAAGCAGCTCCAGAGTTTCCTTCAGCTTATCTTCCGGAAGCGTGTGCAGCACCATCAGGCGCTCGCCTTTTCTTTCGTCGGGAACGGCGGTCACCACGAACACTTGCTCCGTCGCGTGCGCCAGCTCGTGGAGCTTGTCCTCGACCTTGATGTGAGGAACCATTTCGCCGCCAATTTTGCTGAAACGGCTCAAGCGATCGGTTACGCGCAGGAAACCATCTTCGTCGAGCATGGCGATGTCGCCGGTGTTGTACCAGCCATCTTGCAGGACGGCTGCCGTTTTTTCTGGTTGATTCAAATAACCCTGCATCACATTCGGTCCGCGCACCAGCAGCAAGCCGGGTTGATTAACGGGCAGAGGTTGTAGCGTTTCGGGGTCGATGATTTTCACTGACATTCCCGGCAGCGGGTGACCAATGCTGCCGCGCTTTGCGCCCACTTGGCGAAAAGATGCGGCGCGAAAATCAATGGTATTCACGGTCACGGCCGGCGAGCACTCCGTGCAGCCGTAGCCCTCCAGAGGCCGGAGGCCAAAGCGGTCCTCAAACGCCTGAGAAATGCGATCCGGGAGTTTTTCCGCGCCGGCCATCACAAAGCGCAGGCTGCCGAACTGCTCGGGTTCGCATCGCCGCGTGTACGCATTGAGAAAAGTCGGCGTGGCGAGAAGCATCGTGACGGCATATTTGTTGACGAGCGCGCCGATGACGCGAGAATCGAGCGGATTCGGGTGAAACACAACGCCGATCCCGGTCGCGGCCGGGAGACACAGCGTGCCGGTGAAACCGAAGGAATGGAAGAAAGGCAAAATGCCCATGATGCGATCGTTGGAGTGCAGCAGAAAAACCTGGTTCAGCTGCTCGACATTCGCGGCTACGTTGTAATGCGTCAGCACCACGCCTTTGGGGTCGCCCGTTGATCCGCTGGAAAAGATAATTGTGGCGATGTCTTCGAGCTGTGTTTTGCGCTCGGCTCCGGCGTACTTTTCGACGAGCCGCGCTGGAAGGAAAAACGCCAAAGCGGCGCCGAGCCGTTCGCTGAAACGCGGCTTCTGCGCGAGGTCTTCGAGAAAAATCGTTTCCGCGGGCGGCTGCACATGCACGCGCTCGAGAAATGCTCGAGCGGTGATCACCGTCTTTAGGTTGCATTGTTTCGCGCAGGATTCCAGAGTTTCATTCGAAGCCGTGTAATTCAGATTGACGGGCACTTTGCCCATCAGCATCGCCGCGAAATTGACCAGAGCGCCAGGAATCGAAGGCGGCAGCAAGATGCCGACCATCTCCTGACCTTGCCACGTCTTCAGCAAGCGCCGCGCCAGGAAGAGTGTTCTTGCAAGCACGGCGAAAAAAGTGAGCTTCGGCGTTTGACCATCGGCCATGGCAAAGCGAAACGGGTGACGCCGCGCCGTGTAGAGAAATGTCCGCGGCAGCGGCCGCATTTGAGGCTTGCGCCGCTCGAACGCTTCTGCTCCGAGGTCCTGGACAGCTTGCCGCGCCTCTTGCGCCGACGCCGTTGAAGGCAGGGGCGGGCCAAACGTCACGCGCACCGGATACGGCAAATGGCGCGGGAACTTCCACAGGAATCGCCCGCCGGAAAAACTGAAGATGGAGCCCCATACGCCGTCGAGGTTTACCGGGATGATGGGAACGTCGACGCCCTTAATGATGCGTTCCATGCCGCGGCGGAATGGCATCATCTGGCCGATGCGCGTCATTTGCCCTTCGGGGAAAATGCAAACCAGCTCGCCGTCTTGCAGCGCCTGCGTCGCGCGCCGCAAGGAATGAATCATTTCGCGCGGACCTTGATCGGATGAAATCGGGATCACTCCGAGAATTTTTGCGAAGGGTTTTACCAGCGGATGGTCGTAGGAACCCTTGAACATCAGAAAACGCACAGGACGGTCAAGCGCGGCGAGGAGCAGCACTGCGTCGGCCATGGAAACGTGATTGGGAACAAGCAGCGCCCCGCCGCGTGCAGGTACGCGTTCGCGCCCCGCCACATCAAGCCGGTAAAGGGTGTGCGTGAGCATCCACAGCAGCAGCCGCAACAACGAGTCCGGCAGCAGCCAGAGGACGTAAGCCGTCGCCGCCAGCGACATAATTGCCGTCCAAATGAAGAAAGACTGCAATCCGACGTGCAAATAATGCGTAAATCCAGAATAGATCGCCGATGCGCCGATGACTCCGACGAAGGACAGGAAATTTGCGAACGCGATGACGCTGCCTTTTTTGTCTTCAGCGGGCCGATGCTGGATTAAGGCATTGATGGGGACAATGAAGAATCCGCCGGAGAATCCCAGCGCGGCCAGCAGCAGCCCTACCTGTAGAAAAGTGAGTCCGTGCAGGGATATCGCGAAGGCAAACAAGGACATGCCAACGGCGCCTAGCGGGATCAGGCCGTACTCGATTTTCCCCGCGGAAAGAAGGCCGGCGGCGTAGCTACCAAGCCCGATGCCTATGGCCAGCGCCGCTTGCAGGTAACCGCCGTGCGTTTCATCGATATGCAGAACTTCACGGCCGTAAAACACAATCACAAATTGCAGCAGCGCGCCGAGAAACCAGAAGTAGGTATTGCCAACGACGGCGAGATGCAAGGTGCGATCCGGCCGGACGATTTGAACTTGCTTAATTAGGTCGCCAAAAATGTTGAAGCGGAACTTCCTGGAAGGGTCGGCGGCAGGAACGCGCGAGATTGTGAAGCTCGTTGCTAGCCCAAACAGAGTGCAAGTACCAAAGATGAGGCCTGCATAAAGCTCACGTTCATGAAACCGCTGAGCCAGCAACGGGCCGGCCACCGCCCCCGCGATAATCGCGATGAAGGTGGTAAGTTCGAGAATCCCGTTGCCCCAGGAAAGCAGCTCGTCCGGAAGAATCTCAGGAAGCGAGCCGTATTTCGCCGGCCCGAAGAACGCAGCTTGCGTGCTGGCGAGAAAAATCACCGCAAAGGCCATCCGCGTGCTGCCTTGCGCGAAGGCGTAGATCGCGAAAAGCATCGCGAAAATCTCGAAGATTTTGGTGCCGATCGCGACGGTTCGTTTGCTGAAGCGGTCCGCCAGGTAGCCGCCTGCCATGGAAAACAGAAGGAAGGGGACCGCAAACAGGTTTCCCACGTAGAAAACTAAGAGATCTTTCTGTGAATCTGTGGGATTGGTCCCGAGGATGAGAAAAATTACGAAAAACTTCAGGCCGTTATCGTTGAACGCGCCCTGAAATTGGGTCGCGATCAGGCTCCAGAATCCGAGCCGCCACTTCCCACTAGGCTCTCGCTTCAAAGGACTTCCGTCATCTGACATGCAGGCGCACCCATGCGTTCAAGTGGAAGCTACAAAGATAGAACGATCTTAGCAGCCCTTCTTGCACGCAGGCGCACGGCCCCAGCCAGCTGTGCCGAAAACGAGACGTTGGTTGTATAGTGCGCGAGTCTATGGCTTTGTAGCCGCGGCCTTAGCTTTGGCAGCGGCTGGCGTTTTCCGACCGGCGTTCAGGTGATCGAAATTCAGCGCCGCGTTGAGTACGAGCATGAAGCTGCCTTGCGTTTCCTGGCGCCACATGGGATTCGTTGCGAAGAGCACGATATGGCCGCGTCCCACGGGCACGTCAACCACCGCGGGTGACCCGGCAAGCTCCGAGCCTCCGGCGAGCATGCCGCTGATCCACAATTCTTTCTCGTCGGCAAAACGCAGTATCACGCGCGGGTAGAGCGATTCCGGCGGAATAAACGCATCCACAAAACGTCGGGCCTCCGGTTCGATGTACAGCTCCTGTTCGGATCGGCTGCGGTGTGGAGGAGGCTCCGGCGTGGTCCAAGGACGCCCTTGCGGAATATCCGGATCGGTCGTGGAGCCTCGTCCGCTCGGGCGTGGCGCATTGGCCGCGTCTTCAAATGATGTGCCCGGCAAGGAAATGCGCAGCACCGGCGCCTGATTAAAATAAACTCCAAGCGTTTCGTCGTAACCATAGGCGATGGGGCTGGATTTGTCTTCCACGTTTGCACGCAGGATCGACCCACGCGCTTGGAGTTGCCGCGTCTCGGCGATGCTCACCGTGTCGGTGAGGCCCAGTTCTATGGGAAGATGCACACTCGAAGCGATTGGCAAGAAGACCCCGCCGTCCTCGACAAATTTCTTCAGATTTGCCACGCCTTCGAAACCAAGGCCGCCTCGAATATCAGGAGCCTCGTCGATTCCTCCCCAATTCGGGGTGAGCGCGGAATTTTGCCACGGCATTGCGCCGCCGTAGTCGCTGCCGTCTGGAAGAATGCGCTTCGGAAGGCCACTTAACATTTGGGCGACGTCCGGTGCGCCCGGCGGGTAAATGATGACGTCGAATTTTTCCCGCAGGTTCGGCATGGCATGAACCGCGGTTTCCGATAGGTAAGTGTAAGGCACGCCTGATTCTTCCAAGCCCAGGCGGAACCAACCTTCATTCTGTGTGCGTGCCCAGGTGTGTAGAAGGGCGATGCGCGGGACGCCGACTTCATGACGCTCAATCTCTGGCACTGCGTCCGCGCTTGTTACACGGATGCCCAGTTCGTGCGCAGCAGTGTTCAGCCGCAGATCCAAGTCGGGCGGATTCGCCTCGACTGGGAGAAGAAACGAGCCGGCTGCAAATTTTTGCTCGGCAGCATCAAATGCCTTTTCTGCTGCGAAAAACTTCACGTCCTTCAAGCGAAAACGCAGAGCCGCGAGGTTGGGTTCAGCGCTGGCGTCTATCACATAACACTTCGTTACAGGCGATTTGCCTTTGACTGCGTGAGGCGGCAAGACACCTCCGTCCGCGCGGGCGGCCTTGTCGACCAGCGTCATCGGAGCCTTCAGTATGGCCGTGTCCGTGATGCGCAGGGTCTTCACGTTGCGCAAAGGCCCGAGCGTCCAACCCGTGTCATCGTAAGGACGCGGGTCGTTGGTCGAGTAATACTGCGTGTCGAGCAGCATGTCCGCAATGCGGCTGTAAGGCTGATCCATTCGGATGATGTAGCTGCCGAGAGGAATCTTCGCCGTCGTTGCTTCGTCGCCCTTTCTTGCCGCAGCTTCGCTCTTGGACTTGTCTGCTCTCTCGTTTTTGATTTCTTCAGCAACCCTTGCGTCGAGCTTAGCCTCTGTCGGTTTTGTGGCAGAGGTGGAAGCTACTTTTACTTCAAAGTCTTGCTCGAGTTTTTGCACCTCCGCGCCTTGCCTTTGCAAGAGGTTGGCGAGCTGCGCGGCAAGCGCTGGACGGCGGCCATCATTCACGATGGCCCACGCGGCAGGACCTTCCGTAGCGGCCTTGGCGACCGACCGTTTGCTCTTAAGGTAGAAATTGCTAAGAAATTCCGGCCCGTGCTGTGCCATGTAGTCCAGCGCCAAAATCAGCCCGCTTTGCTGCATATTGATGTCGTTGCGGAACGACCATTTGACCTTTGCCAGCGGAGGATTCGGCCGAAACCATGTCCGCGACGTTGCTGAGGGTGGCAGCGTGCGCTCCATTGTCTCGGGCGTCAAATTGCCGAACGTTTCATAAAATCGCCCGATCGAGTTGTGTCCATTGGCCACGTAGAACATGTAGTTTGCAGCCCAGCCGTCGTAAAAGCCGTGCGTCCACACGCCCACCACGCCGCGTTCCGTGAGTTTCTCGATTTCGTTGTACGCCATCTTCTGCCATTCGCTGACGACGATGGGATCAAGCCATGCATTATAAGGCCCAGTGCCTGTCGAAATGTAGAGATACGGAACGGATTCGTGCAGGTCGTGCAAAACTTGTGGATGCCAGTTCAAAAAGTTCTGCATCATCACTTGGGAGAGCTTGAGTCCCATGCCGATGCCATCGCGGTTGTTGTCGTGCTGCACGTAGTGTCCCCAGTAGAGGAGGCCTGGCTGCAGCTTATCCGGATTCGCTTTCCTGTAGTTCCAGGAGTCCACGATGCGGTCGTGGCCGTCGACTTCGACAATCGGTGTGATCAGAAATACGACATTCTTGCGAACGTTTTGGATTAGCGGCGTGTCTTCCACGGCGACGCGGTAGGCCAGCTCCATCAGCATTTCTGGCGAGCCCGTCTCGGGCGAGTGAATCGAGCCGGACGCCCAGTAAAACGGTTTGCCACCATCGATGAGCTGCTTCGCATCGGCGTCAGTGATTTTGCGGGGATCGGCGAGCTTGGCGGTAATGTCGCGCAGGTGATCGAGCTGCGCGATGTTGGCTTCATCGCTCACGGCCACGAGCAGAAAGTCTCGCCCTTCTTCCGATTTGCCCACGTGGTAGACTTTCACTCGCGGGCTGGCTTTTGCGAGCTCGTCGTAATAGCGGTAGATATCCTTCGAATACGTTAGAAAGTCGGGCGCCCCGGCGATGTGGCCGAGAATCTTGTCCGGCGAGGGCACTGTAGCCGAAGCCGGGAGATGGTCGACAAGGTCGGTGAGAAAAAACGGCTCCGTCGTAAACTCGCGAATTTTCTTCCCGTACTCCTCGTCGTTTGCCGGAGCACCCTGTGCGCCCGCAAACAACGCACTGAAGCCAGCGAAGAGAAAAGCTGCCATCGTTGGCAACCAGATTCTCCGCGCTAGGCTCCTCCCCGCTCGCGCAAAATCACACAAGTTTCCGCTCGGAACTCTCATCATCGCCTCGCTTTATTTTTTTGCACCCAACCGGCCGCTGCACCATGGGACGGGCCCTGCGCAACAAACGTTTCACGCGTTTTTATAGCATGCCCGCTTCACGGAGGAACCGCGGTAGCATAATGCTTCCTTGGCTTGGAGGGAAGAATGACCAACGGAGCAGGGCTTCAAAAATCCGTGCTCATTACCGGAGCAACGGACGGCTTAGGCAAAGCTACGGCGTTATTGCTCGCGGAGCGCGGCTATAGCGTTTTTGCCGCCGGGCGCTCGCCCGAAAAACGCGCCCAGCTCGATACGCTGGCTCGAGAAAAGAAGCTGTCCCTGGAAACGCTCGAATTAGACGTGTGCGACGATGCGTCCGTCCAACGAGCTGTGGCTAGCGTCCTCGCTAAAGCAGGCGCAATCGACGTCCTCTTCAACAATGCCGGTGTGAACTTCTCCGCCGCTGTGGAAGACTTGCGCATGGAGGACTGGCGGCGCCAGTTCGAAACGAATTTCTTCGGCGTGCTGCGCATCACCCAAGCAGTGGCGCCTTACATGCGCGAACGAAAGAGCGGGCGCATCGTCATGATGAGCTCAGTTTCAGGATTCGTGACCGCCCCGACCCAAGGCGCTTATAGCAGCAGCAAGTTCGCCCTCGAAGCGATGAGCAACGCGTTGCGCCTCGAGCTGTATCCGTTCGGCGTGCAAGTGATCCTCATCGAGCCGGGGTACATCGTGACAGGCATCCAACAAGCAGCAATGGAACTCTCCAAGCCCTACATGGATAAAATGAAAAATGGTCCGTACGCCCCGCTTTACGCGCGATTCCTCGCCAGCGTCACTGGCGCTCGCGCCAAATCTCAGACCACACCCGAAGATTGCGCGCGCATCGTCCTCCGCGCAATCGAAGCCCCGAATCCGAAAATTCGTTACCTCGTTACGGGGCTGGCGGTTGTTGCGAAATGGTGCAAGCGATTGTTGTCAGACAGAATGGTCGACGCTGTTTTCCGGCGGAGGTTCGGAATTGTCCGCGAGAACTGAGCCCTCACGGATTTGAGATCTGGAACGAAAGACTGTTCTCTCGCAGCTCCTGCCACTTTTTTGCCCAGGCCTCGTGAACAGGGCTCTCGGCATAGTCGGCGGCGGCTTCTGCGCTCGTAAATTCGATCGCATACACACCGCTGAAATCCTTGATTTGGTTGCGTTCGGTTTTGATCCAGATATTCTTAATGCCGGGAATTTTTCCTGCCATCTCTTTTATCCCGTTGACGGCAATCTCCCGGTCGTTATTCGAAGTAGCATCCTTGAACTTGTAAATTACGACATGCAGCACCGTTTTTGGCTGTCCAAACCGGTTTTGCGCGGCCACGCTTCGGGCGTGCAGCGAACCGGCTGCAATTCCCGCGATAAACAATCCCCCGCCCAATGCAATCTGCGCCACGCGTTTCTTGGTTGATGTCACGTCTTCCTCCCGTCGTTGTTACCCAGCCAGTCTATGAAATGAGTGCGGTCCGAGGCAACCTGCCGCAAAAATCGCCAGAGTCCTCGCTCGCCATACTGTTTGACGGCCCTGCGTTCCGACCGTTACGCTGCCAAAGCGCTTTTTTCGAGGATGGAATGGACTTTTCGCCCGGCGAATCACCGACGCAGCAAATTCAGCAGGGAAAGCTGCCGCCGCTGCCCCATCTTTGGGCCGGCTATCTTCTTGGATTTGCGACTGTCGTTGCGGAACTCATCGACCCCTCGCTACATTCCCCGAACATTGCCACGACCGAAATTCCAATTCCGAATTTGTATCTCTTTCTTCTTATGTTCGTTGGCGGTGTCTATTGGCTCGTCTGCGTATATCGTTATCACGTCGTGATGCGGCATGTGCCCGGCTGGAAGCACCCCATTTCTCCGGCCCGGGCCGTCGGCTTCCATTTCATCCCTATCTACAACCTCTACTGGGTGTTCAAGTGGCCGCAGGAGATTGCACGGTTCGTGAACTGGAGATTCGGGCAGCCGGTGATGAAGCCGCAAATGGTGGGCCTGACGGTTTTCGCCGCGTTTGTCATGCGTTTCTTGTTTGACCCCGGGCTTGGCCTGATCCTGCTTTTCTTGGCTGGCTCCTACGTCTCAGGCTGCCTTCGCAGAGCCTTGGCGTTACCACCGATGCCAACCGTGAGCTCGCCGCCTGCAATAGAATGAATTCACGTAAGAATCATGGAATGCCGCGCCGGACTGCCCCGGGCGCTTACGTTCTGCCATCCAAAGAAAAACGGCGCGGTGAAGATGTCTTCACCGCGCCGTTTCCTTCGTCTTCTGATTTTAATTGTTTGGCTTGTTTGGCGCGTCAGCCGCTTTCGGGTCTGCCACGCTCGCTGCTATCGGTTTGCCTGCCTCGCTGCCGAAACGCGTCAGGTAGGGCATGAAGGGCGTCACTTCGAACGGCATCTTCTCCCGCTCGGCGACCGTGCCCACTGGCTTGCTCTTGATCAACGCCAGCGTGTCGTTCCAGGGATCCAACTTCACGCGCCCGCCAATCGGCAGGGCCGATATCATCTGCGAGTTTTGCTTGGGATCCGCCTGAGCGGTTGATTTCAGGTCGCCGATCACCCCGACTCGGTCTCCCAGGTGCGGGCTGATCAGGTTCGGAATCTGCTTCGCGCGCGTGTCCAGTGCCGTCAGGAAGAGTGCTGCGTTACCAAGCTGATCTTTGTACGGTGATTTGTTCAACAACTCAAGCGCCTTGGCGTTGGCAGCTTTTTCTTCATCCGGTGTGCGTCCAAAGCCAAAGTGGCGGAAGGTCTCCTTATCATCGACAAGCAGCTGGTCGAAAAAGGCGAAGTTGGAGTCCATTCGGTGGCCAAGAATTGCGTGGCTCAACTCATGGGCAAGGATGGTCGCGAAGCTGGCCTCATCGGGCAGAACGTCGATTAGCCCGCGGCTCAGAACAATCGTGTGGCCTACAGTGTAGGACTCCAGCGTCGAGGTCATCATCACGCGGCAACGCACGTCCGGCTCCAAGTCGACGTTGTTCGTCACTTCGAGGTTGTTCACGATGGTGTCAAGAGCTTTGTCGACTTCACCCTTGGGCGCGATCAATCCGATACGCTCGAGGCGGTCGATAACATTGTCTTCGGCCTGGCGGTCCCAGGAACGCTGCGCTTGAATTGGCGAAAGGTCATTGGCCGTCTTCGTGTCGTCTTGCACCGGTGTCTCGACCAGAATCTTGCTCAGCTCTTGCTCCTGCTGTGAATGGCCAAGGTTATATCCCCACAGCCGCGTTTGCGCCTTGAAGTCCAGCTTCTTGCTCATCGCGTAGTGCAGATCTTTTTCTTCGCTGTACACAAACGACGGCATCCACATTCCCGGCTGCACGTTCGTCCGCCAGCTGTCGAAGTGGAAGTACCAGCTCGAATGCCCTCCGCCGCTGTACGCGCCGTTAAAGCGCACGATGTTGTAATCCTGATCTTCGACCCAGATGCGCCCGAGGAATCGCCCCTTGCCGGATTTATCCTGAGGGGTCACGTCGAACACCAGGCAGCGCACTTCGCCGAGAAACTCGCGCCGCACGTAGTCAAATTTGTAGTGCTGTTTGTCGAATCCGTTCGTGTCGATGAAAATCATCTGCAGGAAGCCGTCCGGAAGAAACTGCATCGCGAACGAAAAGAAATTTCCGACCGACCCGAAGATCTTCTTGCCCTTGCTCTGTGCGTCGCTCAATGCTACCAGCTGGACACCCTTCGAGAAATCGGCGCGCCCCAGGAAATATTTATCTCCCGCGGGCACATAGCCGAGTTCCTTATCGGGTTTCAGGTTCTGAATGTACGTCTCCACCAGAGGCGAGTATTGCCGGATCTGCTGGTCGAGACGGTTTTCGTTCGTGATCACACGGTCGATCACTTGATCCATCGTGCGCGCTTGTTGTGGCTCGGGCACCGCCGCGTTGGCGATGGCCCCGGACCCTGCCAAGATGGATCCGAGGACAACTGTAGCTAACATACGCATTTCTCTCTCCCCTCAATAGGCCAGGCGGAACTCAATCCGCACGCGTGCCGGAAAATCTACCGGCTGGCCTTCGCGTTTTGCAGGTTTAAACTTGATCGTTTGGGCCGCACGGACCGCAGCCTCATCGAGGCCGTGGCCCAATCCGCTTACGACGTGATTTATTTGCATGGCGCCGTTCGAGAGGAACACCACGTCAATCACCACGTCGCCTTCTAACTTTAGATTACGCCCTTCGGCCGTGTATTCCGGCTTCGGCTTCTCCAATATGTCAACAGGTGTGTCCACCGGCCCGGCCGCTGCCACCTTCTTCTTTGGCGCATCCGCCACCGTTTGGTCTCCAAATCCGGAAGACACTACTTTCCCTTGCTTGCCGCCGCTCGGCGGTGGATTTGCTGTGCCATTTCCAAATCCCGAGCTCGCGACAGTCCCTCTAATCCCTTTGTCACCGCCGGTGCCGTTGCCATAACCCGGGCCCCCGGGCAGCGCTGGCGAACCCAGCCGGTTCACATTTGTCGCGTGTTGCGGGTCGCCCTTGCCAGGCATCCCGTTCGGATCGCCAAACCCGCCGGTTTGCACCTTATTCACAGGCGCTTTCACCGTCGCCGGCGCGGCGCTTCCGGAGCTCATATTGTTCAGCTTCACGTCTTCTTTGGGGCGCTTCGGTCCTTTGCTCTCCAGATCGATCTTCGCCGCTTCCAGATGCGCCTGCATCTCCGGCGCCAGCGCTTCCACTTTTTGCACCTTTGGCACCACGGCCTTCGGAACTTCGAAGATGTGCGGCTTCTTGGGATCCAGTTTCACCGGCTCGACCACTTCCGGTTTTGGCGGCGGTGGAGTCTTTGCTTTCACGACCTTCGGCGGCGGAGGAGGCGGGGGGGGCGGCGGCGCCACGGGAATTTCCGTCAACGGTGCCGCTATCTCGACATTTTGAAAGTGCAGCGCCGTCCGCAACTGGTCCGGATAAATCAACGGAATCAGCACGCAAAAAATCAGCAGGCCAAGTTGCAATACCGCGCTGACTCCTATCCGGCTCCAGCGAGGCTTGGCGTCCGGCAGCAAAGCGAGTCGAGCGGCGATAGGCTTGGTCCCGATTGCCGTTTTCCACGCGTCTGGATTGGGTTGGCGGCGTCTATCCGCGTTAAATCCAACGCCCAACCGCGTCGTACTCCCTGGTCGATCTGAAATCATGGTTGTCATCCGCTTGCCGCCTCAAGGGGTTTCATTCTTGGGAACCTCGGGCATCTCTAGGAAGGCCTAGCGTTCCCAAGTTCGCCGTTTTTCTCAGTTCGTGCGCTTTTCCAGTACTAGGGTACTTACGGGGCTGAGGGTGGCCTAATAGGACTTTCGTACTAGCGTCGCGAAGTCGCTAATGGTCCCGCGAGCGCACGGTTGCTCCCAGCCTGCTAACCCGGCGAGGCGGTTCTTGTTGCGGGGTCGGAGGCGCAACCGGTATAGGATACCGCAATCCTGCCTTTCGGTCTCTGTACATTTATGAACACTTCCTCCCCGGCTGGATTAAGCTCGTAGGATGCCAAGCATACCCCCGGCGTTGGATGGTCTGCGATACTGTAAACACCTGAGTTCTCCATGAAGCAAGACACTCCAGACCGCTCGCAATCCCGCCAGCCCGCTGTCCGCAGCAGCGCAGCCCAGACACTGGCTGCGTCTCCCGCCACAATCGACGAGCTCTTCGCGCAGTCTAAAGCCGGTCGTTGGGGCCTATCGCGCGAGCGATTTGCTGCTTCCCTCGAACGCAGCGCGGAGAAACGGCTCGCCAGCGGAAACCTCGCCCCCGAGAAACTCGACGAGTATCTCAGCGCCCTGCATCTCGAAGATCTAGCTCTCGCCGCCGCCTGCATGGAAAATTGCGAACCCGCTTGGGAGGATTTCGTCAGAGCTTACCGCCCCTATCTTCGCGCTGCCGCAGCCGCAGTTCTCCGCTGCAGCTCAGCGTCTCCGGAAGCCTGTGAACTTGCAGATTCCCTTTTTGCAGAACTTTACGGACTCGCTGATGGCGCGCGCCGCGAACGCTCGCTCTTCCGTTATTTCCACGGCCGCAGCTCCCTCAAAACCTGGCTGCGCGCCGTTCTCGCCCAGCGACACATTGACGCCATCCGCGCAGGCCGCCGCTTCGAATCGATCGAGGACGACGACGCAAAACCGAGCGCCAACAAAATCCCTAAGGCCGCTTCCGTCCAGCCATCCGATCCATATCGCGAACGCTACGTCTCTCTTTTCATCAGCGCCTTGCAAGCCGCTCTCACTGCCCTCGATCCTCGCGACGAGCAACGCTTGCGGCTCTACTACGCCAAGGAGCAAACTCTCGCCGAAATCGGCAGACAGCTCGCCGAGCACGAATCCAGCGTCTCACGCAATCTCGATCGCATTCGTCTCGCTCTTCGACACGCCGTCGAGGAGACCCTCCGCAATGGCTGCCCCGCCGTCAACGGCTTCGCCGCCGAGCTTGGCCTCAGCGACGCCCAAATCTCTCTCTGTTTCGAATACGCTTCCGCGGACGCCGCGTTCGACCTGGAAAAACTCCTCCAGCGCCGCGGCCCCTCGACGCCCGCTCGCGGGAGGCCCGGCCCATGAAACTCCGCTCCATCAACTCTTATTGCAAGAACCCCGCCGACCCTCGTTCTAAGGAAGGAGAAAACCATGGCGTCTGACGACCGCGACCGGACCTTTGAAAAAGCGCTCGCCCGCCACCTGCGTTCCTCCGCATCTTCTGGCGTGGATGCCAACGCCCTTGCCGGAGCACCCGGCGATCGCCGCGCCGAATTTTGTCCCGATCCCGAAACGCTGGCCGCCTATCACGATGGCTCGCTCTCGCCCGACGAACGCAATCCCTGGAAACAACACGTCCTCGGTTGCGACCATTGCCAGCTCGTCCTCGCCCATCTCGCCACTCCTCTCGACATTCCGGTCCATCTGGACGCCGGCGAAAATGTTCTGGTAGCGCAGCAGCGAGTCGCTTCCGCAAAAGCCGCTTCGCCAGCCCCCATCGCTCGTCCAAGCCCTCTTCACAGTTTGCGTTGGCTCTGGCTCGTTCCTGCTGGTGCCATCGCCGCAACTCTGATCGCTTGGGTTTCCCTCCAGGAGCCAAAGCGTTTGCCTGGGAGCCCGTCATCGCCCGTTGAAATTGCGGAAAATCGCCAGCCCGCGGTCTCAGCGCCTTCGCCGAAACCCGCGCTCGTTGCTCCGGAGGAGTTGAAGCGCAAGGATCAGCCCGCCGCTCCCTCCGTTGGCGGAGCCGCTGGCGCGGCTCTCGCAGATCGTGGGCTTGCTACCAAGGAGTCTCAAAATCAGCTCCAGTCGGCCCAACAAGCTCCCTCTCGAAATGCTGCTATTCCCAATCACGGACCTTACTTGAGCCAGCAAAAACAAGAACAACAAATCAACCGAATTGCCGCCGGCAACGCCGGACCTCGCGACCAAAAAAAACTCGACGTGCCATCTAGCCCCAATGCAATCGGGGGAGCCGCTGGTTATGTCGCGCCCAGACCTTCAGCAGCCCCGCAGCCTCCTCCGCCTCCCCCATCTTCGGAACCCAGCTTCATCACCGATGGCTCCATTCCGCCTGCTGCAGCCGCGAAGGTCGCGCCACCCGCACCCGCCCCAGCAGTACCAGCTAATTCGCGGGAAGCCGACTCGAGCTCTACAACCGCGGACACAATAACCTCAACCTCTGCCAGTGCCAGCACCGCCCTCGAAGTCACGGCTGCTCCTCAATCCTTCGCCAAAACGCGAGCCATGATGCGCGCGGCTGCTCTGCAAAATCCCCATGTTTTTGCAGCCCCAAGTGGAAAGCAACTTTGGCGCCTCGGGCCAGCCGGTTCGCTCGAACATTCCAAGGACAAAGGTCTGAATTGGATGCCGCAGATCAGCGGCGTCTACACTGATCTCCTCGCCGGCTCCGCTCCATCCGCAAAAGTTTGCTGGATCGTCGGCGTCTCCGGCACCATCCTCCGCACCACCGACAGCGGCACGCATTGGATCAAGCTGGACTCGCCAGTCACAAACGATCTCACCAGTGTTCGCGCCACCGACGCCACGCACGCCTTGATTTGGTCCGTTCCCGACCCGCAGACCGGTCTAATCAAGATTTATCAAACCTCGGATGGCGGAGCGACTTGGTCACCGGCCTCCAATCCGTAGCAACTCGCAGGCGCCTGTTCCGCCTCATGCAAGGAATCCTCGCTTCTTCGTTCTAAGCTGGAAGCGAAATCTTGATCGAGGTAAAACATCATGGAAATCCACACATCAAAAGTTCAGCGCCGCCTGCCCTGGATTCTCTCCGGCACTGCTTTTCTGCTTGCCGCTGCTGCTTTCTTTTATCCCGCGTGCCGTCGGCAACATGTCTTCGCATCGCAAGACAAAACCGTGCAAGAAAAAGAAGCCCCTCGCGCCACCGGCCCCGACCAATCCACCAGCCTCAACGATCAAACCGATCTCAACGTCACGGTCTACAATTCCAACATCGCTCTCGTGCGCGACGTCCGCAATCTCACGCTTCCCAGCGGCGCCTTCCGCCTCAAATTCATGGATATCGCTGCCACCGTGAATCCCGCCACCGTCCATTTCCGTTCTCTCACCGACCCCGATAAGCTCGGCGTCATCGAGCAGAACTACGAATACGATCTTCTCGAGCCCGCCAAGCTTCTCCACAAATACGTCGGCAAGGAAATCACTCTGGTCCGCTCCTATCAAGACAGCGGCACTACCAAGCACGAGGAAATTAAAGCCACCTTGCTCTCCGATAACAATGGGCAGGTCTGGAAAATCGGCAACGACATCGTCACTGGAGGCTACGCCGAGAGTTATCGCTTCCCCGATATCCCCGCCAATCTCTACGACCGGCCCACGCTCCTCATGTCGCTGGAAAATTCCGGCCAGCACAAACAGCAAATCGAAGCCTCTTATCTCGCCAACAACCTGTCCTGGAATTCCGATTATGTTCTAACGGTAGCTCGCGACGACAAAGCCGCCGATCTCGACGGCTGGGTCACTCTCGTCAACAACAGCGGCACCGCTTTCCACAACGCGCGCCTTCAACTCGTCGCCGGCGACTTGAACCGCCTCCCGGCCAACGCTCGTGCCGACATGATGGAGTTGCGAATGGCCCAAAAGTCTGCCGTTGCCGCGCCTCAATTTCAGCAGGAAAACTTCAGCGAATATCATCTCTACACGCTCGGCCGACGCACCTCCGTCGAAGACAAAGAAACGAAGCAGATCAGCCTTCTCGCAGGCACCGACGTCCCCGTCCAGAAAATTTTTGTAGTCAACGGCCAAAACTACTACTACCACAATCGCCAGAACCCCGGCTCTGCTCTCAAGGACGCAGTCCTGGTTTATTACAAATTCAAGAACGACGAAAAAGCGGGGCTTGGCATTCCGATTCCCGCCGGCAATGTCCGCGTCTACCAAAAAGATTCCAAAGGCGGCATTCTCTTCGTCGGCGAAGATCACATCGACCACACTCCCAAGGACGAAAATATCTCTGTCCACATCGGCAACGCCTTCGATGTCGTCTGCGAACGTAAACAGACCGACTACAAGAGCATCGGCACAAACACCTGGGAAATGGAATTTGAAATCACGCTGCGCAACCACAAGGACACGCCCATCACGGTACAGGTCAACGAACCGGTAGGCGGCGATTGGGAAATGCTAAATTCCAGCTACAAATACACAAAAACAAGCGCCTGGGCCGCCCAATTCAACGTCCCCGTCGACAAAAACGGTACCTCCGTCCTCAAATACCGCATCCGCGCCCACTGGTGATTTCGCGCGCGACCTGGGTCGCGTCCAGCCATGCTCAAAACTTTACCGTTCTACCCGTAGGGGCGCGATACATCGTGCCCCTCTTGCTTTTATCTTCGCTTCTGTCGCTTGCCTTACTCGGCTTCCGCCACAAAAATCATCTCAGGCGAATTGTCCCCTAAAGGCGACCGGTCAAAATCTCCATACGCCGCGCTCACTCGGAAACCACACCGCGCCAGCAAATGCTCCACCTCATACCGAAAAAAATATCGAAGCGTCCAGGCGAACACCAGCCTCTCCTCTTTCCCCCGGGCATCCGTCACATAAAAAATCATCTCCACATCATTCCGCTGCTCTGCCCGGTGAAACGCCGTAACTCGCTCCATAATCCTCACCCGCCGTCCGTCCGGCATCGCGTATTCCGCCACCAACCCTTCCTCCTGATACGAGGAATCATGCATCCGCTCCGCATCCGTCTGAAACACATCCAAAATCAACCGCCCGCCACGTTCTCCAAATCGCCGGCCTTCCGCGCGCAAGTGCCTGCGAACGGACTCCAAGCATGAGATTTGCTCGTCAATTTCGAGGAGGTGTTGCATCGGCCGAAAAGGAATAATGACTAGACGGAATTTTTCGCCGAGATCGAATCGAACCATGTTGCCCTGCACCAAATGCACACGTTCGCGCGCTTCCGTCGGCAACCTCGCCCGCTTCTGGTCGCAACGCTCCAGCATCTTCTCGGAAATATCCAGCCCTGTAACCCGATGCCCCGCCTCAGCCAGCGCAAGAGTAATCCGCCCCGTCCCGCAACCCAGTTCGAGCACCGGGTCACCAAATTCATGCACCGCATCCCGGTAAAACGCAACATCCCCCACCCGCCCCCGTACAATCGGCGACTCGTCGTAATAATCCGCAATAAATCCGTCATACAGCGCGCTGCTCATATTTTCCCGGGTACAACTGTTGCCCACATTTCCTTTCCTTTACTTCCTCTACCTCCTTTACCTCCTTTACCTCATTCCAAAACCGCGTCCGCCTCAATCTCCACCAGCATCTCCGGCGAAATCAACTTACTCACTTCGATCATGCTCGTCGCCGGACGTATCGCCCCGAAAAACTCTCCATGCGCCCGCCCAATCTTTTCCCACTCCACAATGTTGGTAACGAAAATCCGTGTTCGCACTACATTCGTCAATCCCGCTCCCGCCTTCACGAGGGCCGCTTCGATATTCCGAATCGTCTGAATCGTTTGGGCGTAAGCGTCTCCCACTCCCACAATTTTCCCATCCGGCCCCGTCGCCGTCGTCCCCGAAACCGTGACCAGGTTTCCGACACGCACCGCCCTCGAATACCCCACAATCGGCTCCCAAGCTGTCCCGCTCGAAATATTCTCCCGTGCCAAATGAGTCTCCTTCGCATCGCCTCGCTGTGTCGCCGCGAGGCTGCATGCTAAACTGAAAGAATTATGGCACAGCCTAAGCGCGAACTTCTTGCCGGGCCGCGCCCCGGAAAACTTCATGCTCTGTAACAACATTCTCGAAGCCATCGGCCACACGCCGCTAGTGCGCCTCAATCGCATCAATCAGGGCCTCAAGCCGCAGATCTATGTCAAAGCGGACTACACCAATCCCGGCGGCTCGGTGAAAGACCGTATCGGCCTCACCATGATTGACGATGCCGAAAAGCGTGGCCTGCTTAAGCCCGGTGGAACCATCATTGAAGGCACGAGCGGCAATACCGGCATGGGTCTCGCGCTCGTCGCCGCCGTCCGCGGCTACAAAATGGTCTTCACCATCACGGACAAACAATCCAAGGAAAAAGTCGATCTTCTGAAAGCGCTTGGCGCCGAAGTCATCGTCTGCCCCACCGCCGTCGAGCCCGAAGATCCGCGCAGCTACTATTCCGTCGCCAAAAAGCTGGCGCGTGAAATTCCAAATTCCTTTTATCCCAATCAGTACGACAATCCCATGAATCCCGAGGCTCATTACCTCACGACCGGCCCGGAAATCTGGGATGACAGCCAGGGCAAAATCACGCATTTCATATGCGGCATAGGCACCGGCGGAACCGTGAGCGGCGTCGGTAAATATCTCAAGGAGAAAAATCCCGCCGTCAAAATAATCGGCGTCGATCCCATCGGCTCGCTGTACTACGATTTTTTCAAGCGCGGCGAAACGGTGAAAGCCAAGACTTACGTTGTCGAAGGCATTGGCGAAGATTTTTTTCCCACCACCATGAATCTCAAGATTCTCGACGACGTCCTTCAAGTCAACGATGAAGAGTGTTTCGTCTTCGCGCGCCGCCTCGTCAAGCTCGAAGGCATCTTCACTGGCGGCTCCGGCGGTGGCTGTATCTCCGCAACTCTCCACCTCGCAAAAGATCTTGGCCCCGAAGCCTTCGTCGTCGCGTTCCTGCCCGACACCGGCATGCGCTATCTCAGCAAGGTATACAACGACGAATGGATGCGCGAGCGCGGCTACGTCGAAGCCGCCGTTCGCATCACTGCCGCCGAAGTCGTCAACGCCAAACACAAAGCCGGAAAAGTGCGGGAACTAGTCATCGCGCGTCCCTATCAAACCGTTTTCCACGCGCTAAAAACCATGCAGGAACAAGACATTTCGCAAATTCCCGTCTTCGAAGAAAATCTGCCCATCGGCACTATTTACGAAGACCAAATTCTCACCATGGCGCTGCAAGGCAAAGACCTGCGCAAACTAGTCGTCCGCGAAGTGATGAGCAAACCGCTCCCGCGCATTCCCGGCACTTCGCCGGTCGAGCGCGTCACCTACATCCTCAGCCACGAAAATCCCGCCGTCTTCGTCGAAATGGACGGCGCCAAATTTGAAATTCTAACCAAGTACGACTTGATGAGCACCGTCGCCAGCCTCATGGAACAAAAGCGCTAAGGAGCAGATGTGCCAGGAACTATTCCAGGCGTCTTGGGTGTAGTCGCATTCGGCGGGATCAAATTTGTTGGCTATTCCCTTGCCGTCTCGGGTCTGAAGGAGGTTGAACCGACCATCGCGTCCTCTGCAACTAAGATTGCTGCGGTGCGAACGGGGCTGGGTGTGATTCTCGGTCCCCTGGCGACTCTTTTCGTTGTCTATCTGATTGGTTTTGTTTTCTTTCATTCGGGCAATTCGTCTTCCTCGTCAAATTCAGGCTCACAGATGCCCGTTATTTATGGCATTTTGTTTATTGTTCGCATTTTTGTCTGGGCATTCGTTCTCTTTCTTTTCACAAACAAGGCCCCGCTACCCAAGTCTAGGTTCTGGTTTTATGCCTTCGTAGGCGCATTAGTCTCCAGCTTGCTTGATTGGCCGGGATACGCGTTAGCCATCGCGGCCCCCGGGAGAATTGTATTCTGTTAATTCAAATAGCGACCCGAATGCTCAATGAAAATCCTCGACTTTAATGAACGGCTGAAAGACTCGATCCTTATCGCGGATGGCGCGATGGGCTCGATGCTGCACGAAGCTGTCGGCACGCAGCGCTGCTTCGATGAACTTAACGCCACCGAGCCTGAAGCCGTGTTCCGCGTCCACCAGGCGTATATCGAAGCAGGCGCGCAAATTATCGAGACCAATACGTTCGGTGCAAATCGCTTCAAACTCGCGCCGCTCGGCCTCGGCGACGAAGTGCAGCGCCTGAATTCCCGCGGCGTGAAAATTGCTCGCGAAGCACGCGAATCCGCTTCGCGCGAAGTTCTTATCGCAGGCTCGATCGGCCCGCTTGGCCTCGGCGTGCAATCCCGTCATCCCGAGCCCGGCGAGATTCTGGACGTATTCCACGAGCAGGCCCTCGCTCTCGAGGAGCGCGGCGTCGATTTCTACATTCTCGAAACGTTTTCGTATATCGAGGAAATTCTTCTCGCTGTTGACGCCATCCGCTCCTTCTCCGGTTTGCCCATCATTGCTCAACTCACGTATTCCGAAGAAGGCACCACGTACGGCGACCTCCGACCCGCAGGCGCCGCCGCGCAGCTCAAAGCAAAAAATGTTCAAGTCATCGGCGCGAATTGCACCCTTGGCCCGCAGCCATTGCTCAAAATCTTGCGTGAACTCACCGAAGTCGACGACCTCCGCGTCAGCGGCATGCCGAATGCTGGTTTGCCCAAGCGCGAAGGCGACCGCATCGTCTATCCCAAATCTTCGCCGGAATATTTCGCGCTCTTCGCGCGAGAAGCCGCTGCGCTCGGCGTCCGCATTCTCGGCGGCTGCTGCGGCACCACTCCTGCGCATATTCGCGCGATGGCCGAAGCCGTCAAATCACTGCGTCCAACAAAATCCACCGCGGCGCACCACTCGGTCGAAGTCGTTGCAAAGCCAGCACCAGTCTTGCAGCGCGAGCCCGAAAGCAAATTCTGGAAAAAACTCCAGACCAAGGAATTTACAGTCTGCGTCGAAATCGATCCGCCAAAAGGCCTTTCGCTCGACCGCATTTTCGAGCAAGTCGATAAGATCATGGCTTCGAACAAAGTCGACGCCATCGACATCAACAGCGGCGCCATGGCTCGCGTCGGCATGGACGCGCTCATCACCGCGGGAGCGCTCGAAGCGCGTGGCGTCGAAACCGTGCCGCATCTCACCACGCGAGACTTCAACATCATCGGCTTGCAAGCCTGTTTGCTCGGCGCCTGGACCGTGGGCGGCGTTCGCAACGTGCTCGCCATCACCGGCGACCCGCCCGCCGTCGGCGATTATCCGGAGACTAGCGGCGTATATGAAGTCGATTCCGTCGGCCTGGTCAAAGTGCTCAGCCGCCTCAATCAGGGCACGGACTGGGCGGGCAAAACTTTGGGCGGCGCAACCAATTTCGCCATCGGCGTCGCGGTCAATCCTGTCGCCGACGATCTCGACAACGAAATCGAACGCTTCCACGCCAAAATCGAAGCCGGCGCGCACTTCGCGATGACTCAGCCCATCTTCGATCCCGAGCACTGGCACGCCTTCGTGAAAAAACTCGGCGGCAAGCCGTCCATCCCCGTGCTCCTCGGCATCTGGCCCCTAAATAGTTATAAGCAAGCGCTGCGCCTCAACAACGAAGTTCCCGGCATCGTCATCCCGCAACAAGTTCTTGCGTCGCTCGAATCCGCCGGCGCCGCCGCTCGCGAACGTGGTTTCGACCTCGCGCGCCAAATGCTGGCCTGGTCGCGCACCGAACTCGCCGGCGCCTATCTCATTCCTCCCTTCAAACGCTACGAAGAAGTCCTCGACATCCTATAGGAGGTTTTTTCTTGAGTGGGACAGACTTCAGTCTGTCGTCTTTGCTTTTACCGCTCTCGTTGTAACTCTTCGCAAGAGCGGCACCAGAAACACATACGCCAGCGGCACAAACGCCGTCGCAATCAAACACCACGCCACAGCCGCATGCCAGATCGTCGTCCACAAGAATCGCGTAGCGCCCCAGAAACCGGTATGCACGGCCGCAACAATCTGGGGCACCGAAAGCGGCAAATGGGGCGCGCCAAACAGCTTTTCGCCTGCACGAAAAAACGGAATGAGCAAGGCAATCTGTAACGGGTAGACGAAATAATTCACAATCTGAATCGCCGGCAAATTCAGCCGCCACACAAACGCCACGAGCGCGCAGAGCGCCGTCGTCGTCCCCAACACAGGAAACACGCCCAGCGCCACGCCGAGCGCGAGGCTTAACGCCATCTTTTCCGGCGTCACGCCCTGGCGCAGCAACTCCACAATCGGCCGCGCAATTCGTCGCCGAAACAAACCTTCTCTCCTGCCGCTATCCAGCTCCACGCAATGAATCCTCGCTCCCATCATATTCGGAAAGTTGTTTTCCCAGCCGCTCTCCGTTTTCTGCTCCCCTGTGCGATGAGGGGCTTGCGGAGTTTCGGCGAGCGACCTATGCTCCGTGCTTCTGAGGAGGTAGCGAGACGATGAACAAGAGCTATCGCTGGGTACTGGGTGGCGCGGCCCTCATCTTGCTGTTTGCGCTGGGCGTGCGAACGGGGAAGCAGACGAAGGCGGCGGAGGCGCGCGAGGCCGACAAGGCCGCGATCACGGCCGTGTTGAATGCGCAGCAAGCGGCTTGGAATCGCGGCGACGTGGACGCGTTCCTGGTGGGCTACTGGCATTCGCCGGAACTGACCTTTTCCGGGAGCAACGGCGTGTCGCGCGGGTGGGACGGGGTGTTGGCGCGGTACAAAAAGAACTATCCAGACCGGGCAGCGATGGGGCAACTCGATTTTTCCGAGCTCGAATTCCGTTTCTTGGGTCCGGATGCGGCGCTGGTGCTGGGGCACTGGCATTTGAAACGCGACAAAGGAGATATCGGCGGCGTGTTCTCGCTGGTATGGCAGCGGTTTCCCGAGGGCTGGAAAATCGTTCACGACCATACCAGCGCAGTAGGGAATTAAAACGCCATTCGAGTCGCGCGGCGCGACTTATGCTACCTAGCTATTCGTTCTATAAATATATGAAACTAAAACACTTAAAGGCAGCAAACGGTGCGTCCTACGGAGATGGTACTAGCGGGCTATTGGAGCGGGAGAATGACCTGGGGAGAATGTAAGTAGAGGCACAAGAGGGATGTTCGCCGCTATGCTACTTGCGATCTCCATTGTGGCGCTTTCGCAGTTCGCTCTGTATTACTGGCGGGCGATCCTGGCGGGAGTGGCAGCACAGCCCGTTTCCGAGCGGGTTTTGGCGGCGGCTAATCTGGACGCCGGACGGATGCAGGGCCGCGATTTCGAGAAATTGGCCGGTTTGCACGAGTTGACGCCGGAGTTGGGCCCTGGTGGCGGTGGGTTGAGCCTGGTCCGCGCTTATTACCGCATTGTTGAAGGGCTGGGTACTCTGTCTGGAATGCGTATGCCTGCGGTGGCTGAGTGGTGCGAGCGCGAACGCGTGATTTGCGCACGGTACGCGGCGGTGCAGATTGACCGGCGTTTGCAGGTGAATTTGGCATTGGTGGCAGCGTTGCGGTCCTGCTAACGAAGCAATTAACGCGGGCTCATCCTTAGACGTTTTTCTCTCCTAACCTTCAGATATCTCTCTTTTCGTCTTCCTGTATCACTTCCTGAAGCTCGAATTCTGCCTATCCAAACACGAGACTTTTCGACAGCCCGGCTCAGAAGGCGGGCCCACCAGCGCTTCGAAACTTGGCACGAGTCATCGAGGATGGCGTGTCGGTTGCGAATACGATTTCGGATGTGGCTTTCGGGTGTAACCTTTTTGGGGTTTGGCGGTAGTCACCTTATGAAAGAGCAAGAACGGGCCGAAACGGAAAATGACCAGGCGATGAAGTTGGCTCCGGACGAGGACTTGATGCTCGAAGTGCGCAATGGCGCGGGCGAGACGCTGGGGGTGTTGTTCGACCGGTATCACTCGCCGCTTTGCAATTTTTATTCGAAGCTGACGGGCGACCGGACGTTGAGCGAGGACCTGGTGCAGGAAGTTTTTCTGCGGATCTTGAAGTACCGGCAGAGTTATCAGCCGGGCACGCCCTTTCGGGCTTGGATTTACCAGATTGCGAGGAATGCGCGCGTGGATCATTACCGGAAGACGCCGAGGCACATCACGTTTGAACCGGAGATGGTGGCGCCGGTGATGCCGAAAGATTCGGCGCAGCAAACGGAGGAAACGGAATTGCTGCACCGCGCGCTGATGCAGATGCCGGAAGAAAAAAGAGAGATTTTGGTTTTGAGCCGTTTTCAGGAATTGAAGTACGACGAAATTGCCCGTTTGCTTGGGTGCGAACTTGGGACTGTCAAGACGCGCATTCATCGGGCGATTCAGGAGCTGCGGCAGAATTTCAAACAGTTGGAGCGTGGGCTTGCGCCACGGGAGGCGGGGCCCGCGGTGGTAAAAACAATTCCACCCCGGAGGTTCGGAAATGAAGTGTGAAGAGATCGGAGAACTCCTGCCGGATTATTTGCAGGGGAGTTTGAAAGCCGAGCAGGACGATTTGGTGGAACAGCACATTGCGGAATGCGGGGATTGCCGCGAAGAGGTGGCGATTTGGAAAAAATTGTCGCTGCTGCCGGTGGAGCAGCCGAGCGCAGGGTCTCGCGAACGGTTTGAGGCGATGCTGCGCGCGTACCAGACGGGACGGAACGATAAAGCGTCGGCGGGATTCGAACGCCCGAAACGCGCGGCGGTGTGGAATTGGTTGCGTTCCCCGGTGGGGGCGATGGCGTGGAGCGCGGCGTTGCTGGTGATTGGAATTTTCGCGGGCAATTATTTCGGTAATAGAACGGCAATGCACTCGAACACGAACCAGGACGAAATCGCAGCGATGCACACCGAATTGGCGAATATGAAGCAGATGGTGGTGCTGTCGATGCTGCAGCAGCAGTCCGCGAGCGAGCGGCTGCAGGGAGTGAGTTTCAGCCGGCGGGAGGACCAACTCGATCCGCAAGTGATGTCCGCGCTGGTCCACACCTTGCGTTATGACGGCAGCGTGGATGTGCGGCTGGCGGCGCTCGATGCTCTAAGCCGGCACGGCGCCCAGCCGCAGGTTCACAAGGGAGTTGTGGATGCGCTGCAGGAGCAGCAGTCGCCGCTGGTGCAGGTGGCGTTGATCGACTTGATGGTGGAGTGGCGCGATCCGGATGCGGCACAGCGGCTGCGCAATTTTGTGCAAACGCCGAATTTGAATCCGACGGTGAAGCAGCGCGCGGATTGGGCGCTGAGCAAGTTGAATTGAGGAGGAGTGCGTGCGCAGAAAAACTTTCTTTGCAGTCTTGATGATGTATGTGGCGGTGGCGCTCCTCTTGCCGGTGATTCCGGCAAATAAATTAGCGGGCGGGCGTTCGGTGAAAAGTATAGGCAGCGCTTTGCTCGGGATGTTAGGACCGGAGACCGTGTCCGCGAAGGGGCCCGATGACGACGACCGCTACTTGAATGCGCGGGACGAGGAAAAGATACAGAAGTCGTTCACGATGCCCGCCGCGGGACAGAAGTCGCTGGAAGTTGACAATGTGTGGGGATCGATCGAAGTGATCGCCGACACGACCGACAAGGTGGAACTGACGGTTGCGAGGACGAACGAGGCGGAGTCGAAAGAGAAGCTTGAAAAGGCGAAGAAGGAAGTGACGCTGGACATCACGCAGGAAGAAGGCGCGCTGAAGCTGTACGTGAATGGGCCGTTTCGCTGCCAGTGCGACGATTGCCGGCATTCGCGCGATGACGAAGGGTACCGGGTCAAGATGGACTTTAAGGTTCATGTGCCGCGCGATATCGATATCAAGGTGAAAACGGTGAACGAAGGGCACGTGAAGGTGAGCAACATCAACGGGAGTTTCGTCGTGCGAAATGTGAACGGAGACATTGAGATGGACAACGTGGCGGGGTCGGGGACCGCGAGAACCGTGAACGGACCGGTAATCGTATCGTTCCGGCAGAACCCCCTTGAGAAATCGGAGTTCAAGACCGTGAACGGAAGCATCGAGCTGCGGTTTGCGCATGACTTGTCCGCGGATTTTCGGTTCAAGACGTTTAACGGGGGCATTTACAGCGATTTTCCAGTGACGACACTGCCGGTGCACGCGATCCAGGAAGAACGGCGCGGCGGGAAAATGGTTTATCGAGCGGACCGCTTCACGGGAGCGCGAGTGAACGGCGGTGGTCCAGAGATTCAGATTGAAAATCTAAATGGAGACATTCGCATTCTTGAAAATCATGAATAACCTAATACATCGGTTCACGCAGGTCTTGGTAGTGGCGGCATTATTCAGCGCGGCGCTGATCGCCCCCCGCGCGCGGGCAGAGGCGCAAGCGCAGTCGGGGAGCGACCGCGTGTCGGTCACTCTGAGCGATCCGGCAAGGCCGGCCTTTGTGAAAGCGAGCTCGGTGAACGGCAGCATTACGGTGAAAGCCTACGAAGGTAAAGAAGTGATCGTGGAAGCGCGGGGACGGAATGAGGAAAGCGAAAGACCGTCCGGTGGACCGAAGCGCTTGAATATTTCGACGACGGGGCTGACGGTCGAGGAAGAGAACAATGAAGTGCGCATCAGCACGGAATCTTACGCACGCACAATTGATTTGACGATTTCGGTGCCGGTGCACACGTCGGTGAAGCTGCGAGCGGTGAATGATGGAGACATCATGGTAACGGGAGTGGACGGCGAATTGGATGTCGACGACATCAACGGCGCGGTGACGCTAAATAATGTTTCCGGAAGCGCGGTGGCGCATGCGTTGAACGGGCACGTGCACGTCACGTTCGCGAAAGTGAATCCGCAGAAGCCGATGGCGTTCAGTTCGCTGAATGGAGATATTGATGTAACGTTCCCGGCGGACCTGAAGGCAAATGTCAGCATTCGATCCGATCGCGGCGATGTGTTTAGCGACTTTGATGTGCAGCTGCAGGCGTCGGCGCCGAGGCAGGAAGTGGAAGACGGGCGCGGGAAAGGCGGAAAGTACCGCGTGAAGATCGACAAGACCGTGCACGGAACGATCAACGGCGGCGGGCCGGAATATCAATTCACAAATTTTCAGGGCCAGATCTACCTTCGGAAGGCGGGTAGTGCGCGGTAAGGCGAGATGGTGGTCTTTCGAGAGAGAGAACCCATGAGCGGAGTCTCGAAATCGACGAATGTTTCGGAGGTCAGGACTTTTTCTTGGTGGGTTTGGGCTTTAATGTTCCGATATACGCACAGCTTATGTCGAGGTACTTCCGCAGCTCTTTTGTTTTCTTCAGCAACGAATCAGGAACGGTTACGTACTCCTTCATGACGGCCCCGTAGGCTTCAAAAAGGGTCGTCTTATACTTCTTCAGGAAATCTTCTCTTTCCTTTTCGGGAAGCCGCAAGGCTAAAGTCCCAGCCGGGTTCAAATACGTGAACATGTGCCCGTTGAGCGAGGTATAAGGGTTGGCGGCGCCCTTTCGCTCGATTTTTGGCTTGGTCGCGAGGAGCTTGTCATACAGCGCCTGTTTATCGGCGGGGATGTTGCATTTTTTCTTTGTGCTCATGACGCTTCCCTTGTGCGTAAAACGGGGGCTCGCTAATAGGCCCAACGGAGGAGAACCCCGCCGGTGGTGTAGCCCGCCCCAACGGTGACGATGAGCACCAGGTCACCTTTGCGAAGGCGGCCCTGTTTGACGGCATCGCACAATCCCAAAGGAATCGTACCGGCCGTGGTGTTGGCGTAGCGGTCGATATTGACGAGGACTTTCGAGTCATCGACACCCAGGCGCTCCTGCGCTGCACGGATGATGCGGAGGTTGGCCTGGTGAGGAACCATCAAAGCTAAATCATCCTTGCTGAATCCATTACGCTCGAGAAGTTTTGCGGACATTTCCGCCATGCGGCGGGCCGCGTACTTGAAGACTTGCGAGCCTTCTTGATGGACAAAATGCATCTTTTTTTCGATGGTTTCCGAAGTTGCGGGATGCAGGGAACCGCCGCCGGGCATATAGAGGAACTGGCCGCCAGAACCATCGACATCATGCTCGAAATCGAGGATGCCTTCACCATCGGCTGCTGGTTCGAGGAGAACCGCGCCGGCGCCGTCGCCAAAGAGGATGCAGGTGGAGCGGTCGGTGTAGTCCAGTATGGAACTCATCTTGTCGCTGCCAATAACCAAAACCTTTTTGTGGGCGCCGGAACCAACGAATTGCGCGCCTACGGTGAGCGCATAGGCAAATCCGGAACAAGCCGCGGAAAGATCGAACCCCCACGCTTTTTTTGCGCCGATGCGGTCCTGCACCAGGCAGGCGGTCGCTGGAAACAGCATGTCCGGCGTGACGCTGGCGAGAATGATCAACTCAATTTCGGCGGGATCGGTGCCGGTCCGGGCGAGAAGGGCTTTGGCGGCTTCGGTGGCGAGATGCGAGCTGGCGATGCCGTTTTCGGCGATGTGGCGCTCGCGGATGCCGGTGCGGCTGCGAATCCATTCGTCGCTAGTGGCGACCAGTTTCTCGAGGCCGGCGTTTGTAAGCACCTTCGGCGGAACATAGCCAGCTACGCCCGTGATTTTAGCCGCGATACGGTGGGACATGATTCTCCTTGGGAATTGGTGCCAACCAGGCGAATGCGGAATTCTATGCGAAGGCTATGCGAGGTTACAAGCCGAGAGCGAAAGAAACAAGGACTTGCGACGCCGTCAAATGAGGTCTGATGCGGGGAAGCGAAGCGGGCGCGATAACTCATTCCGCTGGCGGAAGAATTTCGTGGCGCCAGGTGAGCTTGGCCGTTTTTTGGAGCATGGCGGAGACGGAGCAGTATTTTTGCTCGCTGAGCTCGATGGCGCGCTTCACGGCGGCCTCGTCAAGCACGCCACGGAGCCGGTAAAGAATTTCGAGCTTTGTCCAGACGGTGGGAGGCTCGGAGGCCCGCTCGCCGGAGCAGATGACTTCCAGAGATTCGAGCTTTTGGCGCTTTTTCTTGAGGATGCTGACTACGTCAGTCCCCGTGCACGCGCCAAGGGCCATGAGGACCAGCTCCATCGGGCCGGGGGCTTTATTGGAGGTGCGGTCGGAATCGATGGTGATAGCGTGGCCAGAAGGGCTGGTGGCGACAAATTTTTCTTCGCCAATCCACCGGATGGATGCTGTCTGCATTTTGCCTCCAAGAGATTTCGCGTGCACGAGCGCATAAAGACGGAACAAAACGGAACAAAAAGCATAACAGAGAGCAATCCAATCTGACTTTGCATGCGCCGGACCTCGTGCATCTATATTCGTATGCCTGGAAATGAGGTTAGGATATGTGGCTCGGCAAATAGACGAGACGGAGGGAATTTATGCTGATGACAAACGGGCGGCTGATGCGATGGACGGGAATCGGAGTGCTTGTGATGCTCGCGTTGCTCGGGGCGGGACACTACCGGGCGAAAGCGGCACAGAGCGCAGCGGCGAGTGAAGGGAACGGTCAGCCCTTCGTGATTGAGTACTACTACAAGGCGAAATGGGGACACGCGGACGAGTTCCTCGCGCTGTTTAAGAAGAATCATTATCCGGTGCTGAAGAAAGAGATGGAGCTGGGACGGATGTTGAAGGTGACCATGATGGCGCCGCGTTATCACACGACGGAAGATGGCCGCTGGGACTACCGGGTGACGATCGTCTACAAGAACGCGGCGATCGCAAATGACAATTTCGACAGCGCGCCGCTGATCAAACAACTCTATCCGGATCAGGAATTGTACAAAAAGGAAGAACAAAGGCGATTCGAGATTCTGGACGGACACTGGGATTTGCCGATCAAGGAAGTTGATCTCGACGGGCGGTGAGAGGCTGAAGATCAGCGGAGTCCTGGCAACACCGCACGGCAAGAAGTCTGCGGCTATCTGGCTTATTTGCGCGTGAGGTGAAAAACCATGAGCGTATCCTTGTCGCCCTGACGCCAAGTCCAGGTTTCCGTGATGTGGTTGGCGTCCTCGAAGCGGATGATCAGGTGATGCTGATGTCCCTCGGAAGGATATTTTAGGTTTCCGGCGCCCTGAAACTCAAAGCTGAGCTCCTTGACGTCGTCCGAATCAGGTGTAGCGCGCATGCGGGGCTGATTGTTCGTAGGACAATAATGGACGAGAGCTACGGAATCCTGGTCGAGGCTATAGAGGGAAACCATTTCGTCCATACCGGAAGCTGCAAGCGTTTCCATGACGGCGGTGTTTGAGGCCATGGCCTTGAAGCTCGTTTTGGCAACCATGCCGTGTTCGTCTTTTCCTTCCCATTCACCGGCGAGGGAGAGGAGTTTCTTGAACGCCGCAGCGGACTGGGGTGAGGCGAAAAGCGGCATGGCCGCGACGGACGTGAAGAAAAGCAGCGACAGTACGAGTTTGCGGCAGTTCATCGATTTCCTCCATCGAGAAAAGCGCCGGGCTCCGTACGGCGGATATTTCCGAAGCCAAGACACCTATATGGGCTTCGGCTTTCGTGCTGTGTGGTACTAACGATTCCATACAGCTCCGATTGCGGTCTTTACGTGGACAGTAACGAGGCTCAGCCCGGACTGTACGCTTTGACGGATAGAGAACTAGAAACGATAGCAGGTGGGGGGAGGCCAGCAGAGGAGCTAAGAGTTACGCGGGGCGGAGGTGGCGACTTCAATGATGGGGTTAGGAAGCTGGCGCATGGTGCGGACGAAGACTTGGACGATGGCGCCGTCAAACTGGGCATTCGCGCAGCGCTCCAGCTCGGCGAGGGCTTCTGGCGAACTGCGGCCTTTTTTGTACGTGCGATCGCTGGTGATGGTGTCGTAGGCATCGGCCACCGCGATAATGCGAGCGCCGAGAGGAATGCCTTCGCCCGAGAGGGCGTCGGGATAACCGGAGCCATCGAAAAATTCGTGATGATGGAGAACCATCTCGCGAATGCGGGCGAGCGGCGTGAGTGGGTCCAGGATCTTGGCGCCAAATTTTACGTGGGCCTTCATCGTTTCCCATTCGTCGGGATTGAGCGGGCCGCTCTTGTTCAAAATTTGTTCGGGGATGGCGACTTTGCCGATGTCATGGAGGACGCCGCCAAGGCGAATCTCCTCGACCTCCGTGTCGCTCATGTTGAGTGACTCGGCGATGAGTGCGGCGTAGGCGGAGACCTTCTGCGAATGTCCCTGCGTGTAGTGGTCCTTTGCGTCGATGGCGAACGCGAGCGACGTGACGGTGTCCAGGACCGCCTGAGGGAGACCTTCAGGGCCGCGCGAAGAGGACGGCATAGTGGACTTCTCGCCGGCGCTTTCGGTCGTGGCGAGCGACTCGGTGAACTGTTTGAGACGCGAGTAAATTTCATCAAAGGCTTCTGGACCCGTGGCAAAGAGCCGCTTGAGAGTTACGCCAAGATAGGCTTCGAGGACATCGCGTTTCCATTTCTTCGCTTCGTTGGGATCGAAATGGTCGGCCGTGGAGACGGCGTTGCCTCCTTGATGCTTGGACAAGTACATGGAAGCGTCGGCCACCTGAATAAGCTCTTGCGGCGAGGAACCATGGAGTGGATAGCAAGCGATGCCAAAGCTGGCGCTGATGTTTTTCTCGCGGAGAAGCGGATCGGCGGAAACCCATCCGCGAAGCTTGGTGGCCAGCTGCCGGGCGTGCTCCATATTGGTTTCCGGCATCAGAATGACGAATTCGTCGCCACCATAGCGGGCGACCACATCAGAGCGGCGGCAATTCGTCTCGAGGATGTGGCCGACGCGCTGGAGAACAAGATCGCCTTCAAGGTGGCCGTAAAAATCATTGACGAACTTGAAGCGGTCGAGGTCCATAAGCACGAGGGCGAAGGCGCGGCCCGCGCGCGTCGAGCGCTTCCACTCGGCTGAGAGGGCTTCCATGAAAAAGCGGTGGGTCTTGACGCCGGTGAGGCCGTCGGTGATGGCCTGCTCCTGGGCCTTCTGGAAGGAGAGGGCATTGTGCAGCGCGCCGGCAATGAGGTCGGCGAGGGTGCGCAAAAGGAGGATTTCTTCCTCGGAGAATTCGACGTGCAACGAAGATTCGACATAGAGCACGCCGTGAAGTTGTTCGGCGTAGAACACGGGGAGAGCAATGGCAGCAGCGGAATCCGGCAAGAGCGGCTTGTGAGGAGATTCAGCGGAGGTTGAAGACTGGAAGTCGGCCAATTGGCCGCTGCGGGCGACATGGCCGATGAGGCCGTTGCCGAGCGGTATGCGCCGGCCGAGCGCGCCGCGGCGCGCGCCGGCTTCGGCTTGGACGACGAGTTCGCGCGTCGAGTATTCCAGGACGCAGATGCCAATGTGATCGTAGGTAAGGCCGGCTTCCAATTGCTCCGCAATTTTGGCGAGCATTTCGTCGGGATTGAGAGTGGCGATGGCATTGCGCGAAATGGTGTTCAGCAGCGAGAGGTGGCGCGCCTTGGTGCGCTCTTCGTGGAAGAGCCGCGCGTTTTCGATGGCGATGCTCGCTTCGCTGGCGAGCACGCGCATGAGCTCGAGATGTCCTTCGTCAAAAGCGCGCTCGTGATCGGAAAAGACGGCCATGGCGCCGATAGCGTGATCGTATGCCACCAAGGGCACGCAGCAAAAACAGCCGCGGTCGCGGATGGGCTCGACGCCTAGTTTTTTGACCTCGGCTACATAATTGTCACGGATGAGCACGGGTTGCCGCGTGCGAATAACGTATTCCGTGATGTAGTTGCCGATGGGCCGGCTACGCGAAGCCTTGGGCGTGCCTCCAATGACTTCAATATCGAACTGCATTTCATCGCGAACAGGGTCGAGCGAGGCGATGTAAAAGTTCTCAACGTCAAAAAGGCGGCGAAGCTCTTCCCAAACTTTGCGGAGCAAGTCTTCTTTGTTGAGGGTGGAGCTAAGCGCGCGGCCAATTTCGTTGAGGACGTGAAGCTCCTCGGACCGCCGGGAAGTTTGCTGGATGAGGTAGCTATTCTCGACCGCCATGCCGATTTGGTGTCCGAGTGCGAGAAGCAAGCGGTATTCCGCGGGAGTAAACCGGCGGCTGTCCGGAGTGCCAAGCAGAAGAACGCCAAAGGCGTGCTCCTTGGCCTGAAGGCTGATGGCCACTATGCTGCGAAGACCTTGCGCGAGAGCGAGCTGCCGGAAGCGGCGAATGGGCTCTTCGCGTTCGAGTGCGGCGACCGTGTCGTCGTTGCGAAGGTCGCGAAAGCCGAGCAGGCCGCCAAGGCGCGAGACCAGCCCAACGAGATAATCGTCCAGTCCTTGTTCTTGCGCCGTGCGGCAGAAGTTATCGCTCAAGCCGACGGCGACGACGGATGTTGGACCCAGCGGATCGCCATGATGGAGAAAGAGCGCGCCGGCGGGAAGCCGTACCACGCCAAGAACGCGGTCCAGCGCCTGAGAAAGCATGCGCTGAATTTCTCCGCCGACAAAACTCGAAGTGGCGAGATTGAGGTTCGAGAGCGCCAGCATGTTGCGCTCGACGCGGCGCTTTTCTTCTTCGTAGAGCGCCATGACCATGAGCATGGCGACGAAAGCGGAGGGCACGGCGGCTGCCGTCTGGAAACTAATGTCGCTGAAGAAGGGAGCTGTCCGGAAGAAAGAGAAAGTAACTCCCACGGCGGCCCACACGACAAAAGAAATGGCGAGCAGCCAGTCTGCGAGAGTTTCCTGGCGCCGGCTTTCTTGCCAGAAGATATAGGCCACAGCCAGAAAAATTGCAGCTGCAGGAAGTATCAGCGGAAAGTTAAACCAGCGGAGGGCCACGGCGCCGCCCCAGAAAACGAGCACGCCACCGGCGATCGCTGCTGGGATAGACCACAGCTGACGCTGGGCATAAAGCTGGGCGCCGAGAAAGAAAAAGATTCCCGCGGCGGCGTAGAGAAATTGATCGAGAACGGTCTGGAGCGGCCAAACATATGGGCCGCGGGACAGAACGGGCCCGAGATAGCTGAGGGCGACGATGGCCCAGCCCGCCGTCCAGTAGAGGAGATAGGGGCGCCGCTTGAGCTGGTAAATATAGGCGAAGAAGCCGGCCACCAATGAGGTAGCCGCTAGCAAAGCCAGTGCGATGAAGCTCTGGTTGGTCAAGGCCTCGGTCAATTCTCCGTCCCACGCGCGGACGGCTCCGTTGCACCGTGCAACCACGGCGAAGCGGATTGTGCCTCAAGGTGGAACGATCCGCCTGTACTGACGCGCGGGGACAACCGTGCGGCAGGGCAGGGACCTACCTCGGTGCACAGAACAAAGTACCTGTGATTATGGATGATGGAAATTTGACTAAGCAAGCGTACCGGGGTACCGGTAGCGAAAGAGGCAGTAGGGTGGGGGTAACGGTTTCCATACACCGCGGGGAGGACCACCGGAGTGTCGCGGGTTGGTGCCGCTCGTTTTGGGCCGGACGAGAGCCACATTGGACGCAATATCGGGGTTTCGCTAAACTGGAAGTTTGAAATGGGAGCGCGGGAAGCGCCAGAAGCATGACCGAAATGACTAATAAAACACAGGGCGGTGTGCGAGTCCGGTTCGCGCCTTCGCCGACGGGCTACTTACACGTCGGCGGCGCTCGGACGGCGCTGTTTAACTGGCTGTTTGCGCGCCGGCAACACGGCACCATGATCCTGCGAATTGAAGATACCGACGCAGAGAGAAACAAACCGGAACTGGTGACTGGAATTCTGGATGGACTGAAATGGCTCGGCATCGAATGGGATGAAGGGCCTTTTTACCAGTCGCAGCGAACGGAACTTTATCGCGAAGCCGCAAAAAAATGCCTGGCGAATGGCGCCGCCTTTTTGTGCTACTGCCCTCCGGAAAAGTATGTGGGCGGAGACCACGCGGAACCTGCCCAAGACGAAGAGCCGAAAGGTGGCGGTGCGCGGCGCGTGACGCGGTGCAGTTGCCGCGATGGCAAACCGTCGACTCCTGGCACGAAACCGGCAGTGCGCTTCAAGGTGCCCTTGGGTGGAACGACAAAATTTACCGATGTCGTGTTTGGTGAGACGGAATTCTCGAATGACGAGATCGAAGATTTTGTGCTGCTGCGCTCCGGCAAGGGCGATGAAGAGTTCGGCCAGTCCATGTACCAACTTGGCGTGGTGGTCGACGACATCGACATGCGCATCACGCACGTGATTCGCGGCGCCGATCATATTTCGAATACGCCGAAACAAGTGCTGCTCTATCGCGCGCTGGGAACGGAACCGCCGCTTTTCGCGCACCTGCCGCTGATTCTTGGAGCGGACAAGAAGCGCTTGTCGAAGCGCCACGGCGCGACCGACGTCAACATGTACCGCACCGAAGGATTTCTGCCCGAGGCGTTCCGCAATTTTCTGGCGCTGCTGGGATGGTCTGCTGGCAACGATGACGAGTATTTGCGCACGAAGGAATTGATTGAAAGATTTTCGCTCGAAGGTGTGAGCCGCACGAACGGAGTTTTTGACAAGGCCAAGCTCGAATGGTTTAACACGCAGTACTTGCAGAAGCTTCCGATCGAGGAGCTGTTGCCGGAAGTGGAAGCCGAATTGAAGGGCAGCAAATTGTGGAAAAACGAATGGGCTGCGGGCGCTGCTCCAGGCCCGGACGGAAGGGACCACGCGTGGTTTTCGCGGACCGTGGATTTGCTGCGGCCGCGAATCCGGTTGTTGCCGGATTTTTCATCGTGGTCGCGCGCCTTTTTCAGCGACGATTTTCCGATCGATCCAGCGGCAAAAGAAAAATTCTGGAAAGATCCAAAAGTGCCGGAGCTGCTCGCCAAGCTGGCGGACGCGCTTGGGGCGTTGCCCGAATGGAATCACGACGCGTGCGACCACGCCTCACGCGCCGTGGCCGAAGCCGCCGGCGTGAAAGCCGGATTGCTGATCAACGCGTGCCGCGTCGCAATTGTCGGGCAAGCGGTTGCGCCGCCGCTATTCGATACGATGGTGGTGCTTGGGCAAGAACGGGTCGTAAGCCGTCTGCGAAAGGCGTTCGCGCAGAGCGCTTAGCCGGGGAAGCTTGGGCATCAGACAGCGATTTCGACAGTCGAGAGACTTACAGAAACCTGAGGAATCTCTTCGCCATCGGCAAGACGGTCTTCAATATGCAACCGTACGGCGTCCTTGATGTTCTCGACGGCCTCTTCGTAGGTATCGCCTTGGCTGTAGCAGCCTTGGAGTGCGGGGCACGAAACAAAGTATCCGTCGGCATCGCCTTCGATAACGATAGGAAGAGTAATGTTTTTCATGACTAAGATAATTATAGGTCCGTCCGCAGCGAGGGCAAAACGGAATTTGTGCAAGCTATTCGTCGCGCAACGCCACCACGGGATCCACTCGCGCCGCGCGCTGCGCCGGAATCACGCAGGCGGCGAGCGCTACAATAATCAGCGACGCCGCTGTGCCTGCATAAACGAGCGGAGCCGCCGGCGTCACGCCGAAGAGCAACGACCGCAGCAACACTCCCAAAAGGCCAGCCAGCGCCGCCCCCGCGATTAATCCAAAGGCGCTCAGCTTCAATCCGCGCCCCAAAATCATCCGTGTCACATCCAGCGGCCTGGCCCCCAGAGCCATGCGCACGCCGATTTCGCGAGTTCGCTGTGCCACGGAGTAAGCCAGCACTCCGTAAACGCCGATGCACGCCAAGACCAGCGCAAGTCCAGCGAAAATACCGAGCAACGTCATGGGCCGTTCACGGTCCGCGACGTTTTCCTCCATGAGTTGATCCATGGTGCGAATGAAAGCAACGGGGCGCTCCGCATCCACCGCCCAAACCGCGCCGCGCAACGCATTGATTACGCTGGTGGGATCTTGCGACGTCCTCGCAACCAGAAAGTAAGGTCCAGGCCTATCCACCTGATTCACCGCCACGTAAACGGCCGGCTTCATGTCCAACAAAAGGCCTCGCTCTCGTATATCTTTGACGACTCCCACAACGGTTCGCCACGGCTCTTTAGACCCGGTGAGCTTCAGCCGTTTTCCGACGGGGTCCTGGCCCGGCCAGTGACGTTTCGCTAGGAATTCATTGACCACGACGACCGGTTGGCTGGACTCGATGTCGCGATCCTCCAAGAGCCGCCCTTCCAGTAAATTTCCCCCGATGGTCTCGAGATAACCTGCGGTGACCTCGCGGTACAGCGCGTCGTTGTCTTGCCCCGGCAAGGTAGGGGGCGCGCCCTCGATGGCGTAGCCTTCCGTGTCGCCGACCGAAGTAAAAGGAACGTCCGAGCCAAAACCGACGCTCTTTACGCCGGGAAGAGTGCGCGTGCGGTCCAAAACGTCTCGATAGAAGGCGCGAATCTTTTCGTTGGTGTTGTATTTCGTGTCGGGCAGCGGCACGCCCATGGTCAGCAAGTGGTCGGAGCGGAAACCAAGATCAACGCGGCGCAGATTCCACAGAGTTTCGATCATCAAAGCCGCGCCCACCAACAGCGCAAACGCCATGGCGAATTGCGCGACAACCAAAGTGTCTCGCAGCCGCACTCCGCCGCGGGATTCGCCGGCCCGTGCACCTTCCTTCAGTGATTCTTGCAAAGAAACATCTGTTGCCCGCAGAGCAGGCACGAGCCCGAAGAATACACCGGACAGGACAGAGACAGCGGCGGTAAACAGAAGCACTGGCGCGTTCAAAGCAAAGCCGTTTCCAGCAATTTGTGCAGGCACGAGATTTTTGAAGACGCCCCAACAAAGCCGGCCAACAAGGAGGCCCGCCACTCCCCCACCGACCGAAAGCAACAAGCTCTCAGTAACCAATTGCGCGGCAATCTGCCCGCGGCTCGCGCCCAGCGCGATGCGGACCGCAATCTCGCGGCGGCGTCCAGCGGCCCGGGCCAGAAGAAGATTCGCCAAGTTCGAACAAGCAATGAGCAGCACCAGCACCGCAGCGATTTGCAATACCCATAGGCCCGCGCCGGTGTCGCCGGAAAATTGCTTGCGAATGGGAACGACCACAGCGCCGATATTCGTGTTGGTGTCGGGATATTGCTGCTGCAATCGTTTTGCGATCACTTCCATGTCGCGCTGCGCCCGTTCGCGGGTGACGCCAGGCTTCATCCGTGCGACGACCTCCAGGAAATGACGGGTGCGTTTGGCGAGTTCTTCGGGTGTGAAAGAAGCCGGGATCCAATAGTCGGTTTGGTTATCTGGAAAAAAGAAGCCGCGAGGCATAACGCCTACCACCGTCGTTGCCTCGCCGTCCATCAAGATGGAATTGCCGACTATTGAGGGGTTCCCTCCAAAGCGCCGCTGCCAGAGAGGATAGCTCAGGACGACGACCTTGCGTTTGGTGGCATCCTCTTCGGTGGTAAAGGGCCGTCCGATGGCAGGCTGTACGCCGAGGACATCGAAAAAGTTAGAAGTGACGCCGCGGCCCAGGGCTTGCTCCGGGGCTTGGTCACCGTTAAGCGTGACATTCGAGTAGCGCAGCGCCGCCATATCCGTAAAGACCTGGTTCTGGGCGCGCCAATCCGCGTAATTGGCGGCAGCCGGGGTATTTTGGGAGAAGCCTAGATAGGATGCGTCTTCCCAGACCATCACCAAGCGGCTCGGTGCGGCATAAGGCAGCGGACGGAGGAGCACACCCTCTACCGCGCTGAAAATAGCCGTGTTGGCGCCGATTCCCAGAGCCAGGGCGGCCAGTGCGATGGCGAAAAAGCCCGGATTGCGCTTCATTTGGCGAAAAGCGGTGCGAAGGTAGGCGTGGAAGCTCATGCCGTAGAAGACGTCAAGAGCGCGAAAATGTTCCTCGGTTTTGAGACGACTCACAAGACCGTCAGGGGAAGGTCGCAGGCACGTTGGTTGGTCACTCCAAGCCTTGGTTTGGCCAGGAGTTAGCGGAGACGACTTCTATTTCGGTGGAAAAATCTCGGGGTGAAGAGGCTTCGAGGCGGAAGAGGAAGCGGCGACATTCAATGCCGCGTCTAGCGAGAGAGTGACGGGGGGAAGGCAGATTTCCGTGCTGCACGCTTGATAGCGGAGCTTCAGCGGGATATGTTGCGCGCCGAGAGGAGCGTTCGCGAGCGCGGTGGCCGGGAAACGGAGAGTAATGGTGTCTTCGTAGACGTTTAGTGGCTTCTTGGAGAAGGTGAAGCTATGCAGCGCGCCTTTGGGATAAGAAACCTCGCCCAATTGGAAGCCGACGGGAGCTTCGGCACGAAGATCGGTGGCGATCAAATAGTCTTCTGATTTTTCGCGGGCATTGATGTGGAAGCCGGGGCGGATTTTCAGGACTGCTGCGATTTGAAATTGGCTGCCGCGGCCAACGGGATCGAGCGAGACATAAATTGTGGGAGCCACGACATCCTTCGGAGATGGAACCTGCTGCGGCGCGGAAGGCAGCGCCGCAACGGCCACCAGGAGCAGAATGCTGACGAAGATGGCGACGGCGAATTTCATAGTTTGACCTGCGTTCCGAGTTGCTGCGAAACAACGCGGTTCATCACTGCAAAAAGATCCTCGCCCGTTTTTTCGAGCACGAAAGCGCTCTTCGCTTCCGACCATCCGAGTTTGAACGAAGTGGAAAGCGCGGAAATCCAGATTTCGCGTATCGGCGTGTTCGGGGAAACCACAAACTTCATTTCCTCAGGCTCCTCGAAAATCACCTCGAGTTTCCCGCTTTCGCCTTCCACGTCGAAACCATGTTCATCCGCAACCACCAGCAAGCGTTTCTTGAGCTCTGCAAACGCAGCGTCCGCTTTTCTCTGAAAGTCTTTTTCTTCTAGCATAGTCGTCGAGTGAGTAGTGAATAGTGAGTAGTGGGTAGTAAAAACCGAGCTCTCACTTCGAAAGTTTATCACGCAGCGCGAATATCATCTTACTGATCTCTTTGGCCAATTGCATGGATGCTTCGATGTCTTTCAGCTCAATGAGATGCAATCTCACAGCGATCAACAGGTGTGTTTCGAGTTCTTTTACCGAGCCGTTGGCGATCAGCAAGAAACGAATGAATTCCCCGGCATGCCACCGTCCGAAGCCCTCTGCGATATTTGCCGGAATGGAGCCCCCTGCGCGGCGAAGTTGTGACGAAAGGCCGTATTGTTCATTGATTGGTAGTTTAACGGCGATTTTATAGGTCATCGCCACTAAATCCATCGACTTCTGCCACACCACCAGGTCTTGATACGTTTCGATCCTCTTCTTAGGAGGGTCGTTCTTAGCCGGAAGGGGCGACAAGGCGTTCGTCCTCCGCTTTAAGATCTCGACTCTACTCACTACCCACTATTCACTACTCACTATGTTATCAGAGTTGCGACTCGACGGCTTTGTTCATTTCGTCCTCGCTGATCATGCCGGTGACGCGCTTGATCTGCTTGCCGTCGCGGGAGATGAGGATGCTGGTGGGGTAGCCGAACAGTCCGCCGAATTTATCGGCGGCATCATCGTTGCCGATGAGGATTTTGTAGCTCATGGGCAGTTGCTGGCCATTCACATCGAAGCGCTCTTTTGCAACAAACGGCGCGACGACGCTTTTCCCTTCTTCGTCGAGCGCGATGCCCAGGATCACGAAGCCCTTGGGGCCGTATTGCTTCTGCATTTCGATGAGCCAGGGAATTTCGACGCGGCATGGTTCGCACCACGTGGCCCAGAAGTTAACCAAGACAACCTTGCCCTTGTACTCGCTCAAAGAAACATCTTTTCCGTCGAGGTCTTTGAGCGTGAGTTCGGGCGCGGGCAGGCCGGCGACCTTTTCATTGGGAATCGCAGCACCGGCATCTTCCGTGTTTTGCTTCGGCAAACGGGTGGCCCGGTCCGCGAGCGCGGTTACCGCAATAAGGACCACGACAGTCGCCACGATCAAGACCGTCTTTCGGCCCTGGAAAGAACTGATCGTCCTCCAGTTCTTCCAAAGAGCGAAAATCACGGTTGCGAGAACTAGCAATCCTACGATTAGCCCAAAGAATCTCGCACCCACTCCCGTCGTTAGCGCGTGTTCCAGCCACAAAACGGTGGATTGCAGGAAAGTGAGTTTGCCCGTGAGCCATTTCAAGTTATCGAAGAAAATCAGGCCGCCGACAAAGAGCAGCAGGGCGCCGCTGAATACTTCGACCGCGTGCAGGTATTTTCGGAAGCTCTTGTAGAAGGTCATGAACTTGCTGATTCCGAGCGCGGTGAGGAGAAACGGGATGGCCAAGCCGGCGGAGTACACAGCGAGAAGAAACACACCGCGGCTGATGGTGGCGCTGGCGGCAGCGAAACCGAGGACTGTGGTGAGAATGGGGCCGATGCACGGAGTCCAGCCAAAGGCGAACGCGAAACCGAGGAGAAAGCCGCTCCCAATGCCGGGCTGCGCGACGCTGCTGCGGAGGTGGACGTCGCGGTTGAGCCAGCGGGCCAGCGAGGGCCCGAAGAAGCCGATGACGGAGAGCGAGAAGAAATGAAGGGCGCCGAAATCGGCGAAGAGCGGAGCGTGGCGGACAAGCGAGATCACGCCCAGGGCAACCAGCAACGCGCCAAGGATTACGCCCACCCGAAGACTCAGTTTTATGAGCAACCCAAGGAGATGCAGACCAAACAGAAGGATGAGCGCCCCTGCAATGGGTGTCAGCGTATGCCGATGTGCGTTAAGAAAAGCGCCCACGGCGCTCGCGGCTGCGCCGAAAGAGATGAAGACCACCGAGAAACCAGTGACGAACGCAAGAGCAGAGGAAAAAAGACCAGAGCGCGGAACCTCGCCCTGTCGAAGTTGCTCCATGCCGACGCCGGAGAGCATCGAGATGTAGCCGGGGACAAGGGGAAGAACGCATGGTGAAAGAAAGGAGACAAGCCCTGCGAGAAAGGCTCCTGCGAGAGTGACTTCGGTGTTCATTCGATTTCGATCCTCAAACTGGCCCTCAATAAACTGTCGTTCGTTGCGCGCGCAAAGTATCGCACTATGTAGACCGCCAAACGCACCCTCTTATTCTCCCATAAAAGACTACCGCGTTTTTTGGCCGCGGGAATTTTTGCTCCCCAGGCATGGGTAGAGACAGCACCCCGGTTCGCCGAGGCGAGGTTGCAGCTCTCTATTAGACGCGCCCGAGCCGCATTAGATATGTACGGCAGGAATCGGGCGACAGATGAAGTGTTTGGCGGACGCGCCGTGATGTGCAGGTCTGCGAGGAAGCTCGTAAGTGACGGGAAGCGAAGGCTTTGTGCGTGGGGAAGTTGGCAGGGAGGTTGCCATGTAACAAGTGGTCCCTTACAGGGCGCCGGGAGTTTGGGGCAGGTGGCTATGCAGTGGACACCAAACAAAGTGACAGCGCTTCGCGTGGCAGTAGGATTTGCCGCGGTGGGTTTGTTTGGGCGAGGACCTTGGGCGAATCTTGCGGCCGTCGGGCTGACGGTGACGGCGATTGCGCTGGATGCTTTGGATGGGCACATTGCGCGGCGGAAGAACCTGGCGACGCCGATTGGGGCGCAGATCGATATTCTCGGCGACCGCATGATCGAGAACGTGTACTTCACCTATTTCGCCGTCGTGGGAATGGTGTCGCTGTGGCTGCCTGTTTTCTTTTTTGCACGGGGAGCGGCGACGGATTTTCTGCGCGGGCTGGCCATGCGCGCGGGGCACTTCGGGTGGGGTGCGAACGCGATGCTGCAGACTTGGTGGGGGCGCGCGCTGGTGGCGTCGCGCTGGAGCCGCGGTTTGTATGCGGCCATGAAGTGCTTGTGTTTTTGCTATTTGGGATTGGAGTTGGCATTGACGCGCGGGCCTGTGGCGCTGTTGAGCGGCATGACCGCTGACTTGCATTCGTTGGTACGCGTGGGCGCGCACGTGCTGACGTGGATGACGGCGGCGTTTTGTTTGCTGCGGGGATTGCCGGTGCTGGCGGAGGGATGGCGCTTTGTTGATGGCATCGGTCAGGTGCGCAGAGTGAAGAGAGTGGCGCAGGGGGCGATGTGATGGCGAACAAGGAGGTTAAAGAGGGAAAGGAAGTAGAGGAGGTAGAGGAGAAGAACGGCGGCGTTGCGGCGTTTTTTGACTTGGATGGAACGCTCATGGGGTCACCTTCGTTGGAGAAGAGATTTTTCTCGATGCTGCGTTATCGAAAACTGATTGGGATTCGGAATTATGTCTCGTGGCTTAAGGGGACGGTGCGGTTGTTGCCTCTTGGTCTCAATCACGTCATGCATGCGAACAAGATGTATTTGCGGGGCGTTTCTGTTCATGAAGGGGCTTCGCTGGATGTTCCTCTGTTTAATGCGGAGGCGGTTGAGCGCGCGGCTTGGCATGCGGAGCGCGGACACTTGCTTGTGATGGTCAGCGGCACGCTGGAAATGTTGGCGGCTTGGGCGGCTCGCGAACTGGAAGCCGCGCTTGGCGAGCGGGGATTGACCTGCACGATTCGCGTTTGTGCTACTCGCCTGGAACAGAAAGACGAGCGTTGGACTGGACGCATCGTGGGCAAAGCGATGTTTGGTGAGACGAAAGCTCTGGCCATTCGGCGAGTCGCGGCCGAGGAGGACTTGGATTTGCGGCGGTGTTTTGCGTATGGGGACAGTTCGAGCGATCTGTGGATGCTCGAATCGGCCGGGAAGCCAGCGGCGGTGAATCCCTCGAATGATTTGGCGAGGATCGCCCGGCGGAACGATTGGCCGGTCTTGCGGTGGGGAGAACGAAAGAATTTTACACAGAGGACGCGGAGTGCGCAGAGTGCGCAGAGGTCGGAGGAGACTGACGAGAGATTGGCGGCCGGGCACGCGAAATCGGGATACGGGACATGAGCAGACTGAGGAGAAATGAGTACAGAGAGCAAGAGTCTGCGGTCGCTTGGCGCGAGGACTTTGTTCAGAGCGGCGAGAGCGTCGCGAGCGGCGGACTGGAGGAGCTTGGAATACGCGGGCTCGTCCGGCGGGAATTGGCGGGGGCGTGGGCGGCTTGCGGGATGTTTGAGTTTGCTGCATTGGGGTACTTGGGAGTTTCAAGTGCCTTGATAATTTTATTTGCGGAGAATTTGGCGCATCCGGTTCGGTTGATCGGGTTGCAGGCAATGGTGGCTGGGGTGATTTTGGCTTTGTGCCGGGTGGAGGCTCGGGTTGCGAAGACCGCACTTTTTGATCTCCAGGAGAAGAGCAGGACAGACTGGAATGTCTGTCCCACCGCGACGCAGAGGTTTTGGCATTTTTGGCGGCACTGGTATCCACACCTTTACTTTTTGTTTTGTTTTGAAGAGTTGGGGCGGCTGGTGCATTTGGTTCAGCCGGGGTGGCAAGACGCGAAGCTGATTGCGTTTGATCACTGGCTTACTGGGGTGAATCCTTCACTTTGGCTGGAGCGCTTTGCGCATCCGGCGCTCAACGAGTTCATGCAGTTTGCTTACTTCAGCTATTTTTTGTTTCTGGTTATTTTGGGGGCGATTCTCTATTATCGCCGCGAATGGGAAAGCTATTGGGCGGTGATGACGTACTCGGCGGTTGGCTATTCGCTGGGGTACATCATCGCGATGCTTTTTCCGGTGCAGAGCCCGTGGTTCACGTTTGCGGGAATGTGGCATGGGGAATTGGCGGGCGGGCCGTTCACCGTAGTGATCAATTTGATTGAGAAGTGCGGGCGCGTGCATGGGGCGGCGTTTCCTTCGCAGCACGTTGCGGGAGCGATGGCGGCGTTGTGGGGGGCGTGGCGGCACCGGCGGTGGCTGTTCTGGGTGTTTCTGCCGTTTGTGGTTTGCATGTGCGTTTCGACGGTGTATGTGAGGAACCATTATGTGGCGGATGTGATCGGGGGATTGATCACGGGAACGCTAGGATACTTTATTGGCCGTTGGTTGATTGGTCGTCGCTTGGTGGCGGAGAGTAACAGAGCACAGACTGAAGTCTGTGCCACTCGAATCTAGGCAGTATGGGCACCCAAATCCATTAGACCCCCTCCCCTTTTTTCGGAAGTGTTCATTCTAAGATACTTAAAGTTGATTGTTTTTATTAATCTACGGAAGTGTTCATTCTAAAGGGCTTGACTGCCCTATTTTGCACCAAAATTGTGCATGATCCGGAAGTGTTCTAAACAAAGGACTTGGAATTTTGATAAGAGGCCTGAAAGCAAAAACGCCGGCAAGATGCCGGCGCTACGGCTAGAGGTCGCAATGCTATCCAGAAACTACTATATACCGGAAGTAACCATTTGTCAAGAAAAATGCGAGCATATCAGTTAGTGGTTTAGATTGAGGTGGTTAGAGGGAGGCGATGGGCGGGTGCAAAAGCGAGGAGGGCACGGCGTGCCGTGCCCCTACGAGTTGGGCGGGCGGCGGGTTTGGGGATGGACGCGTTCAAAGGCGGCGGCGATTTGCAGGAGGAGATGTTCGTCGGTGACGGCGCCGATGAGTTGGAGGCCCACCGGAAGACCGCTGGGAGTGAAACCGCAGGGGACGGAGATGGCGGGGACGCCGGCGAGATTGGCGGGACGGTTGGCGAGGAGGAGCAGGGCGCGGGTGGTGTGATCCTTGTCGGCGAGGCGGATAGCTTCCTGGCCTATGAGCGGGGCGGTGATAGGTGTGGTTAGAACCGCGAGAGCATCGACTCCCGCGTCTTCCAATGACATATGGAACTGCTCGAGGAATTCATACCGAAGATCGAGAGCAGAGAGGTAGACCGTTGCGGAGACCTTAGTTCCCATTTCTAAGCGAATGCGGACGTCGTCGCCGTAGTCGGCGGCGCGAGAGGGGAACCAGCCTGACTGCTGATGAAAGTGAGTGGCTTCGGCCCAGGCGATTTGGTTGCCGGCGTCTTCGGTCTCGTTTAGGAGCGGAAGAGAGATCTCCTTTAACTTGGCACCTTGTTTTTTCAAGATGCGAATGGCTTCGTCGAAGACGGCGTGGACATCCGGGGAAACAACATCGAAGAAGAATTGCGTGGGAATGCCGAGAGTGAATTTGCGGGGCTTGGCGAAAGATTTGTCGAGATCGCGAGGACTGGGTTCGCCTTTGACGCGTGGCAGGATGGGTTCGAGGAGTAGGGCGGCGTCGCGGACGGTGCGGGCAAGCGGGCCAACGCAATCCAGTTTCGGAGAGAGAGGGATGACGCCTTCGACGCAGGTGCGACCGAGAGTGGGTTTTAGGCCGACGACGCCGCAGAGGGAAGCGGGGATGCGGATGGAACCCCCAGTGTCTGTGCCGATACTGCCGTAGCAAAGGCCTGCGGCAACGGCGGCGGCGGAACCGCCGCTGGAGCCGCCGGGGATGCGGGAGAGATCCCAGGGATTGTGGACGGGGCCATAGTGCGGGTTGTTGCTGGTGACGCCGTAGGCGAACTCGTGCATGTTGGTTTTGCCGAGGATGACGGCGCCTGCGTTCTTGAGCTGTCCCACAACGGCAGCATCTTCGGTGGGAATGAAATCCTTCAAGATCTTTGAACCCGCCGTCGTGCGAATGGCAGTGGTGTAGATGTTGTCTTTCAGCGAGATGGGGATGCCGTGAAGCGGGCCGCGATCACAATAGCCTTTGCGACCGCGCGGAGCGAAGAGCTCGGTTTCGGCTTTTTTTGCTTGGGTTAGTGCGAGTTCAGCGGTGACGGTGATGTAGGCGTTTAGCTTGGGGTTTAGTTGGTCGATGCGGGCGAGGAGGAGCTTGGCTAGTTCTACGGGGGAGAGCTTGCGCTTGCGGAAGAGGCGAGCAATTTCTTCGATGGAGGCGAAGGCCAGGTCGGTGTCGGTCATTGGGGACATGGGAGATTGAATGGACTGGGAATTTAACACACCCATCGAGGGCGGAGCCATTTGAACTCAATATTGACGACATGGGGCAGAGCTGACTCGAGAGCCGACTCTAACTTGCTATTTGAAAGGAGCTCCCATTTCTGTTTGAATAGCCCAACGGGGAGCCATCATGAAAATTTACAATCTCACGGGCTATTTGATTATTCTTGCCTACATGCTGGCTTGTATGTATTCCGCGCCAGCGCATTTGGGACCTTGGATTGGAATGCTGATAGGCGGAATCTATTTTGTCTTTTGCTGGTTTCTTGGCGGATTGTATTTGGCGGATGTTCTTCATTTGGGAATCGCTCATCGTTCCCTCGACTATAAGGAATGGTTCATAAAAGCCGTCGCTGTCGTGAATAACATCTTCGGGCTCTATGTAGGCCCGATCGCCTGGGTAAATCGCCATCGATTGCATCATAAGAATTCCGACCATGATGGAGATCCCAACAAACTTTCCGGCGATGGTTTTTGGCGAACTATGTATCGCTGCATGATGCCGTACGAGTGCAACGAGAATTTAGCCGGCGACCAGATTCTGAAGTCCCCGACTTTTCGGGTTGTGGAGAACCCCATTTTTGCAGTCCTCGCGCAAGCCTTCAGTTTTTTTCTGTTCTGGAAGTTAGTTGGATCTCTGAAGTTTACACTGGTGATGTGGGTCGGAATCAGGATTTTTGCGTTATGGGTCAATATGATTCAAAACTATTGGACCCACACTCGAAACTTTGGTTACCGGCGGTATCACGATGAAGAGGACAACGCCATGAACATTGGCGAGTGGCTGCCGGTAACGGCGACCTTCAGCGCTTGTCTGCAGAATAATCATCACCACTATCCAGGCGTCTTGCGGCTAAGCCACGACAATTCCGAATACGACTTCGGATTCTTGACTGTCAAAGTTATGAAACGGATTGGCTTGGTGAAGGCGACCGCAACGGGTGCGCAGTTACCCAAGGACGTTCCCTTGAATGCGCTAGACTTTTAGTGCGCTCTTTTTCTTTCTCATAAACGGTTCAATCGTTTGCCCAAGAAAGCTGGGGGAAATTTCTTCGCCGGCCAGACCGTAATTTTCCGGCCATACCTCAGGAAAGTAATAAGTCCCAAAAAGCTTATCAATCCACGGGAAATGAATCGCAAAATTCTTGTCGATGGACTCTTTTTGAGACGTATGGTGCCAATGATGATATCTGGGCATAACCAAAAACTTTTCGAGCCATTTCGCGTTGGGACCGAAATTGCAATGAGTCCAGGTGGCGTGAATGGTGACAAAAACCAAATACCAAACAATGATCGTTTGCGAAAATCCAAGCATGAGAGGAGCAAGGATAAATCCGCGCACAAGTGTGTCGTCAACAAAGTGAGAGCGTGAGCCCGCGATCCAATCCAGCGCCTTCGACGAATGGTGAACGGCATGGAAACGCCATAGGAAAGGCACTTTGTGCAAAGCCAGATGAATGAAGTATTCGGCAATGTCCGCAACAACGATGGCAAAGAAAAATTGCAACAGCCAGGGCATGCGAGCGATCAATCCCTGAAGAGCCGGAATACCCAAATATTTAGTGGCCTGGGTAGCGGGCAGCAAAACCAGAAACGATAAAATCTGAATCGGCAGATGAGTGGACATGAAATAAACAACGTCCTGGACCCACCCTTTTCGGAAGGTTCCTTGTGCTGGGTACTGTGGCCAGATTCTTTCGAGTGGCACGTAGATAAGCGCCATCAACAACAAATCAAGCAAAAACCAGTCCATGCCAATGGTTATGCCATTGAGTTGGCTCCCATTCACTTTTACGCTCGAGCCGCCCCAAGCTGTTGCAGCGATGGCGAGCAGCATCCCCGATAACGCCAGATTCTTTTTCTTGCGCAGCAGAGAAGAGATCACGCCAAACGCAACTGCCGCCACGATGAGGAATTGGATTAAGAGGCGGATCGCATGCAGCGAGTACAACGGACGGAATTCGGCAGAGGTTAGGAACTGAGGAAAATGCAGGCAGAGAACGCCTCCGAACGCGAGAAATCCAAAAAAGGCCGACAAAATTCCACTCCACCAGCCCGTTCCAAAGCCGGTAGATTCGGCATCGCCAAAAAATTCATTAATTTTTTGCTCGATCAAGATGCCTCTAGTTTACGTTCCTCTACTCATGCAAGCCATTGGAAAGATACCGTCTAGTGCCCGATAAGTGGTGTAAACCGGAAACTGATGCACTGGGGACGAACAACGGAAGGAGAGAGGTGCATAACGCAAGAAGTTAGAAGATGTGTTCCTGGCGGCGGAGATTACCGAAGCTGCCGATGTTGGCGATGATGAAGGTGGCGGTGAAGCGATTCTCGGTGCGCACCTGGCCGAGGTTGATACGGCGGTATTCGAGGGCGAGGCCGCAGCAGTTGCCGTTGTAGCTGATTTGCACGAGCTGGCTTTGGAGGGTTTGATTGGTGAAGTCGTAGCTGACTCCGGTAGTGAAATTGAATCCCTTGCGCGTCAGGTTGCCGTAGCCGAGGAGGGTGCGGACCTGGTTGGAGAGCGGCTGCGAAAACGCCACAAAATTCGGCGGAGGCACGGGGGGAAGGTCGGCTTGCACCGGATTTTCGTTGAGGCGGAAGTAGGAGACGGTGGCGAAAAATTCCCTGTAGGGCTTTATTTTCAGAAGCGTGCCGACAGTGACGAGGCGTTGGATCTGAGTATCGTATTGAAGGATCTGCTCGACGTCGTAGCGACCTCCGGGCGTGATCCTGAAATCGCTTACGATCGGAGACCAATTGCGGGGACCGAATGCGAAAGCAAATGGTGAAATGGAGTCGAGTGCTTGGAAGACGTTGCGCTGTCCGTTGACGATGGCGCCGCCGAATGTGGGATCGAAATAGTGCTTTTGAAAGATGCTCCAGGAAAGGAACTCTTGCGGCTGGTCGTCACCCGTTTTGGAGAATAGCCGCTGCGTGATGCCGTATTCGACTTCGTTGGTGTCGGTGAGAGTGGCGTCGGAATCGAAAAAGATGAAATCCGCGAAATTGTTTACGCCGGTGACATAGCGGTAGGTGATGCTGGGCTCGATGGTGTGTTTGTAGCGCTTGCGAGGCTTGTTTTTGTTGAGAGAGGAGCGGTCGAAAAAGCGTTCGAGAGTGGGCGGGTGGAGCTCAACGGTGAGTTCGCCGGTGTTGCGGGTGATCGATTGGCCGCTCAGATGGCCGGCCGCATTGTAGGAATCGCCGTAGTAGGTGGTGCGGAACGCGGCGGAAGTGGTGACGCCGAACCAGGCGCCGAAGTGGAGCGGGATGGTCACCTTCGGAGCGAACTCCGTGCGCTGCACGAAGGATGGCGTGTTTATGGGAGTGTCATCCTGGCGATGCATGGCGCCCTCAGAGGCATCGAACGAAAAGTAGAACGGGAGATTCTGCCACGGGGCTTGTTCGACGGAGCCGAACCGGACCTCGGGAGCATCGCGAAGAGAAACGCTGACTGCTGGAGTGGTTACTCCGGTGGTTGTGGATGTGATGGGGATGCTGAGGAAAGTTTTGTCGGAAAGGTCCGCGAAATTGAAGCTGAAGCCGCGGAAATTGTTGGTGAGGAAAGTGGCACTGCGAACTTCGGAGGTGATGGCGTCGCCGAAGGAGTCGGCGAAGGCGAGACGGAAAGTGAGGGAAGTCAGTTCGTTGTCGTCGGCGATAAAGCGCCAGCCGTTTGAGAGGAGAGACTGAACTTCCACTTGCTGCTGGTGGCCGCCCTGTTTCTCGAGGAAGGTGGTGCCGTTCGCTCCGGGCTCCTGGATGCCGCGGTCGATCACGCCATAGTAGGTGTATTTGATGGAAGTGTTCTCGAACGGGCGTGCGCGAAATTCACCGCGCTCGGCGGAGCCGCGTTTAGTGAGCAGTTCGGCGCCCATCGTGGCATCCCACCAAGGCCGTGGGGCCAAGTAAAGAGCATCTCCAAGAATAAAGCCCTTGCTGTTGCTCTGAGCAATCACCGGGAGCATGATTCCGGACTGACGAATCTTTTCTCCCGCGGGCGCGGTGGCATAGGGCAACCAGACGAGAGGAACGCGGTAGAGGCGGAAGTTGGCATTGACCAAGGCGACGCTCTTATCGAGACGAATGCGGGCGTGGGGAGCGTAGAACTGCCAGATGGGGTGTTGCGGATCGCAGATGGTGATCCAGCCACGGCGTACGAGATAAATGTCGCCGGGGAAGCGTTCGACCTCGGGCGCTTGAAAGTAGAGAGGATTCTGCGAAAGCAAAATTAAAGGGTTGGCGCGGCGCTCGATTTTTACGGTGCCACGAACGTTCGTGAAGGTGCCGTGGCCGGTGCTGACGTTGTAGCGGGCTTCGTCGGCTTCGAGGTGTTCATTGTTGTAATCGAAGCGGACATGGCCGCGAGCGATGGATTCCGAGGTTTTTTCGTTGTATTCGACGTGGTCGGCCTGAAGGCGCTCGTCTCCGTAATGGATGTCCACGTCATCATCCGCGATAAAGACGTCCCCGCGTTTTTGTTGCGGGCCGCGAGACCAGATTTCGACGTCGCCGGCTTTGGCGGAGTGCAGCTGGATTTGTTGCGCCTCGGAAACCGGCAACGTTGGTTCATACAGAGAATAAAGAAGCGCCGCGAGCAAGGGAAAGAAGCGGAGCGCGGGCATAATCCGGACATGGGAGCGACCATTCACGCGGAGCATTTGTGCGATGAAAACAGCTGGATAGCCTAGCATGCGGCTGGGGGGATGTGTAGCCGAGGGGCGAGGGACTGCTCGAAGCCGCTCGCGTAAATAGGCCGAAACGCTCGAAGCACCGTAGCGAAACGCAAAGTGAGCGCGGCGCGTCTGTCTGAACACGGGTCGGTTTGCCATTCCTGAAACAATTGATGCGCGCCGAGGCATGGAGGAGGTATGATGCCCGGCCTTGCAAATTAGGGGGGAAGAAAATGGATCGTGCTTCGTCTGCTTTGAAAATGAGTTTGGCCGCGGTGATGTTTTGTTTTGTGTTGGCGATGATTGCGCCGGGTGGGGCGGCAGGCCAGTCAAATCCCACCGACAAGCTGAAGAATTTGGAGTTTCGAGAGATTGGGCCCGCGGTGATGGGCGGGCGGATAGATGATTTTGGCGTCGTCGAAAGCAATCCGAATATCGTGTATGTGGGGACGGCGGCGGGCGGCGTGTGGAAGACGACGAATAACGGCACGACGTGGGAGCCGGTGTTTGACAAGGAAGCCGTGCCGACGATCGGCGACATTGCGATCGCTCCGTCTGATCCGGCCGTTGTGTGGGTCGGGACGGGAGAGCCAAACAATCGGCAGAGTTCGTCGTGGGGAGATGGGATTTATAAGTCGCTGGATGCCGGGAAGACCTGGCAGAAGATGGGTTTGGCGGCAACCCATCACATCGGGCGCATCGTGATTCATCCGAAAAATCCGGAAGTTGTTTACGCGGCGGCGCTGGGGCATTTGTGGGGGCCGAACCCGGAGCGCGGAGTTTACAAGACGACGGATGGCGGGAAGACGTGGAATCAAGTGTTGAAAATTAATGACGACACCGGCGTGAGCGATATTGCCATGGATCCGGAGAGTCCGGACACGCTATATGCCGCGGCGTATGAGCGGCGGCGGACACCGTTTGGATTCAACGGTGGCGGACCGGATGGCGCGATTTACAAGACGACAGACGGCGGAGCGACTTGGAAGAAATTGGTGAAAGGGCTGCCGTATGAAAACGGCGGCGACGTCGGGCGAATCGGGCTGGATATTTACCGCAAGGATTCGAACATCGTTTATGCCATCGTGCAGCACGAAAAGGGCGGGACGTACCGCAGCGAAGACAAGGGCGAAACTTGGAAGAAGATGGGTGACACGAACCCGCGTCCTTCGTATTACAGCCAGATTCGAATCGACCCGAACAATGATCTGCGAATCTGGGAACTGGGCGCTCAGATGTTTTATTCGGAGGATGGGGGCAAGACGTTTTCGACGCAGCGGGTAAAGGGCATACACGGAGATTTCCACGCGATGTGGATCGATCCGGCGGATTCGAATCACATCATCACAGGCTCTGACGGAGGGATTCACTGGAGCTACGACAACGGGCGGACGTGGGACTTTATCAACACGATTGCGATTGGGCAGTTTTATGAAGTGGGGTTGGACAACGAAAAACCTTACAAAATTTGCGGAGGATTGCAAGACAACGGGAGTTGGTGCGGGCCGAGCATGTCGTTGACGCGGGACGGAATTATTAACAGCGACTGGACGTTGATGCCGGGCGGCGACGGTTTTTATGCGCGAATCGACTATGCGGAGCCGTGGATTGTCTATACCGAATCGCAGGATGGGCATATTTCGCGGCGCGATGAGCACACCGGGCAGCAGCGCGAGATTATGCCGTCGGCTAAAGCCGGGGAACCGCACTACCGTTTTCAGTGGAACTCGCCGGTGGAAGTGTCCGCCCATGATCACAATACGATTTATTACGGCGGGAATTATTTGTTCAAGTCGACGGACCGGGGGGATTCGTGGACGCGTCTGGGCGGCGATTTGACGACCGGCGCGGATCGCAACAAGCTGCAGATTTTTGGCAAGACGCCGGACAAGAATACTTTGTCGCGGCACGATGGCGTTGAGGAATACCCGACGATAACGACTCTCGCGGAATCGCCGCTGACGCCCAACGTGCTGTGGGTGGGAACGGACGACGGGAACCTGCAAGTTTCGCGCGATGGCGGGAAAACGTGGAAGAACGTTGCATTGCATGTGCCGGGAGTGTCCAAGGGGACGTATGTGTCCCGCGTGGTGGCGTCGAAGTATGCAGAAGCCGCGGCGTTCGTGACGTTCGACGGCCATCGGACGGACGATTACAACGTTTACCTGTTTCAGACTTCGGACTATGGCGAGACGTGGAAAGCGATTCGCAATGGAATTCCGGATTCGGCGGGGACCTTGCATGTTGTGCGCGAGCACCCGAGGAGCGCGAATCTGCTTTTTGCGGGAACGGAGTTTGGCTTGTGGGTGTCCTGGGATCACGGCGCCAATTGGACGGCGCTGAAGAACAATTTTCCAACCGTTCCGGTGGACGACATCGAAATCCAGGCGCAGCAGAACGATTTGGTGCTGGCGACGCATGGGCGGTCCATTTGGATTTTCGACGATCTGACGCCCATCGAGAAATTTGACGCCAGTGTGGCGAGTTCCGATTTGACGTTTTTCACCCCGCGCACGGCGACGTTGTGGGATCTTCGCGAACGGCGTTGGAGCGCGGGACAGAAGATGTTCACGGGGAAGAATCCGCCGTACGGCGCGATTGTGAATTACTACCTCAAGGCGGCGCTGCCGCCGGAAGCGCCGAAGACGGGCAAGGACGAAAAAGCGAAGGAAGAAAAAACCAAGGACGAAAAGAGCAAAGCCCAGGAACAGAAAGAGACTACGGTCGTAGACGAGAAAGCCAAAGCGCAGGAAAAGAAGGAGGCGCCCGCGGCCGCCACGGCGGCAGCTGGCAAAGCAACCACCGAGGAGGCGGCGAGTAAAGAAGGCAAGGCGAAGATCAGCGTGTATGACAAGGACGGCAAGCTGGTGCGGGAGCTCGACGGACCCGGGAAGGCTGGCGTAAACCGCGCGAACTGGGATTTGCGGTGGAACTCGCCCGCCGTGCCCACACCGGAACAACTCGAGGCGGCAGCAGCGGGGTTTGATTTTGGGCCGCGAGGACCGCTCGTCGAACCCGGCGAGTACACCATCAAGATCAAGGCGGGGAGCAAGGAAGAGTCGCAGAAGGTTGTTGTGGAAGACGATCCGCGGATGCAAATGTCGCCTGCGGACCGTGCGGCGCGGCGGGAAGCCATCGGACTGCTCTATGCGATGGCGAAGACGTTGGACAAAGACCGCAAAACAATCGAAGGGATCAAGGAAGGCTTGAAGGTAGCGAGAGAGCAATGGAAGAAGGACGCGGACAAGCCGGACGCGCCGAAGATTCCGGCGGAAATACAAAAGGCAGCCGAGGAGCTGCAGAAAAAGGTGGATGCGGTCGCGGATAAGTACGTGCGCGAACGCGAAGGGCTGGGAAATGCAGGGCCGCCGTTCGAATGGAAGCCCGAGCCGTTGCCGCAGCAGGCGCAAAGTCTATTGAGAGACCTGGACGGGTTCTGGGCGGCGCCCGGAGGGCAACAAAAGGACAAGCTGGCGGAACTGCCGCCGCTCGTCAACGATGCCTCGGCGCAAGTGAAGAAAATTGCGGAAGAAGATCTGCCCGCGTTGAACAAGAAGATGAACGATGCAGGGATACCGCACATCGTCCCCGTGCAGCCGCAGCGGCCAGGCGGCCGCGGTGGAGAGTCGGACGAGGACGAACCGTAGGCTGCCATGAGTTGGCGTCACAAACAAAGATGCCGGGCATCGTGGCTGGTAGTGGCCCGGAAAAAGGACAAGATAAAATGTGGGTACTGAAAGGCGTGTCGGTCGGAGCACTCGTTTTCCTGTTACTGACCGTGTTGTACGTCACGTTGCGACTGCGGGCGTCGGGCGCGAGAGCCATTGGCACAACCGCGCTCTACGCCATGACCGTGTACAATCCAATCTATTGGATTGCCGGCGTGGTGGTGCTTGTAGCCGCTTGCGCTTCCTTCCGATTGAGCCGCTAAGAAATAAACGGCAATGCGCGTGGAAAAAGGATGGGAGGAGGATGTGGTCTCCTCCCATTCTGCTTTATGATCTCTAAACACTTGCAGGATGCCCCATGACGGAAGCGGACATGCCGAATTCTTGGAGATCGCAAGGCGACGTACCCGCTGTGAACCCCGCCGACCTAAGGGCAGTCCGTGCGTTTTCACGCGGGGTTCAAGCCGCAACCGGGGGTAAAGCAGGCATCATTGAGCCAGCGTTGTATCAGCGCGCTTGTAGTCCTGGCGCGGATGTCGAGGCCGTCTGGTATCGCGCGTCAATGCTAGGACTGCTGGAAATGCTGCCAACCGTTGACCCTCAAATGTTTCCTGAATCCCCGCTGACGCCGTGGACGCATGATGGCAAACTCGACGACGCGGTGTTCCAAGTCGCAGCCACATTCCCGATGAAAAACATGGGAGTCGGCGTTGTCCATGATGGACTGCCGTTCGATGTGGAGGAATTCTTAAAGCAGATCAGGGCGCGGACATGAATGCTACTACAAGGTGTAAACAGGCCATGTTTAATTCGGCCATAGTATCCGGCGGGCTCGCAGCGGGCGGGCGGCACAGAGGGTTGGTGCAGGGGTGCGGCATCCTACGGATTTAGGGATGCTGGTTTGTGACTTTTCCACACATTTCCACAGTCTCATCAAAACCATTTAATTCCACCAACTCCTTCTAATCTCTCGACTTGCGCCCGTCTCATTCGAATGATACTCACTAATTAATAGTCCTTGACAGTAATCGAAAACCGTGCTATTCTTCCACATGTTCTCGTCGCAATCCCCCTACGGAACCCCTATATCCAGACCGCTGTTCCCGGTTCGTTCCGGCCGCTCCTGCGCATCCTCCGCTTCCTCTACCTCCTCAACCTCCTCAACCTCCTTTCGCAGCGCCGCGTCGCAAAAATGCTCTCCCGCAAGTCCTTTCCCTGCCACTCTTACAGATGCTCCGCAACTCAATGAAAACAAAACTACTTTAAGTCTCGCATTTGCCACTCTTACAGACACCGTCAACCATAACCCCTTTGTTTGCCACTCTTACAGGAAACACCGGGGGGTGGGTACCCCCTGGTCCTGCGCTGCGTCACCGCTCGCCACTCGCCGCTCACTACTACCCGCTATCCCCTTTAGAATCACATTCTTTGCACACCCCCACCCGTTAACTCTCATCGAATCACATCTTTACAAAAAGCATAGGGGGACGCGGGAGGCTGCTTCCTCCGTCGTGCGAGACCAGGAAGGCCGCAACGCCATTTTCAGAAACGATTCAATCTTTGGCTTTTGCTTCTGCCTTTGCTTCGGCTTTGGTTTGGGTCGTGCGGTACCACTCAAAGGTGCGGCTGAGGCCTTCTTCAAAAGTGACCAATGGATCGTAGGCGAGGTATTCGCGCGCTTGGGTGATGTCGGCTTGCGAATCGCGAATGTCGCCGTCGCGGGGTGGTTCGTACTTCGCTTCGAGTTTCTTGCCGGATATTTTCGCAAGGAGCTCAAGGGTCTGGTTCAGCGTAAAACGGTCTCCGGTCCCGACGTTGAACGTTTTGCCGGAGACGTTGGGCGCTTCGCAAGCAAGAAGATTGGCTTGCACGGCGTTTTCGACGTACGTGAAATCGCGGGATTGCTCGCCGTCGCCAAAAATCACGGGCTGCGTCTCTTCGAGAAAGGACAGGCAGAACTTTGCCAAGACGCCGGAGTAGGGCGAGCCGGGATCCTGGCGAGGACCAAAAATGTTGAAGTAGCGAAGCGACACATTCTCCAGGCCGTAGCAGCGGCCAAACGTCTGGGCGTAGAGTTCGCCGACGAATTTAGTGACGCCGTAGGGCGAGATGGGCGCCGGATCCATGGTTTCGACTTTGGGCAGCGTCGGCGTCTCGCCATAGGCGGAAGAGGACGCAGCGAAAACCACGCGTTTCACTTTAGCGTCGCGCGCGGCGACGAGAACGTTTAGAGTTCCATCGATATTTATTTTGTTTGTTTCGATGGGATCTTTGACGGAGCGCGGGACGGACGTGCGGGCCGCGAGGTGGAGCACGTATTCGGCTTCGTGCACGGCCTTCCGGACAACTTCGATGTCCGTGATACTGCCCTTTATGAGAGTGATTTTGTTGCGAACTTCGGCGAGATTATCTTCTTTGCCGGACGAGAGATCGTCGAGCACCACCACGCTGTGGCCGCGCCGCACGAGTTCGTCCACGGTGTTCGAGCCGATAAAACCGGCGCCCCCTGTGACAAGGTAGCGCATTCAGAATGTCCTCCTCGATCGAGGCCTGCGAGAGGCGGAGTGCCCTCCCGGTCATTGACGGGGCCCAACGAAGACGCGGGCCTCGCGTTTTGATAACCTCAGAGTTCGTGGCCAGTTGTCCGGCGGACTCTGCCGGGCTGCCGCGGACGAATTCGTATTGTACGACGGAAGACCAAAAGGCAGGGCACTGTTTCCGATGCGGGTCACAGAAAGAGCATGAGCTACCGGAAAGTCATTGGCATCGCGGCCCTCGTGGTTCTTGGTGGAGCAGCGGGCGGCTACTATTGGATGCGGGAAAACAGCGAGCGGTCGGCGCGGGCAGCGGCTTCCGCGCGCGATGCCGAGCCGATGTACGCCCCAGCGACGGAACTGCCTGCGGCAGTGCCGAATGGCCCTTCGGCGGCCTCGGCAGCGAACAAGAACGTCGAGCCTTTGGCAGATCCCGGTTTGCCGCTGCGAGCGGGTGAAGTGCTGGAATACACTGCGAATGTCGCGAACCTGAGCGATGTAGCCAATCTGAAATTACAGGTGCGTGAGCACAAGGATTTTTTTGGAAAGAACGCATGGCATCTCCAAGCATTCGCGCATACCGAGAATCCGCTGCGCATGGTCTTCGAGCTCGACGATCAATTTGATTCGTACAGCGACGCGAGCACGATGACCAGCCTCCAGTACGAAATGCACTTGAATGAACGAGGGCAGAAAGTCGATTCCGTCCAGCGCATGACAGCCACGGGAAAAGAGCCGGCCCCTCCGGACGCTACCGAGACGCGCGTCCTTCCCGGAACGCGCGACCCGCTCGGGATGCTGCAGTACTTGCGGAACGTGGATTGGACGAAGACGGCCGAACTGCGATGTCCGGTCTACGATGGGCATAAGCTATATGACGTCAGAGCGAAACTCGTTGGCGCGGGCGAAGCTGTCACCGTTCCCGCGGGAAGCTATAAAACCTCGAAGATCGAGATCCGTGTGTTTGAAAACGGGCAAGAGATGAAGGACACCCATTTCACGATGTACTTCGCAAACAACGTCGCGTGCACGCCGGTACTGCTGGAAGCAATCATGCCGTTTGCGACGGCGCAGGTGCAGTTGCTGCGCGCGAAGTAGGAGTGCCGTCTGCGTTTGAGGGTTTCAGCGTCTAGCAGAGAACGATTTTGTCGCGATGGCGCATGACACGGCGCGTGGCGTTGCGCGTGTCAACAACAAGCTTGGCGGCATCCACAATCGCAACATAATCGTAGCTGGAGTGATCCGTCGCAATGATGACCGCGTCATAGCCTCCCAGTGTTTGCGCGCTTAGCGGGACGGATTTCATGTTTTCGTAGTTGTAGTGTCGCATTTTGTGGAGCTGTGGAAAGTAAGGGTCGTTATATTCCAGGCTCGCGCCGCGTTGCTTGAGGATCTGCATGATTTTCAGCGTTGGCGATTCGCGCAGGTCGTCGACGTCCTTCTTGTAAGCCACGCCGAGAATCAGCAGCTTCGCTCCCTTGAGGCTTTTTTTGTGCTCGTTGAGAGCTGCCGCGATCGCGTCGACCACGTGGTAAGGCATCGCGGTATTGACTTCGCCGGCCAGCTCGATGAAGCGCGTGGAGAAGTCGAACTCGCGCGCCTTCCACGAAAGATAATATGGATCGACCGGAATGCAGTGTCCTCCGAGGCCGGGGCCAGGGTAGAAGGGCATAAAGCCGAACGGCTTGGTCGCGGCCGCGTCGATGACTTCCCAGATGTCGATTCCCATGCGCAGGCTGAGCATCTTCAGCTCATTGACCAGAGCGATGTTGACGCAACGAAAGATGTTTTCGAGCAGCTTGGCCATTTCGGCGGCTCGCGTGGAACTGACAGGCACGACGCGCGCCACAACCTGCGCGTAGATTGCTTGCGCGGAGCGCCCGCTCGGCGGATTCACGCCGCCGACGACCTTGGGAATTTGCGCCAGCCCAAACTGTTTGTTGCCGGGATCTTCGCGTTCGGGCGAAAACGCGAGAAAGAAATCGCACGCGATATTTTCGTTTTCCGGTCCGGCAGCGATGGGGCAATGCAGGCCGCTCTTCTCGAGAATCGGAAGGACAAGCTCCTCGGTAGTGCCTGGATAGGTCGTCGACTCCAGAACCACCAGCTGCCCCTTCTGGAGGTGCGGTTGAATGGAAATAGCGGTCTGCTCGACGTAGCTAAGGTCGGGTTCGCGGCGTTCGTCCAAAGGCGTCGGCACGCAGATAATGATGGCGTCCGCTTCCTTGAGGCGCGCGAAATCCGTGGTCGCGCTAAAGTGTCTCGAGTTGACGAACTGCTGAATCTTGGTCTGCGGAATGTGCTCGATGTAGGACTTGCCGTTGTTGAGCATCGACACTTTATTCGGATCGGTGTCAAATCCCGTGACTTTATGGCCTGCTTCCGCGAAACGTAGGGCGAGCGGCAGCCCCACATATCCGCAGCCAATGATGGCGACCTTCAGCTGAAAGCCTTTGAAGAATTCGGGTTTCCGGTCTGTAGGCATGAGTTAGGTCGCTCTCCTCGTCATTTTTGGCGATAATACAGGCCATTTGGCCGACTCGATAAAGACCTATCAATATAACAGGTTCTTCGCGAACAAAAAATCCGGTCTTTCCCTGCCCGGAACCGCTTTTTCAAGAATTGTTGCGGCTTGTGGCGAGACGCGGGAAGATAGAATCGATGCATCTGGCGACGAGAAAGAAAACACGGAGCGCAGCCGCTATTCCGCAATGACTCTCATTGTGCTGCTCCTCGGGCTCGCTGTGGGTGTGCTCGTAGGTTTACTAGGAATTGGCGGTGGCGTTGTGCTGGTGCCGGCGATGGTCTATCTGCTGCACATGGACCAGCATATGGCTCAGGGGACTTCGCTTCTCATTCTCTTGCCGCCTGTGGGGATTGGCGCGCTGCGCGAATACTGGAAGCAAGGCCAAGTAGACGTGCGAGCGGGAATTCTGTGCGCGTTGGGAATGCTTGTGGGTGGCTACGCCGGTGGGTTAATTGCTGTTCCGCTCACCTCGCGCCATCTCAAGGGACTTTTTGGCTGCTTCCTGATCTTAACTGCGTTCTTGCTCTGGCGGAAACCGCAGCCGAAGAGCCAACTCGCGGACTCCGTAGCCGAGGAGTCATCCCGTGACTGAGGGCCTGGCGCGCGACGCAAGTATTTTTGTTGCGGCTTGCGTCTGCGGCGTCGCTTCCGGTTTATTCGGGATCGGAGGCGGGGTGCTGCTAGTCCCGTTCCTGGCGCTATTTTTTGCGTTTGGGCAACATCGCGCGCAGGGCACCAGCCTGGTTGCGCTGATACCGCCGACCGGTCTGCTGGCGTTTCTGGCTTATGCCAGGGTGGACTACGTCTCCTGGAAAATCGGGCTGCTCTTGATCCCGGGAGTTATTGTCGGAGGCATTCTGGGCGGATTGCTGGCCAAACGGCTCCAGCCGCAACGTATGCGGCAAGTCTTTGCTGGAGTGATGCTTTTGTTAGGAATATGGCAGGCAGCCGCTGCGTGGTGGCGCTAGGGAGTCTGTAGAGATTATGGTCGACGTACATTGTCATATCTTGCCGGGTCTAGACGATGGCCCCGACAATATTGAGCTTTCGCTGGCGATGGCCGAATCCGCGATTGCGGATGGGATTACCCATGTCGTGGCCACTCCGCACGCCAACAGCGAGTATGTTTTTGACTACTCGAGGGTGCGGGAACTGCGAGAGGAACTTCAGGCGAAAATTGGCGGCCGTCTAATTCTGGCTACCGGCTGTGATTTTCATCTAAATCCCGAGAATCTGGACGCGCTTCAGGCCGACGCGCCGCGCTTTTGCATTAACCAGCGGGACTACTTGCTCGTGGAATTCAACGAATATTCGATCCCGCCTGCCATGGACCAGACGTTGCACGAGATCCAGCTGCTGGGACTAAGGCCGGTGATCACGCACCCGGAGCGCAATGCCATCCTGCGCTTGCAGACGGAGCGGCTTACGAAATGGGTTCGGCTCGGCTGCTTTATGCAAGTGACGGCGGGTTCTCTCACAGGGGTTTTTGGCCCCGGAGGGCAAAAGGATGCCTGGCGATGGATGGCCGACGGATTAGTTCATTTCGTGGCCAGCGACGCTCACAACATGCGCGGACGGCCGCTTAAACTGCAACCCGCATTCGACCTTGTCCGGGAAAAGTTCGGAGAAGAAAAGGCTCGAGCTCTTTTCGTGGGGAATCCGATGGCTGCTTTCGAGGGACGCGACCTGCCGTATGTTCCTGAACTGCGGGATGAAATGGATCCCCCCCGCCGCAAACGCTTTTTCTTTTTCTAAAATTCTAGTTTGCCGGATGCAGCGGCATTCCGGCCCAGGCATTCAAGATGCCCAGGAGTTCGCGAACCACCTCGAGCGCATCACCGGTGGTGCGCCACCATCGTTTGGGATCAAAGGGATCGTCCGAAGCAGCCCGTACAATGGCGTGCCCACGGCGGGTGGCGAGCCGGCGCCATAGGATTCGCACGCGGCGCGAATGCACTTTGCTAGTCACGATGATTACGGTACTGCCTTTTTCTTCTTCGAGCGCCGCAGAAACGGCCGCGATTTCATCCGCCGTGTTGATGATAGGAGGCTGAAGCATGTGAATGGCGGCTGGAGGAACGCCTTGGTGCACCAACACTTGCACATCGTAGACATCTTCACCGACGTAGGAGATTCCCATTGCACGGAGTGTGGCGCCAGGTTCGGTGGAATGTGTCAACCACACTTTCGGCGCGTAGCCCTCACGATACAGCTTGGCAGCTTCCATGGCTCGCAGGGGCATGCGCCCGCTAAGGACGACGATGGCGCTGGCCTTTTCGAGGGCGTCTTCCGCTACCAGCCAGCGGCCTACGGAAAGAAGAAATACCACCGCGGCCAGTAGCAATATCCCAGCAAGCCCAAGCAGTAGTCCGCGTGTGCGCCGATGCTTCGGTGAAATGCTTTCCGAATTTTTCTCGGTCGCCATAACACCAGCGATTCCACGCTGGGTGGGGCATCGTATCGCTGGCGAGAAATATGGTCAATTGGGTAATCGCAGGCTACACTAGCGGACTGCCATTTTTGGGAGGATGCATGAGAGCGGTTGTAACAGGAGGGGCCGGATTTTTGGGGTCGCATCTATGCGACCGGCTGATTGCCGAGGGTTGGGAGGTGTTGGTTCTCGACAATCTCGTCACCGGGGTCGATTCCAACGTTGCGCACCTCCTCAATCATCGGAATTTTCGGATCGCACGGTGCGACGTCTCCAAATACATTGATGTGCCCGGGCCTGTGGACTACGTTTTGCATTTTGCCTCTCCGGCGAGTCCAGTCGACTACCTCAAGCTCCCCATTCAGACCCTCAAAGTTGGGGCACTTGGAACGCACAATGCCCTTGGGCTGGCACTTGCGAAAAAAGCAAAATTTTTCCTGGCTTCGACCAGTGAATGCTATGGCGATCCGGAAATCTCGCCGCAGCACGAAGAGTATTGGGGCCATGTGAACCCGATCGGGCCGCGTGGCGTTTACGACGAAGCCAAGCGCTTTGCCGAAGCCATGACCATGGCGTATCACCGGTATCACGGTGTGGACACGCACATCGTGCGCATCTTCAATACCTACGGTCCGCGGATGCGCCTCAACGATGGCCGCGCACTGCCAAATTTTGTGCACCAGGCGTTAACCGGAAAAGCGCTTACCGTCTATGGAGACGGCAAACAGACGCGGAGCTTTTGCTACGTTTCGGACCTGATCGAAGGGATTTATCGCTTGATGCATTCGGACGAACACTTGCCGGTGAACATCGGCAATCCCCAGGAGATCACTATTTTTGAATTTGCCGAACGGATTCGTTCGCATTTCGAGAACGCCCCCGAGATTGTACTTGAGCCGCTTCCGCAAGATGACCCGAGGCGCCGCTGCCCGGACATTACCAAGGCAAAGCGGATTCTAAAGTGGGAGCCCAAGGTTGGTTTGGAAGAGGGCTTGCGATTGACGCTCGATTATTTCAAGCAAGGATTCGCGGTCAGCAGAACCGCTTAGCGCACAGCACGAAAGGATGCAGGCTTTTGCTAAAAGTAGCTTGTGGCGACGACCCCTCGCTATGGCTTCAAATCGCCTACGACCTGCCGAACGAGTAATACTCAAATCCAAGGTCCCGCATGTGCTTGGGAGAATAGAGATTCCTGCCGTCCACGACGAGGCCTCGCGCCATGAGCGGCTTGGCGCGGTTCCAGTCCAGGTTGCGGAAAACGTCCCACTCCGTGCAAACAAGCGCGGCATCCGCACCGCGAAGGGCGTCGTAGGGGTCTTCGTGATAGGTAACTTTCGGGAAGAGGGCCTTCGTTCTCGATATGGCTTCCGGATCGGTGGCATGTACAATTGCGCCTTCCTCGAGCAGGCGTTTGACCACTTCGAGCGCCGGAGCAAAACGAATGTCGTCCGTATTGGCTTTGAACGCCAGGCCTAAAACGGCCACGTGCTTGCCTTTGACCACCCAGAGGGCTTTGTGCACTTTTTCCAGAAAGCGGTCGATGCGCTGCTTATTGACGCGCTCCGTGGCTTTCAATAGATCGAAATCGACTCCAACGGAAGCCGCGAGGTGAATGAAAGCTTGCACATCTTTCGGAAAACAGAAGCCGCCAAACCCGAGTCCCGCGCTAAGGAACTGTCCTCCAATCCGGGGATCCAATCCCATCGCGTGAGTAACCTCCTTGACGTCCGCGCCGATTCTTTCGCACAGATCGGCGATGACATTGGCGTAGCTGATCTTCAGAGCGAGAAACGAGTTCGATGCGTGCTTGATCAGCTCGGCGCTGTTGATGGTGGTGACCAGAAACGCCACTTCGTGCTGGGATGGGCAAGAGCCTTTGTGCACCGGGCAATGAAATTTGCGTTCGAGGATCGGCCGGTAGATTTCGCGCAAGTCGGCCGCGGCGGATTCGTCCTCGACACCGACCACGATACGGTCCGGATGAAAAAAATCTCCAACCGCTGTGCCTTCGCGCAGAAATTCAGGATTTGAAGCCACGCGAAAGTTGGACTTGCCGCCACTGCTATAGGCGGCTAGCGCTCTTTGCAGTTCGAGCCCCGTGCGCGCCGGCACAGTGCTTTTTTCGATTACCAGCTTGGGTGAGCGGGCTTGTTCGGCAATTTGCCGCGCGACCTGATCAATCGCGGAAAGATCGGCCTCGCCGCTCTCTTTCGGCGGTGTGCCCACGCAGATGAAAATGGCATCGCCTGCTCGGATCGCTTCGCCAGCATCGGCAGTATAGGAAATGCGCCCAGCTTTGCGCGCAGACGCCAGTATTTCTTCCAGGTGGTGCTCATAGATAGGCACCTCGCCGGCCTGCAGACGCCTGATGCGTTCCGCGTCGATATCCGTGCACGTTACTTCATGCCCTGCTGCAGCGAGACAGGCGCCTGTCACCAATCCGACGTAGCCACATCCAATCACAGAAAGACGCAAGTAGGAATCTCCTTGGCAGCGCCTGCAACAATCGTCAAGCGCAGTTCCGAATTCACCGCGAACAGTTTATTTTTACCGAGCCGCAGCGCGGAAGACTGCAAACCATGGCTGGGCACTGCGCTGCCCATACTATCCGTTCCAAGCTTCCTGGAAACGCTAACCGCGTTCCCGCCCCGCCCACGAACACGTTTAGCTCTTCAATCCTCTTCCCATTAGCAAACCGCGCAAGCCCAGCAGCACAAGCCGCGGCTGACGCTTCACGACGTTCCAGAGCAGGCGCGTGGATTCGTCGCGGTTGATCTCGCCGAGTGACTCGCGCGTGGAAGCGTCGAGGAGGTCAACAAGTTGTGAATAGTCTTCTTGCTGGAAATGATGCAGCGCCCGCCTGATTAGCCAGTGCGTCCCGAGCTCGCGGCGCAGCGCCGTCAGCTCTTTGTTCCGCCCTCTCCGCAAGATCGATTGCCCGACTCCTAGCGCTCCGCGCAGGCCGGTCACAATCCCGCCCACGGTCGACACTTTCACTTGCGCAGCCGCATCGCCTACCAGGTATACGTCGCCATTCCCCACGCGCCGACGCACCGGCACCCAACCTCGATAGACCGGGATGCGCGCTCCTTGCCATTCCAAGGGCTCCAAGTGTTTTTTCTCGAGGAACCGTGAAAGGCACTGCTTTGTGTCCCGGCCGTCTTCGCCGATGATTCCCAAGGCGCCTCGTTCCGAGGACTCAGGGATCAACCAATAAAAATACGGTGTATCGTCGGGGACGAACCAAACTCGCGTGGTGTCCGGCGGATGATCCTTCGGCAAGCGCACAATGGCTTGCATCAAGGGGACCGTCTCAATGGGCGGCCAGCCGGCGCTGCGAGCCACTCGACTGGAAGCACCGTCCGCCCCCACAACGCTCTCCGCATGCAACTCTCCGCGATGGCCTGCCGAATCCACTTCCACACGCAGTCCCCTGCCGTTTGGAGCAAGTCCAAGAAAGCGTGTATCAAATGAGAGTCTAACTCCTGCTTGCTGCGCGCTTCGCGCCAGCGCCGGGATCAGGCGCGAGCGTTCGATGATGAGATCAGGCCGAGTCAAGGCAACTTGCGCGGAGCGCCCATCGGTAAATAGTTCGAATCGGCGGATTTCGTTGACAATGCTTTCAGAAGCGGCGGCACCCAGCTGGCTGCGGAATTGATCTGTAACGATCAGCGAGCGCGGCTCCGGTTCGAAGCCGGGCCTTGATTCCAGGACGCGTACGCGGCGTCCTCCACTGGCAACCGTGGAAGCTGTATAGAGGCCCGCTGCGGAGCCTCCGACAACGATGATCTCGCCGCTCTCCCCTCCCTCGGGGGAACTCTGTTCAGTGCTTTGCACGATTTCGCTTTCTCAAGTCTCGCATACACCACGGACGGTCAACCGCCCGGGCACCCGCGCTCAAAAGTCTCAAGAGTATGGACTGCTTTCCGCCCGGTCCGGCGAGGTCTGCGACGAAAATGGGCGAGCGGACATCCCACCAAGTATAGCTAATCCACTTATGCGGGCAAACCCGCAGAGCCCGTCCCCCGTAAAAAGGATCGACATTTCTTGGATGGTGAGCACTTTAGGAAAATGTGGCAGGCTTATGCGCTTGGCGTTCATACGGAGCACGTTCGAGAAACACCACTCCACACAGCACAGTGGCGAACGCAACGACTGCCAGCAGAACTGCGGCAAGCGGTTGTAGGTAGCTCACGAGCACGGCGGCTCCGCCACTCAGCAGTCCTAAAATATACATGCTGACGACAGCTCCGCGTTGGCCCAACCCTAGATTCGCCAGGCGGTGAGCGGCGTGGTCTTTGCCGGGCGTAGTAAAAGGCAGCAGGCCGCGCCGGGAGCGCGAGATCGTTACAAGCGTCGTGTCGAAAATGGTCACTCCCAGAATCAGCAGCGGAGCCAGCCAGGCGGAAATATGGTTGGCTTGCTCGAGCCTCAGCTTCAAGCCCAGTGTGGCCATCAGGAAACCCAGGAACATGGCCCCGCCATCGCCCATGAAGATTTTGGCGGGTTTAAAATTCCAGCGCAGAAAACCCGTTGCTGCTCCAAGGACCGCGGCCGCAAGCGTGGCGACGAGCGTCTGGCCGTTCAAGTAGGCAAGCAGGGCGAAGAAGATGGAAGCTGTAGCGGCCACGCCGGCGCAAAGGCCGTCCATGTGGTCCAGGATGCTGAAGGAGGCAGTGATGCCAACGACAAAAAAAACCGTCAGGATTGCGTCCAAAACGTAACCCGCTCGTCCGCTCAAGAGAACCTCGAAAACTTGTGCGTGAATGCCGGTAGCCAGCAAAACGCACGCCGCAAGCGGCATACCTAGAAATAACTTGATCTGATGGTGCAGCAAACCCCGGTCATCGAGAATACCAACCGCGGCGACGACCGTCGCCCCCGTCAAGATACCAACAATCTGCGCTCGTGCTGGACCACCGAAGGTAAGGAGTACAGCCAACATCACAGCACCGTACATGGCCAGGCCCCCGAGCAGCGGGATCGGGCGGAGGTGGACTTTGCGCGGTCCCGGAAGATCGACCATTCCCACGCGAAGTGCCAGCGCGCGTACGGGTACGGTAAGCATCAGCGATGCAAGTAGCGCTATCAGAAACGCCAGCAGACCTGCGGGCATCTTCCCTCGTTTTGTTTGAAGATACTGACCGGGGATGGCGCGGCCAGAGCCTCAATCGTGTTCTGCCGGGTTGGGGACCCGGCTCCCAAGAAAAAAATGGCTGCCCCACGCAGCATTAACACAATACTTCGAAAATTGTTTCGCTTCAATCAGGATTCTTTGCTGGGTAATGAGAAAGGCAGATAATCGTCTATTTCGATACAGACTGTGCAAGAATGCACAGCACCGGGGTGCGCGCCCGTGGATCCTGTCACTATCTTTCGGTCAACATGCGGCCGAACGTGCGCTTCACTTCTTCGCGATTCTTCGTCGCGTAATACCAGTCGATGGTGCGCTTCAGGCCATCGCGGAAGAGTACTTTGGGCTCCCACCCGAGCAGTTTCTTCGCCAGGGAGTTGTCCGCGACGCGATTGAGCGGGCCGGTCGGCATGTCGGGGCGCAACTTTATTTCCGCTTTATGCCCCGTGAAGTCGCAAACCATTTTCACGGCGTCGATGACCTTGATGCGCTCCATGGTTCCCAGATTGATGGCCGTGCCGTCGTTGATTTTCTCGCCGGCGAGGATCGTGCCTTCGACAATATCTTCAATGTAGGTCCAATTGCGGATTTGCGTTCCGTCGCCCCAAACTTCGAAAGGATTCTGACCGAGAAAAGCGCGCGCAATCATGGCGATGACGGCGTGATTCTCGACCCCCCGCGGTCCGTAAACCGTGAAGTAGCGGCAGGAGGCCGCCCCCATGCCATGTTCCTTTGCATAGGCGCTGAGCGTAAATTCGCCCATCAACTTGGCCCAGCCATACGTGTTATCGGCGTCGTTCGGACCTTTGGTGAGATCTTCGGTGAGATAGATCTGCTTCTTGACGTCCGATTGGAGAAAATTGGGATACACGCATCCGGAGGATGCGAACACCACTTTTTTTACTTTCGCGCGCAGCGCTTCCGCGAACACAAGGCCGTCGAGGAAGAAATTGGATGCCGGTCCCGCTTGATGGAGGTCCACATAGCCGCGACCGCCGTGATCCGCGGCCAGATGAAAAACCGTGTCCACCCCCTGCATCGCCGAGCGCGTGACGCCGGGCTCGCGCAAGTCTGCGTGGATGAAATCAATCTTTCCGCCAGCGGAATGTTCCTTGATGTTGTCGAGATGTCCGCTCGTCAAATCGTCGACGATGCGGATTTTCGCGCCACGTGCGAGCAAGTGATCCGTCAGCGTCGAGCCGATGAAGGAAGCGCCTCCCGTCACGAGCACAAGTTTTCCGCTCCAAAAAGTCTCCGATGATGTCACGCTTTCACGGCCCCCTCGATAATTTTCACAAATTTTTGTAGTTCTTTGACTCTATCATATTCGGGCGCAACAGCCTGGGCCGCGCGCCCCATGTTTTGTAGTTTCTTAGCATCCGTCACAAGTAATCGAATCGCCGCGGCTACGCTCTCCGGCTTGTCGGGATCAGCGGAAACCGCAAACCCAAATTTCGCACCGAGCGACACCGCGTCCGTCTCTTCCGGAGCAACAGCTACGATCGGTTTTCCAGCGGCGAGGATTCCGTACATTTTGCTGGGCACCACCACGCCTTCGAGGCCGCGCTTCACCGTGATAACGTGCGCATCGGGGGCGGCCAGCACGGAAGGAATTTTGCCCGCCGGAAAAAAGGGAAGAAACCGCACGTTTTTGGCCTCTCTTGAGAGGTTTTCCACATGCGCGTGCTGCGCTCCTTCGCCGACGAAGACAAGACCTACGCCGTCTGGCTCTAAATTTCTTGCCGCGGTGACCAGAGTCTCCCACGCGCCGTAAAATCCTAGATTTCCGGCGTGGAGAAGTACAAATTTGAAGTCTCCGCGAATCGATCGAATGACTTCGCCATCTAGCGCCGGTTGCGGCGCATCGGGCGGGAGAATATCCACACCATCTCGGACGATTTCGATGCCCGCCGGATCGACTCCTTTGGAGGTGATGCGGGCGCGCATATCTTGGCCGAGCACAATCACGCGCGTAGCACGGCGCAATGCCCAGCGATGCAATCTTTCCCAGATGCGCGCGAGCAGCCCGGGTTCGACAATCGCTCCGCCCACGGCCATGTCCGGGTACATGTCGCGAATGTTGTAGACATACGGTTTGCTTTTCAGCAGCGCAATGATGGCCCCCACGATTCCTTCGAACGGAGGGTCGGTCATCGCCAGCACAACGTCGCAAGGAAGGAAAATCGCCCGAGGAATGGCCAGCGCAACATAGCTCAAATAATTCAGCACGCGGCGCTTCATCGCGAAACGCGGGTAGTCCGTCGAACCTACGCGCAAGATTCTCACACGCCCAACCTGTTCCGTTTGCCAGAGCCGCCATGGCCGCCGTTCCGTTGGGTCATACGAGGGCCGGCCGCAAACAACCGTAACGTCATGCCGCGCGGAGAGTGCTTCTACTACAGTTGCTGCCATCTTCGCCGTCGCGGAAGTGTCCGGCGGATAGTAGAGATTCAGGAGCAGTATTCTCATTCGAACGGTGCTCGCGGCATGCGTTTCACGATCGGGTGATCAGGAAGTCGCCGAGGACCAGCGCATCCATCTGCGTGCGTTGGAAGCAATCCAGCGCTTCTTCAGGGCGGCAGACAATCGGCTCGTTGTCGTTGAAGGAAGTGTTCAGCACCACCGGCACTCCCGTAAGCTGCTCAAACGCTTTGATCAGGCCCCAGTAGCGCGGGTTGGCCTCGCGCGTCACTGTCTGCAACCGGCCGGTTCCGTCGACGTGTGTGGGGGCAGGGATTTTGTCGCGCTTCCCGGGCCGCACCGCATACGCCAAAGTCATAAACGGTGAAGGATGCGATTTCTCGAACCACTCGCCAGTGGATTCCGCGAGAATCGACGGAGCGAACGGCCGGAATATTTCGCGATGCTTTATCCGTTGGTTCAGAATCTCTTTCATTTCGGGACGCCGTGGGTCCGCGACGATACTTCGGTTGCCGAGCGCGCGCGGCCCCCATTCGGCGCGGCCTTGAAACCACCCTAGAATTTTTCCATCAGCCACAATCGCGGCAGTACGTTGGATCAAGCTGTCTTCCGACAGTTCTTCGACGCAGCAACCGTTCTTCCCCAACCCGTTTGCATCGATCGCGCGCCGAATCTCCTCGCGCGTATATCCCGGCCCCCAGTAAGCGTGATCCATGACGAAGGAGCGCGGCTTTCCGAGAATCTGATGCCACACAAAAAATGCAGCTCCTACAGCCAGACCGCCATCGCCGGCCGCAGGATGTACGTAAACCCGTTCAAAACCCGTCGTATCGAAGATTTTGCCATTGGCGACGCAATTGAATGCAACTCCGCCAGCGAGGCACACCGCCTTCAACCCAGTTCGCTCCGCAAGCTTCTTCAGCATACCAAGATAGATTTCTTCAAGCCGCGCTTGCAGTGCGGATGCCAGATTTCGGTGCCGTTGTTCGACCGGTTCTTCGGGATTACGCTTGGGGCCCAGGCGCCGTTCCATTGCTTCCGAAAACATTTTGCTCATCGTGGGTGTCTTGTCAGCGTCTGCCCAGCTCATTTCCGGTCCGCTACGATGATGTGTGAAGTAATCGAGGCCCAGGCGGAATCCGTCCCCATTCGCTCGAACGATATCGCGGAAGGCTTCGAGCTGCTCTGCTTCGCCATACGCCGCCAGGCCCATCACCTTGTACTCATCGCCGAATTTTAGAAAGCCAAGATACTGCGTGACGGCGCTGTAAAAGAGGCCCAGTGAATGGGGGAACGCGATTGCGCCATCGATCTTCATGCGGCTGCCATTGCCGGCTCCCCACATCGTGCTCGCGAAATCCCCAAGGCCGTCCGCGGAAAGCAACGCCGCTCGTTCAAATGGTGAAACGAAGAAGGCGCTGGCGAGATGGGCCTGGTGGTGTTCAATGCGATGAAACGTTGCGGCAATCTTTGCCGGATCCGTATCGAAGACCTGCGCCAGCGCTTCCGGTATTCCCGTGAATTTCGCCAGGACTTTGATTCGCTCGCGTGCGAAGGACGGCATGCGTATGGCGTAGAAAAGCTTCGTCCCCAGCCGCGCATAGGGATTTCGAGGCACGGCCACGTGATCGATGTCCTTAAGTTCGAGCCCCGCTTCTTTCAAGCAATAGCGAATCGCCTGCGCCGGAAAACCCGCAGCATACTTCACGCGATTGAAACGCTCTTCTTCCACCGCGGCTACGAGCCGGCCTTCGCAGACAATGGCTGCCGACGCGTTGCCATGATAGGCATTTATGCCAAGAATGTTCATCGCGAATGGATTCAGTCTACCTCAGGAGCGCGGATCATGCCGCGAGGTGGTGTCGGCACCACTCGTTGAGGACATACAACGCCCATGGGCGCGACCACGAAGTCTTGCCTTCGAGAAATGCAGTCCAAACGCTTCGCACGCCTTCTACTCGAAGGTGGGGTGCGAGCGAAGGAGCGATGTCGGCAAAGCTGGCTTCCAGGCGCGGGCGCAGCGGCCCGCGAAGCCATTCTTCCCAGGGCAGCGTGAAAGTTTTTTTCCGCTGGCCGAGAATTTCTTGCGGCAAGAGCCGGGCTACCGCTTCCACCAGGAGCGCCTTCTGCACGCCAGCGCGGTGTCGTGCTGCGTCGGGAAGGGAACTAACGAACTCAACCAGCGGCGTATCCAGCAGAGGCACGCGCACTTCCAGCGAGCGCGCCATGCTCACTGAATCCGTATCGCGCAGCAGCGTGCTGGCCATGTAGCAGCGCATTTCGAGCCAGGCGGTGGCCGCTACAGGCTCCAATTTTCCAGCTTCGCTGGCGGTGCGATTCAGCCAACCCAGCCAGGTCGGCTCGAGAGTCACGCCGTCCGCGCCCACTGTGCTCGGACGGAAACGCGGCTCCATCAAGCGCGCAAGCTGGTCTGGCGGAAAAAGTGCGCGCGCATAAAAGTAGGGGTGCGGGAGCGTGTCGGGATCGGTCCATGCGGCAACGGCTTTGCCTGCAGCGTCGCGTGAAATGCGCGCCGCGAGAATACTCGCGATGAGCGGTGCAGTAGCCCGGCGCAGAGGCCGGGGTACAAACCAAGCCAGCCGAGTGAGCCGCTGAAGGAGCGCGGTGTTGGCGAAGCTTGCGTAACCCGCGAAAAGCTCATCGCCTCCCAACCCCGAGAGCGCCACTTTCAGCCCGACCTCGCGAGCCGCCCACGACACGAAGTACGTATTGATGCCGTCCATGGTCGGCTGGTCGAGGCCGGCCACGGCTTCGTCGATGCGCGCAAGGATGGCGGCGCCATCGAGGGGAACCTCCGTATGGTGCGTCCCGCACCGTTCAGCCACTTTGCGTGCCAAGGGGGCTTCGTCGTACGCAGTTCCCGGAAACGATAGAGTGAAGCTCCGAATGCCCGCCTGAGCGCGGGCCGCAAGCGCGGCGATCGCGCCCGAATCTAAACCGCTGGAAAGGAAGAGACCCACGGGGACGTCAGCGATCAGGTGCGCACGCACGGCATCTTCAAGCAGCGGTCGCAGGCTCTTGGCCGCCGAATCCAGATCCTTAGGTTTGCGCGGGTCGCGCGCTGCGGGACTCGTTTGCAGATCCCACCACGGTCGCGCTCTCGGCGCGCGCCGCCGTTCCGGAACATAGAGCAGCATGCGATGGCCAGGTGGAAGAGAAAACACTCCCTCCACCAAGCTTACGGGTTCTGATGCGCTGCCGAAGAGCAGGTAGGAAGTAAGCGCATCCTGAGAAATCTGCTTTGGGACGAGGCCGCTGGCCAGCAGAGCGCGCACTTCAGAAGCAAACGCAAAGCCTTCCGCGGTCTGTGTGTAGTAGAGAGGTTTGATGCCCAGCGGATCGCGCGCCAGGAAAAGCAAAGGCGCCGTGGCAAATCGCCCGCGCAGATCGAGCAAAGCAAACGCAAACATGCCGCGGAGCTCCGTCAAACACTCTTCGCCCCACTCTTCCCACGCATGCACCAGAATTTCTGTATCGGATTGCGTTGCGAAGCGATGTCCCAGAAGCGCCAGGCGCTCCCGCAGTTCGCGATAGTTATACAGCTCACCGTTGTAGATGACCGCCACATCCCGCGTCTCGTTCCAAACGGGCTGCTGGCCTCCGGCAAGGTCAATGATGCTCAAACGCCGCATTCCGAGCGCCAGCCCGGGCGCGCGCGCATCTCCGGCCAGGAATCCTTCCTCGTCCGGACCGCGATGGAGCATCGCGGCAGCCATTGCGCGTACGCGCGACGCTGCCTCTTTGCTGCCCGAAGCAAAGGCGACACCGCAAATGCCGCACACGCTACTGCTTGATCTCCGGAGCGGAAAAGAAAGCCACCCCTGCGCGCAAGGCGTGCTCGCGCAGGTGGAAGCGGGGAATTCTCAGACGGCTGTCAGCGTACCACGCCAGCACTGCACGTAGCAGGAGCAAGAGAAGCATCGCCGCCACGCTCAGTACCAGATAAAAAAAAGACTCACGTTCGAGAAACAAGCTCCAATCGACAGCTTCTTCCCAGCCGGGAACGACGGCGCCCAGCAGTTTCCTCAACCCGAATCCGATGTACGGCAAGCGCGCCAGCCGCACATGCGCAAAATGATCGTAGTTGTATTCACGCGGATAATTCGGGATGACGCTGACCGCCTGTTCAAATACTGCAGGGTCCTGCAAGTCTTTGCGGGTCAAATAGTGGCCCGCGGCATCCCTCAGGATGACGCGATACGTTGGATCCACGATGATCCACCGGTCGCCTATCAAGACTTCAGCTACTACGTGCTTCGAAGTGTTATCGGCAGTCAGCAGAAGCAGGCGGCGCGCTCGCAAGTCGGAACTGCGCGCGAGATTCAGGAAGGCATTGGTCGCAGTGCCACAAACATTCAGCAGTTGGCTGTAAGTGAGGGTCGTTTCCGGATCACGCTTCGCGAGTGCTTCCGGATTGGCAGACATGGCTCGCGATGGTTCGGCGCGCATCCAGGCCAAGATGGCATTTAGCTTTTGTTCTTCTGGCAGGGCGTTTGGCACAATCGCATCCGAGAAACCGTCGAGATACCGGCGCACCGAGTATTCCCGGACCCCCGCGTACACAGAAGACACCATTACCGCGACGAGTAGCAGGTTCACGCCTCGCCACACCACACGGAAGATGAGGTGTTTCTTCGTCGGCAATATAATTACTCCGATGCTTCGAATTCTGCACTGGGCGCAGTCTTAATTGCAAGCTTGTAATAGAGTGCTTCCATTTCACGAACCGGCTCTTCCCACCCCAACCGCGCCGTCGCTTCGCGGCACCCGGCCGCCAGTCGTGCATGCAATTTCGGGTCGCGAATCACAGCTTCCATTGCGCGCGCAAGCGCCCTGGCGTCGTGCGGCACCACCAGTCCGGCCACGTCCGCCAAGAGCGGAGCGATGCCACATTGCTCCGTGACGATCACGGGAGTGCCAGCCGCAACCGACTCCGCCGCGGTATTCCCAAAGTTCTCATTTTGTGAGGGCAGCACAAACACATCCGCATCGCGGTATGCCGCCCATTTCGCCTCGCCGAAAATCGCCCCGGTGAATCGCACTCGCGAGCTCACCCCAAGCTGCGCTGCCGTCTCCGTAAGCCCCGCCTTCATTCCACCTTCGTCGGGTCCCGCAAATACAAGGTGCAGATTCTTTTCCGCGGCTTCCTCGGCCGCATTCGAAAGCGAAGCGAACGCTTCCAGCAGCAAGTCCGGGCTTTTCTTTGCCGATAGCCGTCCGAGAAAAAGAATGACTTTCGCCTCATTAGAGATTCCCAGTCCTTGGCGAAAAGTTCCCCGCTCCGGCCACGAAGAAGGTGTTTCTACGCCATTGCGTCGCAGCACGATTTTGTCTCGTGCCACGCCTCCCCTCGCCAACTCCTCCACCTCCTGCTCCGATGTTGCGATGATTGCGCTTGCCCCCTCGAACAATCGTCTCCCAAACAAGGCACGATAAATCCTTTTCAATCGCAAGCTTCGCACGATGGGCACAAACATCCCGATCGGCTCCAAAAGATATGGAATCTTAAGTTTCACGCACGCTGCCGCGATAGTCGGCCCGAGAAAATCATACAGACCGTAGATGTGGGCCAAATCAAAATTCTGAATCTGTGACCGGCAAAAACGATTCACCGCCGGATTCCAGCTCAGCGACCGGTACCGCAACCAGGTCGGCAGATATATTGCCGTGACGCCCTTCTCAACACGACTCCATCCGAACGGACCCCGCTGAGCCCCGGACGTCTCCTCAGCGCTTATGCGTTTTTCGAGACCCCAGTCCGCCGTCAGCACCGTCACATGATTCCCATGTTCCGCAAGTCCTCGCGCCAGCGCCTGCACCTTCACCGGCGGCCCGCCAAACTCCAGGAACGGCGCGTAAGTCTCTGTGACGCTCAGGATTCGCATTGTTCGCGAAGGATTTTCTTCAGCGACTTGGCAAAAACGCTGAACCGGAATTCTCGCTCCACGCGCTGCCGGCCCCGCCCGCCCATTTTTTGCGCCAGAGCCGGGTCCGAGAGCAGCGTTTCGATCGACGTCGCCAGTTGCGCCGCGTCGCCGTGAGGCACCAGAAAACCCGTCACGCCATCTTCTATTACTTCCGGTGCTCCGCCATGCGCTCCACCGATCACCGGTTTTCCGCGCGCCATCGCCTCAAGATAAACGAGCCCGAATCCCTCGCCGCGGCTCGGCAGAGCAAACATCTCGCAAGCCTCATAGCACGCCGAAAGCTCCGCGAAACTCAAACCGGTCAGAAAGTGTACATGCAGATTTACCCCATTTTGCTCGGCTAGGTCTTCCAGCCAAGCCCGGTCATCACCTTCGCCAACTGCGACAAGCTGCAGCTCCGGCCAACGCGTCAGGAGCCGTGGCAGCGCCGTGATCAGCGTGTCCATTCCCTTGTACCGTTCGTTCGCCAGCCAGCGGCCCACGGTAAGTATTACGCGCCCTGCCGGATACCCGTGCGGCAGCTTTCCCGGCGGCGAGTTCGCCGGAATCGTCTCAAACTCTGGGTCAAGCGCCCAAGGCAACACGCGTATTCTTCCCCGCTGTACATCCTGCTCGGCCACATGATTCGCCGTATCCTGGCTTGGCGCGAGCACCACATTCGCCCGCAGCAGCGCCAGCCGCCGCAGCGTTGGAAGTGGCTCCCACACTTCCACCCCGTGCGTGCAAATTATCGTTTTGAGCCGTGGCGCCCCGATCTTCATCGCCAGCGCAACCGGCCCTAGGTTCGGATGCCCCGCCAAGACCACCTTCCCATGGCGTCCTGCCGCGCGTATCGCTGTTATGGTGAACCGTACCTTGCTTCGCTCGCATCCCGTAAACACGAATTCCTTGCCGCCCACCGACATGCGATGCAGTTCGGGTGTGTCGTTCAGGCTCAATAGGCGACAGTCCATGTGCCGGCTCGCCGCGAACTCGCTTAGCACCGCCGCCATGTGCCGGCTCGCCCGCTGCACCCCGCCCGTCCCCTCTAGTTCACTAAACAGTCCAATGAGCACGCGCCGAGTCTGCCTTGTGTCGGAACGTAAGGCAAGTGCTCTCGAATGGTTTTGAACCAATTTGTGTCTAGAATTGCCGCCTCCCGTCGCCGGTGTTAGACTCGCGGCGCTTATCCAACTGTGAAAAAAATTGTCCGGTTTTCGATTCCGCGTCTGTGGCCGCTCCTTGTATCCTCCGCAGCTGCCTTCCTCGTTCATTTCCAAACCCTGGCCATTGCACCAGCAATTCCCCAATCCGCTCGGCCACACGAAGAATTGCATGGCGTCCTTTCCCGCCAAACGCTGAAGCCTCCCCTCCGTAACGCCGATGTCGTGTTGCGTTACAGTCCCGACGGCCGCACCCTCATGATCCAGAATCCCTCCGGCGTTTACTTGTTTTCCCGCGAACCACTTACTTTGCGCGCACACATGGCTGCCGAGGAAGTCTATCCCGCCCGCTTTTCGCTCGATTCGCAGGAAATCACCGTCATCGGCCACGGCTTGACGTTAAACCGCGAAAAGCTCCCCGGCGGGCCGGTTCTCGAACAAAGAGAGCTGCTATCCCACGACGGTTGCCTCGACGCAGAACTGGCTCCGGGTGCGGATTTCTTTGCTTGCCTCACACCCGAGCTCAACCTTGTCATTTACCAGCTTTCCACCAACAAGCTGGTTTTTTCGGCTTCCTTGGACCAAACGAATTCTCCCAATCGAATCGTATATGTACCCCTTGATCCGGACATCGCATTCCCAAGTCCCTTCGGATTCCGCCTTGCAAATAGCTGGGACACCATGGCCGGTAAAGGCATGAAGTTTATCTCCATGAATTTTTCGCCGGACGGCAAAACGCTACTTGTGAGAAATGAATGGGAAACCTTTACTGTGGACCTCACAACCAGGCGAAAAACATCGCTCGCCGGCTGGCTTCACAAGCGCCTGCACGCTTCGTTTGCTCTGCAAAATGACGAGAGTGTTCTAATCGCCTCCGAAGAAAAAGTAGCGACGCCCGTTCTCGTCTCCTTGAAAACCGGCGGTGTAACAGGAAATCCCTCATTCAAGGCCGACAAAGTGCGGCTTGCCACCAACCCGCGCTACGCCCTCTTGTCCGATGTCGGCATACCCTGCGTCCGCGTCTTCGATTTGGAGCAAAACCGTGAACTGGAGCCGCCCAACAACCTCTCCATTGACGTCTTCGGAAACGAAATGGCAGTCCTGACCGAAAGAGGCTCCTTATTCGTCTACCGCCTTGGCGAAAAACTCCCCGTTCTTGCCGCCGATTTGCCGCTCGACTCCCTGCCTGTGCTTCGTGCCGCCGCCGTTACTCCCGCTCTCGACCGTCTCGCCTTTTCCGTCGAGGGCAACTCTGCAGCCTTTCGAGTAGCAACTGGCGAGCGCATCTACACCGGCCCTCGTTTCTCCGCCGCGAATTTCTCGGATCAAGATATTGCATCTCTCCTTCTTCCTCGGGATCGCAACAATCCGCCCCGTGTGCTTCAGTTCGTCGTCGGCTCCGGCGAGACCACTCCGGGCTGGAACGGCGGAAAGGATCAGCTCCGTTCGGGAGGACCAGTCCTTCTTGAGTACGCGTTAGCAACTCCAGTTGGACATCGCTTCGCCACATCCCAGGAGAACGACGTCCCCTACCGCCTGCGCGGTCTCGATCCAGCCACCGGGAAGGAACTCTGGAAGCGCGAATTCTTCGAGAGTAGCCCTGTACCGTTCGCTGACCCGCAAGGCGATCGCCTCGTCCTCGGCTGGAACGCGCAGAGTCTCCACGCGCAATCCGCCGCCAAACGAATTCCCTCGGTTTGGGAAATATTCAAGCGTGCCAAAATATCGAAACTGGATTCTTACTTCGAGATTCTCGACGCCCGATCAGGAAAATCCGTCGGCGGAGTTCTCATTCAGGTCGGAAGCGGCCCGGTGAGCTATGACGCCGCATTTTCCGCCGGCGACGCGCTCTTCCTGATGAAGGACGGAAAACGCGTCTCCGTGTATTCCTTGCAAGACGGTAGTTTGAAGGCCCGCCTCGTTGGCGGCATCCCCTCCGCAAACGTACAGAACAATCTTTTCGCAGTGGAGGAAGGACCGGGCCGCCTCTTCCTCTATGATCTGGCGACTGCCGCCAAACTCGATCAGCAAATTTTCGCCGAACCCATCGCCTACACCCATTTCTCCGCCGACGGCAATCGTCTGCTCGTTCTAACCAGACGCCAGGTAGCCTACGTTTTGGATCTCAGCGCTGTGCGCGCATCTCGGCCGTCCGCGCCCGATTCCCAGCCCCGATAACTTCTCGTGCCAACTTCCGCAAAAACAGCGCAGCACCTCGGCCTGCTAACGAGAACCTGCTCTTCGAATTGCACCATCACACACTTATAGACCGCCTGAACTCCGGTTTTATTCTCTGCGTTGGCTCATTCTTGCCGCATAAACAAAGAAACAAAACTCCGCAAATGATTTTGGAATAAGCCGCTCTGCATTCCGGTCGAAATAAATGCATGCGCGTTTATCTGTAACGCGAGCAGTTCGATGCATCCTGCGCCACAAATCAACCGCGCGGAAATATTCAGGAGACAAAGGAGAATTGTAATGAAACTGTACTGTGGATTGTTTGCCCTGGCCTGTGTGCCGGCGGCTCTTGCAGGAAATAATGCGCCCCTACCCAAGGACAACTTGGCCGAGTTTGTGGCCCAGAAGCTGGACGTCACAACGCTTCCCCTTTCGATCCGCCCGAAACCACAGAAGAGCAAGAAGACCTTCAGTGACTACGGCTACGTCATGCAGCAAATGGACGATAAGCAAAAGCTTATCGAGACAACTTCCGAGGGCTCGCAAATCAACATCAGGATCCTGGAACAAAATGATTCTGGAGTTTATGTCTGCGTTCAATCTCCGGGCCAGACTCCGCATACCGGCCCCGTCCAGCGCGTGCTCCTGCTCAAGCTCAAAGATACGAACGGACTTTTGAAAGCCAGAGAGTCCTGGAAGGAATTCTCCGGCTGCCCGGTGCTCGGCGGCGACTCACCGGATTCTCCAAGCGGCTCCTACGGGGGATGATGGCGAATTTCTCGAAAACCATGATCGAGAAATATCTTTGGACGAACATAAATTAAGTACTTAACTCTTAAAATCAACATCGCGAACCGCCGCTAGTTGTGCGATGGATGCTGAGCGGGCGCGCGCGGCAAATGCTGTGGCGGGCGGAATTCAATGGTGACGTCCTGTTGAGCTTGGACAGGCCTGCTGTTCAAGAGCGTGGGTTTGTAACGCCACTGGCGAATGGCGCTCGTCGCCGCAGGAAGAAGAGAGATCGAGCCGCTCAGGTGCTTTACTTCCAGCACTTGGCCGAGTTCTCCTATGGTGGTGCGCACCTTGACGGTTTCCGACGATCCATGTCGATCCCCCGGCCTTGGATAACGAGGCCAAACGAAGGAGACAAGTTCGCCGGCTTGCAATCGCGCGGGTTTATGAGCCAGTGCAAGCTCGGGCTCAGCAGGAACAAGAACAGAAAGTTGTGAGGTCATGGCAAACGAAGAGGAGGCGGCGATCGGTTTTTCCGGGAGAGTCAGCCTGAACGGTTTGCTGCCGTCGCCTGGGCCGGAGACAAGCATTGTGGAAGGCGATGACAGATGCGGCGCTGCGCGCGTCGCAGGCGTTACCCCGCGTGGTGCGGAATTTGCCAGTGCGTTTCGCGCGATTAGCCCCGTCGAGCCCTTGCGCTCTGGACTGGTTTCGGGATTATCGGAATGACCGTGAGGTCGGGGCGTTATTGCTGAAGATGGCGCGCTTGGACGCACGCGGGTAGCTGAATCTGTTGGTCGCGCATTGAGGGATTGAGCGGATGGGCTTTCTGAGCGTGATCCTTCCGCCGCCGGTGGTGGCGGATTTAATGCAGGGGTATTGAAGGTATTTGCCGCCGGCGGAGTTGCAGTTCGCGAAGTCGTTTCCCCTGGGTGATTGAGCACTGCTGGCGACGTGGCATCAACAGCTGGTATTGATTTCTCGGTGTCCCGGGAGCGCATTCCGAGCAGGCCGCGTCCCGCAGTGAGCCCAACGGTGAGACTGATCGCCGCGAACATAACCACTACGACAGCGACCTGAAATCCGGATATTTCAAGAACATATGAGCGTGAAGGCGAGTTCTCGATGCGATCCGCTGAGGACTTGAGTTTGCTTGTTCGAACTCGCGGTCCAAAACTGGCGACCGGACCGTGGCGGTGCACTTTTTCCTGGAGATCTCCGACAAACGATGGCGGGTTCGCATCTAGAATCTCAGACGTCACGATCCTGGATGCTTGAGACGCAGTACACGCAATCAGTTCGGGCGAGGAGGCTTGGTCTTGCTCAAGCAAAACGCGCCCCATTGGCTCTTCTGGGACGCTTTCAAGGGTTGCCGGGATGCGGCTCTCAACAGCCGCCGGCATTAGGCCTTCGAATTCCGGGGCTGGTTTTTCGGACGCGATCCAATTTGAAATTTGATTGCGAGCCTCGGCACTGAGATCAACAAATCGGATGCCTGCGCTTTTTTTCGATTCCGCTAGCCACACAATCTGTGCGGAGATCTCGATGTTCTGCCCTGAGCCGGGCAATGGAAAGCGAATACTCGGGAGGTAGTCATCTACTGCAAGCGGGTCGGTTGCGGCAACGGCCATCCCCGTCTCACTTATATTGAGGACCGTGCCGCCATTGGCCCCGCCGAGCGCGACGTAGGCGGGGTAGGTAGGAGTAGCGCGTATCCGAAGGCGGCGGTCGCGCGTGGGATGAATCGTCTCAACCGGCACATGGCGTTCGGCGTCGGATGCTGCTGCCTCCGCTTTAGACGGCGCCTCCGCTCCCCGCCCTGTCTTATTCCGCTGCGCAATTTCAATGAGTGTTGCTAGCCTGCCGCCCGCTTTCGAGAGTGCGTCAAAGACGTACGCAACATTCTTCGGGCTGAACTGAAGCTGCCGAGCAGTAAGAGTCAGCCGGATGCTGTCGTCGATTTCATCTCGCTGGCTTTCGGAAAGATAGTCCTGCAGGCCAGAATAGAGTGCGCCGTTCTCGTAATTCTCTCTCCACTCAAGAATGGCCTGGCGACGCCGGCTGGCGTCCTTCTCCAATTCTTGTTCTTGCGGTTCTACCGCTGCACATGCGGCGAACTCTTCCGCTTGACTGTGGGGTAATGCCATGGTTATTTCTGTTAATCCGCCACGAAATTCCTGAACCTTGTTGGACGGTAAAGATGTTTTGTGACAGACCCACTCTCCGCGCAACTTGTCGAAATCAATCGAGGCGCGATACTCACCTGCTTCGTACTTGAATACCGGCAACGGCTTGAGCGGCGGCCACCCACCGGCCAGGAGTAATTTCATCTCAGCCTGTTGCACTGGAGACGTGAGTCCAGCAAGGTTGGGCCTGGCTCGTTCGTGTTGACTCAATTTCATGATTCGGCCCGAAAAATTCTACCCGCCGCATGAGTTTGCTGCTGCACGCCCAGCAAACTTTTAGAAGCGGCCTTCGCGACGAGCATTTGAATGACGAATGTTTCGGGGGACAACCAGTGCGGTGAAGTATTGCGGCAGATTCGACGAGTCGCTATCCAACAGCTGTGTGCGGTGAGCTTCGTCTGCCTAGTGCCATTCGTTGCCGAGGCCCCTACGAGAACTTCCGGACCACCGCTCCCGGCCAAAACGCGGCGAAGGTACGCGGCTTTGTCACACTGGTAGAACACTTCTTCGCAGGCCAGAGGGACTTTCTGGAGAACGGTGCTGTTGGACCTAGGGCTGGGCACGTCCATCTCGTCACCCCTTGCAGCCCCACTTCACTGTGGGAAAAATCCTTATCTGATCAACTTCCCTCGTCCGTTGTAGTGACTTTTCTGAGTGTAGTCAATCCCTAACCCAGTCCGGGGGGATTAGTTGCTGCCTCTGTTCGACGAGACCTCGCTCCGGCCATTTTTTGAGCCCTGTACTAGAGCAGCTTGCCATCCCCTGCTTGCGGCTTGGGCAGAAGACGACGAGGTTTGCCCTCCCTGCTCCAGGCGATGTCGCCAATCACTTGTTGGAGGCCGAGTTAGGTCCAGGGGCAAACGCTCCGATCCATGCACTCGTCACCTTCAAACCCTTCATTTTGAGCCACATACAGGACGAGCCGCAAAGGGTGTGCGTATTGTTACAGATTCGGGGGCCTCAACAAAGTAGAGTTATTTTGTTAGAGCCAGTCTAGTTCTTCTCATGCGCTCCCTCAGGCGACAGTGAACGGGTCCCCGCCCGACGGGAGGCGGTGCGATCATGCACAAACGATTTATTCTGCTGCTCGGTGTGTTTCTAGTTGCTTATGCCCCGATGCCCGCCCAAACGCCTGCCCCACAGATTGTCCCGGCGCAAGAACGCGTAGCAACGATCGTCACGCTCGTTCGAACGCTACCTACCCTCCCCTCGCTCGGCCCGTCTTTGCCGCTGTCCGAGAGTCCCAGAAAATCCGCCGCCACTTTTGGTTACATGCTCGCGGGCGTCTACCCGCGCCAGGACAGTCTGGCGAGCCTTTCGCCGGTGCACGAGGTTAAAACCTTGTTTCTCACGCAGTCGATCCTACCGCTCGTGAGTGTCTGGGGCGGACGTTTGCGGCTTGCCGGCTTTTCCAGCACGCTTGACATGAAAAACGTGCAGCTCGGTCCCTCCATGGCTGGCGGTCTGCTGGACTATCGTCCCCCGCGGCCAAGTTATCCAGGCGGGCCGCGTTCGGTCGGTCTCTACGGCGCCAACCTGACCTTTCACTTTGGGAGGGACGCGCAGACAGGCCGCCCCGACCAGATCTGGCGGACCCTCGCCCGGATTGCTCGCTCTGCTCGATAGCCTGAGGGCTCATCTCATTCGACGGAAGTTTTGTTAACCTGGGCTATGGACTAAAAGCTTCATTCAATGCGCCGCCAAATCCCGATTAACGTTGATTGGAAATTGGCCTGCTACCTATGAGTGTCGCGAGTTCGCCGAATCGCTCCAGATAAACGTCTGCCGGATACGCGCCCCGGTCATGTACACCAAATCCATAATTCACCGCGGCAGCCAGCGTGCCCGCGTTTCTCGCCGTCTGCACGTCCACTTCGGAATCGCCCACCAGCAGCGCCTCCCCCGGCTCTGCGCCCAATTCGCGCAGGATCGTCCTCGCGCCCAGCGGATCAGGCTTCTTCGTTTCGAAACTGTTTCCGCCATAGATTGCTCGAAAATATTTCGAAAGCCCCATCTCGTCCAGTATCCGCACGCTGATCCGCACCGGCTTGTTCGTCAAGACTGCCATCGGCATGTTCGCCAGTCTGTCCAGTGTCTTCGCGACTCCCGGATACGTGCATGTCGTGTCCATTTTGTGCAGCTCGTAATAACTCAGAAAAAACTGCAGCGCGTGCTGCCTTTCCTCTTCCGTGCAACCAGTCCCAAGCGCCCTCGCCACAAGTTGCGGCGCGCCATGCCCGATGTAACCGGAAATCGTCTCTTCCGCCAACTCCCCGCGCCCCAATTCGCGCAGCATGGCATTGACCGAATGAATCAAATCCTGTTTCGAATCGATCAGCGTCCCATCCAAATCGAAAATCAATGCGCGCACGGCGCTCAGCTTTGGGTCGGCCATGAATCTTCCATTTTAGTATGTCTGCCGCCGGTTTCGCCGCCCCCTCGCGATTTTTAACACATCATGAACGCTGCATTAAAGAAAGCCTTGTATCGTTTATCAGAATCGTCCTCACTTCGCGTAAACTAGGGGGCTTGTCGCTCAGTACATTGCACGACCGGAGACCCAAAGCACATGGCCCAGGTTCACCCCTTCCAGGCGTTTCGCTACAACCCTCAGCGCGTCCCGTTCGAACGGGTCCTCACCCAGCCCTACGACAAAATTTCTGCGTCCATGCAGGATAAATACTACGCCGCCGATCAGCATAATCTAATCGCGGTCGAAAAAGGCCGCTCTTACCCTACAGACAGTCAGCAAAACAATGTCTACACCCGCGCCGCCGCCGCGCTGGATGGTTGGATCCGCGAAAACATTGTCGTGCAAGATCCCGTTCCGTCTTTCTACGCTTATACGCAGGAATACTCTGTGCCCGGTACCGGCGAGCAGCGCACTCGCCGCGGTTTCATCGGCGCCGGCAAACTCGAAGACTATTCCGCGGGCATCGTCTTTCGCCACGAGCACACCCACTCCGGTCCCAAAGCCGACCGCCTCGAACTTCTTCGCCACACGCGCACCCACACCGGCCAGCTGTTCATGCTCTACTCCGATCCGCAGAAGCGCATCGACGAGATTCTGACGGACGCGGAGTGCTCGACTCCCGCAGAAATGCTGCTGCGCGATGAATACGGTGTCGTGCATCGCTTGTGGGTCATCTCCGATTCCGAGCGTACCGCCGCCATCACTTCCGCGATGGCAGAACAAAAACTTGTCATCGCTGACGGCCATCACCGTTATGAGACCGCGCTGAACTATCGCAACGAGCGCCGCCTTCACGCGGGCGGTTTACATCCGTCAGCGCCGTACGCGCAAGCTCCCTACGATTTCGCGATGATGACGTTCGTCAACACGTCCAGCGAAGGCCTCACCATCCTGCCCACCCACCGCCTCGCCGCCAACTTGCACGATTTTTCCTGGAGCGAAGCGCGCCGCTACCTCGAGCCGTGGTTCGAAGCGCAGGCATTTCCTTTTGCGGACGACGGGCAAAAAGCGGAAGCGCAAAACAAATTCCTCACTAAATTGCACGAAGCGCGCGGGCAAAGAGCCATCGGCGCTTATCCCGCGGCGGAGCACGCGAAGCGCGCCTACTACGTTCTAACGCTGCGGCCCGGCGCCGACCTCTCGCAACTTCTTCACAGTGTTTCTCCGCTCCAGCGCCAGTTGGATGTGGTTCTTTTGCACGATGGCATTCTCGAGCCTGCCTTCGGCATTACGCTGCAAGCCGTGACTGCCGAAAAAAATCTCAGCTACGAGCGTGAAGCCTCCGCCGCTCTCGACGCCGTCGACCGCGGCTCCGCGCAAATCGCTTTTCTCCTCAATCCCGTGGATGTCGATCACGTCATGCGCATCGCCGTCGCTGGAGAAGTAATGCCACAAAAATCTACCGATTTTTATCCCAAGCTGCTGAGCGGCATCGCCATGTACCGCGTCGATTGATACAAGGAAGTTACGCCTCTAAACGGCGCTCACCAGACAAACGGGACCAGCCGCGAGCATGCGCTGAATTGCCAGTCTTGCTTCGAACTCACGCGATTTCAGATCCATGCGATTCCAAAACAAAAAGGGGCACGCGCACGCGTGCCCCTTTCGCAAATACCATTCTCCGTGCTTCGGCCCGGCTTACTTGGCGAAGCTGGATACTGCTTCCGCTTCGCTGTTGTACACGTCGAACACCGTCAGCAACTTGGTGATTTGCAGCACTTCCTGGAACTTGGCGCCCAGGTGCGCCAGTTTCAGCGCCGCGCCCTGCGACTTCGCGCTGTGATGCGCCGCCACCAGCGTCCCCAAGCCCGCGCTGTCGATGAACGTCACATTCGCCATATTCAGCACGATTTTCTTTTTTGCTTCGGCGATCAAGCTCTTCACTTTTTCGCGCAGCGCGTTGCTCTCTTCGCCCAGCACGATGCGCCCGTCCAGCGCCACCACGGATACCCCGTCTACTTCCCGGTTGGTCATCTTCAAAGCCACTTTGTTTTCCTCCTCATCGGATAGCAGTTCCGGCGGCAACCCGGGCCGGGACCACAAAGCTTATCAATAATAGTCCGCGCAAGACATGTAATAACCGCAGACCGGGCAAATCAATTTGCAACGCCGCGATTCCAGCCGTTGCGAGCATACCGGACAATACCGCGAAGCATCTTCCCCCGCGACACCCACCGACGCTTCAACTTTCGCCGGCGAGGCATGTTCCACAAATACCTCAACCCGCTCCCGCTGAACCGGGGCAAGCTCCTGTTTCGCGGCACTATTCACGGCCCGACGTTTATAGCACATCCCCCGCCAACTGTGTAGCGCCGGGCTTTAGCCCGGCATCCTCGCCTTGCCCGCCACACGCATTTTGCTATCCTCTTCTTTCGATCCTCTTCCAATCCGATGCCCCCACCCACCCCCGAAGTCCGCGGCCTAAACCTCGACCACCAAACCCGCTGCCTCCACTACCACGGCCCCACCGACATCATCGCCATCAAAATGAAATGCTGCGCCACCTACTACGCCTGCAAAGACTGCCACGACGCCCTAGCCAACCATCCTCTCGAACCCTGGCCCCAATCCCAATGGCACACCCCAGCCATCCTTTGCGGCGCCTGCCGCGCCCAGCTCACCATCTCCGCCTACCTCCAATGCGATTCCCGCTGCCCGATCTGCCTCGCCCACTTCAACCCCGCCTGCCGCAACCACTACCATTTCTATTTCGCGTTCACTCCCCCAGCTCCCTGACTTACAACCCTCCCGCCAGGATGATGTTCACGCACGAAGGATCCGGCTTTACATTAAACGCAGGGAAGCGGCAGGCATGGCCGTCAGCCACGCCTGCCGCTTCTCTGGGATGACCCGAATCTTTGCTGCTGGGCGCCTTCTACAACGAGTTCAAGAACGCAATGAGCGCTTGCTTCTCATTCGGGCTCAGTTCGCGGAATCGCTTCCTCTCGTGTTCGGCCTCGCCGCCGTGGCGTTCGATCGCGCTTTCCAACGTCAACGATGCGAGATCATGCATGTGCCGGGGGTGCATGCGGAGTCCCCACAGCGGCACAGTTCGCAATTTGTTGGCCGTATCTTCCGGCGGATTCTGAACAATGCCGTCGCCCGTTTCGATGTCGTGGAGCAGGAAGTCGCTGTAAGGATGAATAATCTTGTTCCCTAAAGCTTCTGGTACGGTGAATGCTCCGCCGTCGATGACAGTTCCTGCCGGCGCGGTGACGATGGTGCTGACATGGCAGGTGGCGCAACCGATCTTCTCGAACAAGTTTTGGCCTTCTTGCGCGGCCGCGGTCGCAGAGAGGACCGTGTCGCGCGGCGGAGCCTTCGTCCCTCGAATGAACTGCGCGAAATGGTCGATGTCCGCCAAGCCGAGATTGTCCGGAGTGTCCTCCGGATCCGTGGTGATTTTCCCGACGGTCGTCACATCTTTCGGCCGCAGGCGGTTCGTGACTCCCATCTCATTCAAATACGCGTCGCCGATGAACGACAGCAAGCTGCTGTGCTGATCCTTCCAGCCAAAGCGGCCGATACGCGATTGTCCCGGCGATTCCAGCACGGGAACTTCCACGGCTTCGCCATGAATTCGTCCATCACTGACTTCGATCTGGTGCTGAGCGATAGCCTGCAGCGTGCCGTCGTCGATAGCCTCCACAAATCCATCCCCCAGAGTGTTGAGAGCGGCGCGCAAGGCTCGAATGTTTTCTGCATCGGGTATGTGCTCCTGCGCTTGCGGGTTCAGAGCGCGGTCGTTGATGATGGAGCGGTTAGCAATCGTGTTTGCGCCGTCGTTTATCGGCACCGTCGCGGCGACGAAATTGCCGTTGGCATCATTATGCCCGGCGCGAATCTCCGTAAACTGGCTCGATCCGCCGCTGACGGGATTCTGATGACAATCCGCGCACGCTCTGGCATTGAATACTGGCCCTAGCCCGGTGCTGGCGTCGTGGTCCTGCTCGAAACGGGTTTGGTCCAGCGCGTAGCTATCGCCCGCCGGCTGTTTAATGCCGTTGCTGAAGCTTTGCGATCCAGCGTTTTGCGCAAGTGTCGGCGTGTCAAAGCCGGTAGGCGCCTCGGTTGGACCCTGCTGTGCCACTCCGGCAAGACCCGCAGCCGTTACACCCGCCACCAAGACGGCAACAGAAAGCCATTTATGCGTCATTAGATACACCACCTCCAAGACAGGATTAAGCTTTCTCCTCAATCCACGTCCCGGAGACAGAGGCGGAAAGGCTCTTACAAAATGTCAGGACTACGTGAGACAGTCTGTTATTCCGGAATAAAATATTAAAAGTATGTGAAAGCGACGAGCGCAATTAACCCCCAAGCAAGGAGCTAACGCATGGCTCGATCCTTTGGATCAGCGGTCCTCGTCGGAATCGTCCCTTCCCTTAACGGGAGTGAAAAAGTTTTCGACGACGAAATCCGCTACTTCGCGGCCCAGCCGTTGGCCCGTAGTGAGGTCAGAGCGGAAATGCACGCCGGCGAAAATCCGGCTTAAAGTCGCTTCTTCAGCTGCAGCGGAAAAGTTAGTGAAGGACCGTTCTACTCCCGGCAAAACTTCAGAAGTTACGCTGAAGTCGAAATGTTTTCCTCTTAAGAAAGAAATCAGCACCGAAGCCCCGCTAGCGCTGATAACCGCGTGTGCGCCCGGATAGGCGGGATCGGGTGTTGTGTTGCCCACCTGCGGAAGCCAATTCGGGTCAGGAAGTGTTTTGGGGTTGCCGTCCGTGGCAGCTTCGCGGATAGCCGTTACCGGTCGCCAGAAATTATATGTATATTTAGCGTCGTAGAACGCGATGACGTCGTCTGCCAACGTCACGTTTAGCAGCGCGAAGAGACGCGCGTTCTCTGCCGTCGTCAGATTGTGCGCCACGGATGCCGTCTGCGCGATCTCGTTCCAGTAGTTCTGAATGGCTCCATTCCAAAAACGGCCTGTCAGCGCCTGGTCTGCAGTTGCCGTGGTGCTTCCGGCGATTCCCAGGGATTTCACTTCATTGAAAACATCGCTGTAGGTATCGCTGGTCAGCGCGGGAGGAGGCCCGGGACGAAACTGATTCGCGCGCTCCAGCGCAAAGGGAGTGACCTGCGACCAGTTCGTGAACTGCGGCTGCTTGGGGAAGTTCGGCGGCGTCGACTGGTAATCCCCCGCGGCATTTCCAAAAACGAAAGGAATTGGCGCATTAGCCGATCCGTCGTTGCTTCGCAGAGCCAAAATGCGGTCCGCGACAGTTTGACCTGTGCTGACGCCTTCCGCTTTGTCCGCTCCGTCTGGAATTTGTGCCAGCAACTGCTGCAGTTGCGCGTCAAGCGTCGCCTGAAAAGTCGGATATAGCGCTACCAGAACTTCGTGTGCCGCCGCATCGGCCGCTGCGTCCTGCGAAGCAAAACGCGATACTCCCGTAAGGCGAACCAAATAAGGTTTATGGGTCCTGTCAATGGCGTTCACCGCGTCATAAATCGCCGCGTGCATGATTGCGAAGCTGCGCGTGGGGTGGATAGTTGCCGGCTGTGCCTTAGGCGTGCGCACAATCACCAGTAGTGTTCTATTCCACAGCACAACTGGATTCGCTGCTTGAGCGGTGGAATCTCCTGGACTCTGATGCTCATCCTTAGCCGAAGCGCCGTAGCAGCTGCCGGAATGCAACGAGAGAGCCGCGCCAAGCAGCGCGACCGCAATGAAAATCCTGGACATCGGCGGTTTTCCCCTTTTCCTGTGTTTGCGCCCTTTTCTTGCGTTTACAAAAGTGCGGCGCGTAACGTGAGCCAAGATGCCGGTCCTCACGCCCTTTTGCCCTCATCTAGACCGCCAATGGCAATGGAAAATTCCAAAGGGGAGCCATTTACTTGATGGTGGCTGGACGACCCCTAAGACGCCAAGGCGATTTTGACTTTGTTTTATTGCGGAGATTCCCCGCTTTGCTTTCTCTTCCCATACCGCTCAAGGCACATTGCCCGAACGCTCCGCCGTTGTTACTATCAAATCCGATTTATTCTTCTTCTTCACCCTTAAATTCTTTATATTGGCCGGCCCATGTTCGAACAAGTCTTCAAAAACATCGACGACGTTCTCCGCAAGGAAGCCGGCTGCACCACCGAGCTCGACTACACCGAGCAAACCTCCTGGCTCCTCTTCCTCAAGTACCTCGAAGCGCTCGAGCAGGAGCGCTCCACGGAAGCCGAGCTCCAGCGCAAAAAGTACACTTTCCTCCTCGAGAAGCCCTATCGCTGGGAAACTTGGGCCGCTCCCAAAGCTCCCGGCAGCACGAACGGCCACGGCAAGATTGACCACAACAAAGCTCTCTCTGGCGACGACCTCCGCGACTTCGTCAACAATAAGCTCTTTCCTTTCCTCAGCGGGTTCAAGCACCGCTCGGAACCCAACACCATCGAATACAAAATCGGCGAAATCTTCGGCGAAATCAAAAACAAGATTCAGTCCGGCTACAACCTCCGGGAAATCATCGACCAAATCGACGAGCTCCGCTTCCGCTCACAAACCGAAAAGCACGAGCTCTCCCACCTCTACGAAGCCAAAATCCGCAATATGGGCAATGCTGGGCGCAACGGCGGCGAATACTACACGCCGAGGCCCCTCATTCGCGCCATCATCCAGGTCGTCAAGCCGCGAATCGGCGAGCGCATTTATGATGGCGCGTGCGGCTCCGCGGGATTTTTGTGCGAGTCGTTTGAGTACCTAAAGCACAAAGCTGGCAACGACCTCAAAACGAAAGAGCGCACCACTCTTCAGGACCGCACGTTCTTCGGCAAAAGAAAAGAAATCCCTCGCCTACGTAATCGCCATCATGAACATGATCCTCCACGGCATCGAAGCCCCCAACATCCTCCACACCAACACGCTCACCGAAAATATCAACGACATTCAGGAGAAAGATCGTTTCGAAATCGTCCTAGCCAATCCGCCCTTCGGCGGCAGCGAGCGCAAGGAAATTCAGCAGAACTTCAATATCAAGACCGGCGAAACCGCCTTCCTCTTCCTCCAGCATTTCATCAAGATTCTCAAAGCCGGCGGCCGTGGCGGCATCGTCATCAAAAACACCTTCCTCTCCAACACAGACAACGCTTCTGTCAGCCTCCGCAAACTGCTCCTCGAAAGCTGCAATCTCCACTCCATCCTCGATTGCCCCGGCGGCACGTTTCAGGGCGCAGGCGTCAAGACCGTTGTCCTCTTTTTCGAAAAAGGAGCCCCCACCCGCAAAATCTGGTACTACCAGCTCGACCCCGGCCGCAATCTCGGCAAAACCAATCCCCTAAACGACGACGACCTAGCCGAATTCGTCAAGCTCCAAAAAACTTTCGCCAACTCCCCCAAATCCTGGTCCATCGACGCCAAGTCCATCGACCAATCCACCTTCGACCTCTCGGTAAAAAATCCCAACGGCGCCGAAGCCGTAACCCACCGCACCCCACAAGCGATCATGGACGAAATTGCGACGCTGGACGCCGAAAGCGCAGAAGTGCTGCAAACCATCCGAGGGCTGTTATGAAGGCGGGGTGGAAGCTTAAGGAAATTGGCGATCTATGCGAAGTCATCGCTGGGCAGTCGCCAGAGGGAAAGTATTACAACACCGAAGGAAATGGCATTCCCTTTTACCAAGGCAAGAAGGATTTCGGCGAAAAGTTCATTGAGGCACCAACGACATGGACGACTGATACAACCAAGATCGCACGGCAAGGCGATATCCTCATGTCAGTGCGCGCGCCCGTCGGTCCTATAAACTTCGCCACAAGTAAGATATGTATCGGTCGGGGGCTGGCTGCCATTCGGAGCGGGCCCGAACTAAATCATGACTTTCTCTTTTATCAGCTGTGGTCACTCCAGCCCCAAATCGCAGGTAATGCAGGGGCAGTATTTGCCTCGATCAATAAGTCCGACATAGAGAAGATTGGGCTCACCGTCGCGCCAGTTCCCGAACAGAAGCGTATCGTCGGCATCCTCGACGAAGCGTTTAACAGCATCGCCACCGCCAAAGCCAACGCCGAAAAAAACCTCCAAAACGCCCGCGCCCTCTTCGAGAGCCACCTGCAATCCATCTTCACTCACCGCAGCAAGGGCTGGGTGCAGAAGACGCTGGAAAATGTTTGCCACCAAATAACAGATGGCAAACATGGTGACTGCGAGGAACAGGATGGATCCGGATTCTATTTTCTGAGTGCGAAGGATATCAAAGGCGGAACCCCCAACTGGGAAGAGGCAAGACAGATAACGAAACGAGACTTTGAGGAGACGAATCGACGGACCAATCTTGAACCCGGCGATATATTAATCACCAATAGCGGCACTATTGGTAGGATGGCGATTGCGCCTAAGGATGATCGGACCACAAAAACCACATTCCAGAAGAGCGTGGCTATCCTCAAACCTCGAAAGTCGGAGATTGATAGTAAGTTTGCTTTTTACTGTTTGTCGTCTGGACTGACCCGCTTCGTAAACTTGTCAGCAGGGGCGGCGCAAAAAAACCTCTTGCTACGTGATTTGCGCAATTACCAGTTTTCCCTTCCAAAATCACTCGATCAACAAGTTGAAGTGGCGCGAAAGCTTAATAATCTCTCAGACGAAACCCAGCGCCTCGAATCCACCTACAAGCAAAAACTCGCAGCGCTGGAGGCCTTAAAAAAATCCCTGCTCCACCAGGCATTCAGTGGCCAACTCTAACCACCCCTCCGGGAACGCCAATCTCCCGATTGGCGTTGTGAAGCGCGGCGTGAAACCCGCCATTCCGGAGAATGGCGCTCCCAGGTGGCATAGCCGCGGTTATCTTCCTCATTTTGAAAGCGCTGATGTTACCCAGCATGTGACCTTTCATCTCGCTGATGCCCTTCCGCAGACCGTCCTCCTCCGCTTGGAATCCGAACTAAAGTCTCTTCCCACCGAAAAGCACGACATCGAACGCCGCAAGCGGATAGACGCGTGGATTGATGCAGGCCACGGCTTATGCGTTCTCCGCAAGCCAGCCATCGCCAATATGGTGCAGGAATCCTTGCTCACTTTTGATTCTCAGCGGTACCGCCTGCTAGCCTGGGTGGTCATGCCAAATCATGTCCACGTCCTTTTCCAGCCTATGAATGGATGGACCGTCGCGAAAATCGTCGCTTCCTGGAAAAAGTTCACTGCACGCAAAATTTGCGATGACCAGCGCGCTCTCGGTAAAACGCCCACCGACCCAATCTGGCACCGCGAGTATTGGGACCGCTTCATCCGCGACCAAACGCACCTGATACAAGCGATCGACTACATCCACCAGAATCCCGTGAAGGCGGGCTTGGTCTCCAGCCCTCAAACCTGGCCCTGGAGCAGCGCATTTTCCGGGAACGCCAATCTCCCGATTGGCGTCTTGACTTCCGATTCAACCCCCGCCATTCAGGAGAATGGCGTTCCCCGCAAAAAGCCATGAACGAAGCCGAAACCAGAGCTGACCACATTGACCCCGCCTTAAAGGCAGCAGGCTGGGGCGTCGTCGAACACAGCCGCATCCGCCGCGAATATCCCATCACGCTCGGACGTCTCGAAGGTTTCGGTCGTCGTAGCAAACCGTTAAGCGCCGATTACATTTTGGTCCACCGCAACACAAAACTCGCCGTCCTCGAAGCCAAGGCTTGGGACGAATCGTTAACCGAAGGTCTCGGGCAGGCCAAGAACTACGCCGACAAGCTCGCCATCCGCTTTGCTTATTCCAGCAACGGCCGCGGCCTCTATGGCGCGGATATGGAGACCGGCAAAGAGGGCGGCTTCTATCAGGGCCGCTATTATCAGGACATCGCCATCGACCGCGTCCTCGAAGCCATCGCCGCCGGAAGAGACCGCATACTGCTAACGCTTGCCACCGGAACCGGCAAAACTTTCATCGCCTTTCAAATCGCCTGGAAGCTTTTCTATAGCCGCTGGAACCTCAGCCGCGAACCATCGCGCCGCCCGCGTATTCTTTTCCTTGCCGATCGCAACATTCTCGCCGACCAGGCCTACAACGCCTTCTCGCCTTTTCCCGAAGATGCACTTCAGCGCATCGAACCAGACGAGATCCGCAAAAAAGGCCGTGTCCCCAAAAACGCCAGCCTCTTCTTCACCATTTTCCAGACTTTCATGAGCGGCCCGCCCAAAGACGGCAAACCCTCTCCCTACTTCGGCGAGTATCCGCCCGACTTTTTTGATTTCATCGTCATTGACGAGTGCCATCGCGGCGGCGCCAACGACGAAAGCAACTGGCGAGACATCCTCACGCACTTTTCGCCGGCCGTACAGTTGGGCTTGACGGCTACCCCTAAGCGCGACGAGAACGTGGATACATATCGCTACTTCGGCGAGCCCGTTTTCATCTACTCCCTAAGAGAAGGCATCAACGACGGCTTCCTCACCCCCTTCAAGGTCAAGCAAATCTCCACAACTCTCGATGAGTACGTCTACACGCCAGACGACAAACTCATCGAAGGCGACATCGAAGTAGGCAGGCGCTACACCGAATCCGACTTCAACAAAATCATCGAAATAAAAGAACGCGAAGCCCACCGCGTCAAAATCTTCATGGACCAGATCGACCAGAACGAGAAAACGCTCGTCTTCTGCTCCACACAGGACCACGCCCTTGCTGTCCGTGATCTCATCAATCAAATGAAAACTGGCCGAGACCCGAACTATTGTGCCCGCGTCACTGCTAATGACGGTCTAATCGGCGAACAATTCCTCCGCGATTTTCAGGACAACGAAAAAACAATTCCGACCATTCTCACCACCTCGCAAAAGCTGTCCACCGGCGTCGACGCTCGTAATATCCGCAATATCGTCCTAATGCGTCCCATCAATTCCATGATCGAGTTCAAACAGATCATTGGCCGCGGCACCCGCCTCTACGAGGGCAAAGACTATTTCACCATCTACGATTTTGTGAGGGCCCACGAACACTTCAACGACCCTGAATGGGATGGCGAACCCATCGCGCCGGAACCCGCCGAGCCGAGAGAGCCGCGTGCCCCTCGCGAACCGCGCGTTACTCCTGAGCCCGGCCCCGATCCGGTCCCTCCGCGCCCCAAGATCAAAGTGAAGCTCGCGGACGGCAAAGCCCGCGCCATCCAGCACATGATGGTCACGAGCTTCTGGCATCCCGACGGCACGCCCATGTCCGCGCAGCAATTCATGGAAATGCTCTTTGGCAAGCTTCCCGAATTCTTCAAGGACGAAGCGGAGCTTCGTGATCTCTGGAGCGCACCCGAAACCCGCGCCAAGCTTTTGGAGGGACTATCCGAAAAAGGTTTCGGCGCCGCCCAAATGGCCGAAATGCAGCGCATCATCAACGCTGAAAAAAGCGACCTCTTTGACGTTCTTGCCTACGTCGCTTACGCCTTGCCCACGCTCACCCGCGCCGAACGCGCAGCCAACGCGAAAGTGAGTATTGATGGCACCTTCAACGCCAAGCAACAAGCCTTCCTCGATTTCGTCCTTGCCCATTACGTCACGGAAGGCGTCCACGAACTCGACCAGGAAAAACTAACCCCGCTCCTCCGCCTCAAATACCATGACTCACTCTCCGATGCCGTCGCCGACCTCGGCGAACCCGAAAAAATCGGCTACATCTTCTCCAGCTTCCAAAAATACCTTTACCAGCAATCCGCTTAGTTCCCACTCCTCGCCTCTTAATAAACGCCTCACTACCTTAGTTCCCCGCATCCGGCGTGTTCCGCGTCCCATGCGCCTTCAATCACGGGACGCTAGCCGCGTGCGGGGCCGGCTCCGATTCCTCGCCTCCCTTGTCTGCCTTCACCCAACCAGCCTCGCCGTTCAGTGCTCCTAATGTCCGTTCAACCCTCAATTTCGACCATTCCCTGTGAAATACTTTACCTCCTCGCCAATCCCGTGCTACCATTCCCCATGTTCTCCTCGCCAGCCGCCTCCCCGACGAATCTCTCCCGGGGCCCCCGTCCGCCCCATTCCAATCGGCGTCATCCTGAGCGTAGCGAAGGATCTGCTTTTCCCTTTTCTCCTATCCGCGCACTCACCGTCTTCCTTGCCAGCCCTTTGTTTTCATACTCTTACGCACTCTTTTGTCACCACGAAAATGACAACCTCTTTGTTTTCAGGCGATTCCGCACTCTTTCGCAAAAACACCCGGGGTGGGGGCGCCTCCTTCAAACCAAAATCTTCTCCTTCGGCAATCTAACCACTAACTACTCACCACTCTCCACTATCTCCTTTACAATCCGCACTTACGAAAAACGCGCCCGTAACTCCCGTAGAATCCGCACTTCCAAAACACAGCACTTAAAACCCTTTGGAATGAACACTTACAAAAAAACCGGGAGGGGGGACCCCTCGTTCTGGTTCCAGCCGCGCCTTCTGCGCATTTTTCACCACTCACTATCCACTACTCACTTCCTCGCACTTGAAACCTGTATGCCGAACGGCGCATCTTTATCTATGTACGTGCAAGAAAGGCCCGGCGGCCCGGGACCCCAGGTACTCACTATGCGCCGCTTCCTGATTGCAATTGCTTCCCTCGCGGTTCTTCCCGCGATACTTTCCGCACAACGAGGAGGAATGGGAGCCGGAATGGCTCACCCGGCGATGGCTGCCCCTGCCCCGCATGTTGCTATGCACGCTTCGGCGCCCATCGCAACTCACGCGAGTTCTGGGAGCCGTGCTTACGCCGGATATCCCCGTTTCGTGCGCACTCGCTCTGGTGCAGTGGTTCCTCGACCGGCGCCGCGCGTAGGCACCCCCATTCGGAGTAGTGGCTCCAGGAACACCGGCCAGCCTATTCGTTCACAAGATGTAGTGCCGGGATTAGGGTTTGATTACCCCCACTTGGCCGCAATCCAACCCCGAGGAATTCATGGGCGTGACGGGGATCGAGATCGCAGGTTTTCCGACGCGTTTTTCCCACTTTTTTTCGGTGGGGGATTCGGTTTTCCTCTCTTTCCTGACGATATAGATGAAGCTCCTCCAGCGGATGCGCAACAACAAGCGGACGCCGGGCAACCGGAACCGGAGCAATCGGCCGCCAGGCCCGCCGACTACGAACCGCGTCAGAGCCGCGCACGAGCTGCGCAGATCGCTGCCGAGCCGGAAGCCGCGGAGCCCTACGTTTTTGTTCGCCGCGATGGCACCGTATTTTTTGCGAACGCCTACGCGTGGGAGAACGGCACGCTTCGCTACATCACCACCGAAGGATTCCGCCGCTCCGTCACCGCGGACAAGCTCGACCTGAACGCCACGCAGCAGTTCAACGAACAGCGCGGCCTGACTTTCCGCATGCCCGCCTGAAATCTGCGTGACCAGTGGAACAGTGCGTAGTGAGTTGAGATCTGCGACTCCCGACGAGTGAACAGTGCGTAGCGAGTTCTCACTCGCGCCTCGCCACTCGCGCCTCGCCACTCGCGGCTCGTGGCTTGTGACTCTCGACTAGCAGTTGGTGACCGGCGGTTCGCGATTCGCAGTCCGCAACTCGCAACTGGTGAGTCGTGACCCGCGCATGGTAATTCGCGACTCGCGCGGAACCCGCCCCGATGCGCCGTGTATTGGTTTGAGTTTTTCGAGCGCGCGATTCTTTGTTGAGAATTATTTCTTAACCGGCTCGGGCATAACGTACCCCGAAACCGCGGGGAGTCCGGCTCGCTCGAGCTGGACGGTTGTGTGATCAATCTTGAATTCCGCAGCAGCTTTTTCCTGAATGGCGCGCAGCAGGCGCTCGCATTGATCCATGTGCATATCGGGAACGCGCGCGTGAAGGCTGAGCGCGTTGTGGCCGGCGCCCAGCGACCAGATGTGTACGTCGTGAACTTCTTGCACGCCCTCCACGGTGAGGATGGCGCGAGCGACTTCTTCGACGCGCATCTCACGCGGTCGCCCCTCAAGCAGGATGTGCGAGGACTCGCGGAGAATCCCGACGCTGGACCAGAGGACGAGCAGGCCGATGGCGATGCCGAGGAGCGGGTCGATCCAGAGAGCGCCGGTCATTCGAATGGCGACGGCGCCAGCGATGATGGCGATATTCGAGAGGGCGTCGCCGAAATTGTGAACCAGGATGCTACGGAGATTTAGGTCGCCGCGGCCACGAACCAGCGCTAAGGTGATGCCGCCGTTGACGGCTAGAGCAGCTAGCGAGGTCCAGATCATCCAGCTTTCGATCACGCGGACGGGGGAGCGAAAGCGTTCGAATGATTCGTAGCCGAGCCACAGGGAAAGCAGGACGAGGAACAGAGCATTGGTGAAGGCGGCGAGGATGCCGGCGCGGTGATAGCCGTAGGTTTTCTCGGTGTCGGCGGGACGTTCGGCCCAGCGCATAGCAAGCCAGGAAATGCCGAGGGCGGGGACGTCGGAAAGATTGTGGACGGCGTCGTTCAGAAGGGCGACGGATCTGCCGAAGACGCCGCCAAAAATTTCGGCGACGACCAAGCCGAGAGTCGCGACCATGGCCCAGCCGAGAACTGACGGGCGCAACGGCGGATGGCTGTGGCCGTGATGATCGTGCGAGTGCGGGTGATGCACGTGGCCATCATGGTGGCCGTGCTCGGGGTCACGAGCGTGGGAATGATCGTCCATGCGGTCCATCCGCTTTATTTTACGCACCTAGGGCGACTTGTGCAGGCCTTTCGGGAGGACTTCGTTCTAATCCAAATCGACGGTAGCTTTGCAGCTCCCGGATGTGCGCTGCATAACACCGAGAGCAAAAGCGCACAGGCAGGAGTGCCTGTGCTACGGGAGCAATTCTCGATGCCAAATTGAGTCACCATCGGCTTAGTGGGAAGTTTGACACGTCCCAGGAGCGAATTCATTGACGCATTTCCTTGCGGCTGCCAACATCGAACAAGCTTCCGTTTCCGCTTATAAGGCGGCGGGAATGGCCTACGCACAAGGTGTGCGCCGAGGGACATGACGGCTCCCATTGCAAAATTAAGTTTCTGGGGCGTTCGCGGATCGACGCCGACGGTCGATCCGGCGACGTGGCGCTACGGCGGGAACACGCCGTGCCTCGAATTGACGGCGCCGGACGGCACGCAATTTATTTTGGATTGCGGGACGGGGCTGCGCATGCTGGGCAGCCGGTGGAGAACGCCGAATGGCGGGGGAAATCCCGAGACACATATTTTTGTGACGCATTATCACTGGGACCACATTCAGGGGATTCCGTTTTTTTCTCCGCTTTATGCGGAAAACAACGAATTTCATTTTTATAGTTTTCGCTCGAAATTTCTGGGGCGCGACAGTTTGAAACAAGTGTTCGAAGCGCAGATGGCGCTGCCGTATTTTCCCGTGGACATGTCGGCGATGAACGCGAAGAGGAAGTTCAAGGAAGTGGAAGGCGGGGATACATTCACGATTCGGGAAAACAAGATTACGGCGAAGTGGCTGAATCATCCGCAGGGTTGCCTGGGTTTCCGGATTGAGACTCCGGCAGGGACCGTGGTTTACGCGACGGACAACGAGCCGGGAGATCCGAAACTGGACGAGAGTTTGCGGGAACTGGCGGCGGGAGCGGACATACTTATTAATGATGCGCAGTTTACGCCGGAGCAGTTGAAGACGACGCGGAAGGGGTGGGGGCATTCGTCGTGGCAGGAGAGCGTGCGGCTGGCGCGGGAAGTTGGCGCGAAGACTTTGGTGCTGTTTCATCACGATCCAGACTCGACGGACCGCATGGTGGATTCGATTTTGCGGCAGGCAAGGGAAGAGTTTGATTCGGTGTTTGCGGCGAGCGAAGGCATGGTGATTACGGTGGGAGCGACGGGGGACAATGTGCAGGCGCACATGCCGGGGCCGCGGACGTCTTTGCGGCGAGAGGCTCAGTTCCGGGCAAAGGTTTCGGGATTGACAGAAGACGGGAAAGAGTTTCAGGAAGAGACGGTGGTGCGGGATATTTCTTTGCAGGGGGCGCTGATTTCGCTGCAGAACATGCCGCAGCTGCAATCGGAATTGCAAGTGACGATGGAGACGCCGGGCGAAGATGGATTGCAGTCGTCGATGCGGTTGAAGGGGTATGTGGTGAGGATCGATGCGGGGGCGGAGAAGGGGCAGATCGCGGTGGGCGTGGTTTTTACGGACTAATTTCCAAGAACAACCCTACAATCACGGCGCAGAAAGCCCGGAAGAAAGCGAAAGACCCACCCTTGCAAAACCCAAACCCGCAAGGGTGGGCCACCCTCTACGGAGAAAAACAAAGTCAAAAACATCTCAGCGCGTTAAGAGGCAGCCACCCGTCTGAGTCTAGTCTAATGCTTGACTGCAAGATCTGAAGGCTTGGGATAACGCCTCAGAGGAGAGAAGTCCACCTTCCAGAAGTCCACTTCGAAAAGTTGGCCCTTCTGGTCGACGTTGATGGTAATGCTGACCAGAACTCCGTCGCGGTCCACGTATTCGGCTTGTGCTAATTCCTTTCCGAAGGACCGTGGTTCGGGTTGAACAAAGCGAATGCTGCCCATTCCGCCATCCCGCATATCTGTGACACGAGATGTTAGAAGGGTGTGTTCCAGCGCTGTTTGGCCAGATACGCCAGAGAGTAGAGAGCGAACAAGTTCAAGCTCTTCGTCACGCAAAGATCGAGTTGGAAGCGAATTAGTGAACTGTAATGCGTCCGACATTGATTGTCCCATCTGATAGTTTGAAGGCGTTGTACTGAAGAACCTCCCCGGCCGCCGCGACGTCGACTGTCTAGGGCTCGTAGTCGACGCGGCATTTCGGTAGGGCCACACGTAAGGCGATTACGCTGTCCATTGTAACGTTTCTACAGCCAGAGATGACGAGGGATTCGAGCTCTTCAAGGGATCGAAGGGCGAGCACGCCCGTGTCAGTGAGTAGATCGAGGCTTGTCAGTCTGAGGAATCGTAAGGGTAAGGCTTTAGCCGCGAGCGTTGTAATGCCGACGTCGGATATCGTAGATAGCTCCGGAAGTTCAAGTCTAGCCAGTTTTGGTAGGTCGGCAATCGAGAGCACGCCGTAGTCTGTTATTTTTTCACAACCCCAGAGAAGCAGCGTCTCGAGCTTTTCGCACTTGCTTATCGATCCTAGCGCGACGTCTGAGACTTGATAACACCAACCGAGAGAAAGAAAGCGGAGCTCTTTAAGGTTTTCGAAAGCCTTACAGCTCACGTCGGTAATGAGCCCACACAACGCTAGGTTGATTACCTGGAGGGGGCCAATTGCCCCGAGCTTCACAGCCGATTCGTCCGTGATCTGCTCACAACCAGAGAGGTCTATGTCTTCAAGCATAGGAGCGCGCTCTACGATTGTCGACAAGACCATGTCGCTTACGTCAGCGCATTTCACCGTTTTCGTGTCGTGCAAGAGTGAGATCGCTTGGGAATAGTTTGAAACTTCGATTATCATTTTATCCACGCATTGCCGACAACGTAGCCTGTAGGTGAATTGAAGCCCGTCACGACGACGCTTTGTCCTCCCACACTAATAGTGGCGCGCGCACCATCGAACAACCCTACAATCGCTGCTCAGAAAACCTGTAAGAAAACGAAAGCTTCTTGTCGTCTATTTGTTCAGGTCGTCGGCCCACGCAAAGATGAATCCAAGGGCTATAAGGGCAAAAACGACTGCGAGGGCATGAAACCAGGTTTCGCGAAGCGACGTGCCCAGGTCAAAGAACCCAATGCCGTTTTGCGCGACTAAGCAAATAAAAAAAATTTGCATGGATTTGGTCCACCCAGAGGCCACGGCACTGACCCAGGTCGCCATCGCAACGAGCGGGGACCAGAAAAGAAATACTCCCGTCCGCGGAAGGTGAAGGTCATGCCACAAGAAACTTAGGTAGGCCCCGGTCGAAATTATCAGGCACACAGTGACGGTGACCATCATCACTATGCGTTTCGCTTGGATGTCAGGCGCGAGAAACCACAAAACCAAGAGCTGAAGGGCCAAGGCGCCAACTAACGAGAGAAGCAGGAGGTGCAGATCCCTGCTGGCTCGTCTAGATAGCTCGATCATGAGACCAGCAGATAAAGCAGCGCACACTCCAGCGACTTGCCAGGCCAGTTTCTTCAAGAGCAGAAGCCACTGTAGAGACGCTAGAACCAGCAGCGCGGGAACTATTGTGTGAAGAAAGCCTTCTCCGTATGGATTTGCTGCTCTCGAAAGCAAACCTAAAAAAGCTAAATAGGACCAAACGATGACGGAACAGATGTGTTTGTCCACGGATTCCAATTTCGCCGGGTGGCGCAGAGAAAGCTTTTTGCTCATCGCAAACGCGCGTTAGATTAGCATACCACTTCCGTACTTCATCGAGGGTATATGCGGCCCCCCCAGACAAGTCAAAACCAAGTGCACAGATTCCGCTGCGCTAATCGGTGAGCCACCCGCCCAGCGTCACCCATGAGTGCGCGAGCGGAGCGTGGGTTCGGCAATCCACCTGTATTCCTCCTCCATGATAATCCGTCAGCAGATTCAGGGCTTTACCTTATCCAGGATCCTGGGGGGTTGCACCCTTACTTACAGAAGGAGGACCAACCGATGATGAAACCTTACCTCAGGTCTTGCGAACAAAGGTCTAGAACGAATGCTCGAACTCTCGGTAGATGCGCGCATACGAAGGCGGGGGACGGTTAAGGATTCTCCGGAGTTTCACAATCTAACGGGAGCGATAGCAGCCTACGGGACAGCGGTCGCGCCTCCCACAGCGCTTCAGCAGCGGGAAGAATTCCCCAGATTGACCAGTCAGCTTGACGTGCCCGTCTCCGTTGGAGCCGTTAGCTGAGGAAAAGGGCTGATCCAATAGGCGGCGTAAGAATTGTCCTGTCTGCCTGCAACCAATGGCAAAGAAACATCCCACAGAGACGGTGCCTTGCCCTGCGGGAAGCATGTTTGGAAGGACTAGGTAGCTATGTATAAGAATTTCTTTGGCCTGCGCGAAAATCCCTTCAATGTTAATCCGGACCCTCGATTCCTGTATTCAACTCCACAGACTCAAAAAGCGGTGAGTGAGCTGACCTACGGAATTCAGAACCGCAAGGGCTTAATTCTGCTCACCGGTGAGGTCGGAACGGGTAAGACAACGCTGATCAATTACCTTCTCGATTGGCTCCGGCATCGGAAGATACCGACGGCGTTTATCTTTAATTCCCGCCTGAGCACCGACCATTTGTTTGAATTCATACTCACCGATTTTGGTATCCCCATAGATATTCATTTAAAGAGCAACATGCTTATGCGGCTCAACACATGGTTGATCGAATGCTTTCGCGCAGGCAAGAGCCCTGTGCTGATCGTCGACGAAGCGCAAGGCTTGTCGTCCAAGTTGTTGGAGGAAATCCGACTCCTGCTCAATTTGGAGACTCCCTCCGAAAAACTGCTGCAAATCGTGCTGGCCGGCCAGCCGGAGCTTGAAGATAAGCTCAAGCGGCCTGAACTTCGGCAACTCCGGCAGCGAATTATGCTCCGATGCAGTACTAGGCCATTCACTCTTGAGGAGTCCCACGGTTACATCACAGAGCGCCTACGTATCGGTGGCGCCATGGGAGACCCGATCTTTGCTTCCGACGCGATGGACGCCGTGCACTTTTATTCGCAAGGAATTCCCCGCGTGATAAATCTCCTCTGCGAACACGCGCTCATTAACGCTTATGTGGAGCATTTCCGTGTGGTGCCAGCGCCGATGGTCGATGAAGCTGCACGCGAGTTCTTCTTGGACGAAGGCCGGCAGTTTGCGAAAGAAGAAGCAAATTTGCAGGAACCATCTCATGTCACATCGCTCGCCGAATCAGCGGCGTTTGATGCTATCGAGGAGCCAGCACTCGCCGCGAGAAACAGTACTGTTGCAACAGCCCGGCATGGTGAAGCGATTTCGGCTTCGATGGCGAACTCGAACGCCCCCGTCTTCTTGAAAGACTTGATGCCTGCCTCGGCGGGGCCGGAGGTAAAACCGAAAGAGAGCGCGCTGTGTTTGGACTCTGTTGCGTGCGTTTCTGGCTCTGCTACTCCACTCAATCCAGAAGGGAAGTGGAATCAGGTGACAAGTTTAGCTATCCCTCCGCTTCCTATGATTCGCTCAAGAACTGAGGACGAATCGTCATCAACGGCAAAGAACAGCCCAATTTCCATTGCGGAAAACGGCACACTAACACTTGACACCATGAACCAGCCTCCCCGCAGCTCCCGTCGAACAGCCATTCATGCGCTGTTTTTTTCATGGAAATGGCGGAGCCCCCATTGGGTGACTGGTTTCTTGCCCACCATTTCTTTGGCAGAATGGTCGCACGTGTCCTTCGCAGCTCTTCGAAGAATCAGACAATGGATCTTTCTTGTCCAGGCATTGCTGCGGCGTTGGAAGTTTGAGTTCAGACTTGATTGGATTGCCATGATCAACGCGATTGCATTGCCAGAAATGAAAAAATCTTTTCTCCGCTGGCTACGCTAGCGCTACTACTTGTCCTCGCCGCCTCGGGCACGCCTACGAATCGAATCGTTCCGGAGAAGTGGGAGTCCGATCAGTTGGGGACCGAACCGGACTGGGCGGCGGGGGCACTGACGGCGGATAAGCGGGCCGGCAGGGGACGATAGCCGTTGCGCGTGCGGATGTGGTACTTCTTCACGCGATCGCCAGTAAGTTTCACGGTGATCGCGCGCCAGCCACGGTTGGGATTCGGCACAGGGTAATAGCTGAGCAAATAGAGATGTGCCAAGTCATTACGAATCGAAGCGAAGGCCTTTTTTTCGTCGCGCCAACTACCCGCAAGATAGGCCTTGCCGCCGGTGGCCGCGCTCATGCGCTCAAAGACGGCGGTGGAGACGGGCTCAAGCTTGGCTTCGGCGGTGCTTATCATATAAACGGGGATACCGACGGATTGGGCCAACTCGGCGACGTCTTCCGGAGGAACCATGCTGGCGTTGTCGGGGCCGTTGGAAAAGACCACAACGACCTTTCTGCCGGGATATTGAGCGGCGTCCTTGACCGTCAACAACAGGCAGTTGTAAAGCGCGGCGTCGTCTCCAGCGACGGTGGTGCGTACACCGCGCACCACGCCGGCGCGGTCGGCGGTCAAAGGCGCGGCGCGGGAAAGATTGCGACTGTAGGAATAGAAAGCGACCTTGTCCACGGTTTCGAGAGAACGAATGAAATCGGAAATGGCGTCCTGTGCGAAGACAAAGCCGCGGTACATATAGTTGCTGGTATCGAACAGAATGAAAACATCGGCCCCGGCGAGAGCTGCGTTGAGGTTTTGGGGCGGACCGCCTGTTTGCCCCGCCGATGCGTCTGCGGCGTCCGCGTTGGTATCATCCGGCATGTCGACGAGGGTGCGGGTGGGTCCGTTGCCTTCTTCAAAATTGGCAATTTTCTCCGAGAAGCCGTCCTCTGTGATGGTAAAGTCCGAGGGGCGAAGATCCGTGACGTAGTTGCCTTTGGCGTCGGTTACGGCGACATTTAACTGGACGAGGTCGACATCGACGCGCAGGCGAGTTCCGCTTTGGCCTTGCTGGGCGATTGTCGGGGTCCGGAGACCCGAGAGTAGAGCGAGGAGAAGCGCGAGAAAGAATACCAAATATTGTTTGTGCATGATTCTGTATCCCATTTTGACCTGGTGTACGTGCCTGCCGTGATTCTTCAGCAGGCTAAATCCATGGGCTCAAGCCGAGCGATCTAGCGCTCCGAAGCCGGGGCAGCGTTGGACAACGCCGCGATCTTGCCTTTGCGAAACTCGTCGCCGGTTTCCCGAGCGGCGCGCAGGAGCGCCGGCCAATCTTCCAAGTCGGTGGCGAAAATCTTCTCGACCATGCGGCGTGTGAGCTCGGGAACCAGACGATTCAGAAGCACGGGCGAGTAACCCTGTTCGTCGGCGAGGCGAGCCCAATACAAGTTGTTGGAATCCCAAGACTCGGCCAGCAGGCGGCTGGAGTAGCCCGTGAACGCGGGAAAGGGCGCCAGATTCAGCAGCTCACGGCCGTAAGTACGCTGCAAGATCGGGTGAGGGACTCCGAAGTCACGGGAAAGGCGCTCCCAGCTGACATCGTCGGGGTAGCGCTGACAAAGACTCTCGAGCTCCTTACCGGCTGAGCCGAAAGAGTCGCTCTGGCTAGGAAATCTTCGCCGGTACTCGGCCGCCAGATAAAAGGTATCCGCGGGCATCAGCTGCGGAAGTACGTCCGGCAAATTTGCCGCACGAAGAGCATGCTCAAGGCGCTCCGAGGTTTGCGGAGACATGCGATCGTGGAGAATTGTCATGACGTTGTTGCGCAGCTCTTCGTTCTGAACCGAGGCGGCCAATAACTCTTCACCGGCGCGCTGGTAAAGAGTGACAGCGTGAAGTTCGTTGCGGCTGACGTCCCACCATCGCGGCACGATCGCATTGGTCAAGAGGCCGGGCACGACTTCCCGCCAGATGAGGGCCTGCACGTTTTCCGGGGCGATGAAATCCTGTTCCGCATCGGCAAGAACGTACGGCAAGTCCGCGAGCGATCCGACCAGATGGGCCCCGCCGCCCGCGGGAGAGCCGACGCCGAACAACTGGGGAGCTTGCCAGACGCGCTCCATTCCGATGACGGTGTCGCCGGCAAAGTCATGCGAGCGAACGAAAAGAGGATTGTGGTGAAGGATTTGGGCGCCCGGAGGCTCGTAGTACGCGTAGTTGAGGCCTACCAAGGTGTCGCGAAGAAAGGGAGCGAGCTTGCCGCGTGCTTCCGCCAGCTGGGCGGGGGAAGCGGGCGACTTAATGACATTTGTTAGATCCGTGCGCATCTGCAATTCGGTGTGACGGTTGTCGTAAATCCCCGCGGCCCATTGATCTCTTTCACTGGCGTGGAAAATCGGCTGCGGCATCTCAAATTCGCGGAGCTCTCGAGCCAGAGGTAGCAAAGTATTGACCGCCTCCTTCACGTGAGCGACGTCATGGAGAGCGTCACCGAGGGCCAATAATGTGTCGAGAGAAACCAAGCGCTGCTCATCCAGGACCGAGTGAATCTTGCCGGCCAAGAGTTGGCGCGTGCGCTGGCCTTCGGGAGTCATTTGAGGAGGGCCTGCGAGCAAGCCGATCAGTTCGTCCTGAGAGACGCTCGGCATACCAGCCCCAACCAGCAGCAGCTCTCTCAGCGAACTGCTCCCGGCGTCAAATAACTGCGTACTCGAAGCAATAGCGGCGAAGGGTTTAATGAGACGCTGCCAGGAATCGTTCAGCCCGGCGCCGGAGATTTGACCCTGACGAGCCAAAACTTGCCAAAGCCCCACAGTGGCCTGGAAGGTTCCCAGGGCGTTGCCTCGCAAACTCCTGTTGGAGATTTTCCCGAGACTTGAAGCAGTGGAGAGGAAGCTGGTGATGGAGGAGTCGCTCAACTCTGGAAATTCGGAAAAGATCAGATACTGATCGCTGAAGTCAGCGAACTTGCCAGCCAGCAACACGACTGTTTCCGGACTAAGACGGCGTCCCTGGGGACGCCGTGCGTCCAGTTCGCTCAGAAGTAGGTACGCTTGCAAAGGCCCGGCGTCTGATGGCACGCGAGAAAGCCCAAACATGGTTTCCAGCAGTTGGCCGGGGGTGTCCAGGTGGTCGGAACGCTTGCCCCAGTCGCGGATCACGCTGGAATCGTACTTCTGGTGGAGAATCTTCCTCCAGGCATCGAGATTCCCAGGAACGCGGGGATCGCCGTTGGGCTCCCAGTGGACACGCGTCACCAGAAGCAGAAGGGCGGAGTCCGGGCGAAACACGCCGTATGCGGCGTTCGGGGTGGTGTCCTTTCCACGAAGCGCTTCGTAGTTGCGGCGCAACTGGCGGGCTTCGGTGAGATTGACTTGCTGAAGCTGGCTGACGCGGGACAAGGAGTCAAAGTAAGCGGCCAACCAGCCATTGTCCTTGGCGAGCAAGCGAGGGACGAACTCCGCAGGAACGTCTGGAGCCGCGCCTACGAGAGCTTTCCAGCCCTCCTCCGCTGCCGGTCCTCCAGGCACGAGCACACGCCCGGATCGAATGCGGATCTGAGTCCCGTAAAAATCCAGGATCGGGGCGAACGGTATTATCTTGTTTAATGCTCCCGTTTGCCTCAAGGCAACTTGAGTTTCCGAATCCATTCGCGCGAGGGCGCAGTAAAAGCGGGCCAACGCAGGGTCGCGCAGGAGCGCGTCGAGGAGATCCCAATCCTTGGCGTTTCCTTTTCTCGACCAATCGCTATCGGCCAGCAATGCGGGAACGCGGGTGCTGGCAAAGGAGTAGGCGAAAGTTTGCGCGTCACGCAAGCTCTGCTCAAGCCGGGGAAGCGGGAAGCCGGAGTCGACGGTTAGAAACGCTCTTTGCGGGTCATCTGTCTGCAGGAAAATGTTGTGTTGCCCACAATCGGCGCGAGTGCGGTAACCCAAGACCCGCAGCAGGGGCTTGGCATCTTCGCAATTAGAAACTCGAAGGACGCCGTCAGGCCCCGCGAGAGCCGACAATTCCCTGGCTTGTTGCACGTAGCGGATCAGCAGGAGCAGGAATTCAGTAGGATGACGCTTGGGTTGCTGACCATCGTAGCCCATCTGGAAGACGCTGCGAGCCAGCAAGGGGGCGACTTCTTCCGGCGAAACCTTCTGGCTGATGCCCGCCATACGCAGAAAAGAGCGCAGCGGACCAGGAATCGAGAGAGTCACCGAGTCGGCAGACTGCGCGGACACTTCTTGAGATGAGTCGCGCGAATCGGCACTCCGAGCGGACGGAGCGAAGTAAGACCCAGTGCACAAAAACACGGCCGCAAGGGCGAGAACGCAAAAAGGAGGCCTCATGGCAGGAGCCTTCTCCGAACCTTAGAAAAGCATGACGAATCGTCTTGGCGACGTCGTGAAAAGAATGTGTGTTGCCACAGCAAACAGCGCAACCGACCAAAGGTCGCAAAACGTCGAAAGGTTCAAGAGAGAAGATAAATCATCCTTCGTCCTAATCCAAGGCTTTTTATTGCGTACCGGGATGGTCGGTACGCGAGGCCAAAGTGCAGGTAAATTACTACAAGATATAAAATATCTACAATATAATAGTGCGAGTAAGCGTATTAAAAAGGTTCTTCATCGCCCGCCCCGATTATTCAGAGGAGCGGAACACCACGACTCCGAGGGGAGGAATTGCAACCGAGCATCCCGCACTGTTGGCTTATTTGGAAAGGGGGCCGGACACGCCGCACTGCGCTACAATCTTGGCCTTATGTCCACGCCTGGTTCGCGAACCGCAAATTTTGTTCCTGCAAGCGTTCTCGATAAAAGACGGCCGTCGAAGGTGGCGCTGATCCGCGGATTGGTGCGGCAGGCACCGTTTGTGGCGAAAAACTTTGGGCTTTATTTTCGCAATGGGTGGCGGCGGCAAATTTTGCATACGAAGGTGGTGGCGCCGTATGCGGTGACGTTTTACGTGACGCACAAATGCAATTTGGCGTGCTCGTATTGCACGCAGAAGGAGCCGGACGTTTTCAGCGAGGAGCTGTCTACCGGAGAGACGATCCGGCTTTTGCGGCGGATACGCAAAGAGACGGATTCGATTGTGATTACGGGCGGCGAGCCCACGCTGCGGGCGGATATCGAGGAGTTGGTGGACGCGGCTCGGTTTTATTGCAAGTTTCGGTCGGTGTTGCTGATTACAAACGGAACCTTGCTGGATCGCAAGCCGGGGATTTTGCGGGCGGTGACGGGGCTGGTGGTGAGTTTGGATGCGCTGGCGGCTGATCCTTCGAATGCCCTTTCGAAGCCGGCGGCGCTGCCGAAGGTTTTGCAGAATCTGGCGATGGCTAAGGAAGTCTTGGGCAGCCCGCAGCGAATTACGATCAGCACTGTCATTGAGGAATGGAATATCGCGGAAGTGGAGAAATTGCTGGATTGGTGCGCGGCGGAAGGGTTCGTGTTTGCGGCGCAATCGGCGCAGATGGAGAAGATGCCGAATCTGAAGCTGGTGCAGAATCCGAAATATCAGGCGTTGGTAGACAAAATCATTGAGCGGCGGCGCTCAGGGGCGCAGCCAATCAACGGAACGCCGCGGACGATCGAGACCTTACTGCGGTTTCGGGAGTTTCAGTGCTATCCGACGATGTTTCCGCGCGTGTATCCGAATGGGGACGTGTTTTATCCATGCGAGCCGCTGCGGAAGGTGGCAGGGAATTTGTTGCGGGACGGATCGCTGCAAAAAATTTTCGCGCGAGGCCGCAAGATGTACGGGGATATTCCGCCGTGCCAGGGGATCTGCTATTTGTTCGGAAATGTGCTATCGCACTACTACGTGAATGATTTTTGGGGGTTGGCGGGGGATTTTGTGCGGTGACGGATGACGCCGTGGATGAGGAAGAGGGAGGATTTTAACACAGGGGGCAAGCGTTCACGGAGGGCGGATTCCCCGAGGATCAGCACATTGCCGGCGAGAAATAATGCTAGTTCAAGTCGGAGATTTTTTTGTCAAGGTGAGCTAGAGCAGCTTCCAGAGACTTGCGGTGATTGGGGTTTGTTGCGGATTCCAGATCATGCGTGATTCTGATCCGAGATAGCTCGAGGTCTTTGCGTTCCTGGTCGCGGTGGAGCTGTTCAGGGCTTTTGGTGTTGTTGCCATAATGGCCCTTGGGTGCCTGGCCGGATTCGACCTGCGATTCCACGTCTTTGCTTTCCCATCCTCTCGCCATAGGGGTAGTTTGACACATTTTGCAGCAGCTGCGGGTGTTTATGCGAAGAAATTTCGAGGCGGCAGAGGCGTGCGAGGGATCAGTGGCAACGGCTAGGAGCTGAGGTCAGGCTGTGGCGCGGTAGATGATCTGGCCGGCGCGCAGCGTATATTTTACCTGGGACAAGGCTTGACTGTTCGTGGCAGGGTCTTGTCGAAAGACGGCTAGATCGGCTTGGAGGCCGGCGGCGATGCGTCCCCGTTTGATTTTGTCGCCGAATCGCTCGGCGGGAGCAATTGTGAGTGAAGCGAGGATTTGGGGGAAAGTCATGCCTGCTTGGGACATAAGGGCATATTCCTCGGTGGGATCATATTCGACGGCGCCGAGATCGGTGCCGAAGAGAACTTCGCCTCCTGCTGCAACCCAGGCACGGAGTTGGGCGATTTCCGTGTTGGTGACTTTTTCTTGAGCGGAGAGTCGGTCGTGGCGCGCGTAGTACTTCCACAGGGTTAAAGTGGGCGTGAGAGCTACGCGGTGGTCTTTCATAGCGCCGAGGAGCGCATCGTCCCACGGGCCGGTGTGGGGCGTCGTATGGGCGATGATATCGACCCCGCCGCGGACGGCGGTGATGACGTCCGCAGCGGTGTTCGGATGAACGAAAACCTGTTTGCCGGCGCGATGAGCTTCGTCTGCAGCTGCTCGGAAGGCGCTTTCCGAGAGCGAGGGACTGCGCGGCGAGGAGGCGAAGAGTTTTATGCCGTCGACGCCTTCGTCGAGGAGTTTCCTTGCAGCGGCTGCCGCTTGCGCGGGGTCGGATATTTCTGGAGCTGCGAACTTCATTAAGCCCATCAGGCCTATTACTTGATCCGAAGGAAGAGCGCCAGGTGGAACGAGGCCTGGGCCAGTCGAGCGAATTTTGGGGCCGGGAACTTCGCCGGAGTCGATGCGGTCGCGAAGGCGGCGTGTGTTCTCCCACGAGGAGCCGAGATCGAACACGCTGGTGAAGCCGTAGCGAGTGAGCATATCTTGAAGCTGGAGGGTGAGTTCGGGCGCGGGGATTGCAGCGACATCTGACCATTTTCGTTCGAAGAAGTGCACGTGGCTGTTCCAGAGACCGGCGGTGACGGTGAGGCCGAAACAATCGATAACGTGAGCGGTTTCGGGAAACTGCATTTGCGCTCTGGCGCCAACGGCAACGATTTTTTCGCCCTGTATGAGAACGACGCCGTCGCGAATGGGCTCTTCCGAGGGATTGACGTAGATCGTGGCGCCCACTAGTGCGGAATAATCGCTCGGAGAGCTTGCTGATTCGTTCAAGGAATCGTCTCCAAGAGGACGGCGAAGGGAAACATTCTAGCTCAGCTGAAGATTAGGCGCTGGCTGCGCGGCTGCGCGGCAATATGGGGAGCGGAGAGTGCATCATGCTGCCAAGCGTGCTCTCGGCAACGCGCGCCAGGTGCTCGGCAAAAATACCGCGATAGGAGAATTCGGCGATGTGATCCGACCAGCGGACTTGCAAGGTCCAGTGGTTCTTTGCTTGCGCTTGTACTGCGTTCGCGGATGTTATTTCGTCGGCGGGAACCTCGAGGAGCGACTGGAAATGCGAATCGAGCGCCCAGATGCGTTCCGCGCCAACAAAAAGCTGGACGGGTGCAGGCGCGGTATTATCCGGCTGATAGCTTCCGCCGTTTACGATCACGAGAGCGCCAAGTTCGCGCGCTTTGTCGTCAGTAGTTGTGTGCGGCGGAGCGGGGGGCAAGAGGATGGCCGCGAGAAACATACCAAGACCAGCGATGGCGGCGAGCCAGCTATTCCAAAGACTGAGCGGAAGAATGACGAGTGCCGCGCCCGCGAAACCGAGGAAAACGCGAAAGGCCATCCAGGATTGAGCGTTGCGGCGAATGCGCAAAAGCTTCGGGATTAAGAGGACGATGGCAAACATCGCGCCGATCACCAAGTTGCGAAGACGCGCGCCGGTTCCTTCGTGTTGCGATGCCGCGGTGGCAGGGGCCGTACTCATCTTGCTTCCTTATCTTATCTACTTACTTAGAGTACGCGGCGGGCCTTACGGTTTCAATGAATCTATCTCGCGCATGCGGGCGAAGGCGCGGCGGACGTGGGGAATGGTGATGGAGCCGCCGACGATCAAGGCCACGTTCAGGGCGTCTATAACTTCTTCGCGGTTCCAGCCTTCTTCGCCGCAGCGAACAAGGTGATACGTGATGCAGTCGTCGCAGCGAAGAACGGCGGAGGCGACGAGGCCGAGAAGTTCTTTCGTTTTCGTGCCCAGGGCACCGGGCTCATAGGCTTGATGATCGAGAGCGAAGAAACGCTTCATGCCGAGGTGGCCGCAGTTGAGAATTTCTTCGTTTAAGTCGGCGCGAAATTTCTGAAAATCTTCGAGGCGGTCCGCCATGATTCCTCCGGAAGAGAAGCGAATATTATGGACCAAATCGGCTTCGTTCGGCAGGATGCGGGCTGGGCGCGCGCGAAGAGGGAAGGATCGACGTCCGCGTTCGAGTTAGTCCGCGACTGCCGCGAGAGCTTTTTGGGCTAGTTCTCTTGCGCCGGGCTTGCCTGCCAAAATAAGGCTTGCCCATTCCACACCGACTTGCGACAGACGGATCGACTCACTGGTTAACGATTCGGGGCCACCGGAATCATTGCCGCCAAAATAGATGCGGTCCATGGGTTGAGCTGCCGCGATACGGTTTTTTGTGTATTGTCCGGGCGCGGAGATGAACATGGGATGGCCGCGGCGGTAGATGCGGACTTCGACGGGGTCGACATCGAATTCGGGAAGCACTTTCTGGAAATCGGCAAGAACGCGCGCGGCGAGTGTTTTGCAACTTGCTTCTTCGAGGAGAGTGGAACGAAATTCTTCGCGGAGCGGAGTGTAGAAGGAAAGGATGTTGTTTTTCTGTTTGTAGCCGGGATCGTTGCGGACGGTCCAGTCGGAGACGATGAAGTCGGTGAAGGAGTTGCCGGGGCACCAGTTGTCGTAGCCGCGATTGTAGACGGGTTTGTCGAAGATGACGTTGACGACCGGGTAAGGCGCAAAGCGCGTGCGGCGCATGGCGGTTCTTTGTTCAGCGGGCAAACCTTGAACGATGCGCGAAGTGATGTGCTTGGGCGTGCACATAAGAACCGCTTTCGCTGACACGGTTGTGAGTTTCCCTTCGCGTAGATAGGTGACGTTTACAACGTCTTTGTCCTGGACAGCGGAGACGACGGTTACTTCGCCAAGCATGCGGTCCTTGTATTTTGGCTGGAGGACTTCGACGAGTTTGTGCGTGATGCAGCCAAGACCGCCCGGCAAGATGGCGCGCTTGCCGTCGCCGCCGATGAAAAGATCGTTGGCGTTATAGAGGCCGACGTACGCGGAAGTGTCCGGCGTGGTGGCGCCCCAGTTGGAAGGGCCGTAAATGTCCCACCACTGCTGGACTTCCGGCGCGTAGGCGGCGGTGAAGTTCGAGAAGGGGAACGCGTCGAGCTCGGTCATGCGCTCCTTGATTTTCATTTTCATAACGTCTTCGCGGAATTTCAAAAAGCTGGCGACGACTTCTTTCGGGTAGGGCAGTTGGGTGATGCCTGTCTTCCAGGTGTCGGGGACGTAGGTTTTGTTGACCAGCGTGGGATCGGGCATGTTGACCATCGGGAGTTTCAAGCCGAGCTCTGAGGCAAGTTGATCGCCTTCATCGCCGTGATACGCGTAGGCAGAGCCGGTAGCGAACGGCTGGCCGTCGTACTCTTCCTGATAAGCGTTGCCGCCGAAGTGATCTTCTTTTTCGAGCAAAAGCCAATCTTTGCCCCGAAGGAAATAAGCGGCGGAGAGGCCTGCGACTCCGCCGCCAACGATTATGACATCGGATTTTGCCGTGGCGGCGGGGAGATCGAAGTGGTGGCCATCGCGGACTTGATGGCAGATTTCGAAATGTTCGCCTTCGACGCGCGGCGCTCCGCTCGGTCTAGAGGGCGACCGCGTGGAATCGGGCGCGGGAATCAGAGAAGTATCCACCGGACAGCCTGAAGCGACCGAACCTGCAACGACGTATCTGATGAATTCACGGCGCGAGTGCGACATTAGTTCTCCCATGACTTCTATGGTCTTTCGAGTAGGTGCTGTGCTTCCGTTCCGACGCTGCGCATTCGAATGCGATACCAAATGACGATGAGCACAACGGAGACGGCAAAGATCAGTGTAGAGACGGCGTTGATTTCCGGCGTGATGCCGCGGCGGAGGCGGCCCCAAATTTCAAGGGGGAGCGTGTTGTCGCGGCCAATCAGAAAGAAAGTTACGGCAATTTCGTCCATGGAAAGGGTGAAGATCAGCAGGCCAGCGGCGATTAGCGAGAGCTTGAGATTGGGGAGTGTGATGCGCCAGAAAGTTTGCCAAGGAGTGGCGCCGAGATCGAGTGAGGCTTCTTCCTGGGCGCGGTCCGTTTTTTGAAGGCCGGCGAAGAGTTCTGTGGTGGCTACGGAGATGAGGGCCGTGCCGTGGCCGAGAAGAACGGTCAGCAGGCTGAGCTGGAGGCCTGCAAGCACCACGAACATGAGCAGAGAGAGCCCGGTGATGATGCCGGGAAGAATGAGAGGGAGAAGAACGAGCCGGCGGAAGAGTGCTTTGCCGGGGAAGCGGGCGCGATCGAGAGCGAGCGCGGCGAGCAAGCCTAACGTGAGCGAAAGCGCAACCGCACCAGAGGCAACGAGCAGGCTATTGAGGACGGAATCCCAGATGGGGACGTCCGCGAGGAGCTGGCGGTACCAATCGAGCGTGAGATGCTGTGGCGGAAATCCGCCGACGCCATCGCGATTGAAGGAATAGAGGATGAGCACAACTATGGGTAGATAGATGAAAGCGAAGACGAGCGCGGCGTACGTGGCGAGCAACGGTGAACGGCGAGTTGGGGAGGTGCGGCTCATTTGAAGGACCAGCGCTTTTCGAGGCGTTCGGTAAGGAAAAGGAGTGAAAGAGTCATGAGAAGGATGCAGACGGAAATGGCGGCGCCGAGGGGCCAGTCGTAGGTTGCGCCGAAAAGAGTCTGCACGATGTTGGCGATCATGGTCCCGGAGGAGCCGCCGACGAGGAGCGGAGCTAAGAAATCGCCGAGAGAGAGAACGAACGCGAAAGTGGCTCCGGCGAGAAGGCCGGGCATCGAGAGCGGAAGGATCACGCGGAAGAAAGTGGATGTGGGTGAAGCGCCGAGATCTTGCGAAGCCTCGACGAGGGGGCGCGGGATGTGTTCGAGGGAGGCGTAAATCGGGAGGAAGACGAATGGAGTGTAGATGTGCGTGAGCATGAGAACGACGGCGAAGGGGCTGTAAAGCAGGAAACTGACGGGCTCGTGAGTGATATGCGCGTACTGGAGGAAACCATTGAGCACACCTTCGCTGCCAAGGATGGTTTTCCAGGCGTAGCCGCGGACGAGGTAGCTGACCCAGAGCGGGACGATGACGAGTTGATAGAGCAGTTCTTTGCGCGAGCCAGAGTGAAACGAGAGGTAGTAGGCGAGCGGATAGCCGAGGAGAAGAGAACTGAGCATCACGGAGGCGGCGATGCGCATGGTGCGGAAGAGAACTTCTGCGTAGAGAGGATTGGTGAGGAGTTTTTGGTAATTGGCGAGATTCCACTGATGGACTAGGACGCCGTCTTGCACGGTCCAGAAGCTGTGCGCAAACATCAGCGCGTAGGGCAGCAGGAGGAAGAGCGCTACCCAGAGAAGCGGCGGGGCGGAGACGAGCGTTTTGTAGGCGCGTGAGTACATGGCAAAGTCAGTCCGCAACGCGGATGGCATCCGCGATTGAGAAAACAAAATCGTGTTCGCCGGTTAGCGGCCCGCATGCAGGCAAACGCACACGCAAGAGTTGGCCTGCGCCGCAGTCGACTTCGAGCAGTTCGCTGGTGCCTCCGTAGATTTGCTGGCGGATCGTGGCGCGAAATTTTACTTCGTTGGTCTGGCGTTTGCCTTCGGGGCAGAGGCGGATCGTTTCGGGGCGGAGCGAGAAAATGACGGGGCCGTCCTCTTCTTCCAAAGGCCACCGCAGGACGCCGCACGTCGCTATACTGCGTCGGATTTCGCCTTGCAGCAAATTTGTTTGGCCGATGAACTGCGCCGAGTAGGCGGTGGCGGGGTGCGCGTAGATTTCGCGCGGCGAAGCGACTTGCTCAAGCACGCCATCTCTCAAGAGAGCAATGCGGTCGGAGAGGGCCATGGCTTCTTCCTGATCGTGAGTGACGAAAAGGAAAGTGATGCCGATCTGGCGCTGAAGGGCCTTCAATTCACTCTGCATTTGCTTGCGCAGATTGGCATCGAGCGCGGAGAGCGGTTCGTCGAGAAGCAAGAGTTGTGGGCGATTAACCAGGGCGCGGGCGAGAGCTACGCGCTGCTGCTGGCCGCCGCTTAGCCGGGACGGCCGAGCGGTAGCGAACTCAGCCATTTTCACCATATTCAAGGCGTCGTTGACCCGGCCGGGGATTTCATTTTTCGGAGCACGTTGGACACGCAGGCCATACGCGATGTTGTCTCGCACGTTCAGGTGAGGGAAGAGGGCGTAGTTTTGAAAGACGGTATTTACGCGGCGTTTGTAAGGAGGCAGCGTGTCCAGGTGTTCACCGGACATCCAGATTTCGCCGGAGGTGGGCTGCTCGAAACCAGCGACGAGGCGGAGGAGCGTGGTTTTGCCTGAGCCGCTTTCCCCGAGCAAGGTAAGAAACTCTCCCGAAACTATATTTAGCGAAATGTTTTTTAGGACTTCGCGCGAGCCGAAGCGCTTGGCCACCGCGCGCATTTCGAGCAGTGGAAGATTGGCGTCCACCGAAACGGGCTGCGGAATTGCGGCGGAACTCACTGCGCGGCTTTCACCTCGTTCCAGATTTCGTTGTACTTCGCACGGCGCGGGACATCTTGCCAGAAATAGATTCTCTGCATGTACGCATCTGGATCGTCCATGTGCAAATTGTTCTTCTCGCTTTCGGTCATGAGTGTAGTGGACTGAGGATTCGCGGGGGAGTAGCCCGTCACATCCGTCACCATCTTCTGTGTCTGGGCTTCGATCATGTACTCGAGGAACTGCGCGGCAAGCTCTTTCTGCTGGCTCGCGGCGGTGATCATCAAGTGATCGATCCAACCGGTTGTATTCTCCTTCGGGATCAGCTCTTTGATTGGGAATCCCAGCTTCCGAAGTTGGTTCGTCATCAGGGGCCAGCCCATGGCAATCGCAACTTCATGGTTTTGAAAAAGGTTGGTCAACTCCCCGCCCGTGGACCACATCTTGCGAATGTTTGGTTTAAGCTCGATCAGTTTCTTCTTAACGGCTTCGAGCTGTGCATCCGAGAGATTGTACAGCTGCGCTGGATCGGGCTTGTCATAGCCAAGAACCTGGGCTGCCATATAAACGGTTGAAAGGTCGTCCCACACGGAGATTCTGTTTTTGAGGTGAGGTTCCCAAAGCGCCGCCCAAGAATTTGGTTCTTGATCGATCGCGGTTGTGTCATACAGAAGCGGGTTGGGGCCCCACATGAAAGGAACACCATAAACTTGGCCCTTTGCTTTGACGAGTGGGGAATTGCGGAGTTTGGGAGAGAGCTGATTGTAGGAAGGGAGTTTAGAAAGGTCGAGAGGAGCGGCGAGCCCCGCGCGCGCAATCGAAGCGGCAACATCGCTCGAAGGCGATATCACGTCATAGTTGGAAGCACTTCCGCCGCGCAGCTTGGCCATCAATTCGTCGCTCGAACCCATGTACGCGGCGGAGACTTTGCAATGATGGGTTTCTTCGAACGCGCGTACGAAGGAAGGATCGGCGTAGCCTTCCCAGACGAGCAAGCTGAGCGTTGTTTTTTTTTGCTTGCAAGCGCCGGACGCCATCGCGAGCGCCAGCATTCCCAGGACGATTGCGCGCCGGTTCATACTGTCTTCCGTTTCCCCAGCATCTACTTCCTCCCTCCGCCTAGATTCGCCGGTTACAAGTCAGCAGTCACTTCTTTTTAGAATGTTGGCGGCGTATTCACCCACAGCAGCAAGGTCTCGGAACGCCCAGGATTCTTCCAGCGATGCGGCGTCGAGCTCTCAAAATACAGGCTATCTCCGGGCTTGAGTCGGTAATGTTCTTTGCTGTCCAGCCAAATCTCAAAGTCGCCGCGAAGTACATGCAAGAACTCTTCGCCTTCGTGCGAGTAAGACTCGCCACTGCCACCGCCGGGTTTGATGCGAAAAAGATGGGGTTCCATGGCCGTTTGGCCCCACGCGAGAAGCTCCATGCGGACGCCGGGAGTGGTCTCGAGAACTTTTCGCTGGCCGGGCCGCACGAGCCGGGGATTTTCCGCGGCCGTTTCAAAGAGGGAAAGGATATTGGTACGGTAGAAACGCGCGATGCGGCGCAGTGTGGAAATGGAGGAGCGCATTTGGCCGCGTTCGAGCGCGCTGAGAAATCCGACAGAGACTTTCGTGGCGCGCGCCACTTGCGCGAGGGAGAGGCCGCGGCGCGTGCGCAATCTGCGGAAGCGCTGGCCGGGGAGTGGAGCGGTCTTTGCTGGCCTCGAGACGACGCCCTGGCGTTTTAGCACATGGACGATGGCAGCGGGATTCAGTCCTTTGGCGCGGCGCAGAAAAACGGCGCGCTGCAGCAGACGAACGTCCGCCTCAGCATACAAACGGTAGCGGCTCTCCGTGCGATGCGGAGAAACGAGCCCCAGCGCTTCCCAGGCGCGCAAAGCAGAAGACGAGATGCCCACGCGTCCGGCCACCTCGCTAATACGCAGGAGGCGAGGGGCCGTTCGATTCGTTAATGGCTTGGAGAAATTCTTTCCGCTTGACACGGCTCCCGGCTTTCTCTAAGTTTGCTGGATTATAGTAAGGTTTCGGGGGCGCAGCAACCTCGAAGAATCCGCTGCCAAGAGAATTCTTCGAGACAAGGGGTGAGTTCATGAAATTGGCTGAGGGATTCTGGCAGAGCTATACGCGCTGCCACCAGAGCATCCTTTCCTTTTTTATTCCCGCGCTGGCAATCCTGCTCGCCGCACCGCTTGCGGGCGCGCAGAGCACGGGCGGGCGGGTTCGCGGAACGGTCAGCGACCCCAGCGGCGCCTCGATAGCGGCCGCGACCGTTACGCTTATCAATGAGGCCACTCATGCGACCCGCGACGTGCAGAGTGGCGCGAACGGGGAATACATCTTTATCGAAGTGCCGGTGGGCAGCTATGAAATCGACGCCACGCAGGCGGGGTTCAAGAAGTATGTGCACAAGGGAGTCGCGCTGGACTTGAACGAAGTTATTAGCGTCGACATCACTCTGCAGCTTGGCTCCTCTGCGGAAAGAGTAGAGGTCACAGGCGCGCCGCCGGTCATAGACACGACGTCGACACAGCTCGGCGCGGTCGTCAACGAGCGTTCCTCGACGCAGTTGCCGCTGAACGAGCGCGACGTTTATCAATTGCTTCAATTGCAGCCCGGCGTCCAGTCACAGATTGGAAACAATTTGTTTTATGGATCAGACAAGCCTGGAGTTGTGACCGTGAATGGCGGACGCGGCCGCTCGAACAACTACTCCGTGAACGGCGGCGATGGAAACGACTTGTTTGCCAACCTGCCCGCCGTGCAGCCCTCGCCGGACAGCATTGAAGAGTTTCGCGTGATCAGCAATTCGTTTGACGCCGAGTATGGCCGGAATTCCGGCGCAGTGGTCAATGTGGTGACCAAGTCGGGTACCAACGATTTCCATGGCAGCGTTTACGAATTCTTCCGCAATGATGTTCTCAACGCACATGGATTTTCCTTCCAGCCCACACCGAAGCCGCCCTTCAAACAGAACCAGTTTGGTGGGACCATCGGCGGCCCAATCATAAAGGACAAGATTTTCTTTTTCGGGTCGTATGAAGGGCGGCGCATCGTGCGAGGCATTGTTTCACAGCAGGTGCCGGTCCCCACGGCCGCAGACGAATCTGGAGATTTTTCCGCAGGCGGCGCTTTCGGCGGAACGCTTACGGACAACACCGTCGCTACGATCTTGCAAAATCGTCCCGGCTGCGCCGCGGCAATTGCCGCACAAGGCGGAGCCGCCCCTATGGCTGGCACCCCCTACGGGACCTTCACAGATGCTAGCAACGTTATGCACCCTGGTGTTTTTACGAATACTCATACGAATATGGAGAGTCAGATTCCGACGGCATGTTTTGATCCCGTGGCTTTGAGCATGCTGAAGTATTTGCCGGGCTCCGGAGGTAGCAGCGCCCTCGCGCAAGACGTCTCCAAGTCCACGGACCGTGGCGATCAGTTTTCGGTTCATTACGACCAAATCCTGAACAAGGCCCAGAAACTCTCGGTCTATTATTACTACAACAACGACAACACGCTGGATCCCTTTGCGATCTTCCAGTTGGCGGGTGCTTCGCTGGGCAATTTCGGGGGCCGGATCATTTCGCACGTCCAGCAAATCAATGCGAGCCATACGTGGACGATCGGCTCGACGGCGGTGAACGAATTCCGTTTCACATTGTTCCGGGAAGCCGAACCGCAGTTTTACACGCCCACGACGACGAATCTCGTGACAGCCTCCTGTGGCAGCGCCATTCCCGCCGCGCAGTGCTTCGGCGGAACGTCCGATACGGCACTGGTCGACGCCAATGGCGTCCCTCTCGGTACGCCCGCGGACCCCAATACGCCGCAGTGCCCCGGCCAATTCGGCTGCGGAATTCACCCAGGGCTTGGCGCGAAATTTGAAGGCGTGCCTTTTGTCACTCTGAATGGCACCACCGGACTCTTTGGAAACAACTTTGAGGGACAGTTGCCGCAGACGGGCAATACGTTTCAGTTCAGCGACAACTACAGCAAGATCATCGGCAGTCACAGCCTCAAGTTTGGCGCAGACACGCGCTATCAGAAGTTCGATCAGACGGTCTACTTTAACGTAAACGGCGAGTACATTCTGGGGACAGGCGGTACGAATGACACGGGTTCTACCGATCCCTATGCGAACTTTCTTTTGGGGTTGCCGACCTCTTACGCCCAGGGTTCCGGCAACAGGGAACTGGTGCGCAGCACTTCGCTCTATCTCTTCGCGCAGGACAGCTGGAAAATAAAGTCCAACGTCACGCTGAACTATGGTCTGCGCTGGGAAATGAATACGCCGCTAACAGACATCGGTCAGAAAGTGCAACGGTTTAATCCCGGACAGAACTCAACAATTTATCCCTGCCAGCTCTCCGCGGTGAGCATTGCGACTTTTCAGCAGCAGTTTTCCCAGTTTCAAGGGCCCAACGCGCCCACGCCAAACTGCGCGAATACGGGAACTCTGCCAACGGGCCTCGTTGTCCCGGGAGACAAGGGCGTCCCAGGCGGTTTGATCAACACGTACACCAAGGCATTTGCTCCGAGGCTTGGCCTCAATTGGAGCCCTGGATGGCACAACGGCCTTCTTTCCAGTTTGACCGGTGGCCCGAACAAAACTACCATCAGTATGGGATGGGGGCTTTTCTACAACCCGATTGAACAACTGGTTCTCGAGCAGTTCGTTGCCGAACCGCCCTTCGGCATCAGCAACTCGGTTTCGAACCCGCTCTTCAGCACTCCCTTCGTGGGACAAGATGGGACGACCAAGCCAAACGTGTCGAACGGCTTCCTCACGCCTCCGCGTGGCCAGCCCGTGGACTGGTCGCTCTATCGTTCGATCTTGCTCTTCGGACAATTTCCGACGACTCTCCGGACGCAGTACTCGGCACAATACAACTTAACGATCAAGCGCGAACTGCCGGGCGATATTCTCTTCCAGATCGGTTACGTTGGCTCCCAGGGCCACCGGCTTCTTGCGATTTTCGATCAGAATGCCGGGAATGGCCAAACATGCCTTGATCTGAATTCGACGCTGGGCACAGGCACCTGCAGCACTTTCGGTGAGGACAGCTCTTACACCATTCCTGCTGGAACAGTTATTCCTGTCGGCGGGTTCCATTTGCCCTACAACGCCGGTTCGGGGGGCTTGGTAATACCCGCCGGAACAACCCTAGCCAATGCCGTGACACTCGTCGGGTTGCGCCCCTTTTCTTCTCCCAATTGCCAGCCTCTGAATCCGAATCCTTTGACGAACGGCTGCCCCGCTGATGGGACACCTACCTTCGGAAGCATCTTTAATGAAGATACTGCGGCACATTCCAACTACAATTCGCTGCAAACCCTTTTTCAGAAGCAGTTCTCCCATGGAATACAATTTCAGGCGTCCTACACGTACAGCAAGTCGCTCGACAACGCCTCGAGCTTCGAGGAAATTCTAAACCCGACCAACTTCAATGCCACCTATGGGCCATCGCTCTACGACGCGCGCCATCGCTTCGTTTTCAACTACGTCTGGGATTTGCCAGTGCCGAAGATGCAAGGATTTGCCGGTAAAGCGCTGAACGGCTGGGAGGTATCCGGAATCTACACTTTCCAGAGCGGCTTTCCTATCTTGATCAACAATTGCAACGACAGCGAGTTGGAAGGCAGCATCCAGGGATTCGAATGCCCCGGGAAACCGAATCTCGTTACTGCTTTCAAGGCATCAAATCCTCGCGGCACTGTCTGCGCTTTTGGGACCGGGACGCTTTCCGGAACAGGTACATCTTGTCAGCCGGTTTCCGGCTTTGGGTTTGATCCGAATCAATTCGATAACACCATCAATGACCCGAGTACCGGACCTTCAACGGATCCCACGGCGATAACGCTCGGCCAATTTGGGAACGCACCACGCACCGTTTGCTGCAATTCGCCCATCAACAACTGGGACATGGGGATTTTCAAGGACACTCCGGTTGGCGAAAAGCTGCGAGTGGAGTTCCGGACGGAACTTTTTAACGTGTTCAATCACGCGCAGTTCTATAGCATAGATGGCAATTCTGGAAACGCGGGTACGACTTTCGGTCAGCCGCAGAAGTTGCGCGACCCCAGGCTGGTGCAATTCGCGCTGAAATTTATCTTTTAGCGGTCGAAGGAGTCCCAAAGAAAACAAAGAGGCGCGGCTCGCGAGGGCCGCGCTTTCGTACGTTCGCAGAATGAGAGAGAAGCAGCACGATTTCGAAAGTCTTGGTAGCACAAACTGACTACAGGGAACAGACCTGCCAGCGTTGGCCACTTTGTGGCCGCACGGATATGGAACGAGGAAATGCACGAGCCACTGCAGAAGGAAATCGCCACCTACGAAAAGCGTACGCCGAAATCCGCGGATGCGTACAAGCGCGCTTTGCAGCGCATCCCGCTCGGCGTTGCCAGTAATTACCGGCACTACGAGCCCTACCCGCTATTTGTAAAAGACGGAAAAGGAAGCAGGATTCACGACCTCGATGGAAACGAGTACATCGATCATAACCTTTGCTTTGGCGCGCTGATGGCCGGGCACTGTCATCCGGCCGTCGTGAAGGCGGTCGAACAAAAGCTGCATGAAGGAACGACCTTCGGCATGCCACACGACATGGAATGGGAGCTTGCGGAAGAAATCTGCAAACGCTATCCCGTCGAGATGGTGCGCTTCGGCTCCAGCGGCACGGAAGCAACAATGCATGCTTGCCGCATCGCTCGCGCCGCTACCGGACGCGAAAAAATTCTGAAGTTCGAAGGTGCTTACCACGGTTTGCACGACACCGCACTCGTCAGCGTCAAGCCCAAAGCCGAAGACTACGGCGATCCCGATGCGCCAACTTCCGTTCCTGGCGGAGGCGGCGTGCCAAAAGCGGCTGTCGCCAACGTAGTTGTCGCAGCCTTTAATAATCTACCGAGCGTCGAGCGGCGCTTCCGCGAAAATCCCGGCCAGATCGCCGCGATTATTCTCGAACCCATATTGATGAACGTCGGCCTCTGCATGCCCCAGCCCGGTTTTCTGCAGGGCTTGCGCGACATTGCCACAAAAAATGGCGCGCTGCTCATCTACGACGAAGTGAAAACTGGTGCGAAGCTAGCTTGGGGCGGCGCCAGCGAATTTTTTGGGGTGAAGCCGGACATGATTTGCCTTGCGAAGTCCATCGGCGGCGGGCTGCCGCTTGCAGCATTTGGGGCGAGCCGCCCAGTGATGGATCTGATCGCTCAACACAAAGTTTTTCACGGTGGGACGTACAACACGAATCGCGTGGCCATGGCCGCGGGCCTGGCCACTTTCCGCGAAGTTCTTTCACGCGAGAACTACGCGCATGTAGATAAGCTCAGCAAGAAACTTACAGACGGCTACCGTGCCACCGTTAGAAAGACTGGTCTGCAAGCCTACGTCATAAGTGCCGGCGTTAACGGTGCCCTGATGCTTTACCCGCAGGAAATTCGCAACTATCGAGACTGGACGAAGATCGACATCGATCTTTGGCGCCACTACTGGTTCGCGATGGTCAATCGTGGCGTCCTGCCGCAGCCTTATTGGTGGGACGAGCAGTGGACCATCTCCGTCCAGCACACCGAAGCGGACATCGACCAGCATTTGGCCGTGTTTGATGAAGTCGCGCCCGGGCTCGCGAAGGCACAACTCGAGCGCGGCGCGCACTTTGTCGGGGCTGCGGGTCACTGATTCTAGGAGGATGATTCCGTGCAGAACGAGGCCGCCATTGCGTCCGTCGCGCCCATCGCGCCTGCAGCTCAAGAAACGCCTAATCTCCGCCGCGTGTTGGGACGCTTGGACCTCGTTCTGCTTTTCGTCGTCGCCGTCTTCAATTTGAATGTCGTCCCCTCGATCGCCGCGAACGGGGGCGTCACCATTTGGCTCTGGATCATCTCTCTTTTGCTTTTCTTTTGGCCGCAGGGCATTGCAGTTATCGAGCTTGCTCACCGGTATCCAGGGGAAGGCGGCGTATATCTGTGGGCGAAGGAGGTCTTCGGAGACTTTCACGGTTTTCTCTCCGGCTGGTGCTACTGGACCAACAACATGATGTATGTACCCACGGTAATGCTCTACTTCGTCGGTGTTTCCGTTTTTGCTCTCGGTTCCGGTCATGAGAGTCTTGCGGAGAACAAGAAATTTGCGCTGACCGTTTCGCTGCTGTTGCTGATCGTCCTTGTTGTGATGAATATCGTCGGACTCGGCGTTGGTAAGTGGATCAACAACCTGGGCGCGATCGGCACCGGAATTGCCGCCGCTGTCCTGATCGGGTTGGGAATTGTGCTGTGGTCGCGTTTCGGCACGAGCGTGACCTGGGCTGATTTTCGAATTCCGCCCAACCCGAAATTCGTCTTGAATTCTTTCGGCGTGATTTGTTTCGGATTGGTAGGGCTTGAGCTAGCTTCGGTCATGGGAGACGAAATCGAGAATCCGCAAAAGACTCTGCCCGGCGCCGTTGCCTGGGGCGGCGTGCTTTCGGGTTTGCTTTATATCGGCGCGACACTGACGTTGCTCATCGCTGTCAGCAAAGGCGACATCAACGTGCTGCAAGGAATTGTGCAGGCGGTCGGGCACTTGGCCAGCCGCGTGGGAGTCGTTTGGATCGTGGCGCCCTTTGCGTTTCTGTTGAGCCTGTCCATCGCCGGCATCGCCTCCGCGTGGCTCGGCGGCTCGGCGCGGATTCCCTTTGTCGCGGGTCTTGATTCTTACATGCCGGCTTGGCTGGGCAAAGTGCATCCCCGTTACCACACGCCGTACGCAGCGCTTATCATTCACGCGGCAGTGTCCATGGTTCTCGTTGTACTGAGCTTTATCGGCTGGTGGATCTGGAATAGAATTATCAGCTTGTCGCTCGTAGGCTACCTGCTGCGGTCATCCGGGTTTGTCGTGGCAAATTTATCCGCCAGCGAAACCGGCGTTCAGGAAACCTTTCAGAAGCTGCTATCGCTTGCCGTGGTTCTTCAGCTGGTTCCTTTTGTTTACATGTTTGGCGCGCTGTTGCGTATCGCCTTTAGCGCTTCTTTTGTGAAAAGCTGTTACAGCAAGACCACTTTGATCCTTTCCGGCGCCAGTGGGCTTATCACTAGCATTTTGGGAATCGCCCTGGCCTTTTTTCCCGCGCAGCAGGTCACATCCATCCTCTCCTACGAGACTTGGATGTTTGGGGGCACGCTGTTTTCTATCGGGCTTGCTGCGTTTTTCTTTTTTGTTTACGGGCGGCGCAAGACAGCGAGGAAGCTCGCGGAGATTGTGCCAGCCGTTTGAGCGCGCGGTTCCCTTGATGGTGCACTCGCGTTGCGGCGATTTCGGGAGGTTGTGATGTCCAGCAGTGCGACGGCGGGAGTTCGAACGTACAAGAATTATATCAATGGCGAATGGGTTGGCAGCGCAACGGGAGAAACGTTTCCTGTCTACGACCCTTCAACAGAAGAAGTCATAGCGCGGGTAGCTGCCGCTAGCACAGCGGACGTCGATCTTTCGGTAAAAGCGGCGCGCGCCGCCTTCGATGGCGGGCCATGGGCCACGACTTCCGCGCAAGACCGCGGCCGCATCCTCTTTAAGCTTGCCGAAAAAATCCGTCAGAACACTGCTCACCTTGCCGAAATCGAATGCCGCAACACCGGCAAGCCCATCGTCGAGGCCGAATTCGATATCGCGGACGTCGCCACCTGTTTCGAATACTACGGCGGCCTTGCCAACAAAGTTCTAGGCAGCGTGAATCCTGTTCCCGCCAACGCTCTCAGTTTTACCCTGCGCGAGCCCGTCGGCGTCGCCGGCCAAATTATTCCTTGGAACTACCCGCTGCTCATGGCCGCATGGAAACTCGCGCCCGCGCTCGCGGCCGGCTGCACTTGCATTCTCAAGCCCGCCGAACAAACACCGCTGACCGCGCTCGAATTCGCAAACTGGTTCGTGGAAGTTGGCTTGCCGCCCGGCGTGGTAAATATCATCAACGGCTTCGGTGAAACCGCTGGCGCCGCGCTCGTCGCGCACCCTGGTGTCGACAAAATCGCGTTCACCGGCAGTGCCGCCGTCGGCAAGATCATCGTCAAGAGCGCCGCGGACACGCTCAAGCGGGTCACGCTCGAGCTGGGAGGCAAATCACCTAACATTTTCTTTACCGACGCCGATTGGGAAGCCTCCATCGATGGCGCGCTCTTCGGTGTGTTCATCAATCAGGGCGAAGTCTGCTCCGCCGGCAGCCGCATCCTCGTCGAAAAGAAAATTTATTCCAAGTTCGTCGATGCCATGACTGAAAAAGCCAAGCGGATCAAGCTTGGCGCGCCTCTCCAACGCGAAACAAAAATGGGCCCGCTCGTCAGCAAAGAACAATATGACCGCGTCAGCTCTTATCTCGAACTAGGCAAGAAAGAAGCAAAGGTTGCGATCGGCGGCGGCCGCCCGAAGCACTTTGGCAAAGGCTATTACCTCGAGCCGACCATTTTCTACGACGTGGATAACACCGCGCGCATTGCCCGCGAAGAAATCTTTGGCCCGGTGGCCTCCGTGATCTCCTTCGATGGCGAAGCGGACGCCATTCGTATCGCCAACGACACGCCATACGGCCTTGCCGCTGCTGTATGGACGCGCGACATCTACAAAGCATTCCGCGTCGTGAAGTCACTCCGCGCCGGGATTGTCTGGGTCAATCACATGCAGCCGACCTATGTCGAGGCGCCCTGGGGCGGATACAAGCAGTCTGGTTTCGGCCGCGAACTCGGCCCGTGGGGGCTCGAAGAATATCTCGAGACGAAGCAGGTCTTCGTCAATCTCGATGAAACGCCCATCGGCTGGTATTAACACACGGGACGCCTGCCATCGTGTGGCCGGCGGCCAGTGAAAAAGGAAAAGAAAATGGCTACTATTCAGATTCGAACAGAAATTCCAGGTCCGCGTTCGCGCGCGCTCATGGCCCGCCGCGAAGCTGCTATCCCGCGCGGGCCCGCCAATGCTATTCCCGTTTTCGCAGCGCGCGCCGATGGCGCAACCATCGAGGATGTCGACGGCAACCATTACCTCGATTTCGCCGGAGGAATCGGCTGCCTGAATATCGGACACCGCTCTCCGCGCGTAATCTCCGCGGTTCAGGCGCAACTGGAAAAGCATCTGCATCTTTGCTTCGCCGTGACGCCCTATGAAGGCTATGTCGCCGTCGCCGAAAAGTTAAACTCGCTCGCACCCGGCAATTTCGCCAAGAAGACTATTCTTCTCAACTCCGGCGCCGAAGCCATCGAGAACGCCGTCAAAATCGCGCGCGCCTACACCAAGCGCCCGGCCGTCATCTGTTTCGAAGATGCTTTTCATGGCCGCACACTTCTCACCATGTCGCTCACCAGCAAAACGCATCCTTACAAAGCGGGTTTCCAGCCGTTCGCCAGTGACATTTATCGGATTCCCTTCGCCTATCCATATCGCAATTCCTCCGGCGCAACGTCCGCCGAATTTGCGCATCATCTCGAAGACGCCTTCAAACGCTCCGTCGCTCCGGAATCCGTTGCCGCCCTGATCGTCGAACCCGTTCTCGGCGAAGGCGGCTTCATTGTTCCGCCTCGCGATTACTTTCAGCTCCTCCAAAATATTTGTCGCAAGCACGGCATCCTCTTCATCGCCGACGAAGTTCAGTCCGGCTTCGCGCGCACCGGCAAGTGGTTTGCTTCCGAGCATTTTGGCATCGAGCCAGATTTGATCACTATGGCGAAATCGCTGGGTGGCGGCATGCCCATCGCCGCCGTCACGGGCCGCGCCGAAATCATGGACGCGCCAGGGCCGGGTGCCCTAGGCGGAACGTACTGCGGGCATCCTCTTTCCTGTGCTGCAGCACTCGCGGCCATCGAAACCATCGAAAAGGAGGGTCTGCTCGCTCGCTCCACGGCCCTCGGCGGTCATTTTGAAAAGCGCGCTCACGGCTGGCAGAAAAAATGGTCCCTGGTCGGCGATGTTCGCGGCCTTGGCGGCATGTGCGCCATCGAATTAGTGCGCAACGCCGAAACTCGCGAGCCGGCGGACTCCGAAACAAAGGAGATCGCAAAGTATTGCTACGAGCGCGGCCTGATCATGATCACCGCCGGCACGTTTAACAATGTGATTCGCATTCTCGTGCCTCTCGTCGTCACCGACGAGCAATTCAACGAAGGGCTGGATGTGATCGAAGCCGCGCTTGCGAGCGTCGCGGAACGCAAGCAGGCCGCGCTTTCTCACGCATAGTTGCGTGATGGTTTGCCGGGAAGCGCCAAACTATTGCCTATCGCATCTAACATAGAGAGACCTTCAGGAGCCTTCCATGCAAGACACCATGACAAAATCAGCGAGCGTCGCCGCCGAACTAAAAGATGCGCGCCTTTTCCGCGAAGCCTGCTACGTCGACGGACAATGGGTTCAAGCAAGTTCAGGCCAAACCTTCAACGTGGATAACCCCGCCACGAAGGAAATCATCGGCAAGGTCCCGAAGCTCGGCGGAGCCGAGACGAAGCGCGCTATTGAAGCCGCGAACGCCGCCTTTCCATCGTGGAGCAAGAAGACCGCGAAAGAGCGCGCCGTCGTCCTCCGGCGTTGGTTCGACCTGATGATGGCCAATCAGGAAGACCTCGCGCGCCTCATGACACTCGAGCAAGGCAAGCCCCTCGCCGAATCGCGCGGCGAAGTCGCTTACGCCGCCGCGTTTCTCGAATGGTTTGGCGAGGAAGCCAAGCGCGTTTACGGCGATACCATTCCCCAGCACCAAGCCGACAAAAGAATCGTCGTCATCAAGCAGCCTGTCGGCGTCGTAGCCTGCATCACCCCCTGGAATTTTCCGCTGGCCATGATCACGCGCAAAGCGGGACCTGCGATCGGCTCCGGTTGCACGGTCGTGCTAAAACCGGCCTCGCAAACTCCCTTTTCCGCCCTCGCCCTCGCGGAACTTGCCGAACGCGCCGGAGTTCCAAAAGGAGTGCTGAATATTGTTACGGGCTCGGCAACGGAGATCGGCGCAGAACTCACGTCTAACCCCATCGTTCGAAAGCTCTCGTTTACGGGATCCACGGAGATCGGGAAAATCCTGATGGCTCAGTGCGCAGGGACGGTAAAGAAACTTTCGCTCGAACTCGGAGGCAACGCTCCCTTTATCGTTTTTGAAGATGCGGATTTGGACGCCGCCGTCGAAGGTGCGATCGCTTCAAAATATCGTAACACCGGACAAACTTGCGTCTGCACAAACCGCCTGCTGGTGCAAGACACGGTTTACGACGCGTTTGCCGAAAAGCTGGCCGCCGCGGTCAAAAAACTGAAGCCCGCCCCGGGATTGGAAGCGGGCTCGACGCAAGGGCCGTTGATTGACGACGCGGCTGTCGAAAAAGTCGAAAGCCACATCCGCGACGCGCAATCCAAAGGTGCCAAGATTCTCGTCGGCGGTCATCGTCACGCGCTTGGCGGACGCTTCTTCGAGCCGACGATTCTCACCGGTGTCACCACGCAAATGGCGGTCGCACGCGAAGAAACCTTCGGCCCCGTCGCGCCGCTTTTTCAGTTCAAGACGGAACTCGACGCCATCGCACTGGCAAACGACACCGAGTTTGGTCTCGCCGCTTACTTCTACGGCCGCGACATTGCCCGCGTTTGGCGCGTCGCCGAAGCTCTCGAATACGGCATCGTCGGCATCAACACCGGCATTATTTCCACCGAAGTCGCGCCCTTCGGCGGCGTGAAAGAATCCGGTCTTGGCCGCGAAGGCTCCAAGTACGGCATGGACGAATACGTGGAAATTAAATATCTCTGTTTCGGTGGAATCACTTCCTGACGCAATCGGGCTTACACCTGCCGAAGTCTGGGTCCAATGTCGCTTCTAAATCGGATTGATGTCCTGGTTTTTCTCCAGCCGGGCTATCAGCCCCTGGATTTGTGTTTTCGCCTGGTCCGGAGCGGCCGCAAGCGCGAGCTTCATCTCTTTCACCGCGGTTGCAAAATCGCCCTTCGCCGACGCCATGCGCGCCAGCTCCCCGTGCGTATACCATTCGTTCGGACGCTTCTGCACGTTTATCTTGAAAACCGCAAACCCTTCGTCTTGCTTCTTTTGAATCTGAAGGCCGCGTCCGTAGACATGGAGCTGCAGTCCGGTTGCCTTTTCCAGTGCTTTCGCTTTGGTAGCGTCCGCCTCCTGATTCTTGCCCATCGACGCCAAAATCTGCGATTTCGTCAGAAGGTTTTCAAACCTTTCCTCATTCTGAATCGAGGTATCTTCCCACTTCATCGCCTGCTCGAGGCTGCAATTTCCGTCCAGGCACCACATCGCAGCCTCGTCATAGCCGGCCCACGTAAATCCTCCCGTGTTTCGGAGCTGGTTGCGAATGCTGCGCTCGGTAATCGTTTTTACGTCCACGGAAATGTGAAATGGCACAGCCAACTTGTCCCAGCGCAGGGTCGCTGCCGCCGAGTCCGGCTTGATGTCGTCGAACGTGTACGTCAGCGCTTCGCGAAACTCCGCCGGTTGCGGCTTCACATCCACGCGCAATGCGTCTTCTTTTTCGTCATAGGTAAAACTGCCCCACGACGTCGAATTCTTCGAAAAAATGATCGTCCAGTGATCTTCATTGGGAATTGCGTGCAACCCGTACGTGCCCGCCGGCAGCGGCTTCCCTTCGACGGAAACATCATCCGCAAACGTAATCGTCGTGTTTTGGTTCGCGCCCGCGCGCCAGACCTTGCCGTACGGAATCGTCTTGCCCCAAATTTCTCGTCCGCCCACGGAAGGCTCGCAATAGACAATCGTAATGTCCGTCAACCCAATCCGCTGTATCACCACCGCACGCTGGCTCAACGTCGGCAAATTCAACTCCGTCGCCTGGCTGCCGTTCTTGAATTGTGCCTCCGCCCGGCCCCCGAGGCAGACGATTCCTACCCACAAGCCCAGAAAAATCCCGCATACTTTGCGCATGAACACACTCCTCCATCGTTCTGAAGAAAGCAAAACAGGCCGAAGCGTACCTCCGCTTGGCCTCCTCATCCTTTTGGGATAGACGCTGCGCGGCCCAATGCGTGAGCAGCATGTGCACAACGCACAATGCCTCTTCCATTTGGAAGACCTCGCCAAGATGTGATGAATCGAGCGCAAGAAGGTCTCAACCCGCCGGATTACTGAGAGGATCAGCTCGCCGAAGCATCTTTGCGATTGGAAAAAACACCCTCAGCCATTAACATCATGCCGTATACGCAGTTCGCGTAGATTTCCCGCCGAAGGTGAATATGAAGATCGCGATTACTTTGTTAGTGACGTTGCTATGGCTCGCCTTAGCTCTCCCCGCCAATGCACAGAGTCAGGCGGAGCCTGCGCTTCCCTACTCGCCAAGCTTGGACCTGAGTTCCATGGATAAGTCCGTCGATCCCTGCGTGAATTTCTATCAGTATTCGTGCGGCCGCTGGCAGAAGGACAATCCCATCCCCTCCGACCAGACCTCCTGGAGCGTCTACGGCAAGCTGTACCAGGACAATCTGAAGTTCCTCCGTGGGATTTTGGATCAGGCCGCAAAGACAGGCGCTACACGCGACACCGTCACGCAGGAAATTGGTGACTTTTATGCCGCTTGTATCGACGAACCCGAAGCGGAACGGCGCGGCGTCAGCGCGCTCAAGCCGCAACTCGACGCCATATCCCGCCTCAATTCTACGCGTGAGTTGGCCTCCCTGGTCGCCAAGCTGCAACTCTACGTGGGCGGCTACCGGTCGCTCCTCTTTCGAGCTGGCTCCGACCAGGACCCGGACAATTCCGAGCAGGTCATCGCGGAACTCGGTCAGGGCGGGCTCGGTTTGCCCGACCGCGACAACTACACCAAGGAAGATGCGAAATCGAAGGAGATTCGCGAGCGCTACGTACAGCATGTGCAAAAGATATTCGAACTGCTCGGCGAGGAACCGGAGACCGCGAAGAAAAATGCGGAAGGTTTGATGCGCATGGAAACCGCGCTCGCGAAAGCTTCGCTCACGCGGGTTGAGATGCGGGATCCCTACAAGTTGAAAAACAAAATGGATCTAGTCGCTCTGCGCAAGCTGGCCACGAACTTCGACTGGCAAACCTACTACACACAACTGGGCTATCCGGCGTTCGCTATTCTTAATGTCGACGCTCCGGAGTTTTTCAAGGAGGTCAACAAGCAAATAGCTGCCGAGCCTATCGAAAACTGGAAGAACTATTTGCGATTTCATATTGCCGATGCCTCTTCTCCGTATCTGTCTTCGCCTTTCGTCCAGGAAAATTTTGACTTTTACCGCAAGTACCTGCGTGGCGCGAAAGAAATTCAGCCGCGCTGGACGCGCTGCGTGCAATTCACCGATCACAATCTGGGCGAGGCCCTGGGCCAGGCTTACGTGCGCAAAGTGTTCTCGCCGGAGCTCAAACAGAGCACGCTCGACATGGTGCTGCGCATCGAAGCTGCGATGGAGCAGCGCATCCGCGCGCTCGACTGGATGAGCCCCGAAACCAAGAAGCAAGCGATCGTCAAGCTCCACGGTATTCGTAACAAGATCGGCTATCCCGACAAATGGCGCGACTACAGCTCCGTCAAAATCACGTCCTCCGATTTTCTCGGCGACATACAGCGCCTTACTGAATTTGAGCATCGCCGCGAGATTGCGAAGATTGGAAAACCGGTGGACCACGGCGAGTGGGGAATCAGTCCCACCACGGTCGACGCCTACTACGACCCGCAGATGAACGACATCAACTTTCCCGCCGGAGTCCTTCAGCCTCCGCTCTACGATCCGAAAATGGATGATGCTCCCAACTACGGCAATACCGGCGGAACGATCGGCCACGAACTGACGCACGGCTTCGACGACGAGGGCAGCCAGTTCGATGCCATCGGCAACCTAAAGAATTGGTGGAGCAAAGAGGACCGCGAGAAATTCGACGAGCGCACCAAATGCGTCAGCGATCAGTACTCAAAATATGTGGTCGTGGACGACGTGCACATCAACGGCAGGCTCACCATGGGAGAGGACGTCGCGGACCTGGGCGGCGAGATTCTTGCCTACATCGCCTGGCAAGGCGCGACCAAAGACAAAAATCTTCAATCCATCGATGGCTTGACTCCCGAGCAACGCTTCTTCATCGGCTACGCGCAATGGGATTGCGCCAATGAACGCCCCGAAGATCTCCGCATGCGCGCTCAAGTCGATCCCCACTCTCCCGCGCAATACCGCATCAACGGAGTCGTCGTAAATATGCCGGAGTTCGCCCAAGCCTTCGCCTGCAAAGCCGGGCAACCCATGGTCAACCCGCCGGAAAAAGTGTGCCGGGTCTGGTGAATGGCGGAGCCGCCAGATCTTATGGTTTTGTTGGTTCGGAGGAGGGCGGCGCCGGTGGTGGAGTTGGTTTGTAGACCGTCGCAGGCCTCGGCGGCTGATATGTCACTTTGACTTCTTTTTTCTTTGGCTTCTTTTTCTCTCTGCTTCGGACGTCGCGATTGCCCATGACGTTGTGCTCTCCCTCTTGAATTATTGCCGCGAGGCCCAGTGTACATGTGGAAGGGTGGGATTTCCTAGTGTGCACTCCGGCTACGCCTGCACAGGCCTGCACGCGCCGTTCGAAACAGAAAGAGAACCGGACTCGAACATCCGGTTCTCTTCCCGCTAGTCGCTGAATCTTAGATGCACTTGTTCGCTTTGTTGGACCATTCCAGTTGGACTGTGTAGTTTCCGATTTTCTTGGTTTTCCACGCGCAGATGTCGCCGATCTCACCGTTAGCGTCGTCGTACCAGCCCTGACCGGGGATAGCATCGGTGATCGCTTCGCACAACTCGTGAGAGCTCGTCGAGGTAAGCGCGTCAACCGGCGCGAGCCCGCCCGTGCATCCCGCACATCCTGGGAAAGGCATTGCGGCGTAGAAAATCTGTCCGTTGATGTCATTGTGATAGCCGCAGAACGCCGTACAGGATCCTGCCCCGCCCTGAATAACTTTCACTCCCGGCGGAAAATAGAGGAAGTAAAGCGTATTGGGCGAAGGTTGGGGAAAGGCATTGTTGGTTGCAATTTCATTCTGCAGAGTGTGCTGGATAGCGCTGTCGCTCACGGATTTGCTAAGCGCCGGTGAGGTGATTACGGTAGTGCCGGTGCGCTTGCCATGCGTGATCTTGTAGTTCGCCACATTGTACTCGCCGAGCTGATCGATGAGCGGGCTCGTGAGAATGAAGTCAAAAAACTGGTTTACTTCCTGCATCATCGCGTTTTGCGGCGCGGAGTTCCAAGCGGCGCCCCAGAAAACGGTGAACACCTCGACGGCTGCAATGAGCGGGCCGTTGCGATACGTGAGCTGTGGGGCGGCAGCGGGAGCGGCTGCCTCCGCTCCCGCTCCGGGGTGCAAAGGAACGATGCGGATGGAGTCGGAGTGTGCGGGCAGAATCCGACGAAGAATTTGGGGACGCGTTGCCATGGTACCTCCTCTTTCGTGTAAGTTGAGAGAGCCGGCGTGGGATATGGAACGCGCCGAGCGGTTGGAGAGTAAACAGCAAGTGACGGCAGGGACCAAACATCGGGAGGGGGGTGATGAAAAGTCCCTGAAGACTCGACGTTTCAGTAGGACCGCTTGCGGCTCGTTTGCAAACCCCCTGGCAGTGCCAGACCGGGGTGCCGGAACCAGGCTCCAACCTCGGAACCGTACTCCTATTCGGCCAGGAAGGCAAGTGCTAATTTTTTACTACTAGACAAGCTGAACGGAATATAACTTCTAAGGTATTTGTCGGAAGATTTCACGACAGCCGGTTAGGAGTGAACCTCGCCGTCATCTCCATCACTCGCCGGTAATAATTCCGTTGCTTCAATCGCATCCCCGCCGCTTCGTCGATCACGAACGTCACGTCCGGATGCAGTTGCAAACACGATGCCGTCACCGACGCCGTAATCGGCCCTTCAATCGCCTCCGCCACCGTTTCCGCCTTCGCCTCTCCCGTCGCCAGCAACAAAATCTTCTTCGCCTCCAGAATCGTCCCGATCCCCATCGTAATCGCGCACTCCGGCATCTCTTCTCCCGCCCCAAAAAACTTCCGGTTATCCTCAATCGTCTCGTTCGTTAAAACTTTCAACCGCGTCCTGGACCCAAAGCTGGAAGTCGGCTCATTGAATCCGACATGCCCGTTCCTCCCAATTCCTAGAATCTGCAAATCGATCCCGCCCGCCTCGCGAATCGCCCGTTCATACGCGGCGCAATATTCCTCATAATCCCCGCCAATCGTCCCATCTGGAATATGAATATTCCCCGGAGCAACATTCACGTGCGCGAAAAAATTCTCCTGCATAAAACAATGAAAACTCTGCGGATGCTCCGCCGCCAGCCCCAAATACTCGTCCAGGTTAAACGTCACCACTCTCGAAAAATCCAGCCCCTCTTCCCAGTGCAGCCGCGTCAATTCCTTGTACATCCCCACGGTCGTGCTGCCGGTAGCCAGCCCCAGCCTCGCGTTCGGTTTACTCCGAACTGCCCCCGCAACAATCCGCGCCGCCTCCCGGCTCATTTCCTCATAATTCGCATTCAGAAGTACCAGCATTTCCCCGCCATTTTCACGCTCTCTGCGATCTTGTATCGGAAATCACCAGTAGCTCCACGTTGCCAACTCTGGCCTTTCCCGTATACTGTCGCCATCGGCTACACACCACTATGCCAGCCGGTGCTATATATACCAAATCCAGGCTTCTCCCAAATCGTTTTGGAAAATCCTAGAAATTCCAAGAGTTAGGGGTAGAATGGCCCATCCGATTTAGCTTGTCTCTCTAGAGCTATATAGCAGTATACTAAGCCACCTTACGCACCGCCAGCACGCGCACCTTCGGAGCAAAACGAAATATGGTCCTCACCGCCACCGATTGGATCGTCATCGCCGCCTACCTGCTCCTCAATCTCCTCATCAGCCTCTACTACCGCCGTCGCTCCTCCGGCAGCACCGAAGAATTCTTCGTCTCCGGCCGCAACGTTTCCTGGTGGCTCGCCGGTACTTCCATGGTCGCCACGACTTTCGCCGCCGACACTCCGCTCCTAGTCACCGGCCTCGTCGCCCGCAACGGCATCTCCGGCAACTGGCTCTGGTGGTCGCAATGTCTCTGCGGCATGATGACCGTCTTTTTCTTCGCGCGCTACTGGCGCCGCGCCGAAATCCTCACCGACGTCGAATTCGTCGAGCTCCGCTACCAGGGCAAACCCGCCGCCTTTCTCCGCGGCTTCCGCGCCCTCTACCTCGGCGCCCTCATGAACTGCCTCATCCTCGGCTGGGTCATCAAAGCCATGATCAGCATCACCACCGTTCTCCTCGGCGACGCCATCGCCCAAGGCCGCGTCCTCTCGATCGGCCTCAGCGGCCACAACCTCACCACCTATACCCTAGGCACTCCCGAACACACCGCCCTCCTCATCTGCGTCCTGCTCCTCGTCCCCTTCACCGGCATCTACACGTTCATCGGCGGCCTCTGGGGCGTCCTCGTCACCGACCTCTTCCAATTCGCCCTCAAAATGACCATGATTATCGTCCTCGCCTGGATCGCCGTCGCAAAAATCGGCGGCATGGCCCTCCTGAAAATTCAGCTCTCCCACGTCGACGCCGTCGCCCGCCAATCCGGCGAAACAACGGGCTCCATTCTTTCCTTCTTCCCCTCGTTCCATCTCGGCTGGACCACCGACGCCCTCTGGACTCTACCCGTCATCACCTTCGCGCTCTACCTCGCCGTCCAATGGTGGGCCAGTTGGTATCCCGGTGCCGAACCCGGCGGCGGCGGCTACGTCGCGCAAAGGATGTTCAGCGCGAAAGACGAAAAAAACTCCCTCGGCGCCACCCTCTGGTTCAACATCGCCCACTACGCCATGCGCTCCTGGCCCTGGATCGTCACCGGCCTCGTCGCCGTCGCCGTCTACTCTCCCCACGGCGGCCTTCACCCCAGCGCCGAGTTCGCCGCCGAACCCGAAAAAGGCTACGTCATGGTCCTGCGCGATTTCCTCCCGCCCGCTCTCCGCGGCCTCATGATCGCCGCCTTCCTCGCCGCTTTCATGTCCACTGTCGGCACCCAGCTCAACTGGGGCACCTCCTACCTCATCAACGATTTCTACCGCCGCTTCCTCGTGCGCAAAGCCAGCGACAAACACTACGTCTTCGCCAGCAAAGTCATCATCGTCTTGCTCGTCATCCTCAGCGGTTACGCCGCCGCCAACATCACCAGCATCCAATCCGCTTGGCAACTCCTCCTAGGCATGGGTGCCGGCACCGGCTCCGTCCTCCTCCTCCGCTGGTACTGGTGGCGCATCAACGCCTGGAGCGAAATCTCCTCCATGATCGCCGCCTTCGTCGTCTCCATGTCCCTCACCCGCATTCAGTTCGCCGGCAACAGCTCCGTCGTCTTCGCCAAAACCGCCTTAATCACGACCGCCGCCACCACGGCAGTCTGGCTCTTCACCACGCTCATCACCAAGCCCGAACCCGAAGCCAAGCTCCTCCAGTTCTACCGCCGCGTCCGCCCCACCATCCATGGCTGGAAACACATCGCCGCCCTAGCCCCCGACGTCGCCCCCGTCCGCGACCTCGCCGCCAGCACCTACGACTGGATCGCCGGCTGCCTCCTCGTCTACTGCGCCATGTTCTCCATCGGCGAACTAGTCCTCCACGAATGGCTCCCCGGCATCTTCCTCCTAATCATCGCCGCCCTCTCCGCCTGGTTCATCTTCTGGAGCCTCTCTCGCCGCGGCTGGCAAACCCTCTCCGGCGCCGACCCCGTCCCGCCGCCGCCGCACTCTCGCTAGCTAACGAAAGCAAAAGGCCATATCCTTAGTCGTCAAAGGAAACAACCATGTCAACAAACGCTGTAGCAGCGCGAAATCCACGCGCAAACTCCACCACCCTCGGCGCACTTTGGATCCTCTACGCCATCCTCCGCCTGGTCGCCGTGATCCTCCTCGTCCTCTACGTCGGCACAGCCACCGTCATGTTCGGCGCCCTCCTAACCCGCGTCGCCGATTTCGTCGCCTTCATGGCCGTCTTCCACGTCCTCTACATCGCCGCCATCATCGTCACTGCCCTATCAGGCCTCTTCGGACTCCTAGCAGGTCTAGCTCTCCTCTCCGGAAAATCCGCCCGCACCCTCTCTCTACTCGCCGCCTTCCTCTCCCTCCACGACCTCCCCTTCGGCACCACCCTAGGCATCTACACCCTAATCGTCTTCCTCCCCTGAACCTACCCGAGCCCCTTACATCGATGCGCACGACTTGGTATAGAATCTGTCCGGCTCTCAAGCCTCGCGAAGGAAACTCCGATGAACAAATCCTATTCAAGGCAGGTGTATCTCTCACTCCTGACCCTCACATTTCTAGTCCTCACTTCTGTATTCATACTCCCCGCGGCCGACACCACTTCTTCTCTCCCCGCACCCCCGGTAGCAAAGAAAGAGCCGAAAACCACCGAAATCAATGGCCGCAAATTAATCGACAACTACTTTTGGCTCCGCGATAAGAAAAATCCCGAAGTGAAGGCCTACCTGGAAGCGGAAAATGTTTACACCGACGCGGTCATGAAGCCCACCGAGCCTCTGCAAAGAAAGCTCTACGACGAAATGCTGAGCCGCATCAAGGAAACCGACGTCGAAGTCCCTTACAAGGACGGCGCCTATTTCTATTACGTGCGAACGGAAGCAGGTAAGCAGTACGGCATTCGCTGCCGCAAAAAGGGCGGCATGGAAGCGCCGGAAGAAATCCTCCTCGATGTGAACGAACTGGCCAAGGGCCAGAAGTTTATGTCCTTGGGCGCTTTCGAAGTCAGCGATGACGGAAACCTGTTGGCCTACACCACGGACAACACCGGCTTCCGCCAATTCACGCTGGCCGTCAAGGATTTGCGCACCGGCAAAAATCTCGTCGACCACGCCGAACGCGTCGACTCCGTCGCTTGGGCCAACGACAACAAAACCGTTTTCTATACCGTTGAGGATGCCGTCTCCAAGCGTCCCTATCAGCTATATCGTCACGCCGTCGGCACATCCGGCCCCGATCCGCTGGTCTACGAGGAAAAGGACGAAAGGTTTGAAGTTGGTGCCGGCAAAACGCGCAGCAAAGCCTACCTCCTGCTAATCTCCAGCAGCCACACCACCAGCGAAGCGCGCTACATCCCCGCCGGCCAACCCATGGCCGAATGGAAACTGATCGAGCCTCGCAAACAAGATGTCGAGTACTACCCCGATCACAACGGCGATTTCTTTTATATTCGCGTGAACGACACAGGCCGCAATTTCCGCATCGTCAAGGCGCCGGTTTCCGATCCCAGCAGCAAGAATTGGCAGGAAGTCGTGCCTTATCGCGCCAGCGTCATGCTTGATGATGTGGACTTCTTCAAAAACTACTACATTTCCTACGAACACGAAAACGGCCTGCCGCAAATTCGCGCCACCAATCTGCAAACCGGCGACTCCCGCCGCATCGAATTTCCCGAACCGGCTTACGTGAATTATGCGTACGTCAATCGGGAATACGACACCACCAAATTCCGCTATGGCTACCAATCGTTTATCACTCCGCAGTCCGTCTTCGAGTACGATCTGCCCAGCGGCTCGTCCACCTTGCTGAAACAAAAAGAAGTCCCCGGTGGCTACGACCGTACGCGCTACCAGGTCGAGCGAATCTTCGCCACGGCCTCCGACGGCGTCAAAATCCCCATCTCCGTCGTCCACTTGAAAGGCGTCACGAAGGACGGCAAAGGCCCCATCTATCTCACCGGCTATGGTTCCTACGGGATCCCCTATGACGTCGGGTTCGACTCCGACCTTTTCAGCATGATTGATCGCGGCGTGGTCGTTGCCGTCGCCCATATTCGCGGCGGCGGCGAAATGGGCAAGGCTTGGCACGATGACGGCCGCATGATGCACAAGATAAACACGTTTACCGACTTCATCGCCTCCGCCGAATATCTCACCGCTCAGGGATACGGCTCGAAGGATCGGCTTGTGATCGAAGGGCGAAGCGCTGGCGGCCTGCTGATGGGCGCCGTCCTGAATATGCGCCCCGATTTATTCCACGCCGCACTGGTCGGCGTTCCGTTTGTCGACGTAATGAATACCATGCTGGATGAATCTCTTCCTTTGACGGTCACCGAATTCGAGGAGTGGGGCAATCCCAAGGAAAAGCCGGCCTTCGATTACATGGTCACCTACTCTCCCTACGACAACATCGAAGCCAAGCCCTATCCCAACATGCTGGTGCGCACCTCTTTCAACGACAGCCAGGTCATGTATTGGGAGCCCGCCAAATACGTCGCCAAAATGCGCGCGCTCCGCACCGATCACAACACTTTAATTCTAAAAACCAACATGAACCCCGCCGGCCACGGCGGCGCCTCCGGCCGCTACGACCGCCTCCACGAAACAGCCTTCGACTACGCCTATTTCCTAACCCAAATGGGAATCAACAATTAAGGCACGCACAAGCTCTCTTTGCCCTCAGCCCATCAGGCAACTGTCATTCCGAGCGCAGCGAGGAATCTGCCTTTTCTTTCTGCCTTCTCCCCACGCGCCTCTTAACCGGCACGGTCATTCCGAGCGAAGCAAGCCGACGTTTTTTCTTTCCGCTTTGCTCCTGCAAAGCGGTCGGCTTGCGTAGTCGAGGAACCTCTCTTGGTTCTTTCGACGTGGAAACCAACGGCCTCTCTTTGTGCTAGCCCCCCTCTTGTCCGTGCCCCTGTGTCTCTGCGCACCTCCACGTAAGATCCTTTTCTTCCTCCTTTCCCAAAAAGGTAAGCCAAGATGAAGTTTGACTTACATTCGCGTACAAAGTATACTTTTCTCCAGTAGGTCGACCCATGAAAACCGAAGTCTCCACTGTCACCACCAAAGGCCAGCTAGTCATCCCAGCCAAGCTCCGCCGCAAATATGCCATTCGCAAAGGCACCCAGGTTGCCTTCGTCGAAGAAGAGAACCGCCTCGTCCTCCAGCCGCTCACCCCCGAATTTGTCAAAAGCCTCCGCGGCTCCCTGAAAAGCGTTCCCTCCGCCCTGAAACTTCTCCTCGAAGACCGCAAAAAAGAGCGCCGGCTCTGAGCCGCTTCAGGCTATGAAGCGCGCCCAGCTCGCAGAGCCCATGCCATGAAACGACTCGTCCTCGACGCCAGCGCCCTGATGACCTTCTTCGAAAACCGCCCCGGCGCCGCCAAAGTCGAAGCCCTCCTCCAGCAAGCCGTAGCCGGCAAGCTCCACCTTTTCATGTCCGTCGTCAACTGGGGCGAAGTCTACTATTCCACCTGGCGCGCCCACGGCCCCGGCGTAGCCCGCAAAATCATCGAAGACATAAGCAAGCTCCCCATCGAAGTCGTCCCCGCCGACCTCGCCCTAACCCACGCCGCCGCCGAACTCCGCGCCAATCACAAACTCCCCTACACCGACGCCTTCGCCGCCGCCCTCGCAGCCCACCGCCACGCCGCCCTGGCCACCAGTGACAAAGACTTCGCCTCCGTCGAAAAAAAACTCACCATCCTCTGGACCACCAGCTAGCCGCTGTCCCCCACGAGCCTCCCCGCTCGTAGTCTTGCTGCTCCACGCCCACCACGGTCATTTCGAACGGAGCAGGCCGACGCTTTTTCTTTCACGTTCGCTCATGCGAACGTGTCGGCCTGCGAAGAGAGAAATCTCTCTTCGTTTTTCTCCCCTCTTCTCTGTGCCCTCTGTGTCTCTGCGCACCTCTGTGTAAAATCCTTTTTCTTTCTTTTACTCGCAACCTATGCGATGAACCCCTATGCGCATCGTCGTCTGGAACTGCAAAATGGCCCTGTCGCGCAAGCGGCAGCATCTCTACGCCCTTCGCCCCGACATCGCCGTAATCCCCGAATGCTCCAAGAATTGTCTAAAACTCTGCCTGAAAGACGGTTTCGAAGGCCGCTGGTTCGGCGACAATCCCCGCAAAGGACTCGGCGTCCTAGTCGCCAAACCCTTTCACATCGCGCGTGCCGGAAAACCACGAAGCAAATGGGTCGTTCCAATGGAAATAACAGGCGGCCAGTGCGACTTCCTGTTGATCGCAGTTTGGACGATGCTCATCCAAGGCAATCTAGCGAGAAGCTATATCGGCCAATTATCCGAAGCAGTGCTCAACAATCCGCAATGGTTCGCTAGCAAACCAGTAATCCTGTGCGGCGATTTCAACAGCAATAAAATTTGGGACGACAAACGCGACGTCGCAAATCACTCCACTGTAGTGACCGCCTTAGAGAAACACCGCCTCGCCAGCGCTTACCATCATTTCTTTTCCGAACTCCAGGGCCAGGAGACTCGACCCACGTACTATTATTGGCACCACAAAGATCGCCCCTACCACATCGACTACGTTTTCCTCCCCCAACACTGGGCCTCCCAAATCACCCGCGTCGAAGTCGGCACCCACGCGGTTTGGTCCAAACTCAGCGACCACGTCCCCCTCTGCGTCGACGTATCCGTCTAACCTCCTGGCCCGCTCTCTCGGGCGATAATCACTTAACAACTTACCGCTTCGATTGAAAATGTATGTTAGCCTATCCAAATCGTGAACAAGCCCCCGCTTCCCGCCCCTGAAGATGATGGTCTTTTCCACTACGAGGTTGGAGGTTGGGCAGAGACTAAACATTCCCTCGTCGGCCTTTACGACAGATTATTCTCAACCGGAATGAAGAACAAATGGGACTGTCGGGTCTACATCGATCTGTATGCAGGTCCCGGTCTCCTGAAAATCCGCGGGACGAACAGGCTTATCTGGGGATCACCGATGCATGCTTTGAACGTCCCAGACCCCTTTGACAAGTACATCTTTTGCGACAACAACGCCGAGGCCTTAGAAGCCCTTCAAAAGAGGGTAGCTGCTCACTTTCCTAACGCCTCAGCATCGTTTGTCGTCGGCAGTTGTGACGATAAGGTGGAGGAGATATGCCGCGAGATCCCACGATTCTCAAGTAAATTTCGTGTACTTTCGTTTTGCTTCGTGGATCCGAATGATATATCGATTAAATTCTCCACGATCAAACGGCTTGCAGACTACCTTATTGATTTCCTCTTTCTCCTAGCTCTAGACATGGATGCGAACCGGGCGCGCGACGCCTATCTGGAACCGAGCAACCGAAAAATTGACGAATTTCTGGGCGAATCGGATTGGCGCAAGCGGTGGGAGCAATCCCCGAAAAGAGATTTTCGTCGGTTTCTCGCGGAAGAGTATGCTAAACGTATGGCGATCCTAGAGTATCTCCCGGTCGAGTTCGAGAAAATGAAACAAGTGAGGGCCGACGACAACAATCGTCCGCTCTACCGCCTCGCGTTATTCTCGAAGCACAAGCTCGCTTACGAATATTGGGACCAGGTCTTGAAATATAGCGACCCACAGCTTAAATTCTGGTGAACAAACACTAGACTAGCAAGTATGGCACAACACTCAGAAATCGAATGGACCGACGCGACATGGAACCCGGTCCGCGGTTGCACCAAGATTAGCCCTGGCTGCAAACACTGCTATGCGGAAACCTTCGCCGAGCGATTCCGCGGCGTAAAGGACCACCCGTACGAGCAAGGCTTTGATCTTCGACTCGTTCCAGAAAAACTTGCTGAACCTCTGCGCTGGCGCACACCAAAGATGATTTTCGTGAATTCAATGAGCGACCTCTTCCACGACCTTGTCCCCGATGATTACATTATTTCCGTAGCACGAGTCATGGCAACCGCGAAGTGGCACACCTATCAGGTCCTTACAAAACGATCGGATCGTCTTCGCGAACTTCTCAATTCCAAACTGTGCTTTGCTGCCCAGCAGCCGCACATTTGGTGGGGAGTAAGCGTTGAAGACAAGAAATACGGTGTGCCTCGAATCAAAGACCTACAGCAAGCTAAAACAGCCGTGCGTTTCCTTTCCGTCGAACCTCTCTTAGAAGATTTGGGCAAGCTGCATTTGCAGGGCATCGACTGGATGATAGTTGGCGGGGAAAGCGGGCCTGGTGCCAGAGCGATGAAAAAGGATTGGGTTCTCGGCCTGCGAGATCAATGCAAGAAAGGCAGAGTCGCCTTCTTCTTCAAGCAATGGGGCGGAGTCCGCAAAGCAACGACAGGCAGGCGCTTAGAAGGCAGAACATACGACGAATTTCCTGCGCGCGTCCGTCATCCTGTGTTGACACCCGAAGAGTGTTCGACTTCCGCAAGGAAAATCGAGCTGCAATTCGACTCGAAAATTCCTTCGCTTTCGTCTCAATTGGTCCGGCTCAATCCCGTGACGGTCTAAGCCGACGACTCTTCGAACTGGCGGGTGGCGGAGAGGCGGGTGCCCCAGGTTCGTCGTTTGAACCTGGGTCTTTAGAGTTTTCCGCACGTCTCCATGGCAACCAAGCGACGGAGAACCAGAGGGGAAATCAATCAGGCTGCGTCACGTTCGGTGATTCTCTAACTTCTCGATCACGCTTTCCAGGTCGGGATACCCAGCCCCGAAGCTCCGCGTAAGCCAGTTTCCCCCTCGCTCCGCGATCTTCTCGCCATCCGCCACCACATCAAACTGCCCCGCCTTTCCCGGCACAAGCACCACATCCACATTCAGCCGATTCTTGATGAGGTTCACGAGACTCGTGACCTTTACCTTGTTGTTCTGTCACGTCGGACAGTGCACGATTTCAACCTTCATTCTGTTCTCCGATCTGACTTGCATAAATCTGATATCCCCGCGACACCGCCGGGTGGCGAAGAAGCAGACGGGGTTGCACATCCATTGTGTTTTTCAAGGGTGCGCATTTTGACTTTGCGGCTTTTGCCTCCCTCACTTCAACGGGTTAATCACGCGCACCTCACCATACCTCTGCCCATCCGCCAAATCTTCCGAATAGAGCACTTCGGCCCCGCAACTCCCCGCCGCCTGCACAATCAGCGCATCCCAAAATGAAATCCCGTACCGCCCCTCGATGTCCAGCGCCATCATCACCGACTCCGCCGTATTCACCACGATTTCCCAGCTCGAATAATCCTCAATCACCTTCCGCGTCCCCTCCGCCGACAACGGACGAGCCACCTTCCTTCGCAAACTGACGCACAGCTCCTGCAATACCTGCGTACTCAGCACTCCGTTTTCGCTTTCCCACAATTTTTGCACCAGCGCCCGCGCCCGTTCGTACTTCGCTCCCTGCTTCAGGTCGTGCGCATACACCAGAATATTCGTATCCACAAAATACTTATCGCTCATGCAGCTCGTCTCGCGAACCTGGCCTCGTCCAGCCCAGATCCATCCCCACGCGAAGCCGCGCCAGCGCCCGCTTTCGCGCGCGGTCATATCCCGCGCGTTCCCGTACCACTTCCTCAAGTTTCTCCGCAAGCATCCGGCTGATCGAGCTCCCTTGTTCCGCCGCCAACACCCGCGCGTGCTTCAAAAGCTCCGCGTCCAGCTTCAACGTAACGTTCCTTTTCATCTCTTTTCCCGTAGTAGCACAGTTTCACGTGCAGCACCATTCTACGTGCTAAACTATGTCTGGGTCAATCATCCCCATCGGCGGGTGACCCAGAACGAGGTGGGGTGCCGCAACCCTGGTGGTTTTCAAGGGTGCGGGTTTTGACTTTTCATCGGGCTGCGTCACGTTCGGTGATTCGCTAACTTCTCTACTACACCTTCCAGGTCGGGATACCCGGCGCCGAAGCTCCGTGTTAGCCAGTTCCCCCCACGCTCCGCGATCTTCTCGCCATCCGCTACCACATCAAACTGCGCCGTCTTGCCGGGCGTAAGGACGACTTCCACGTTCAGGCGATTCTTAATGAGGTTCACGAGACTCGTGACCTTTACCTTGTTGTTCTGTCACGTCGGGCAGTGAACAATTTCAACCTTCATTCTGTTCTCCGATCTGACTGCCTAAATTTGATATTCTCTCCGAGATTTCTCTTCTGTCGACTGTCAGCTGTGAGCTGTCAGCTGTAAACGGTCCCGGTGTGGATTGCGGGTGCCCCATCCTTGCGGGTTCGGTTCGTGCAAGGGTGGGTCTCTCTCTTCTTGCCTCTTCAATCCTCGCGTCTTCGGACCATCCATCGCAAGGCTTCTTTTGCCAACCTTTTGCATTGCCAAAAAACTGATCCTCAATCTTTTCAGTATCTTCCTCACTCTTTGCGCAAAACACCCGGGGTGGGGGCTCCCCCTCTGCTTTCCCTACCTCCTTACTTCTTTACGTCATTACCTCATCTTTTCATCAGCCTCGGCCACTCCCACAAACTTATCCGCCCCGCCGTAGTAGAACAGGAACGACTTGCGAGGAGGCTTAAGGTCTGTCCCGTCCTCGAGAAACCTCTGTTCGAGGGGGAGCATGCCCTCAACGAACACCACGTTCGGAACCTGCCCAATTTTCTCCCACTCTTTTTCCGGAGCGAAGATGGGCTCATCCGTTCGCGAAATCAGCTTTCGCGGATCGGCCCGGTCAAACACCGCGACGCCCGTGCGATACACCAGTTTGTCGTCCGCTCCGTTGTAAACCAGTACGATTCCGTCAGGCGTCAGAATAGGCGGCGGCCCCGGCTCGACCACCCGCGAATCAAATTTTCCCGGCCGCCGCGGGAGCACCGGAGTTTGCGTGGCCTCCGTCCAGTGGATCAAATCGTCCGAGTACGACAGTCCCATCTGGTCGGTCTTGTCTGCGGTGGTTCCCAGCCAGTACATCCAATATTTTCCGCCGATTTTCTCCGGCACGATCGCGCCAGACTTCGTCCACGCCACATTCCAGTTTCCTTTGTACGCCGGCAAGATCACACCTTTGCGCTCCCAATGAATCAAGTCCTTCGACGTGGCCAGGCAAAGCTGCGCATCTTTCTTGTTGTATCCGGTGTAAGTCAGGTAGTACGTATCGCCGAATTCTTGCAGCCGCGGATCTTCAACGCCGCCATCTTTTTCGTAGTCGGCTTCGGGAGAAAGGACAGGCTCGGCTCGCCGCGTAAAATGAATCCCATCCGAACTCTCCGCATAACCAATCCGCGAAGTGCCCGCAGCATCTTGCGCGCGGTAGAGCATAACGATTTTTCCGAACGGCATGCCTTCGGCGCTCCTTTCCGCGGACCCGTTGTGCAGGACCGTCACCGCAGGATTGAAAACGCCTGCGGATTCCCAACTAGTGCCCTGGGGAAAAAGAATCGGAGTTTCCGATGCCCGCCGAAACGCACCGAACGGCAGGTGTTGGTCGCCGGGCGCGAAACGGATTCCATCTGCTGTGAAGCTCAAAGCGGCCGCGAAGAAAACGAGCGTCAAAAATATTTTGTGCTTGGGAAAACGCATTCTCGGCAGCTCCTTACTTCGCAGAATTGCTTGGTTTCGCGGGCACGACCAGCGTTTTGGTGGGCTTTGGCTTCTCGAATGTCACAGACCTTACAATTCCGGCGCCCTCTTTCACCACGATCATTTGGTTCGGCTTCACGTCCTTCAACGCGTCGACGGCGCCGCTCGGCCAGCGAATCTCGAGCAGCTCGACTTTCTCCGCTTTGCCGATGCCGAAGTGCACGCGCAAATCATTTTGCGAAATGTAGCTGCCTCCGCTGCGCACCTCGTCGATTTGCTGATGCGGCTTCGTTTCCCCTGGCGGATGCGTCACGCAACGCAAACGCGCGCCGATTCCGCTGCGGTTCGATTTTGCGCCGATCGTTTTTATCTTCAGCCAATTATTTTCAAGCCGCGAATCGCAGCGCAGCAGCTGAGGAAAATCATTGTTCGTGTTCACGACCACGTCGATGTCGCCGTCATTGTCAAAATCGCCGAACGCCGCGCCCCGCGACGCCACCGGCGCTATGATTCCAGCGCCGCCTTGCGAGGACACGTCTTCAAAATGCCCATTGCGCAAATTGCGGTACAGAATCTTCTGCTGCGGATAACCGGCCTCGGTGCGCAGTTGCTCGACTTCGGGATAGACGTGGCCGTTGCAAATTAAAATGTCCGGCCAGCCGTCGTTGTCCATGTCGAAAAAGCCGCAGCCCCAGCCCAGGTACTGCGTGTGCTTGCCGAGCCCGGCGGGAAACGTCGCGTCCTCGAAATTTCCGCCGCCGATGTTGTGGTAGAGAGATGGGGTGTCGCCCGCGAAATTAGTTTTGACGATATCGAGGTTTCCGTCGAGAACGTAGTCCGCGGCGGAAACGCCCATGCCTGCCTGGGGCTTGCCGTCCGCGCTCAGCGCGCATCCCGCTTCCATGGCGACGTCGGAGAACGTGCCGTTTTGTTTGTTTTGATAAAGCGCGCTGGCCGTGGAGTCGTTCGCGACATAAATGTCGGGCCAGCCGTCGTTATTGAAATCGGCGGTGAGTACGCCGAGGCCGAAAGTTCCGTTGGCCTGGAGAATTCCGGCGCGCTCGGAAACATCGGCGAACGTGCCGTCGCCGTTGTTGTGAAACAAAATATTTTTTCCGCCAAGTAGGCCCGGCGGGCCGCACGCAACGAGCACTCCTTTGTAGTTGCACGGGCCGGATTCGGGCAGAGGCGCGGTCGCTAAATCGAGATCGATGTAATTTGCGACAAAAAGATCGAGGTGGCCGTCGCGATCGTAATCGACGAACGCGCAGCCCGTGTTCCAGCGTTTGCCGTTTGTGCCAACGCCGGCTTTTTCAGTGACGTCGATAAAAGTTCCGTTTCCGTTGTTGCGGTATAAAACATTTTTGCCGAAGGAAGTAATGTAAATATCGTCGAAGCCGTCGTTGTCGTAATCGCCGACGCAAACGCCTTGTCCCCAGCCGTAATGGATGAGGCCGGATTTTGCGGTGACGTCGGTGAAAGTGCCGTCGCGATTGTTTTTGAAGAGATGCGAGACGGGTTCCTGGCCTTTGGGAAAACCTTCGAGGCGCCAACCGTTCACCAGAAAAATATCAAGCCAGTCGTCGTTGTCGTAGTCGTAGAAGGCGACGCCGCAGCCTGTCGTTTCCAGCAAATATTTATTTTTGTGCTCGCCGCCGAAAATTGTTTTTGCGTTGAGGCCAGCTTCGCGGGCTACGTTGATGAAGCTGACGCCGATTTCTTTCGGTGGTAGCGGATATTGACTCGAATTGGGTCCGGCGGTTTGGTTCGAATTGGCCGCGGGAGCTTGGTTCGAATCACCCAGAGAATCACCAGCGGACCACCTGCGAAAATCATTCGAACGGAGAGGGCGCGCCAGAGCAAGGACGCTTTCCAGCGGGAGGACTAGCGCGGAGCGGCTTAGAGATTTAAGAAACGCGCGACGTGAGGAAGACAAATGGAATGATACCTTCCCGGTTTGGCTCGTGCTAAGATTTGCCGCTACTCCATATTGTACGGCCAAATGATGATTCAATCCGAGGAGCGCGAGAGAATCAATGGTTCTCTTGTGCTACGAGCCTTCCTACCGTGACCGAAAGAAGAGACACAATTCGAATGAATCAACTACTTCGCGCGGGTATGTTCGCCGCAGCGCTAACTCTTTTTCTCTGGGCAACGATTGTAAACGCACAAGTACAAGCACCTGCCAAGGCCCCGCAGATAGCGAACCCGAAAGAGCCAGCGCCCTCTCTGGAACTGACGCGGGCGGTCCGGCCGTGGGAGTTTCTGCCAGCGTTAGGAACGAGGGCGGGTTTGCTTGGAAATGAAGCGGGGCGGATGGAGGCGTGGGTTTATCCGCTGAAGATTTTTCGCGATTTTCATTTGAAATTTCATGTGGATGGCAGAACACTCGCCGCGGATTCGCTGGCGCGGACGCTGATTACGCGTCCGGAATCGAGCACGATTGTTTACACGGGCGATACATTTTCGGTGCGAGAGACTTTTTTTGTGCCGGTACGCGAACCGGGGGCGTTGATTTTGCTGGAAGCAGAAACAGAGAGTCCGCTCGAAATCGAGGCGGTGTTTCACCGCGATTTTCAGCTGGAATGGCCGGCGGCGCTGGGAGCTACATATATAGGATGGGACTTCGGGCTGAAGGCATTTGCCTTTGGGGAGGAACAGAGGAAGTTTGCCGCGATCGTGGGATCGCCTGGCGCGGAAAACGCAGAGGTGGAATTTCAGACGAACTATTCGGAGTCGCAGGAGAATTCGTTCCGGATCGGTACGATTGCCAAAGGTAAAGCGTCGCAGGTCATCGTGATCGCAGGGTCCGTGACGGGCCGGGCCGATGCGGAAAGTACGTATCGCCGGCTTACTTCTGGGTACGGGGATATGCTGCGCGAATCGGCGCAGTATTACCGGACCTATCTGAGCCAGACGGTGAGCGTGGAGCTGCCGGACGAACAGCTACAAAGAGCGTACGACTGGTCGAGGGTGAGCCTATTGCAGGGAATGGTGACCAATCCGTTCTTAGGAACCGGATTGGTGGCAGGATACCGCACGTCGGGAGAGAGCCAGCGGCCCGGGTTTGCCTGGTATTTTGGGCGGGATTCGTTCTGGACATCATTTGCTCTGAATGCCGCGGGCGATTTTGCAAACACGAAGATGGCTTTGGAATTCGTAAGCAAGTTTCAGCGGGAAGACGGGAAGATTCCGCACGAGATTTCGCAGGGCGCGAATTTCGTCGATTGGTTCAAGGGTTATCCGTATCCGTACGCGTCGGCGGACGCGACGCCGCTGTATATCATTGCGGTGAACGACTACGTGGTGAACAGCGGCGACACGGCTTTCGCGAAACAAAAATGGGCCAGCCTTTGGAAGGCGTATCAATTTTTGAAGTCGACGTATGACGCGAAGGGGCTACCGCAAAATCAGGGCGTGGGGCACGGCTGGGTAGAAGGCGGGCCGCTGCTACCGGTGAAGAGCGAGTTCTATCAGAGCGGGCTGGGCGCGGAGGCGCTGCGGGCGCTTGCGAATTTGGCGCGGTTTGCGGGACAAGCGGATTTGGCGGCGGCGCTGGACGCCGAATTCGCAAAGCAATGGCCGCTGGTGAACGGCAGTTTCTGGATCCCGGACAAGAAACGGTTCGCGTTTGCGCTGGACAAGGACAACAAACAGGTGGACGAGCCGACGGTGCTGACGACTGTTCCCATGTGGTTTGGGCTGCCGAACGACGCGACGGCAATTTCCACGATTCGGCAACTGGCGGATGCGGATCAGCAAGCGGATTGGGGGATGAGGATCATTTCGAATCGCTCGGCGGTTTACAGCGGAGGCGGATATCACTACGGGTCGGTGTGGCCGCTGTTTACGGGCTGGGCGTCCGTTGCCGAATACCGCTATCACCAGGAATTCGCTGCGTATGAAAATTTGCGCGCGAATGCGCTGCTGGCGCTCGACGGATCGCTGGGACACGTGACGGAGGTGCTTTCGGGCGACTATTACCAGCCGCTGGCAACTAGTTCGCCGCACCAGATCTGGTCGGCGGCGATGGTGGTGAGTCCGCTGCTGAAAGGGATGTTAGGGTTGGAAAAGGACGCGACGAAAAAGACCCTGACGTTTGTGCCGCATGTTCCGGCGGATTGGACGAACTTCAAGATCAACAATGTACGGGTGGGCGATAGCATGATGAATTTAAGCTATCAGAAGACTCTGAGCGAAATTATGCTGGAAGTAACACGCACGGGCGGAGAATGTGCGCTGGATTTCGAGCCTGCGCTGGCAAATTCCGCACTGGTGGGGCGTGTGGAAGTAAATGGCAGGGTACAAAGCTTCGACCAACAGATGTCGGCGGAGCATCATCACCTGAAAATAAAAGTCACGTTGAAAGAAGGGAAGAACATCGTTCGGATCCCAGTGACGAATGATTTTGGCGTGTCGTATACGTTCCGGCTGCCGGAACTTGGAAGCGCGAGTTCGGACTTGCGGATTCTTTCCGAAGAGATGGGAGATGTGGCAGCACCAATGGAGTTGATCACCGCCGGTCGTGCGGGAGCAACTTATGATTTAGCGGTGTGGAACCCAGGTCTGATCGATTCCGTGCGGGGAGCGGAGCTGGTGAAGGACGCGTCAGGCGGCGCGAAACTGCGGATTCACTTTGCAGCGAAGGAAGGCGAGGATTATCCGCACCAGCGAGTGGTGATTTTTCTGCATCCGCCTCGCGTGCCCCGAAAATTTGTGAAGCAATAGCTGGAAGTCCAGTGCACATTCAACGAATTAATACAGTGAGTCGCATGCGCAGCTGCCGGTGATATGATGAGCAGGCACGGTTAGGCAATACAATGGCCAGCGCAAGCGGCGATCAGAACATCTACGAAGAGCGCATCATCCGCGATAGTGGAATCTGCGGCGGAGAGCCTGTGTTCAAGGGCACGCGCGTTACTCTGCGGACCGTACTCGCCAGCTTGGCTGCGGGGGATTCCGCTCAAGAGATTCTCGCGGATTTTCCCAGCCTGAAGGCCGAGGACGTTCAAGCGGCCATCGCATTTGCTGCGGCCTCCGCTGAAGAAGACCTGCCTCTCCCTGCAACCCCACAGATTCGATGAAGATCAAGTTGGACGAGAATCTACCTCTTCGGCTGGCAGTCGCGCTGAGAGAACTCGGGCACGAGGTCCACACACTGTTCGACGAACGGCTTGTGGGTCAATCGGACAAGGACATTTGGGAAGCAACGCAGAAGGAATCGAGATTCCTCGTTACGCAGGATCTGGATTTCTCAGACCTTCGAAAATTGCACCATGGTCACACGAGGGAATTCTGTTGGTGCGGCTACGCTCGCCAAGCCGCAGAGACTTGGTGGAGCGGATCGCGGAACTATTTCAGAACGAAAATACAGATGGTTGGGCTGGTTGTTTCGTAGTTGCTACAGAGCGGAAAATTCGCGTCGTTCGGCCCCGCGGCAGGCAGGATTCTTAGCGTGAGGCAGTGCAGATGAATCGAAGGAATAATCGAAGGGAAGCAGTCTGCGACGGATCAAGCTTCGACAGTTTTCTGGATGAAGAAGGAATCCGGGAGGAAGCCGAGGCGACCGCCATCAAGCGTGTGCTGGTTTGGCAACTGGAACGGGCCATGCGTGAGCAGGAAAAAAATGAAGAAAGTGATGGCAAAGCAACTTTGCACTGTGAAGACGAAGCGTGAATAGGTGAATATCCGTCCGAGTGAGCGACCGAGGGGAGACAGCAATGAGAAAGAATTTGAGCAGGGCCATCGTTGCGATGGCGGGGTTGCTTGTGGCTTTCGGAGGCGCACCACAGTCGCGAGGGCAGCAGAAGGGAGTGGATGCGGAGGGGCATGCCTGGTGGCAGCATGCGGTGTTTTATGAGATTTATCCGCGGAGTTTTGCGGACAGCAACAATGACGGAATCGGCGATTTGAAGGGGATTACGGCGAAACTGGATTATTTGAAAGAGCTGGGAGTGAATGCGATTTGGATTACGCCGTGTTTCCCTTCGCCGCAGGTGGATTTTGGGTATGACGTTTCGGATTATGAAGCGATCGATCCGATGTACGGGACGATGGAGGATTTCGACCGGCTGGTGGCGGAAGGAAAGAAGCGGGACATTCGGGTGATTCTGGATTTTGTAGTGAATCACACTTCAGACCAGCACAAGTGGTTTATCGATTCGAGGTCGTCGAAGACTTCGGAGCATCGCGATTGGTACATCTGGCGGGATGGGAAACGGCCGGGGCAGCCGCCGAATAATTGGCTCTCGACGTTCGGATTATCGGCGTGGAAGCTGGATCCGAAGACGGGGCAATATTATTATCACTATTTTTATCCGGAGCAGCCGGACTTGAACTGGCGGAATCCCGCGGTGGAAAAGGCGATGCTGGATGTTACGCGATTTTGGTACAAGCGCGGAGTGGCGGGATTCCGTTTGGATGCGGTCGATACGCTGTACGAAGATCCGAATCTGACTGACAATCCGGTGCTGCCCGGGACGGATAAGTTTGGGCGGCCGAATATGGATGAGAAGTACAACAAGAAATTGCCGGAAGTGCATGAAGCGATGAAGAAATTGCGGACGGTGGCGGATGAATATGGATCCGTGCTGATCGGAGAGACGTGGACGAGCAACGTCGACCAGTTGAAAGACTACTACGGGGCGAAGAACGACGAATTGCAGATGCCGATGGATTTGATGATGACGGGATTCAAGGGGCTGTCCGCGGATGAGTATCGGAAGCATATCGCGGCGGTGAACGCAGCGGGGCATTGGCCGGTTTACGTGATTACAAATCACGACATTGTGCGGTCGTACACGCGCTATGGGGATGGGATACACAACGATGACATCGCGAAGATGATGGCGGCGCTTTATTTGACGCTGCGCGGGTCGGCGATTATGTACTACGGCGAAGAGATTGGGATGGAGAACAACGATCCGAAGAGGAAGGACGACGTGCAGGACCCGATCGGAAAACTTGGATGGCCTCTCGAGAAGGGGCGCGATGGAGAGCGCACGCCGATGCAGTGGAATCACTCGGCGAATGCGGGATTCAGCGTGGCAAAGCCGTGGCTGCCGGTGCCGGCCAGCGCGAATACGCATAACGTGGCGGACGAGATGAAGGACCCTGAGTCCGTCCTTAGTTTTTACCGGAAGCTCTTGGCCTTGCGGCATACGGAAGCGGCTCTTTTGGACGGGGACTATGTTTCGGTGAACGAGGATAACCCGAACGTGTTGACGTATCTTCGGCGAGCTAAGGGTGAAGCGGTTTTGGTGATTCTGAATATGTCGGCAGTGGAACAGAGGGTGCCGTTTGATCTTTCCCCGACGGGGTTTCGGGAGCCGAAGCTGGAGGTTTTGCTGACAAGCTTTCACAAACAGGTGAAGGGGATGTTTGCGGTATTGCCGATGGAACCATACTCGGTTTTTATTGCGAAGATTACGAGATAGAGCAACGGGATTTTACACAGAAGACGCGGAGAGCAGAGAGGACAGAGAGAAGAAGGGATGTAGGAGCGCGATTCTCAGCGGAGGGGCGGAGAGAAGTCGGTGAGGGTGAGGAAGGTGGAGTCGACTTTTTCGACGAGTTTGCCGTTGGCTTCGGAAGCGTCGCGGACCTGTTTCCATTCGGGATCGTCGCCGAAAGCTTTCCAGTTGGCGGTGGCGGCTTCGCGGCTGGGGTGGGCAATGATGTAGAAAAGCGTTTTGCCTTTGAGTGGGTCGTCGGTGGGAGTCCAGTAGGCGACGTTTTTGATGCCGTGTTTTTCGAAGAGCTGCATGGTGTGTTCGCGGAAACGGCGAAGGAGATCGTCGAGCTTGCCTTCGTAGGTATGATAGACGCGGAGCTCGTAGACGGTGGTGGAGGGTTGCGCAGAGTCCGCCGAAGCTGCGGTTGAAAGGAGAGCAGCAGCGGGCAGCGATTGGAGCAATGTGCGTCGGTTCATGGACGGGATTGTACCAGAGGTTTGCTTGATGCAGAGAGGCGATCTGGGATAGCCGGAATTTTTTGTCGGCGTGATGCGGGGAAGGGTAGCATGGAAGGCTACCAGAGGAGTGAACGAAAGTGGCTACTCCAGCCCCAGAAGCGCAGGCAACGATCACGATTCGACGACGCTCGCCGGAAGACGTACAACAACGTCAAATCATCGTGAAGCTGGATGGAGAGAGTGTCGGAGAACTGTTTTATGGGGACACGATCTCGGTGCCGGTGACGGCGGGGCACCACCGACTGCAAGTTGATAATACGTGGAATTGGAAAACGGTTGAGCTGGATGTCGCTCACGGAGACCACTTGAAATTTCAGACGATGAGCCGCGCGGGGCGATTCACGTGGTTTTTGGTCAGCATGCTGGGGGCGGGACCGATTTATGTGTCGATTAAACGCGAGGACTGAGTGGCGCGCTTGGGATCGCAATCAAGCGCGGATGCGAGTGTGAAGAGACTGATTTTTTTGAGCGAAACTAGAGGAGGAGAGAGTATGTCGCGGAAAACTGTGGCGAGGTCGGCGGTTGTGGCGGTGATTTTGCTTTGCGGATTGGCGATTGCGAAGGCGCAGATGCCAAATCCGTTGGGCGGGCCTGTCAGTCTGGAAAATGCGAGGAAGGCGGCGGCGCCGGCGCTGGCGGAAGCGGAGAAAAATCACTGGACCGTGGCGGTGGCGGTCGTCGACACCGGCGGGAACCTCATTTACTACGAGAAGATGGACAACACGCAAATTGGAAGCGCGAACCTGGCAATCGAAAAGGCGCGGACCGCCGCCTTGTTCAAGCGGCCGACGAAGGTGTTTCAAGACGTTCTGGCAGGCGGGGGAGATGGGCAGCGCATTTTGAGCCTCAAGGGAGTCGTCGCCATTGAGGGTGGTATTCCGTTGGTGATGGACGGCAAAATTGTGGGAGCGATCGGCGTTTCTGGCGCGACGAGTGCGCAAGACGCGCAGTGTGCGAAAGCTGGCGGGGATGTTTTGAAGTAAAGCCGCGTTCGCACGCGGGGAGCTACTTGCTGGATTTTTTATCAGTGAGAACGATGGCTTCATCGACGACCTTTTGGATGCGGCGATCGCGGGCTTCGGGCGAGCGATAGTAAAAGATTGCAAATAATGATCCGCGGCGATATCTCGGCGTCATGAGATTCCAACCTTCGAGGGCGCGGGGATCGCGCGTAAAGGCGAGCCTCAGAGCAGGCGGGAGTTCGCGCTCAGCTTCCATGACAGAAAAGAGCTGCTCGCCGACTTGCTCAGCGCGCCGGACGCGGGCAGCGGCGCTCTTGGGCTGCGCGATCGAGTCTACGAGCCACTTGCGAATGGAATAGTTCAGTGTTTCAAACCAGCGGCGCAAGGAACGGTCTTCGGCGAGGATGCGTTTGAGTTCGGTGGGGAGGGTAACGACGCGTTCTTCGGTGTCGGGTTCGAGAAGAAATTCCGCGGTTGTGCCCTCGGATGCATGACCGCCAGCCTGCATCTTTTTATTTACGAGCAGAAAGTGTTCGCCTTTGCGAGTGGGAAAGAGCGACGTGCGAAAAGCGAAGCCATTGATTTCACCTCTCACGCGCAAACGCCCGCGCGTTCCCCAGATTTTCTGGACGTTAAACGGAATCCAAATAATGACCCAGCCGAGGTTTGAGCGCAGGCGCTCGAGGGTGGCGTGGAATGACTTGCTCACTTGTTTGGGCTGTGCCTTGACCTCAGGTTGGCGTTTTGCTTTCTGCTTCATTGGGGCGTCCCGTTGAACGAGGGGATTCTAGTATGCTGCGCGAAAAGCAGTGAGTTACTTCTGAGACTGAGTCTTGACAGCGACGCCGGTACCTTCCTTCAGCGTGTGAATCGCGTCCACGGCGAGGTTTTCGAATTGTTCGACGAGGCCGCTGGGCCAGCGAACTTGCACAGAGTCGAGCTTGCTTGCCGAGCCAAGGCCGAAGTGGACGCGCATGTCGTTGTTCGAATCGTAGCTGGAGCCGCTGCGGACTTCGTCTACGAAAATGCGCGAGCCGGCTTTCATGGTGATGCGCGCGCCAGTGGCGTCGCGAGCGGAGCGATATTTTTGCGACGCGGCGCCGTAAGAAGAGCCGATCAGGTGAAACGCGATCCAGTGATTTCGGTTGCGAACATCGTTGACGAGTAAACTGGGTGGCGCGTTCATGTTGCTGATCACGGCGGAGAGTTGGCCATCGTTCCAGAGATCGCCGATGGCCAGGCCGCGCGAGGAATTTACGGTGGTGATGCCGGGACCGGTGTCGGCGGAAATGTCGGTGAAGGTTCCGTTGCCATTGTTGTGATAAAGGATGCGCGGCTCCTGAAAGGTGCTGCCGAGATGCTGGCTATCGACTTCGGGGTAGACATGGCCGTTGACTAGCAAGAGATCAGGCCAGCCGTCGTTGTCGAAATCGAAGAACATGGCTCCCCAGCCGAGGTATTTGGTGTTGAGGCCGAGGCCGGCGGGATAGGTAACGTCGTCGAAGGTGCCGTTTCCGTTGTTGCGATAGAGAGTGGCGGTGTCGTCGGAGAAATTTGTTTTGAAGATGTCAAGCTTGCCGTCGCCGTTGTAGTCGGCAATGGTTGAGCCCATGCCGGCTTGCGCGCGGCCGTCTTCGTTGAAAGCGGCGCCGGCGGTGATGGCGACGTCTGTGAAAGTGCCGTCGCGGTTGTTGTGATAGAGAATGCTGGCGGTGCTGTCGTCGGCGACAAAAATGTCGGGCCAGCCATCGTCGTCGTAGTCGAGCGTGGAGACGCTCAAGGAATAATGGCCGTCGGCTTGGTCGATGTGGGCTTTTTTCGTGACGTCTTCGAAGGTGCCGTCACCGTTGTTATGGTAGAGAATGTTTTTTGCGGCGGGCAGTCCTTGCGGGCCGCACATCACGGGAGCGCCTTTCCAGATGCACGTGGAGCGATCGCCTGGAGCGGGAGCAGTCGCGAGATCGAAGTCGACGTAGTTGGCGATCATGAGATCAAGATGGCCATCGCGATCGTAGTCGACGAAGGCGCAGCCGTTGCCCCAGGCTTTGCCGGACCCTGCGACACCAGCTTTTTCGCTCACGTCGGTGAAGGTGCCGTCGCCGTTGTTGTGATAGAGGACGTTTTTTCCGTAGTAAGTAACGTAGAGATCTTCCCAGCCGTCGTTGTCGTAGTCGCCGACACAAACGCCCTGGCCCCACCCGGTGTGGGACAAGCCGGCCTTTAGCGTGACGTCGATGAAAGTCCCGTCATGATTATTATGGTAGAGATGGCTGGTGGAGGCTTTTCCCGACGGAGACGCGCCGAGGCTTGTGCCGTTGACAATGAAGATGTCGGGCCAGCCATCGTTATCGTAGTCGAAGATGGCGACACCAGTTCCGGTGGTTTCAATGATGTATTTTTTGGTGTCCACGCCGCCGAAAACCACCGCGTCGGTGAGACCTGCTTTTTTGGCGATGTCGGTGAAATGAGCGAGAGGCTTGGGACTGCTTTTTGGGAGTTGCGCGGCGCTGAAGGAAAAAGAAAAAGGCAAAAGAAGAGCAAGCGAAATCCAAGAGAGTTTGAAATGTAACCGCGAACGATGAGTTGGACCGGAAATCATGAACTCTTGGCATACTAAGGTGCGGGCAAAACAGGGTCAAGGCGCAACAACGGCCTGAGCTTTGCCTGGCAAAATGGATTGGGATTTGACGTGCACTCTTTCAAAAGACATCGCGGATTGAGGATTGGTCTGAGAATTGGCGCGCTTGCCGCGGCGCTTCTCCTCGACTGCGCGGGCGGACGGGCGCAATCGGAGAAGTCGAAAGCTGGCTCTGATGCTGCGGCGGCCAATGCGATTTACAGCCAGGGGATTGCCGCTTTGCTGCAGCGGGATTTAGCGGGGGCGCGGGAGGCGTTTGAAAAGACAGTGAAGTTGGTTCCGCAGAGCCCGGAACCGCACAATTCGCTCGGCTGGGTTTTGCTGGTGCAGGGAGAAACCGATGCAGCCATTGGCGAGTTCAAAGCGGCAGTGAAATTGAAACCGGATTTTGCGCAAGCACACATGAATTTTTCCAGCGCGCTGATGCAAAAAGGGGACCCGCAGGGCGCAGTCCGCGAGGCGCGTGAAGCGGTGCGGCTGGCGCCAGAGGACTCGGAAACGCGCCACATCCTGGGAAAAGTGCTCTCGAATTCCGGCGATGCCGCTGGAGCCGCCGCGGAATTGCAGCGCGCGATCGAAATCGAACCGAACCGGCCGGAGCTGCATGATGATCTCGGATCTGTTTTGGTTCAGCAATCGAAGATGGAGGAAGCGGCGGTTCAGTTTTCTGAAGCGCTAAAGCTACAGCCGCAGTTTGCGCAGGCTCATTTGCATCTTGGCGTCTTGCGCTTGCAGCAAAAGGATATCGAAGGAGCGGAGTCCGAGTTGCGCATGGCCACAAACTTGGAGCCGGGAAACTCGCTGGCGCATTACTACCTGGGACAAACGCTCGAATCGAAGGGATTGGCTGACGCCGCGCTGCAGGAATACCAGGCCGCAGCGAAACTGGATCCCCAGAATGCGGACGCGCAAAAACACTTGGGGATTTCGCTGCAGCGTCTGGGAAACGGAGAGGATGCGCTAGCCGCATTCCGGCAAGCTGTGAAGATTCGGCCGGAGAGTGCGGATGCACACAATGACCTTGGGCTTGCCTTGCTACAGACCGGCGATGCGGAGAACAGCATTCGGGAGTTTGGCGTGGCGCTAAAACTGAAACCAAACGACGCCGGCTATGAAGGCAATCTAGGCGACGCTTATTTACAGAAGACGGATTTTGACGCAGCGGTAGCCCATTTTCAGTCCGCGTTGAAACTCACACCACAGGACGCCACGTTTCACTACGACCTAGGACTGGCGCTGAAGATGAAAGATCGATTGCCAGAGGCGATCGCAGAATTCAAGAAGGCTGAAGAGCTGGATCCGAGGCTGGCAGATGCTTACTACACTCTTGGTGTGACCTTGTGGCAACAGGGGGAACTAGAAGCGGCAACAGCGGAGATGCGCGCGGCGATAAAGGCAAAACCCGATTATGCGGAGGCTTACTATACCCTTGGTTCCGTGCTGAAGCAGAAAGGAGACTTGCAGCCGGCAGCCGACGCGCTGCGGGAGGCCATTCGTTTGCAGCCGGATTTTGCGGGAGCGCACACGAATCTGGGGGCCGTTCTGCGGCAACTCGGGGACGCAGACGGAGCCGCTGCTGAGAGCCGGGCCGGGCTGGAGCTTTTGAAGCAAAAGTCGAGCGAGCAGGCAGCGGCGTTCGCGACCAACTCCGGACGCAGGCTTTTGACCGCCGGGGATCTTGATGGGGCGATTTCGCAATTTCGCGCAGCGATTCAGTCGCTGCCGGCGTACGCGCCGGCGCACTATCAGCTAGGACTGGCGCTTACGAGGAAAGGCGCCAAGGAGGAGGCGTCCCAGGAATTTCAAAGAGCTGCTGAACTGGACCCAAATTTGAAAGCACCTGGCCAATAGACGGCACAGGGAATCAACAAAAGAGCCGCGCTAGAACGCGGTCTTGCGAATGACCACCAGCTCAGTTTCGACCGGCACGCCGCGAGCGACTTTGGCGCGAATGACGGCTTCAAAAGGTTTGAGCTCGCCATCTGGCGAGACAGAAAGGCGCAAGAGCAACTCTTCCAAGGAGCTTTGCCGGCAGACGTACTCAACGGCGGCTTGCGTGCCGATCGTAGTGTTTCCCGCGAGGATTAGCACGGATTGACCCGGATTTATTCCCTTTACAAGACCGAGGACAGCGTAATCCTCGGCGAGAGGCACACCAGAAGGAGTTGCGAAGAACTCCTTACCTTCGTCGGGCTGCGGGTGCTTGTTGATAATGGCATGGTCGCCCTTACGAGGGCCGGAGACAAACTGCTCGAAAACAAATTCCTGGGTGCCGGGAATTTCCAGCAGCGAAAGGTTTTCGACCGGCGAACCGATGAAAATCAGATTGTTGTTCTTGGCATCGTCGAGCGAAAAGAGGCTTCCCCGTTTGACGCGGATGCGGCGGTGAAGGAGGGCGAACACGCGATCGAGTTCGTGCACGGCCAAGACCTCGCCGACGCCAGTGTAATGATCGAGAATGGGCGCCCCTGCGTCACGCGCTGCATCGCGGTAGCGCATTCCCGTTTCGGGACGGCCGATAAAGGCTGCGTTGCTAAAGACAACCCACGGCTCTTCCGGCCCGGTGGTAAAGCCTTTCCAGAAGACGCGGAACGCGGCCGGTACGGGGTCGCCTTCGCTCGCAAGACCTACCGGGCTGGAATTGCGAGTTGCCATGAGCCATACAATCACCAGGATTGCGGCTGCAAGAAAGATGGAAAGTGAAATAACTTCTGTTCCCCATCTGCGCTCAGTGCTCTTCTCAATGCCCTCCGTGCGCACAGCCCCGTTCAGTGCGCCGGGGGCAGACTTTGCCGTCGAAGCGTTGCGATGATGAAAGGAAAGCACATAAGTGCCCTTGGGGAGTTCCACGACGACCGGGTCTTCGAGGCCGTCCGAGCTGTAAAACTCGGTGAGCTTGGAGCGAAGGCGTCCCGCCTGCACGCGGACCATGGAGTCCAGCTGAGGATCGAAATCAGGGGAGCGTCCAAAGACCTCGGTAGCGATCTGGAATTCTTTGATGGGAGTGCCTGGATGATCCACGGCATGCTTCGCCAAATAGCGCAGCAACTTGCAAAGAGACTCCGAGCCATGCAGGGCATGGCTGGTTACGAGCCGATTAATTTGCTCGAGGAGTTGCTCCCGTTCGCTCACATGAATCCTTGATACGTTGAAGTAACAGGAGTGTAACAAGCCGCGCATCTCTCTGCAAGGCTGAGAGTTATTCAATGTAACCGTATCAGACGCATTGAGACTTCTAACAGTCAGCCAAAAAACGAATAGTACGCATCAATATTGCCGCATTAGCCGCCTGTCTGTGGTGCCGGCGCGTGGGTTGCGCTTGGGCGGATTCGCGGTGGCCATATTAGGCCGGGTGCATCAGTGCGAAGCGCAGGTCGAGGGCGCTTAAATTGCGTTCTGGGGGTGCCTTTGTCGGCTGGGCTTGGCTTGTTCTTTGCGAGTTTCGGTTCAGCCTTCCTTAGTTAAGTAACATTCAACCAAATCGGAAGTGCACGAAAGCTTGGCAAGCTCGTCATTGGTGTAGCTAACGCCGGGCCGATTCGACGATTGGTCTTGAAGTGCTTTTCTGAAGGTATGGGAAACGGATCTGCTAGGAGGGGTGGGATGGCAAAGCGACTCGTAGTTCTAGGTTTGGCGGTTCTGTTTTGTGCGTTTTTGTTGAATGCCCCAAGAGTGTCGGGGCAGGCGGTTTTTGGAAGCATCATCGGAACAGTGACGGACCCGCAAGGCAATGCGGTTGTCGGAGCCAAAGTAACTGTCACTTCGACCACCAAAAGCTTTGCCTATGATACGACGACGAATGAAAGCGGAAACTACGCTGTCACGCACTTGATCCCAGACACTTACAAAGTTCACATTGAGTCTACCGGTTTCCAAGCCACGGAAATAGCAAATGTGGTTCTCAATGCCGACACCGCCGCCACCGTCAATGCACAGCTCATAGTTGGAGCCGTGACACAGACTGTGGAAGTAACGGGCGACATTCCTCAACTCCAGACAGATCGCGCCGACGTGGCCGTCCAGTTCAGCCAGAAATATGTCGAGGATCTGCCCGTGCTGAACCGCAACTTCACGAGTTTCGAGTTGCTTACGCCGGGCACGCAGAAATTGCCGGGTTTCAACCACGCCGCCACGGAAAATCCTCAGGGCAGCGGGCAAATCGAAGTTAATGGGCAGCATTTCAGCGGCGTCGGCTATCAGCTAGACGGCACCGACAACCAGGATCCTATCTTGGGGATCATCATAGTGAACCCCAACCTCGACGCCATTACCGAAACTAAGTTTGCGGCTCAGGATTACGACGTGGAGGCGGGCAAGGCTATCTCTGGACTAGTAACGGTGCAGACAAAGTCTGGCTCCAACGAGTTCCACGGCACCGGCTTCTACTACTATCGGAACAGCGACCAGCAAGCGCGCGACCCCTTTACGAATAAGCCTGGCGTTCCTCTGGCTCCAGCCACGTGGAAGCAGTTTGGCGGTTCGGTGGGTGGACCGATCATCAAGGACAAATTGTTCTTTTTTGGTGATTATCAAGGAACAAAGCAGATTCAGGGAATCACGAACCAGTACAACGTTCCGACGCCGCAAGTTGTGCAGAGTTGTAACCCAGCGACGAATGGCACAAGCGCCACGCCTGGGTTCTGTGACTTGAGCCAATACTTAAACGCCTACGGGCCCCCCGTCGGCGGTATTGCGAGCGGCCAGATCTATGATCCCACCACCGGCAACCAGCTAACCGGTGGAGGGCGTACTCCCTTTACGAACAATATGATTCCAATCGCCGACATTTCCGCGAATGTGGGTAAGGTCCTCGCCTTATTCCCGAAGCCAACAGTTACCTGTCCCACGCCGGCAACGGCCTCATGTCTGACAAACAATTTTGTGGGCCAAGGTTCCGGACCTTTCAATCAGTATTCGTTCGATACACGCATTGATTACAGCGCTCCCCACAACATCCAGGTCTTTGGACGTTTCAGCCTTGACTACTTCAACTTGTCCGGCACTGGTGGCCTGGGTCCGCTGGGCAGCGCAGGTTTTGGGCCGGGAACGTTGAACGGATCTTCGACCAATCACGACTACAGCGTGGCGGGCGGTTTCACGAAAGCCTTCGGCACAAAATGGCTCACCGACGTCCGCATCGGATGGTTCCAATACAATCCGATAACCGCTTACTCCGACGCCAATCAAACGCCCATGACGAATTTCGGTTTTCCTGGGCTGAATATCCCCGGACAGGCCGATACCAATGGGCTTTCCGGCTTCCTCTTTACCAACAACGGCGGAAACGGGCAAAATGGTGCCTTGGGTAACTCGGGTGGCGGCACGTTCGCTTTTGGCAACGGTCTGGACGCCGCTCGCTGCAATTGCCCGTTAACGGAAAGAGAACGCCAAATCCAGTTTGTAAACAACTGGACGTATATTAAAGGAAATCATACGTTCAAGTTTGGCGCGGACATCCGCTATGCAACGAACCTTCGCGTTCCCAGCGACCAGAGCCGCTCTGGCCTTTTGAACTTCGACCAGCTCAATACAGGGAATAACGGCGCCTTTGGATTGGGTATCGCTACATTCCTGCTCGGGGATGTTTCTTCATTCCAGCGTTTCGTTAGCAGTACGACCAACGCCGTCGGCCACCAGTATCGAACGTTCTTCTATGGTCAGGACTCTTGGCGCATTAATCCCAAGTTGACCGTCACAGGTGGTCTGCGCTGGGAGATTTATACCCCCGAGGCTGTTCCCGCCAAGGGAGATGGAGGCTTCGCCGACCTGCAGCAAGGCCTTCTTCGCGTTGCCGGGTACGGCAATATCGGATTGAACGGCAACGTTCGGAACGATTGGAAGGCATTTGCCCCGCGGGTTAGCCTTGCATACCAGTTCGATTCGAAAACTGTACTTCGCATGGGTTATGGCCGCAGCTTTGATCTTGGAGTATTTGGCTCTAACTTCGGCCACGCCGTGACGCAGAACCTGCCGGTCCTTGCGGCGCAGGACATCGCGGACTCGAACATCAATCCGGCCGCGGCCAACAATCGCAGCGCCGTTTTTAATCTGGCTGTAGGTCCGCCAGCGTTTAACTTCGCCCCGCTTCTTGGAGACATTGGCAACGGCACTCCTCCGGGCACGCTGCCCTTGCTTGGTCCAACCGGCACCGCAAACCCCTATATCCGCCCGACCATTCAACGGCTTCCCACTGTTGACCAGTGGAATGCTACGGTTCAGCGCCAGCTCACTCCGACCCTAAACCTCAGTGTGGGTTACGTCGCCAATAAAGGAACTCACGTCTTCGCCGGCACGGGTCCAGCCTACAACATCAACCAAATTGCGGCGGGTCCAGGTACCGACATTGTACAATTAGGTCCTGGGGGGCAAGCGGTTGCGCCTGGATTTACTGGCACGCAGAATCCGAACGACCGGCGTCTGTTCAACCTGAACGGTGTACCTTCGTTTCCGTATACAGGAACAGGTTTCACCCCCTGTTGCGCGGTCGACCTCGGCAACTATTTTGGCAATGACGCCAACAACGAATACCAGTCGCTGCAAATCAGCGCTGAAAAACGCGTGAGTTGGGGACTCCAATTCCTCGCTCATTACACATTCTCTCACTCCAATCAGTACGACTCTAACTATTACGCGGACAACCCGAAGCTCGCCTTCGGTCCGAACCCGTTTAACCGCAATCAGGTGTTTCTGATCAGTGCCATCTACGACTTGCCGATCGGGAGAGGCAAGAAGTTCTTCAGCGATGCGGGCCGTGCCATGGACCTGCTCGTCGGCGGTTGGCAAATTTCCAACACCACGACGTATGGCACCGGCCTTCCCTTCTCGCCTAGTATTGGGGAATGTGGTTTGATTGCAGATGCCGGCCCGTGCCGCCCCAACGTAACACCAGGAGCAAAGCTTGCTACTGGTCTAACGCACGCGAATGGCAATACTTACTGGTTTACGCCCGTTGCGCCACTCTCGTACCCCCAGGCGGAGCTCAATGCCAACGTCGGTGTGGACTCCTGCACGTTCGCGCGGCCTGTGTCGGGACCGTTCTCACTGCCTGCTTGCGGTCAGATCGGCAATAATGGATTCAACACCTATTGGGGCCCGCACGCCTTCTACGACGACATGTCGTTGTCGAAGACTTTCAACATCACCGAACGCTACAAGGCGCAATTCCGCTTCGATGCGTACAACCTCTTCAACCACCCGGTCTTGGCCCTTCCCGGTAACCAGTGCCTCGATTGCCTGGGCAACTCATCCGCCGGCCAGATCACGGACATCGAGGCCGATTCCGCCCCCGGTGCTCCGATTGGCATGCGCCAACTGCAGTTCGGCTTTAAATTCATTTTCTAACCAAAAAAACAAACATAACACCCCAAACCAACGGGGAGCCCTCACGGGCTCCCCGTTTTTTATGTTCTAATCGTTTTTGGATTTGCATGGGGATACGCACATGCCGAAGATTCACCGGTTTTCCGTCGCTCTCTTAGGCAGTTTGATCTTGAGCGCGCCACCTGCCCGCGCGGAAATCACTCAAGCGCAGCAGAAACCCTCCCTCCCCGATGCTCCCCGCGCTTCTCAAGAACTGTCGCAAGCCCAAGAGGTCGATATCGATCAGGCGCGCCGCCTCCTGCAGCAAGGCAAATATGATGAGGCCATCTCGGCTCTCCACGAACTGGAAGCGAAGCATCCGGCCATGAGAGGGCTCGCGCACGAACTGGGAGCTGCGTATTACAGGAGTGGCAATTTCGGAAACGCCATCTTTTACCTTAAGAAGGCGCGGGAGCAGGACCTAGGTGACGCCGAGGCCGAACAACTGCTGGGCTTGTCGTATTACCTGTCGCAGCGCCCTGCGGAGGCGATTCCAGAGCTTGAAAAGGTGCAGACGTGGTATGCCAGCGCGAACGTCGATGCGGGGTATATCCTCGGGATTTGCTACATCCAGACGAAGGATTATCCCAACGCGCGCAAAGCATTTGCGAAGATGTTCGACGTGCCTGCCGAGTCCGCAGCCAGCTACTTGTTCACAGCGCGCATGCTGCTGAGGCAGGATTTCGGACCAGTGGCCGAGGAGTACGCGCAGAAAGCCGTGGCGCTCGATCCGAAGCTTCCTTTGGCGCACCAGCTCCTTGGGGAAGTCTACCTTTATCATTCCAAGATGGAGGAGGCGATTGCAGAGTTTCGTAAAGAGCTGGAGATCAACCCAGGCAACGCGGCAGCGTACTACAAACTTGCGGACGGCTATTCGCGCGTGCAGAAGTACGACGATGCGGAGCGGCTTCTGCAACGCTCCATTTGGTTGGACCCCACTTCGACAGGACCGTACATCTTGCTAGGCAAAGTTCTAGAGAAGAAGGGCGAGACGGAACTGGCCGTCCGGGCCCTGCAGCGAGCGCTGGCCATGGATCCCAACAATCCCATTCCTCACCATCTCTTGGGGCAGGCCTACCGCGACCTCGGAAAGAACCAAGAGGCGGATCGAGAGCTGAAAGTGGCTGGTCAATTGGAGCAAGACAAGAATACGAAGCCTTGAGCGCGACAGCCATGAGAAAGTTCACGACTGTCGGACTGGGCGAATTACTCTGGGATATTTTCCCGGAGGGCCGCCAGCTTGGCGGCGCGCCCGCGAATTTTGCCTACATGACGAGTCTGCTGGGCGATGAGGGGATTGTCGCAAGCCGGGTGGGCAGCGATGAACTTGGCGAAGAAGCCAAACACAGGCTCGAGAGCCTCCGTCTCGGAACATCCTGTATTCAGCTTGATCCAACGTATCGCACGGGGGTTGTGCAAGTTGAAGTCGATGCCAAAGGTCAGCCGACATTTCAAATCGCGGAGCCGGTTGCCTGGGATGCGTTCGAATGGACGCCGCCGTGGCGAGCGCTGGCGCAGAGAGCAGACGCAGTATGCTTCGGTTCGCTGGCGCAACGGTGTCCGCAGTCCCGCCAGACCATCTACTCCTTTTTGAAAACAATCCGGCCCGAAACCACGCGCGTCTTCGACGTCAATCTACGGCAGTCTTTTTATTCCGCGCAGATCCTTGCCGATTCCGCGAAGCAAGCGGACATCATCAAGCTGAACAACGATGAGTTGCCGACAGTAGTGCAACTGCTGGGTTTTCCATTTCATGACGAAGAATCCGCCGCGCAGTGGCTTCTACATACATTTCACATCAAGCTGGTGTGTATCACGCGCGGTGCGAGAGGGAGTTTGCTGGTGAGCGGGTATGCCAAACACGAGCACCCCGGTATTCGCGTGCGGGTGGCGGACACGGTGGGTTCTGGTGATGCGTTTACGGCGGCGCTGGTTTACCACTATCTACGGCGCGATTCTCTTACAACGATGAACGAGGCTGCCAATCAAATGGGGTCGTGGATCGCAAGCCAGACTGGTGCTACTCCCGCGCCCGACGAGACCCATCTCGAATTAATCCGTACAGCGGGCGAATGAGCAAGAGCACGCGTCAGCGTTAGTGCGCAGTGCCGGACCCTTGACCCTGTTCCTTAGTCAGCCGCGCGACCTCCGTTTGCGGCAGCTCATGCAACAGCGCTAAAAACACGCCGTTGGTCCAGCCAAAACCGACGATGTTCATGTGATAGCCGGCGGTCACCTGTGTCTCCGAGGACCGCTTCACCGCGTCATATTTTTCACGAATCGTTCCGTCGCGCCGGAAATTCTCCATCACCATGGAAAGGAATTTGTAGGAAAGCCGGTCCGCATCCTCATTGAATCCGTAGCGGCGCATGCCTTCGAGTGCCATCAACTGATTCGGCGCCCACGCATACGGAAAATCCCACTGGGCGCCCGTTTCGTAGGGGCTCATCACCAAGCCTCCGGGTTGTTCGAACTCGCCGAGGTGCTGCATCACGATGCGCGCTTGTTCAGGGCTCGCAATGCCGGCCCACAGCGGATAGAACGTCGTCACATACTCGTACGTCGAGCGCGTCTGCTTCTCGAAATCGTAGTCGAAGAAGAGACCGCGCTCGCTGTCCCAGAGATATTTCTGGATGTCGGCTTTTCGTTGCTCCGCGCGCTGCCGCCACTTTTCCGATTCATCTTTCTGGCCAAGTGCCGCGCTCATTTGTTCGAGGTCCTTCTCCGTTTTGTAGAGCAAGCTGTTGAGGCACACCGGTGCGTAGTGGTGCGTCGCGTCGCCGTAGGGACCGAAGCGGAAAGAGATGTCGAATCCAGACTCGCGCATCGCGCGGTCACCTTTATAGTAGTCCGCGCTTAGCGAGACTGTCCCGGCAGGATCGCAAGCCGCCGGGGCCATGGTCTTGGCGACATCGCAAATCTGCAACGCAAACAGGGGTCCGGCCGCGAGCGAAGATGGTTTCGTTGCGCTTGACTCCAGCACGTAATTCCGGCCGAGGTCAGGCTGCTGCAGAAAATACGCCGCCACTTGACGATAGTGGCCGGTTTCGTCCTTCACACTCTCCGCTGCGGGACCGTTGCCGAAATCAAAATAGCGCGAGAGGCCTGTCGAGCCCGCGCGATGCGGTTCGCTCGTCCACAGTTCGTGATCTTTGACGGCATAGCCGTATGCTTTCGCCAGCCATTCATTGTTTGCGTGCCCGCCAGCTTTTTGCGCATCGTATACGGCGAGAATCATGGACGTAAGGAATGGTGGCTGCGAACGCGTCAGATAGTAAGTGCGATTGGCATTCAGCACACCGCCGTAGTGCTCGATTTCGAAAAAGAAATTCTCGATCATTCCTTTTGCGAGATCGATCCTGCCGTCGCGCACCAAACCGCGAATAATGAAGTAGCTGTCCCAGCCGTACATTTCATTGAATCTTCCGCCCGGCACAACGTAGCGGTTTTCCATGTAGAGCAGCCCGGCGGGATCGATTTTTCCAGGGTCCATTTCGCCAATGTGGTGAATCACCGCCGGCAAATGCTGGACTTGCACGTTGCATTGTTTCTGAAGTTGCTCGACCGAGGCCGGCGCCGCAAAATCGGCGGGAAGATAAAGTACGGAGGCCGAAGACAGCTTCGTATCCACCACCGTCGCACAATCCGTCAGCGAACGAGTGAGCGAATCCCACCCCGTCGAGATGTAAGCGCGAATTTGATCGAGAGAGCTATCCGCTGGTTTCGAATCGCTCCCCGCGGAGGAGGGAATCGCGTTCAGCAAGCAAACGCAGAGCAGGCAAGCGCAAATTTTCTTTAGTTTTTGCATGAGGTCGGCACCCCCGCAGCGCACCCTCGGCGGCGCCCGTTGCGGCACTAGCAGCATAATCGGATATTCCTGCAGGGGCAACCTCTGGGGCGGCCCAAAAGGGAAAAGCGGGGCCCATATAAAGGATACCGTCCGCTTCTGCTAAGTCCTGTGGATAGAAATAGTTGTGAGGAATCGGGGTGAGATTCGCGCTACATTGGCTGGGTGCCCGGGCGACGCTCAACCGGAACCTCTCGGGGTCACAAATTCCGCGCGGCAGCGCCTGCGCTGAACAGCAAGGCTTTCGATTCCGTCAAGAAGTAATGTACAGTGCGCTAGCTGTCCACGGCGGAGCGTGGAAGTTTTCCGGCGAGAAGGAGTTGCATGAACCCAAGCGGAATTTTGCGTTTGGGCAGCGTTCGGGATGTCGCTCACTTTAAGGAGCATCTCGATGCGCTGCGCCTAACAATCCCATGCGACCTCGAGATCCTTCGCGGAACAGAGTCGCCGCTGGCGCAGCCAATCGTTCGCGAAGGCCTCAAGATTGGGAATCGCTTCGCGATTCAGCCCATGGAAGGGTGGGACGGAACAAGCGACGGCAATCCCAGCGAGCATACGGTTCGCCGATGGCAGCGATTCGGACGCAGCGGAGCGAAACTGATCTGGGGCGGCGAAGCGGTTGCGGTATGCCAGGAAGGACGCGCTAATCCGAATCAGCTTTTGGCGGCTCCCCACACGCGAGGAGGTTTAGAGCGGTTGAGGGCGGTGCTCATTGCAGAGCACCGGCAGGTTTCGGGATCGGATGAAGGTTTGCTGATTGGATTGCAATTGACGCATTCGGGCCGCTATAGCTGTCCGAACCAAAAGGGCCGTCCTGAACCGCGCATTCTCTACCGTCATCCGATCCTGGACCGCCGGCTGAATTTGTCTCCGGGCTATCCGTTGTTCACCGATGCGGAAATCGAGGGCATCATCGAACAGTTTCACCGCGCGGGGCGGATGGCGAGCGAACTTGGTTTTGATTTTGTCGACATCAAGCATTGCCACGGCTATCTCGGTCATGAATTTCTAAGCGCGCACACGCGGGAAGGGGAGTACGGCGGAAGCTTCGAGAATCGAACGCGATTTTTGCGAGCAGTGGTGCGAGGGATACGCGCTGCCGCTCCAGGATTGAAAATAGGCGTGCGGCTTTCGGCGTTTGACGCGATTCCTTACCACCCGGATCCGGCGCTCTCAACACCGGGTAAGCCAGGGCCGGGAATTCCCGAGGAATATCAGAATTTGATTCCGTACCGATGGGGGTTTGGAGTCAACCAGAGCGATCCGAGACAAGCGGATCTTTCCGAAACGATTCGCTTTTTGACTTTGCTGGAGGAGTTGGGCATTCAACTCGTGAATCTTACGGCGGGGAGCCCTTACTATTGTCCGCACATTCAACGGCCGGCTTTTTATCCGCCCTCGGACGGATATCAGCCGCCCGAAGATCCTCTAACCGGTGTGGCGCGGCAGTTGGAAGTTGTGCGGCAGATGAAGCAGCGTTTTCCAAAACTAATTATTGTGGGGACGGCGTACAGTTACTTACAGGATTTTCTTCCGTACGTGGCGCAAGCGGCGTTGCGCCTGGGATGGATAGATTCTGTAGGTTTGGGACGCATGGTGCTCAGCTATCCGGAGATGCTTTCCGATGTCGTGGAGGGCCGCGCGTTTCAACACAAACTCGTTTGCAGAACATTCAGCGACTGCACGACCGCACCGCGCAACGGACTACCATCTGGATGCTATCCACTGGACACCTATTACAAAAAGTCCGCGTCCGCTGAACTTCTTAAGGTTGCGAAAGCGCGCCGATAGCGTTGCGGTTCGTCGAGACGAGGCGGGAACATTTTAGAATGACTATCAAAACCATAGAGGAGCGGCGGAAATTTCAGCGCGAAGTGCAGGGAATCGCCGCTGCGCTCCTCCCGTATGAGGCCGACGGCAGAGTGGCGGTGGCGGCATTTCAAAAACATCTCGTGGCCACGCACCGCGCTGGACTGATGAACGCGGTCAACATGGATACCGGGTACGTAAACTACCTGAGCGATGTCGAAAAACTCGAGGTGCTCGGCTGGACCCGAGAGGCGTTGGGCAAAGATATGCCGTTTGTTGCCGGCGCGTACATCGAAGGGCGCGACGGCGATGTCGTATCGCTGTACAGAAAAGAGATGGACGCCACCGTCAAAATGGGTGGCATACCGATCTTGTTTCAAACGGCGCGGCTGCATGGGAAATCCTCCAGAGAAAAAGTGGCGGCGTATCAAGCGGCGTGTCACGGCTATCCGCAGGTACTGGGTTTTGAATTGGGACGCATGTTTGCGCCGAACGGCGAGATTTTTGATGCAGAGACCGCGCAGGGCTTGATGGATATCCCCGAACTAAAAGGAATGAAACATTCATCGCTGGACCGGCTCGTGGAGCTCGAACGGCTGGCGCTGCGCGACGCGCGCCGCCCGGATTTTCGCATATACACCGGCAACGATCTGGGCATCGACATGATTGAATACGGCTCCGACTACTTGCTGGGGCTGGCGACCTTCGCGCCGGAAAAGTTTGCCGAGCGAGACCGCCTTTGGAAAACAGGAGACGCGGCTTACTACGCGCTTTCCGATGCGCTCCAGTATCTGGGAAACGTGGCCTTCCGCGAGCCTGTTCCCGCCTACAAACATTCGGCGGCAGCTTTTCTGCATTTGACCGGGAGAATTCCTTCCATGCGGACCCATCCGAAGAGTCCAGAGCGGCCCGCGTGGGAGCCGGAAATATTGCGCTCTTGCGCGCAGCGACTCGGGCTTGTTTGATTCCGCGGAATCTGCCGCCGAGGGAATTCATCGTGAATAGCCTTAAGTCCCACGTGCGTGCTAAATTCTTTCGATGTAAGATGTTGCGAATACGTGGGGCCCGTAGCTCAGCGGTTAGAGCAGCGGACTCATAATCCGTTGGTCCCAGGTTCAAATCCTGGCGGGCCCACCAACTCATTTTAAGTGAGGCGTTTGCCATAAGTTGGTTTTGCCGCTTTTGCGGATCCTCAAGGGACCCCCACCCCCTTTTTTTGTAAATGTTCATTCTAAAGGGTTTTAAGTGCTGTGTTTTGGAAGTGCGGATTCCAAAGGGGTTACGGGTGTGTTTTTCGTAAGTGCGGATTATAAAGGAGATAGTGGAGAGTGGTGAGTAGTTAGTGGTTAGATTCCCGAAAGAGAAGATCTTGGCTTGAAGGAGGTATCCCCACCCCCGGGGTTTTTTGTAAGAGTGACAAGCAAAGGACTTAGGCTTGACGCGGCTCGTAAGAGTGGCAACTGCTGGACTTAAAGTGGTTTTGTTTTCAGCGAGTTGCAGATGGCTTGTAAGAGTGGCAAGGAAAGGAGTTAGCGGGGGGAAGTTGGGAGATGACAGTTTAGAGTTGAAAGGGCAAACATCGGAGGAGCTGAACGCGGAGACGCTGAGGGCGTGCAGATGAGAAAGGCGAGAAGCAGATCCCTCACTGCGTTCGGGATGACAACTTAAAGGCCAGCGAGGGGCGAGGACGAGGCGTGGGCGAGAAGCAGATCCCTCACTCCGTTCGGGATGACAGCTTAAAAGGGAGCGAGGCCGGAGGGGGCGGCGTGCGCGAAACCTTTCGAGGCTCCCTTCACGACTCAGGGTAAACGCTGCAACCATACAGAATGGTAGCACGTTAGTTACCATTTGTCAATAGCTTTCTTTTTTACTGACTGATTCATTCGAATGAGAGGGGCGGATTCGAATGGGGTGAAGGGAAGTCGAGCGGTTTGAGGGGGTTGGAAGGGGAGTAATGGGTTTGTTACGGCTGTGGAAATGTATGGAAAAGTGGGGAGAGACAGTGAGTGGTGAATAGCGGGTAGTGAGTGGAAGAGTCGAAAGAGGAGAAGGAATCGGGGAGATCGAAATTAGAAATACGAAACTCGAAATGAGAAATCCGACGCGAAAGACCCACCCTTGCAAAAACCAAACCCGCAAGGATGGGCCACCCTCGACGGAGAAAAGCAAAGTCAAAATCATCCCAGCGCGTTAAGGGGCTGCCACCCGCCCGCCTTATTTTTCGTTAACTTGTAGCGGTAAATGGATTAATATTCGATAATTGCAAACAATAAATATGCCGACCCGTTTCTTCACTGAAGCGGAACTTCTGTATAGACTAACAACCGGCCTGCAAAAGTGGAACCAAGAGGCCGTCGTGCTGGTTGGTTCCGCCTTATCAGCGCCGATAAGTCCGGGGTCACCCGGTGTGCAAGGAGTCGCGGGCGTTGTCGATCTGATCCGTTTAGAGTTTGAAGGTGATCCGAGCGTCCTAAGAGAATTCGATCTGGTCGTCGATCGAGCAGGCCGCGGACGTTACCAGGAGGCCTTTCTCTTTCTTCAGGGAAGACTCGGCCAATCGGCTGCAAACGAGATCGTTCGCCGCGCGGTCCTTGGGGCCCGTTCAACGGGGACCGGGGAAGGCCAAGAACCTACAGACCCTCACACTGCATCCGAAGACGAATTGAGGGCGCTCGAGTTTGATTCGCACTGGTTTCTTAATCCGGGGACGGAGAGCCTTGGAAAGCTGCTTGTCGAACGCCCCGTCCAATTTGGCCGCTACCTGTTGACGACGAATTTCGATCCACTCATCGAGGCGGCGGTCCGGGCAGCAGGCGGGTCGTACATTAGGACGGCGCTCCACTCTGACGGAAATCTTACACAAACCGAAGGGACCGGGTGCCACATCGTCCATCTCCACGGATATTGGCACGGTTCCGATACGCTTCACACCCCGGCGCAGCTGCAGAACGCTCGCCCCAACCTTAAGGCTTCATTGGCCTCCATCCTGCGAAACAAGCTGGTGCTCGTCTGTGGATATGGGGGATGGGATGACATCTTTACAGAAGCCCTCTTTGATATTGCTTCGGACGACTCCGCAAAGTGCGAAGTGCTGTGGACATTTTACGATCCCGCGCCGATCATCCACGACTCGCTGCTGAATAGACTCTCTTCCGGAATAACACGGGGACGGGTTTCCCTCCACGCGGGAATTGACTGCAACGAATTTCTTCCCCGCCTGTACGACGCTTGGAAAAATATGCCTTCCGCGCCCGCGTCGGCTCCCCCGACACCAAGGAGATTCCTGCTGGTGAGCGTCGGCTTAGCGCTCCAGCCGGGACAGCCAAGAACCCGGGCCGCAGGCCTCGATGAGAACGAGGAAGATCGGCCCCCGCTGGTTGAGTTCTGTGTGGGGCGCGACTCCGAGCTTCGTCAGATCGAGACGTCCTCCGCCCAGGTCGTCTTCCTCACGGGAATTGGCGGGGAAGGAAAGTCAACGCTGGCAGCGCAGTATTTCTCGAAATCTCGCGCTTCTAAGGCCTACGATCATTTTGTCTGGCGTGACTGCAAAGAGGAGAGCGAACGGTTTGAGATCCAGTTAGCTTTTGTTATCGAGTCCCTCTCGGGTGGTGCGGTATCCGCAAATGACATTTCAAAACAAGACATCGAATCAGTATGCCGTCTTCTCGCGAACATGACCGCTGATAAGGCGGTGCTCTTCGTGTTCGACAACGCGGATCATTACGTGAATCTTGAAGCCAACAAAATGACCTCCGGTTGCGAGGCTCTGATAGGAGCGATTGTTGAGTCGAATTCGAAATCTAGAGTGATTTTTACGTGCCGTCCTAACGTCGAATATGAACATCAATCGGTACTCAGCTGCCGACTGGAAGGTCTTTCTCTGGAAGCCACGCGCGAGCTATTCCTTGCGCGCAAAGCCAACTCCCCGATAGCGGACATTGAGGCTGCTCATTCGTTTACGAATGGGCACGCGTTCTGGCTCGATTTGCTGTCGATTCAGGTCGCAAAGCAATCTTCGCTCTCTCTAGCGGTGCTGTTAGGCCAGCTGCGATCCGAACAGGGTTCCCTGCCGGAGAAAACCCTAAATTCTATCTGGAATACGCTCAGTGAGCGTGAACAACTCGTCCTGCGCTCTATGGCTGAAACCGTTCGCCCAGAGTCCTTGTCCGAAATTGCGGATTATCTCGCACACGAAGTAAAATATCACAAAGTCGCCAAAACCATGACCGCTTTGCGGTCAACCAACCTCGTAGTGGTCAAGCCTAGGCCGGGTGCCTCGGACCTATTTGAATTACATCCCCTGGTCCGCCAATTCATAAGACAGCATTTCTCAAGACCCGAGCGCAAATCGTTTATCGACCAGATCGTCGCCGTCTACAATCGATTCCTTATCAACCATAAATCGCAGCTTAGCGAGCGACCGACCATTGCAACGCTCCAATATTGGACGCAAACGGCAGAGCTTGATATCGCCGCGGGTCGAACTGCAGACGCGATCCGCGTTCTGCAAGAAGTCGCAACTGCGTTTTCAGAGAGCGCATATTCTAGAGAATTCTCTCGCGTTATGAAGCTGCTGTTGGTTTCGTTCGATTGGGTTACGGACCACGACAAGTACAACCTATTCGACGTTATTTTCGCGATTCATATTCGGGTGCTTTCGCAACTTGGGGAATGGGACGAGGTGCGCCAGCTGCTGGACAAATACGAGCTGACGGTGTTGGACAGGGATGCGCGGTATATTCTTTACTGTGATATGAAATGCTACGACCTGTGGCTGCAGGGCGATTTCAGCAGCGCGGTAAAGTGGGGCAAGAGAGGAAAGGAGCTGAAGGAATCGTCGAACGTGGACACGAAATATGATGTGAGTCACAACTTGGCTCTCGCGGAGCGAGACGCGGGTAAGCCGGAGGACGCTCTTTCAGTTTTTTTACAAGGACGTAGTCTCAATGACGTTACAGATCCTGAAGAACTCGACGAAAAAAGGGACGGAGCTCACTACGGCAACATCGGCCGATGCTTACATTTTTTGGGACAGGTGGATTCGGCCCTAATTTGTTATCAAAAATCGGCTCTCCTGATTGAAAAAGATCCGAAACACGAGCACTTACTCAATCAAGGATACGTTCGAAGATGGATAGGAGAGCTCCTGTTGGCGCAGAAGCAGAGCCGTCTAGCGGCGATATTCCTGGAGGCGGCACGCCTGAGGTGGGAGAAGGTATCGCCGCCAAAGGAGCAGACAGTCCGACAGCTGCAGGCTCACCTTGGTGTGGACCTAGCGTCCGTTCGGGGTATGTCAGAATATAGCATCGAGCGAACCTGTCTCGACTGGATCTCGGGACGTTTGGCGGATGCCTAGCCTTTGGCGGCCATACGATGTGAATGTTGCACGGCCGCACTCGCCGCAAATCGACTCTTGATGTTCTAAGCTGTTCGCGTTTTTTGTCCGGGATAACGACCACTTAAAATCGAAAATCGAAGAAGACCGAAGACACGAGCTTATTTCGCAGCAGCGCGACGGTCGTTAAGCCGATAGTCGGCGAGCAGATCGGCGAGAATCCATGCTGTTCCGGCGATCGCGAAGGTCTCGACGGTTTCGCTCCAATTCGTATGACTGCGGGGAGCCGAAAGAAGCAGCGGTACCCACACGATTAGCCCAAAGATCAGGAGCATGATGGTCAGCAGACGAGCGGCGAGAAGGGCCATGCGATTGGCAAGAAGAGCCACAGCCGCGAGGGCGAAGAAAACAGTCGTGGCTACCGCCCAAAACATCGGACCTGGCGGAAGCCACTTCGGAACAAGACTGGCGGTAGGGTGAAGATAAAACGCCTGTTCGAGGGTAAAGGAAGCGGTACAGATGCCCACAAGAATGCGGCCGATCCGAGTCTGCGTTTCCGGCGAGCGTGCCGATGACAAGCGCGCATAAACGATTGCCGCTCCGGCGACGAGAGAGAACTGCTCGAAGAAATTGCCCCAACTATTGTAGATCCGCGGTGCGGCGACGATTCCTGGCAGGCACTGCAGGGCGAAGACAAGATAAATCACAGCAAGGACGGCTGCGCCCGGTTTCGCGGTCCGAGGGAACTGAATCGCAGCGCCGCCGAAGATCAGGGCAACGGCAGCGGCGTAGACAAGGTAACGCGGTTGATGCCAGCCGTTGTAGTCGTGCCAGGCCAGCGTGATGACGCCAAAGGCCAAAGCCGCCACTCCAAACACGTGACGGCCGAGGTTCGAGCGAGGCGTTGCTGCGGTCATTTGTTTTCAATCCCGATCACGCAGGTGTACGGCGATGCGGGAGAGCCGATCGTTGGTAACATTCATTTGGTAACGTTCCTTTGAGCAACCGGCGGGTCGCAAAGGATGCACCGAGTTTATACAACGGGATGGGTCAAGGGTCTAGTGCCACAGCGCTGGATTGTGAAACTGCGGGAAACAACACCGCAAACGATAGGTCACCTGAGAGCTAGGGCGCGGCTACCGTGCGTGTCCTCTTTGGGCCGATTCCACTTCTTTTGCGGGGACGCTCTAAGCGGTTTTCCCTAGCCCATGGGTCGGCAGTGAGATTTCCACCTCTGTGCCCTCTCCTCGCTTGCTCCATACGCGGACTTTGGCGCCGATGCTCGCCGCTCTCTCCTGCATACCCGTCAGGCCCCAGTGGGAGTTCCGTCCTATCTGCAGCGCCTGTGGATCAATGCCGGTGCCGTCGTCGCGAACGACCACGCGCAGCTTGCGGGGCAGGTATTCAATTTCCGCCTCGACCCGGCTTGCCGCGGAGTGCCGCAAGGCATTCAGGAGCGCCTCTCGCGCAATCCAATAAATCTGCTCCTGAACCGCGGGTACGAGGGGCCTGGTCTCGCCAAGGATGACAATGGAAAAGCGCGCCCGGCTACCGGGCGAGAAGGCGTCGCGGAGATCGCCCAGCGCCTTCTCGAGACTGCCCTCCGACAACGCAGCAGAGCGCAGGCCCAGCAGGGCGCCGCGCCCTTCGTCGAGACCCTTGCGTATCAGGTCCAAAGCGCGGCGTAAGATGGGCTTAGCCGGCGAATCGGCGGGAAGCCCCTCATCGGCAAAACTAAGCTGCATTGCGGCGCTGAGGAATCCTTGCAGCAAGGTGTCGTGCAATTCCCGGGCGATGCGCACGCGCTCTTTATGGCGCGCTTGCTGCAGAAGAGCGCGCCAACCGCGGCTAGTTTTGCCTCGATCCTGGCGAAAGAGTCCTTCGTGAATGCGTTCCGCGAACCCCATAGGTGCGTTTTCCCAAGCCATGTGATCCTCCTTGGGGCGAGAATGCCTGTGACGTACGTCACCGGTCTTGAACGAATCCTTCTGGATTGGTACGTTCTTGCTGCATTTTCGGCTGGAGAAGTATCCGAGGGGCACGGGGGCCGCAGGTTCGCGGGGTCGCAAATAACCGCACTGGAATGAATCGCTTACCTAGAGAGCGGGAGGGCCAACGATTAGGTCCAGCGCCGGGCCAGACTCGGCGGCATGCCTGTCAGGCGCCGGAAATGCCGCGCCAGGTGGCTTTGGTCCGAGAAACCCGCCGCCAGGGCGATTTGCGACAGCGGTAGTTGCGTCTCGCGAAGCATTTGTTCCACGTGTTGCACCCTTTGCCGCAACAAATACCGATGTGGCGGCATGCCCACCGATTGTTGGAAAGCGCGCGCAAAATGATTGGGCGAAAGCCCTGCCATCGAGGACAAAGCACCGAGGCTGATTTTCTCGCCGAGATGTTCCTCAATGAAATCGCAAATGCGGTTTTTTAGCGTGGGGGAGAGACCTCCGCGGCTTGGATCCGACGTCTCGGGCAGGGGCAGGTAACTCAAGGTGCTCAAGCGGGGCCGGGAATGGAGCATGGCCTCGGGCCAATTGCGCGACGGGCTTGAGCGGACCATGGGGGGCGTCAGCAGGACGCGCCATATGTCACGATCGCCGGTGCGCGACAGCTGAACGGGAATGTCCAGGCCAGAACGCTTGCGGAACAGCGCGGGATTGGATTCGAAGAGCGCGGACAGATGCATGCCGGAGGCGAGGCTTTTGTCGTCGAGTGAAAAGGCGGCCCGAGCGGTGCGGTCCGCGCCGACGATGCGTTGGTCTTCGTCTGCGGCGAGGAGCAATCCCGGCACGGTTTCGTCCGCGGGGGTCGCTGCAATAATCCAGGCGTAACGGAAGTGTTCTCGAAAGAGGCGCTCTTCCACAGCCCGCGCCGACGCGATGGTGGCCGCGAGCGCCAGTTGTTGGGGGCCAGGAGGGGCTTCCGAAGCCACGGCGGAAACGTCGAGTACGCCCGATAGTTTCCCCAGAGCGTCGAAGATCGGTGCTCCGGCGCAGGTCAATTTGCTGTGGCGAGAGCGGTAGTGTTGCCCGCAATGAACCAGCACCGGCCGTTGTTCGGTAATGCAAGTCCCGATGCCGTTGGTGCCTTCGATTTGCTCGGCCCACACGCCGCCGAGCCAGATGCCCCAGGTTTTGAAGTCTTCGGCGCGGCTTTCATCGCCGCGGTGGTGAATCGCCACGCCATCTTTGTTGCACAGCAGCACTACGTATCCTTGCTGGCGCACAATCGCATAAAGGCGGTCGATTTCTTCCCTGGCTTGCGCGATCACATCCGCGGTGGGCTCCTTCGAAACTCGCAGTTCGCCCGGCGTGACGACGTTAGGTGCCGTCCGGCTCCTGGGATCGACGTGATAGTCCACCAGGCAGCGGCGCCAGGAATCGGACACTTCTTCCACTGCTGAATTGAGACCGGCGTTGGCAGGAAGCGGTTCGCTTGCCGCAGGGCGAACAGGTTCTTCTGGGCGAGGGTCGGGACGACTTAGGGCCGTGGGGATCACGTTACGTTCCAGCACCTCGTCGTATCGGCTTGACGAACTCAGTCCGGCTGTTCGCCGCGCATGGTTCGCGGGATTTTCTTGCGCCCGTTTGTGTGAGAGTCAGTGTAGCAGGCGCATCTTGGGGCCACAACCGGGCGTATTAGACGGAATCACAACCCTGGTATTTCTTGTCCCACAAATCCGCGAACAGTTTGACGGTGGCGGTGCGTGAGCGTTATCGAATAAAGAGTCGATGCAGGGTGCCGCCTGTGCCGGAGTTGGTACGCTCAAAGCCTGCTGCTTCATATTCAATTTGCAGGACCGAGAACCGCTTAGAAATCTCTTCGTTGTTTCCTATGACCCTCGGTCCTGTGGAAGCCTCAAGCAAAAATGAATTTGAACCGTCTTTGGCTGCATACACATAGAGCGTCCGCCTCTCGGACGAACCTTTACTATAAGTGGCGTGGTAGGCCATGCCGCCTTTTGCAAAAGCTGGAAAATCCGCGGGCTCCTTCGTATTCTCGGCAATTTGTTGAAGATGTTTGTTCTGCTCCGCAGCAAGTTCAGCTGTAAGCTCACTGATCTGATTTTGAAGAGCATTCTGTTCGGAACGGAGACGATTTGCATCAGCGCGGAGGGTGTTTGCTTCGGCGGAGTCGCGCAACCCGAACCACGCGAGAACGAGAAACGCAATTCCAGGTACAGCAACCAACAAGCCATACCACAAAGGATGCGTCAGCAGAAAATTCTTGATGTCAGGCAACAGAAGAAAGAACGCGAACAGCCATGCGATGACCGCCGCTGTAGCAACCGCTCGTCTCATGGGCGGATTCTATCATTCAGTGCTTACTTCGCGGCAGCGTGATGGTCGTAGCTGATAACCCTGGTAATTTTCCACGCGCCGTCTTTGTATTGCCAGAGATGAATGAACTTGCCTTCACCGACGCCCTCGGTTTCCTCATGTCCCGGGTGGTGGAAGCGGTGGACGCCCATCTCGACCGCGCCATAGCCCTTCATGTAATACACCTGCAGAGTGCCTGGAACGAGTTCGCGGGTCGTTTTGCCGCAGATATTCTTCTTGACGCTGTCGGTCAATGCCGCTTTGCCGACGGTGACACCGCCCTGATCGTGGTAAAACTCGACATCGTCGACAAAGAACGAGCTGAACTTTTCCAAATCGCAACGGTTGTAGGCGTCAAACAGGGCAGCATCCAGCGTGGTGATGGCCTTGTCGAGTTCGGCCTGGGAAGTAATGTTCTCCAGCGCTGGGACGGCCTGAGCGCCGGCCCTGATGCAGCACAGAGCGAATACCGCGAGCAGCAGCAGCGATTTTGCAGTGAAGGCTCTTTTCATGAGGCTCCCTTTTCGGATGGCGTGCAGGACACAAGAATATACGTTATGCAGGGAGAGGAAGTTCCCAGCGGCGCGTCTGACAGCGATCCGCTCCGTGACGACTACGCCGGAGGCGGAATTCCGACGAGAATGATTGCTGCCTTCTCGACACGCATAAGGCAGATATCCTCGAGGCATTGGGTATGAGGGTGAAAGGCGAAGAACGAAGAGCGGGCACAATGTATTGTGTCCCTACGATGAAAAAACGTGGCCAGCGAGGGGCTTAGCTTTGCGCGGCATAGCCCATTCCGGCCAGGACGCCGCGCATATACGCAAAGCTCTCGATAACACCGGGCATGGGATCGTCGGGATGAACCTCGTATTCCAGATCGACGAAGCCCTTGTACTTCATCGCGGTCAGAGCTTCAAAAATCTTCTTCACCGGCATGATGCCTGCTCCCACCGGCACCTGGCTTTCTTTGCTCTGGAAGTTCGTGAGGTCCTTCATGTGCACGTTGAACAGGCGCGGGCCCACCTCGCGGATGGACTGGACCACGTCCGTGTCGGCCCGCACTGTATGGCCGACATCGATGCAGCATCCGATGCGCTGATCCATACCATTCACCGCTTTCAATACATCTAGCGGAGAATGCCACAACTTATCTTCCGGGCCGTGATTGTGGATGGCGATACGGATGTCGTACTCCTTTGCGAACTTCTCGATCCGAGGCAGAGTTTCCGGCGCGGGGTCGCCGGCGACAATCACGCTAATCCCGGCGCGCTTGCAGTATTCGAATTTGCCGCGGATGTCCGCGTCTTCATCTTTCGGGAAATAAATGGTTCCGGCAGCATGAAGCTTGATGCCCGCCGCGGCATAATCTGCCAGCGCAGCCGCCTCTTGCTGGGTATCCATCGGGAGATGATCCTTGACGTCCTTGGCATTCAACGCCAACACATTGAGCTGCTTCAGGAAGCCGATCATCTGGGCGCGGCTGAAGTTACGGAAGGTGTAGCTGGCCAAGCCCAGTCGAATCGGCGTCGCTTCGTCAGCCGGTGGACGAGCTGCCGCAGCTGCGAATAGGTCTTTCGAAGCAGCGAGCGCGGCCGCAACCAGTGCACCGGAGCAAACGAAATTGCGGCGCGAAAGATTGTTTTTCATTGATGGTGTCTGATCGCCCGGCTGGTGGTGCCGCAGCTTAGACATGCGGCGCCCAGCCCTTCTCGTAGTCGCGCCCCCACATTTTCATCGCTTCCGTGTCGCCCTGGATCCGTCCGTCTTTCGTGTCGAGATGCAACTCCCGGTTGACTTCCCACGCGATGTTGGAAAGCTGCAGCATAGTGACGGCGACGTTACCGACAGGGATCGGCGCGTTGAGCTTTTCGCCTTTGCGGATTCCCGCGATGAAGTTCGCGAAGTGGCGATCGGTCATGGAATCGGCGCCCAGAAGGTCAGAAGAGGACGTCTTACTGCCGGCCTTGAACTCGTTTGTCTTATTCCCCTTGAGGTCGTAGATCTCGTAGCCATCGCGATCGACAACCACCGTGCCAGTGGTTCCCATGATGGCCGAGCCGCGGTCGCGGCCGTAGTACTTCATTCCCTGGCAGCTCTTGCCTTCCCAGGTGAGCATCTTGTCTTCGTACTCGAAGCTTGTGACCAACGTGTCGTAAAACTGCCAGTCATCTTTGAATTGGTATCTGCCGCCTGACGAGGTAACCCGTTTCGGAAAGTCGACGCCCAGGGCCCAGCGGCAGACGTCCACCTCATGCGTTCCGTTATTAAGCGTTTCGCCAGTGCCGTAGTTTCTGAACCAGTGCCAGTTGTACGGTTGCACGTTGTCTGTGTAGGGACGCCGCGGCGCAGGGCCCTGCCACAAGTCCCAATCCAGTTGCGCGGGAACGGGCGCCTCTTTGCCGGTGCCAATCGACTTCCGCACATTGCTGTACCAGGCTTTCGCGAGGTAGGGCCTGCCTATAATGCCGCCGTGAATCTTTTCGACGATCTCGATGCTGTGAGGCGAAGAGCGCTGCTGCGTGCCCATTTGCACAAGCTTTCCATACTTCTGCTGCGCTTCGACCAGCATCTGACCCTCGGCAGGATTGTGGCTGCATGGCTTTTCCACGTAGACGTGCTTGCCCGCCTGCAAGCCGGCGATGGCCATCGGTGTATGCCAATGGTCGGGAGTGGCAATCGTGATGGCGTCCACATCCTTCCGCCCGAGAATCGTTCGGAAGTCTTTGTCCGTCGCCGGGGCTTCGCCCGTCTCGCGCTGCACGGCGTCGGCGAATTTTTTGAGGATATTGCTGTCCACATCGCAGACATAGGAGATGCGGGCAGCGCTCTTGTTCGCTTTGAGCGCCGCGAGATGAGCGTAGCCGCGCCCGTTCAGCCCGATCACAGCAAAGTTGAGGCGATCGTTGGAACCGATGATCTGGTCATAGCTCTTTGCCGCCGTTCCCACGGCCAGTCCCGCTGCACCCACCGCAAGTCCATCGAGAAACGCACGTCGTGAAACTCGAGAGGTCATGTAGATTCCTCCTACGTGGTGATGTCCATAGAATCAATTCAAATCTACAGGCAAACCACATTGCCTGATCGATATTCTATTGACGAGCAAACAAGCTCAACGGTTACTTGATCTGCTTAACCGACACGATTGCCCTGCTGCGGCCAGTCGAGTCAGAAGTTGAACTTTGCGCCGAGTTGAAGTTGGCGGCCGCCGGTGGCATTGGTGATATCGCCGAAGCTACTGCTGCCGAGCGTTAGGCCCGCCGCTGTACCATTGCCAGTGGTGAAGAAGAACTGTGGCGTATTGGTGACGCCAAAAGCCTCCAAGCGCAAATCCAGATTGAGGCGTTCCGTAAATCGAATCGACTTGGAGAGCGAAGCATCCAGGTTGAAGAAGTTGGGACCGCTGAGATAGTTCCGGCCCACATTGCCGAAGTTAGTTCCCGTTGCACCAACAAAAGTGCTCGAAGTGTTGCTGAACCACGGATTGCCGACGCCGATACCATGAAGGATCTGCACGGGAGCAATCAATTGCGGTGTTTGGGTGTTGAACGGGGCAAGAAGCCCCGAAGGGGCGCTAAAGTAAAGCGGAAGACCAGACATCCATGTGAGGAAGGTGGAGACGCGCCAGCCGCCCACAACCGCGGCGCCAATTCCAGAAGAGACGAAGCGCTTGCCCTTTCCGAACGGCAGATCGTACACAATACTCTGGACAAATGTTTGGGTACGATCGAAGTCGTTGCGGGCGTAATTTCGGCGCTGATTGATATAGAATGCCAAGCCGCCATCGTCGTCGGTTTGATAGCCCATGCCTTTGCCGAAAGTGTAAGAGGTGGTGGTCGTAAAACCGTTCGAGAAGCGGCGGTCAAGTTTTGCCTGCAAGGCGTTGTAGCTGGAGGAGAACCCCGCAAAGAGAAGTTGGGTAGCGGCGGTTCGCCCGAAGGTAGGAAATTCGGGCTGCCCGGCATTCCCCAGGCCAACGACGGTAGCGGCGTTGAGGTTATAGTTGACCACGGTGTCGACACTGTGGCTGCCGACGTAAGCTAAATCGAGAACGAAGCGACCAGGCAGCGAATGTTGGATCGCCAGGTTCCACGATTCCACGTAGGGATTCTTGAAATTCTGGTTCACGACGAAATATTGCGAGCCCAATGTGGGGTTGGTGATGATGCCGTTCGATGGAATGACAGGTTGAATCAGGGCAGGGAAACCCGTCGCAAAGGTCGCCGTTTGCCCGCTAGGAAGCACGGCCGGGCCGTAGGTCGCAATGGCAGGATTGAACGAGTTATTGGCGCGTACCGGGAAATTGTAGGCGTAGCTGTTGTCGGGAAATGGCGTATAGCTGATCCCGAAGCCGGCGCGAATGACGGTCGATTCCTTCAAGCGGTAGGCTAGTCCGAGACGAGGAGCGAAGTACTTGTAGTGCGTATTGATCCCTAGGTTATTGGGAATGTTGCCGTAGCCGCTCACGAGCAGGGTGTTGTTGTTGGGGTCGTAATTTGAAAAGCCTCCCTTGGCAACGGGCGTGGCAGGCGGATAAAACTCCCAGCGGAGTCCGAGGTCCGCCGAGAATTTTGGCGTGACCAGCCACTTGTCTTGCACGAAGGTGAAGAATTGCCACGCTCGATAGTTCGGGAAGAAAGTGGCGAGATCGCGCCCTGCCTGGCTTGGCACATCAAGCAGGAAGCTGGCGAAATCGTTCGTAAAACTGGTTTTGGACTCGCTGGTACCGGTATTGAGCGCCGTCTGGCCCTCACTGAAAGTATAGATACCGCGTGGACTGAAGGTCTGTTCCTGGAGCAAGGCATCGCGAACCCGGCGCAGGTCGGCGCCAAACTTAACGGTATGATTGCCGAGAATCTTGGTCCAGGTGTTTGCGAAATCAATATTTGTTTCTGACCTGATCCAGGGAAGACTCGCCGAGTAGCCAATCAACGGATTGGAAAACCCACCGTTGATAGTAATACCGACAATTCCGCTGGTTATCGGGTTGAGGTTAATTCCGGGAATGCCGAGCGTGGTTGATGTATTCGTTCCGAAATCGGTGTTGTGCGCCTCGTTATGGTACCATCCTGCGCCAAAGCGGAACTCAGCAACCAAGGTATTCGAAAAAAAGCGATTATAGTTGAGGCCGGCGCTATACGTGTTCTGAAGGCCCGTTCCCTCAAAATTGCCTTGTGCTGGTCCGCCGGCGATCCCGCCGAATATGGGCGCCTGGAAAATTGACGGACGCTGGTAGCTGAATCGTCCACTCAGGCGATCTTTATCGCTGAGATTGGCATCGACTTTGCCATCAAAGAAATTTGTGTCCTTGTGAAAAGGCAACGTAGCAAAGTAATTGTTCGCATTGCCCGCTGAGGTTGGGTTCGGCAAAAACGCAAGGAGCTTGGCGGAGATGGGATTGATCAATGCGACGGGGACGACGTTCGGACAACCAGCGGCGTTGGTACAGACAGGATTAAACGCATCCACAGTAGTCCCATTAGGGCCCGGAACCGTTGCCACGCCAGGAGAGGACGAAGCGACTAGCGGCTGGCGGCCGGTGCCGTTCGGATTGCCAGAATACGGGTTGTAGATTGTCGTCGGCGTTCCGGTCGCCGTAGTCGCGACGTTCAAATTTCCCGAGAGCAACGCCTTGCTCGGGATGGTGATCGTATTTGCGTTGGCCTCATGGTCCTTGACCATTAGATAGTCAGCGAAGAAAAAAAGCTTATTCTTCTTGATCGGCCCGCCAATATTGCCGCCAAAGTAGTTGTAAGCCAGGTGCCCCACTGACGAATCAAAATAGTTGCGGGCATTGAAAGCGCTGTTCCTCACAAATTCGTAGGCAGCCCCATGGTAGACGTTGGTACCCGATTTCAAGATAACGTTTGTAACGGCCCCACTCGCACGGCCCAGTTCGGCGTCGAAATTACTCGTCGAAACATCCACCGTCTGGATGGCTTCGAGCGGCGGAATCAGGATCTGCAGCAGGCCGGTGCGTTCGTTGTCGTCGATGCCCTCGATCTGGTAATTGTTGCCCTCGCGCAGTTGGCCGTTGACTTCCGTCTGCAGCGAGCTGCTTGCGTTGAAGAACTGCGAATGCTGGAAAGTGGCGCGAGTCGTGCCTGGCACGATGTTCAGAAGATTTTGGAAATTGCGATTGGTGCCGAGCGGTATGTTCTCAGTCAGCACGGTATCGAGCTTGCGGCCCGTGTCGGCACGCTCGGTCTGAAGGATGGGAGTTTCTGCCACCACGGTGACGGTTTCCGATATGTTTCCAGCCTGAAGGGCCAAGTCGACGCGCTCGCTGCTGTTTACGACCAAATCTATGCCTGCTCTTGACTCTCGTTTGAATCCCGTCTGTTCCGCGATGACTCTGTACGTGCCCGGCGGCAGATCTGGAAATACGTAGTTGCCGCTTTCGTTCGTCTGCGAGGTATGGCTGATCCCCGTATTCGTTTCCGTAATAGTTACCTTCGCGTTGGCAACGGCGGCCCCGGACGAGTCCGTGACTGTTCCGAGCAAGGTCGCATTGACCGCTTGGCCCGCAGCGGGACGAGCAGCGAGAAGCAGACCACACAGAACCACTAAGCTAACCCAAGCAGTAAATCCGCTCTTTGTGGGGCGAAAGTAGTTTTTCAGTAGAGTTAAAGACATTTTGGGCACTCCTTGGGCGACGCTAGAGTAACGGTACCAACCTACTCCTCTGACCGGTCGCCGACAGAGCGGTTCAGGAAGTCGCACCAGAGATGGGGTGAATTCAAAAAATCAATTGATAGACTTAAACAACGTTCCATGTCGTTTGGGAAGTTAGCTCACCGTGAATTAACAGTGAATTTTCCTGAAATACTTGATCCGAGTTGTGAGGCGCCTAGGACTACAGCTGTCACCCGTCACGCTCGGCAAGCCATAAAAGGACATTCCAGGAGGTTGGAACCGGCCGCCTTCTCGAATCGATTTCGAAATAAGTACTTTAGGGCTCAATGTTTTCGCTCACTGCCCCCTTTTGGAGATTTAGGTTATACTTCGCTTACCAGGCGGCGCACCCCGCGTCGAAAGTCCAATCTTAAGGGATGATCCTTTGGAATCGGCGATTAACAGGCTTGAGGCTGAGAGGGCTGAGCTCGAAACAGTTCTGGTCTCAGGGGTGCTCGGACGAGCCAACAATCTCGTTCGATTGCTTACGTTCGTTTGTGAAAAGTATTTCGAAGGCGCTCAAGACGAGATCAAGGAGTACAGCATTGCCGTACAAGTCTTGGGTCGTTCGGTGGATTTCGATCCCCAAGTAGATACGATTGTTAGGGTAACGGCTCATGGTTTGCGAAAGCGATTGGAAGAATATTATCGAACAGCAGGGGCAAAACATCAGGTTCGCATTTGTCTGCCGCCGGGCCACTACGTCCCCAAGTTCGTTCATGAAAGCGAATTGGTACCCGAAGGAGCGAACCTAAGACCCGACGAAAATCACGGAAACCAACCTTTAAACGGTGCTCCGCCCCCAGGGAACGGCACTTCAACGGCTCAACCAAGCGTTCCTCCTCTATTATTTCGCGAATCTGCCCCGAACGGCGAAGCCCAGCCTCCAAATGGGGCCGCGTCCGTAAGTCTCGCCAAGGCTCGTCGCCTTGGTGTCTTGAAGACGGCCGCCATATTCTTTCTCTGTGTGTCTGTCGTGGTAGTTTTTGCTTGGCGAAGGTGGGGCCACCTAGGCAACCCTAACAGGTACGTGCAGACCTTGGCCGCTCCCGGTCTAGTGAATAATTCCGAGGGGACACTGCGTGCGCTAGCTGGTGATGACCGAGCGCCGTACGTCGATCGCGCGGGATCAACTTGGATCAGTGATCGATTCTGTTCTGGAGGAAGCACATTCTCGGTTACCGGGCACGCCATCCAAGGAACAGAAGATCCGCGGCTTTTCACGGGCGGGCGGCGCGGTATTTTTCACTGCAACTATCCTGTGCCGCCGGGCACTTACGAAGTTCATCTTCTATTCGCGGAAACAGCGGGGTTTCAGGAGAACAGCCGTCTTGTCGGGTTCTCCATCAACGGGAAGCCCCCCACGACCTTAGATTTGGTGGACGACGCCGGCGGAAATGACATCGCAACCACGAAAGTCTATCCCGACGTCGAGCCTGAGAAAGACGGAGCAATTCATTTGGAGTTCAGCACTGCCGAGGCGTTCCTGAATGCCATTGAGATTTTGCCGGGTATTGCGCATCGAGCTCTTCCGATCAGAATCATCGTCGGACATTCCGCGTACCACGATGCTCACGGAAATGTTTGGATGCCAGATCGCTACTTCTTCGGCGGCCGTCTAAGCCGATTCGTCGGCGATCTCTCGAAAGTCCCTGATGGTGCTCTTTATGAATGGCACCGATTTGGGCATTTCCACTATGTCGTTCCGGTCGCTCCAGGCGGCAAATACACTTTGAATCTGTACTTTCTGGAGCACTGGTTTGGCATTCAAAACGGGGGCATCGGAGGTGAAGGCAGCCGCGTTTTTGATGTTTACTGCAACGGGTCTACTCTACTGAAGGGATTTGATATTTTCCGAGAGGCCGGCTCGGGGCCGTTGGTAAAGTCCTTCCCGCATATCGAGCCCACGCCGCAGGGCAAAATCGAAATCTACTTCACTCCTGACATTAACTATCCATCTATAAGCGCGATTGAAGTCGTCCCCGAATAGTTGACTCTTCCAAATGTCTATTGGCCCTTATCTATATGGCTTTCGGTGAGCTGCTGCCCTGAAAATCGAATTCTCAGAGGATTGCACGTATTGCCTGCACATCTACCGCGTGCTCGATCCCGGAGCGGGCGCAAGCATCAAAACAGAGTTCGTTTCGCGAAAAAGCAGTCGAATCACGGTTACGGACTGATCGAGTAGCCGTGCGCACGAATTGTTTCCACGGCCTCACTGCGGCTCTCGGCGTCGACTTGTTTCAAGATTCGATGGATGTGATTCCTTACTGTGAACTCAGAAAGGTTCAATTGCGAAGCAATTTCTTTGTTTGTGAGACCTTTGGCCACGAGAGTGACTAATTGTTGTTGCCGCAAAGTTAGGTCCGGTTTTGAAGTTGATGCTTGAAGGGGCAACTCTTTGGCTGTTTGAGCAACGAACCGAAATAGGGTGGAGCAAAGCTGGGGAGGACAGATGGCTTCACCGCGATAGACGCCGCGCACGGCAGCGACGACATCTGAAGCAGAAGCGTCCGGCAACAAGTACCCCGTAACGCCGCAACGTACTGCATTCAGGAATTGTTGCTCGGCGGGATCCATCCCTATCAGGACGGCCCTAAAAGAGGCGCGTCCCCCATTCTGGAGAGCTACGCTAGTGGGAAGCCACGCTGCTTTGTAAGAGTCGGCTACCAGGACATCACATTGTGTCTCAAGTACCTGACCAGGAGTGGTTTCACTCCGGCCGCTCTGGCCGACTATTAGCAGATCGGTCCGTTTGCGAAACATCCGGCTGAGCGCTTCGCGCAGCAGGCGCCCCTCAATCAGGAGGTATACACGGATCGAGGAGACGGGGACGATCTCGTTCAAGGATCCCATTTATTTTGCTGTCAAATCTGCAAACAACAACGAGTTCCAGCTAGCTTAGTAGATTTTGTATGACCCGGGAATTGCTGGAGTACAGTAGCCTTAGAGTTACGGTACTGTCAAGCGAAAGTAAGGTCACAATCCATTAATATTATGAATGCGATGCAGAGACGTACTGCAGTTACGTCGTGCATCTTCCTTTGGCGGCAATAGATGCTGATTCTTAGCGCAGGTTTTGCTAAGTAGCGGGGCTCCCCTCCCAAAACTTCCCTTCTGGTGTCGGCTTTCTCCGACAGTACTCGTTAGGTCATCGTTGGTATTTATTTAGTATTGGTTGGTACAGAGACCGATTCCAAATTGGTTCTCCCCGATGGATTCCTTTTGAACCTTACGCCAAGTGCCAGAGAACTCGATACTTATGGCACAGGGAGCCCCCCATGGAAAAAGCCATCCGCGTTCTCGTGGCCAACCGTCCTCGTCTCATGCGGGAGACTATTCTTACAACTTTTGCAGATCAACCGGACATAGAAATTGTCGGCGAGGTCGCCGACGATTCGGAAATTATGGAGTGCGTTAAGCGTACTCTGCCAAATTTCGTGGTCATCGCACTCGATCAACCGGGCAGAAGGCCGGCTGTCTGTGACGATCTGCTGCGCGAGCATCCGGAGGTGCGCGTGATCGCAGTGGCCCCGGCGGAGAACTATATCGTTTATTACTGGGCTTCTCTCGATATTCATTCGAGCAATATCGAAGCGTCTGAAGACGGGATGCTGAACGCTTTGCGAAGCAAGCTGGTTACCAAGGAAATGAATTGAAGAATTTCAGGCCCAGCACCAGGGTGAAATCATGCTGAACCGAAACTATTCAAAAAACGTTTTGTCAGGTCTTGGCGTGGCGTTCTTGCTCTGCGCGCCCTCCCACGGACAACAGCAAGCCGAAAGACCGCGCTCGGCTCGCGAACAAGCTCGGAACGACTATGGAGTTGAACAAGCTCCCGACTTTGCCCAAGAGAACCTGCGCCGCGTGGCCGCCTCGGCGATCCAAATTCGTGCCGTACTCGTTAAGGATGAAGGGCTGCTGGTGGAATTGAAGCGCTGGGTAGCGAAGGAGGCAACCGATAGCGGCCAAGTCGTTGAGGATTCAAGCCTGACGGATCAGGCAATTTTCGAACGCTTGGACCAGGATGTGGTGTTTCGGTCGGTAGCGACGCGGCTCTTGCAGCGCTATGGATACCTGATGCCGACGCCGAATCCTGACTCGGACTTTGCAAAAGAAAACGAATTGTTGCTCAAGGAGCGGGCGCGGCGGCTGGTCCAGATTGAATCACAGGAAGATTCAGATGCGCTTAAGCCGCAAAGAAACGATCGAGACCTCGAACGAACCGCGACCTGCGATCCGCGACGCGACGAAGATTGTCAGCAGCAGTTGCCGACAGACCGCCGCCAAAATACGCGCACTCCCCGCGGAATGACCTCGCCTGAGACAAACCCCCAGTCAGCGCCCGAACAACCGCCATCGCAGAGTCCGTCGCGCATCCTGCGAGCCGACGGATTGCCGCAAGCTTCGGATCCGTTGGACGGCGGTGTTGGTAACAGTTTGTCGCCACGCTTCGACCTGGCTTCCAGTCCAGTCAAGCGCGACAGCAATCCAATGGAAGGCTCTCAGGCTCTGGGCCGAGGCGCTATCGATGGCTCTCCTCTCGATCGGGACGGGCGCTCCTTGCCCACCGCTCCAGGACGCGACGACGGAGGGTTCAATTCCAACAAGAACGGAATGGAACGGCCTTCGCGCGCAAGACCAGCGAATGAACGACCCAATGAAGAAGACATGTCACCAGTAAGGATGGTTCACCGTTCGAATCCTTACTCTGACATACCGTCGCTCTATGACATGTATGTGCAAGCATCGTCGCGCCAGCGACCGACAGAGCGTTTTGGCTTGGATGTTTTCCGCAACACAGCGAACGATCCGGATGCGATTCCCATGGATCTTCCGGTCGGGCCCGACTACGTACTCGGTCCCGGCGACAGTCTCGAGATTGATCTTTGGGGTGGAGTTTCGCAACGCATGTATCGCGTCGTCGATCGTGAAGGACGCGTTTCGCTTCCCGAAGCCGGCCCCCTCCTGGTGAGTGGGCGGAATCTAGGCGACGTGCAGCAGGCAGTACAACAGGCACTAAGGACCGAGTATCGGGACGTCTCGGCGGATGTTTCCCTAGCGAAATTGAGAACGGTTCGCGTGTACGTGGTCGGAGACGTTGCGCAGCCCGGCGCATACGACATCAGCTCGCTCTCGACTCCGCTAAACGCGTTGTTTGCCGCGGGAGGAGTAACGCCTCGAGGTTCGCTTCGCGCGCTCAAACACTTTCACGGCAAGCAACTCGTGGAAGAGGTGGATGCTTACGACTTGCTTTTGCACGGAGTGCGCTCCGATATGCAACGCTTGGAGAATGGCGACACGCTGCTCGTCCCATCTTTAGGGCCGCTGGTGACTGTTGACGGAATGGTGCGGCGGCCGGCTATCTACGAATTGCACGGCGAGAGTTCACTCGCAGATGTACTCGAACTCGCAGGAGGAATCCTGCCAACGGCCACGCTGCGGCACATTGAGGTTCAACGCGTCGAAGCGCACGAAAGACGCACGATGCTTGCGCTCGATCTCTCGCCGGCGGGGGGCGCGGATTCAGCCGAAAAGCAGCTGGATGCCTTCAAGATCAGTGACGGCGATGAAGTTCATATCTTTCCGATCGCTCCCTACAACGAAGACGCAATCTACCTTCAGGGCCACGTACTCCGTCCTGGACGATTTTCCTATAAACAGGGGATGCTCCTTTCTGATCTGATTGGTTCCTACAAAGATTTGTTGCCGGAACCTGCGCCTCACTATGCGGAGATTGTCAGGTTAAATCCTCCGGACTTTCATCCGAGCGTGGAAAGCTTCGATCTGACCGCAGCGCTCGAGAACCCAGCTTCGGGTCCGAAGCTACAGCCCCTTGATACCGTTCGCGTTTTCAGCCGCTATGATTTTGAGCCCGCTCCGGAAGTTTGGGTTGGCGGGGAAGTTCGAGAACCGGGGAAGTACCGAACCTCAGGACAAGCGCACCTCAGGGACGCGATCTATCAGGCAGGCGGTGTGACGCAGGACGCATCACTCGACTCCGCGCAGCTTTTCCGCACGCAGCCCGACGGCACGATGAAGATTCTAAGTGTCGATCTCCGCGAAGCCCTTGCGGGAAATCCAGTCGACAACGTCCTGATCCAGCCTCGTGACCGTTTGTTGGTGCATCGCAATCTGACTCAAGTGGAGCCGCCCACCGTCTACATCAAGGGTGAAGTCGCCAAACCGGGGCGCTATCCGCTCACAAGTGACATGCGCGTCGAAGACTTGGTTCGCGTCGCCGGCGGATTAAAGAGAAGCGCCTACACAGAGAGCGCGGATCTGGCGCGCTTCGAGATGAATGGGCCCAAGAAGGGCACGAATGACCTGCGGGAGATCAGCCTGGCCGCAGCCTTGAATGGAGACCCCAAGACCGACATTCCTTTGCGCGACGGAGACGTTCTGACCATTCGACAGCTTCCGCGCTGGCACGATATCGGCGCGTCGATGACGGTGCGAGGAGAAATTCTGCACCCGGGTACGTATGGTCTCGAGCCAGGCGAGCGGTTGAGCTCTGTTTTGGCGCGTAGCGGAGGGTTTGGTTCGGAAGCCTATGCCTACGGGGCAGTGTTGATGAGGCGCGAAGTGCGCGAACTCGAGTTGAAATCTCACATGGAGCTTGTACAGCGTGTGAAAGCGGAGGAAGTAACCCTCAAAGCGCTGCCGGACACAAATGCTGATGAAAAAAACGCTAAGTTGACCGCGATCGGTCAGACGGAAGCAACTCTCGCTCAACTTCAAGCTAGCGCCCCGATCGGCCGCGTTGTGATCAAAATCTCGCCGGATATGAAGGCTTGGCAAAACACGGCGGCAGACGTGCAGGTTCGCGATGGCGATGTTCTTTTTGTTCCTAAAAAGGCGGGCTACGTGATGGTGAACGGCCAAGTGTTCAATCCAACTGCGATCGGATACCGGCCAGGGCATAGCGCCAAGTGGTATCTCAGCCAAGCGGGCGGCGTGACCCAGCTCGCGGATAAGAAGGCGGTATTTGTGATCCGCGCTGATGGTTCCGTGATTGCCGCGAAAAACAACAGCGATGGCTGGTGGGGTGGCGATCCGATGAGCGCGACCTTGCGCGCAGGAGACACTATCGTTGTACCCGAAAAAGCGCCAAAGATCGGTGGGCGTAACTGGGCCCTGATCATGCAATCCGCGTCAATGGTTTCATCTGTGGCTTTAGCGGTGGCGTACATCCATCCATGACGATGATTTTCATAGCGCGAAGCTCTTTCCTCCTGCTGGCGTTTGGCTTGGCGGCGTCGAGCCTTACGCTGACGGCGAGAGTGTCGAGGTGTGTGCCTCGGCAAGCGGATGAGCGAAGCACGGGGGATCCAAAGGAGAGCAGCTCGGCCGCGGATGTAAAGGAGATAAGTCCCGAAAAAAAATTCGCCAACGATCCCCTCTCAGAATACCCCTCGTCGCCACCACGGGGCATCAAGGGGCTAGCAAAGGAATTCTTGCAAGACCAGGAGCAGATCTGGACCAGTCCTGCAAAGCTTCAATTCTCGGATACGCAGTGGTTAGTGCCACTGAGCGGAATTACGGCGGGCCTTTTCGTGACAGACGCGCAATACAGCAGACATTTGTCGCACAACCCTACAACGATTAGTCACTACACCACAATTTCCAACGCTGGCATCGGAGCGCTCATCGGGGGCGCTGGCGGAATGTGGCTGCTCGGCCACGTCAAGCACAATGAACACTGGAGCGAGACCGGATTCCTCGCCGGCGAAGCCGCGCTCAACAGCCTCGTAATGGTTGAGTCGTTAAAATATTCCCTGGGGCGCGAACGGCCTTACCAAGGAAACGGGACCGGGACGTTCTTTCAAGGCGGCACATCGTTCCCATCGGAACACGCGGCCGCTGCCTGGTCGGTGGCAGGCGTCATCGCCCACGAGTATCCCAATCCATTCATGAAAATCGCGGTCTACGGACTAGCGTCTCTCGTTGACTATTCGCGAATTCACGCTCGCCAGCATTTTCCCTCTGACGTCTTCGTCGGCAGCATCATGGGCAATCTCATCGCGCAAAATATCTATACTCGAAATCACGACCCAGGACTCGGCGGCGAGGCTTGGAAATCTCTGAGTGCAATTGCTAAAGAGTTCGAATCCGCTGGCCCGCAGAATCTCGGCTCCCCTTATGTTCCACTCGACAGCTGGGTTTATCCGGCTCTCTACCGTTTGGCCGGACTCGGTTTGATTGATAGCGGTTTTGCGGGGTTGCGTCCCTGGACTCGGCGCGAGTGCATGCGTCAATTAAGAGAAGCTGAAGAAAAGCTTACTGGAGAAGAAAACAAGGAAGCACAGAAGCTCGTTGATGCGCTGCAACGCGAGTTCCATACGGAGAGCGAGGCAAAGGGGGACGGCACCGACGGCGGGGCGTTCCATTTGGAATCCATTTATTCGCGCACTGAACACATCTCCGGAATGCCGCTTACCGATGGCTACACGTTTGCGCAGACGCAGATCAACGATTTTGGCCGTCCGTACAGCCAAGGATGGAACACGGTAAATGGCTTTTCTGCTTACGCTACTAGCGGTCTTTGGGTTGCCTATGTTCGTGGGGAAGAGCAATCGGCCCCGAGCATCCCTGCTTATTCTCTCGCGACACGTCAAGTTGTTCAGCAGGTAGACTTCTATCCTGCGTTACCTCCGGGTATGGCCCAGCCGTCAGTGACCCAATTCAGTTTGCTCGATGCGTACGTCGGCCTGATGTTCTCCAACTATCAAGTCACCTTTGGGAAGCAGACCCTCTTGTGGGGACCTGGCGACGGCGGTTCGATGACGCTCAGTACGAATGCGCAGCCAATCAACATGTTTCGCATCAGCCGTACAACGCCGCTTAAGTTGCCGAGCATTCTCGGTTGGCTGGGACCGATAAGGACCGAGTTCTTCTTTGGCCAGTTGGCAGGGCAAGAATTTCTAGACAACTCATCTGGTCTCGTCGGGCAATTCGGGCAATCGCTCTCTCCGCAGCCTTTCATTCATGGCGAGAAACTCAGCTTCAAGCCCACTTCCAACCTCGAACTTGGTTTCTTCCGAACAACCATTTACGGGGGACCCGGTTATCCGCTGACGTTCCACACCTTGGTCCGCAGTTTGTTCACTACTGGGAACGAGAACGAAGGCGGAATCTCGAAACCAGGCAATCGAACTGCCGGAATGGATTTGGTCTATCGTCTCCCCGGGTTGCGCAATTGGCTGACCTTCTACGCAGATGGCTACACAGACGATCAGTTTTCGCCAGTCGCCTATGCCGACCGCTCCGCGTGGCGTGCAGGACTCTATCTTTCTCAGTTTCCGTTGGCTCGCAAATTGGACCTGCGCGTCGAGGGCGTTTACACGGATAACCCTCTTGGAGGCAATCTTGGCCACGGTTTCTATTATTTCAACGGGACATGGCGCAGCGGGTATACCAACAATGGAAATCTAATTGGCAGTTGGGTCGGCCGAGAGGGTCAGGGTGCACAAGCCTGGTCAAACTACTGGTTTAATAGTCGTAACCGATTGCAGTTCAATTTCCGGCACCAGAAAGTGAGTCAGGAATTCATTCCAGGCGGCGGCACGCTGACAGACGTGGGCGCTGAAGGCGATTATTTGGTGCGATCAAATCTCAGTCTCTCTGCTTCGGTGCAATATGAACGATGGCTTTTTCCTGTGATTCAGCCAAACGCTGAAAGAAACGTAACTGCTGAGGTACAAATTAAGTTTGAACCGCAAAAATTGTTTCGGCGAGCTAGCATGAATATAACGGAAAGCACGTCCGGGAGCGGAGTTCGGCCGTGAATTTCTCGAACAACGCTCCAGTTTGCCAGTCTACCGAGGACAACGGGGTGGGTGCTTCGTTGGACGCAACAATTGGGCCGGAGGGTTCCAGAGAACGCACGACCGCTCACCTCCGCCTTCTGTGGGAAAATCGTGGGCTACTGTTGCGGACATTTCTCATTGCTCTAGCAGCAAGCGCGATTATCGTATTTCTTATTCCAGCCCGATACGACGCCACGACTCAACTAATGCCCCCAGATAGCCAGTCCGGATCTAACATGGCGCTGCTCTCTGCGGTGGCGGGTCGCGCCGGTGGTCTCGGAGCGGTCGCTGGCGATCTTCTGGGAGTAAAGAATTCAGGGGCACTCTTTGTCGGAGTCCTCCAGAGTCGGACTGTCCAGGACCGTTTAATCGAGCAATTTGGCTTAAAACGCGTTTATGGCGAATCGAAAATCGAAGATGCGCGCCAGGCACTTCTCGACCATACAAACATCTCAGAGGACCGCAAGAGCGGAATTATCGCGATTACGGTGAGAGATCACGATCCCCGACGCGCGGCAGCGCTCGCGCAAGCATATGTCACCGAACTGGACCGTCTAGTAGCCCAGGTCAGCACCTCTTCTGCACGTCGAGAGCGCATTTTTCTGGAAGGGCGGCTGAACACTGTAAAGCAGGATCTCGACAACGCCGCTCAGAAATTCAGCGAATTCGCTAGTAAGAACACGGCCATTGATATACCGGCGCAAGGCAAAGCGATGGTTGAAGCCGCCGCAACCTTGCAGGGACAATTGATCGCTGCAGAATCTGAACTTCGCGGATTGGAAGCGATTTACACGGATCAAAATATACGAGTGCGTGCATTACGCGCGCGCGTGGCTGAATTGCGGACGCAGCTCGGGAAAATCGGCGGGGACTCTGGAGCGAGTGGTGCCCTTTCTTCGAAGAGCGACCCTTCCCTTTATCCTTCGATCCGCCAATTGCCGCGTCTCGGTGTCACCTACGCTGATTTGTATCGCCAAACAAAAATTGAGGAAACAGTCTTTGAACTTCTAACGCAGCAATATGAGCTCGCGAAGGTGCAGGAAGCTAAGGAGATCCCAAGCGTAAAGATCTTGGACGCCGCAGTCGTTCCGACCAAGAAGTCGTTTCCGCATCGGATGAGTTTGATAACTGCCGGAACCGCACTTGCCATTGGGGCCTTGTGCGCTTGGCTCTTTGCGAAGCGATATTGGCAAGCGATTGACCCGCAGGATCCCGGCAAGCAGTTCGCAGAGGAAGTGGTTAGCGAATTGCGCCTCGAAGCTGCGAGATTCGCGCCTGCAGGCGCTGCGATTTCGCGGGCCCTGGCAAGACGTAGGAGGGGTTCTGATTCTGGACCCCGTCAAGTGGAGCTGCAGGCGGAGGAGAATCCTTCGACTGCCGCGGAAATATCGCGCGCAGCGCGAAGCGGTCATGAGTGAGCGATAGCGATATGAGAATGGAAATCAGATGAACGGCGCAGCCGCACGCCAATCACCGGCGTCGCCGATGCCAGGAGGAGCTCCTTCGGGCGAATTTGCTACAGATGCCTGGCTAGACGCCGGAGACTATTCCTCTGTCGGGGCAAGGTCGGAGCGTCGACGAATAGGATACTTTCGCCAGGGGTCTTATGTAGCGATCGATGTTATCTTGGTTTGTCTCGGAGCAATTGTCGTATATGGTGCGCGATTCGGTTTCGCCCACCATCTGGGCATAGAGCTCGCTTCCGCCCGCCAGCTCATTCATCAGGCGTACACCCATACCTACCCCGCTTTCCTGCTGCTTTACGTCGCGCTGGTCGTGATGGCTTGCATGAGCCAGCATCTGTACCGTACGTCGAGAGAAATTAGAGGGTTGGAAGAAAGCTTCAAGGTGGCGAAAGCGGTGGGACTTGCCACCGTGCTGCTTGTTCTTTTCGTCTTCGTCTCTGGCAACAAGGAAATTTCCCGGATGGTTGTTGCCTCCGCCGGCATCGCAAATATCGGCACCTTAGCTGGCTGGCGTTGCGCCAAGCGACACTATGTTCTGAAGCGCGCGCGTCGCGGTGAAGGAGTATCACGCGCCCTGATCATCGGGGCGGGGAGATTGGGGCGGACATTGGCCGTCTGGCTCGAGAATAACCGCCAACTAGGTTACTCGGTCTGCGGCTTTCTGGATGCCCATCCGAACGGCGATGCGCGCGTATTGGGATCAATTCACGATCTTAAGAAAATCGCTCTCGAGCAGTTCGTCGACCAATTGTTTGTGACGCTGCCTGCGGATCGCGAACTCGTCAAAGAAATTTGGGTTGAAGCACGGCGCTTGCGTCTTAATTTAAATGTGGTACCTGACATTTACGACGGACTGGGATGGCGGGCGCCCATAAGGTCTGTCGGCGGTTTCCCGATTATCGAGCTGCACGGGCAGCCTATTCGGGGTTTCGGCCTGGCGGTAAAACGCCTCATCGACGCCGTTGTAGCCTCCGTCGGGCTTGTTGTTGCGGCCCCGCTGCTTGCAGTTGCTGCTCTATGGATTCAGTTGGATTCCCCTGGGCCTGTTATTTATTCCGCGCTACGCGTGGGAAAAAAGGGGAAAAAGTTCCGCTGCCTCAAGCTACGAACGATGGTCAACGACGCCGACGCGCAGAAGGAGATCTTGCGCGAGGCAAACGAGCGCAGTGGGCCGTTCTTCAAGATGGAAAATGACCCGCGGGTGACGAGGTGCGGGCGGTGGCTGAGGAAATACAGCATTGATGAATTGCCCCAACTCCTGAACGTCCTCCTGGGGGAGATGAGCCTCGTCGGGCCGCGGCCACATCCGGTGGATGATTACGAACGCTACAACCTCGAGCATCTGCGGCGGTTGGACGTGAAGCCAGGAGTGACCGGGCTGTGGCAGATCAAGGCGCGCCGCGATCCCTCGTTCGACACGGCGATGACGCTGGATCTGGAATACATTGAGAATTGGAGCTTGCGGATGGACATCGGGATTTTGTTGAAAACGGTGCCTGCGGTTCTGCGGGCAGAAGGGAATTAAAATGGAACGTCAGGCGTGAGGAGAGTGGTAGCCCCCGTCTTTTTTGCGATGCGTGCTCAAGAATTTGATTCCAATGAGGGTACAGTCACTAGATCTGTCAAGAATATGATTCTGTGGGATGCGCACGCATTCGTTAGAACGGATTCTAAAGGGCTCACAAGGAGGAGTGTAGCGACGCAACAGGAGAAATAATACAGCTAGGCCGCTGGAAAAGACGGCGGCGACCGGATGTTTATGATTTATAGGTCATGGTCGTCAAAGTTAAGAGGCTCCGACACAGATGCCGACGGAACAGGAATTCGAATACACGGGGATCGGACTCGCTCCGGAAAAGCCGTCGTCGCTTCCGACGTTTATAGAAGAGAATTCACTGGCTCTCGGTGTCTCACGTTCTTGGGTGCACCGGATTTTTCACAGAATGGCTTTTGGGAAGGAGGCGAGGGTTTGGTCTTTCACAGACCAAGCCGCCGTTAGCCTGGGCAATTTTCTCACCAACCTCCTGCTGGCTCGGAAACTGGCTCCAAACGAATTTGGGGTTTATGCCATTTTGTTGGGTATTATGCTTTTTTTTTACGGCGCCCACGGCGCTTTGGTGACCTACCCACTTTCCGTGCGCGGAGCTTCTATGTCCAAAGAGGCACTGCGATCACTGACGGCTTTTTCTCTCCGGATAACGGCGGCAATCAGTTTGCCGTTTGGCGCGGCTTTGGTCATTGCGTCTTTGATGTTCGAGAGTGTTTCGGTTGGACTGTGGGCTGCGGCTGCGATGACCTTTTGGATCATTCAGGAGACGCTTCGCAGAGGTCTTATGGCGCATTTGCGATTCCGCGATGCGTCCTGGGGTGACACAATCAGCTATCTCGGGCAAACCGTCCTGGTCCTTCTACTTGCTCTCACTGGTTGGCTGTCCGTCAAGACTGCTTTTTGCGCCATGGCGATTACCTCGTTGAGCGCTGCCGGAATACAAGCTAGTCAATTGGGCATCTGGAAGCGGCAGGCTCAAGAAGCCTTTTCATGGCTGGGGGATTATTGGAACTTGGGCCGATGGATGTTGCTCAACAACTTCGCGGGAATTTTCTCCGTGCAATTCTTTCCTTGGGCATTGGCTCTTTTCCATGGGACAAGCGCGGCAGGCGCATTTCAGGCCCTCACGAACGTCTTGGGCGTCACGAATCCTATCGTATTCAGCACCGTAAGCCTCATTTTGCCTGCTTGCGCGCGGGCATGCAAAGACAATGGCGTCGAAGCTGCGTGGAAAATTGCCAAGCGATATGCCATTCAAAGCGGTCTACTCCTGTCGCCATTCTTTGTAGCTACGTTGATATGGCCCGAGCGAATTCTTGGGCTCTTCTATGGCCATCATTCCACATATATCGGATTCACATCTGAATTACGAATGCTCACGATCGCAGGCGTGATCAACTATTTGGCGGTGGTTATGGCAGCGCTGTTTAGTGCCATCGAGGACAGTAGAACTACTTTCCTCGTGCTCCTCGTGAGCGCATTCGGTAGCTTCCTCGTGGGAGCACCTCTCGTAGCTTGGAAAGGTGTTTGGGGGGCCGCGGGGGCCCTGCTGATAGGTGCACTGTTAAGAACAACGATTTCGAGAATTTTATTACACAGGAATTGGCACGCTAGCAAAAAGGAGATTCCTCAGTGTCAAGGATCTTAATGAGCTTCCGTGAAAATGGGATGGCTTGGCTTGATTTTCTGTTCCTAATTTAGGAAGAGAGATTGCTCGACAACTATGCGAATCTTACTTCCTATTACACTTGATCGCTGGAGACACTCGATTGCCACAGCATTGCGGGAGACCTGCATAAGGATCCCTGATATTTCTTTCTATTCGTTCAGCAATCCATCTACTGAGGAAGACCGAGCTCTAGGAGAGTCTGTCTGGGCGCATCCACATCTCCACTGCGTTCGAGAACTCACTGCATTCAATACGTCGTTCGACATTGTACATCACGCATCAGCAACGAACCGAAATCTCATCGCCTCTTTCCTGGCTCGGCTATGCTCTCTTGGCAGGTGTGCGCACGTCTTTTCGGCACAAGTAGAGCCCTTTCGAGATGACCCGTGGTATTGGCACTATCGGTTTTCTGCGCGCGCAGCCCACAAAGTCACTGCGGTGAGTAAAGTTGTGGCCGAAGGTGTAATGCGACACTTCGGGCGAAGCGTCGATGCCATCATTCCCAATGGTGTCGATCTTAATTTCTTCTCGCACGAGTCGGCGTGCCCAGTAGATCTCGAAGCGCTAGGAATTCGATGGCCGTTTGTGGTGTTCGCTGCACATCTCGAAGCACGCAAGCGGCCGGACATCTTCATCGAGATATCAAAATTGCTTCCGGAACTCGATTTCGTAATGTTGGGTGGCTATTCCAACGTGGAAGAGCGTGATTCCTACCTTGCCTTGGTCCGGGAACGCCCGAACGTGAGATATCTCGGGCTCCAGCCTCGCTCAATTTTGCGAGACCTGTATGCCGGTGCAGCTGCACTTGTATTCCCCTCGGAAATCGAGGGCCTCGCGTTAGCGGTTGTTGAAGCACAGGCTATGGGCTTGCCAGTTCTCGCGCAGCCAAAGACTTGCATGCCTGAATTAATCGAGGATGGAAATACAGGCTGGTTGCTGCCTTCGAAAAATTTAGACATGTGGGGCAGAAAGCTGCGGGATATTCTGGCGTGGTCAACGTCGGAGCGAACGGCATATACGGCGAAGACCCGTGCGTTGACGAAAGAACGGTACTCCTGGGATGTCATAGCTCCTCTATATCGGGAGATGTATCTTGTCGCTGCGAAGAGATAATCGGCAGAACCAAGAAGGTGATGAGAGAGCGGTCGGTGCTTATTACGAGGCATTTGTCATTGCTGTTGTGATATGCATGTCTCCTGTCAAAGCTATGGCGTATGTCGCGCCTTTCCTTTCCGGAGGCTGGTTTTTGCTCAAGAGCAAGAATCGCTTGGGGCGTTGGAGAACGCTCCGGATAGGTATTCTGATAATTGCGTTTGTCAGCTTCTACTGGCTTGTGAGCCCTCGATTCAACATCACTGGTGGGGTGCTCGCGATTGTGACTTACAGCACATTCGTTTTTCTTAGCGTCGTTCCCTTGAAATCCGTCGCAAATCACAAACTCTTGAACCGTATGTCCGACCTGGTCGGCAAAGTGCTGTTTTTTGAAGCTCTGGTCGGTATTGTGCAAGCGTTTGCCAATGCGTTTCGCGGTGGGGGCTTTGACCTTGCCAACGGAGATGCCGTTCAGGGCACAATCCATTTGAGCCTTGATTCAGACGCCTCTTTTAGTAATCCTATTTATGCGGCAAACCTCGTTTTTTTCTTGTTTGCACTCATTCCCTCCTTTGTTTCAAAGAAGCGATCAAGCTACTTGCCTTTATGCATGGGCGCCATTGCATTCGTTCTTGCATCGGTGTTGCATATGATTCTCTTTGCAATTGCGGCGCTAGGCATAAGCTTGGTCATTGTGCGTCCACCACTGCCCCTCAAATTGAGCAGGCTTCGCCTAGTATGTACAGCTGCAATTGTTCCGGTTTTGGCTCTTGCAGCGCTTCCGGGCAATCTCCAAACTCTGCGATATCAGGTGGGGTTATTTGTGGCGGGTGATTTACCCAAGGCCGCCTCAGTCTATCGCGCTGTCTATGAAATGCCTCACGACTATCCTGAAATGCCGGTTTTTGGATTGGGTCCTGGCCAGTACTCCAGCCGAGCGGCCTTGATTTCGACGGGCTATTATTTCGGTGGGTTCGAAGATCCCAAATCCCTTCCGTTTCTTACCCCACAGATCACAGCTCCCCTCTCAGATTACCTGTGGGACTTGTGGGTCGCAGCTTCGGACGTTGAGACTTACGGGGGCAGTTCGAGTGCAAAGCCGTTCTTCTCGTGGATTAGCGTTTATACGGAATTCGGACTGCCTGCCTTTGTGCTCGTCTTCATCTTTAGCTTTTTCTTGGTGAAGCGAATAAATGCCAGGGCCAAGTCCGTTGAGCAAAAATGGAAGGCGGTAGCTGCGTGCTCCGGAATCCTATTTTTTCTTCTCCTTGGTTTCCAAGAAAACTATTGGGAAGTTCCTCAGGCAGTTTTGGTCGGTCTCATGTGGATTCAGGTAGCGTACGCGAATGTCGTTTGCGAACCGACATCATCCAGAGCCAAAGAGTTGAAGGTCTCGACCTAAACTGACGAATTTGGGAGTAGGTGATCCGGCAGGAGCGTTGGGGCCTCTGAGTTATAACTCTGTCGTGCGCTCGAGACGGAGGAGGTGGGCCGCTTATCAGAATTGCCGTAGCAATAGAAAAATAAGCTCAGAGCTAAACTGAAATGGAAAGGGAAAGTCCAGATGGCAGTCAATCGTGGATCAGCGTGCCTACTCTTGCGGGAGCATGCTAAGCGGCCCTTCCGGGGCTCAGTCCTTGAGCTTGGGCGACAGACTATTTCGTTCAATGAATCCCAGCTGCGAGTATGGGCGGAAGAAGCAGAAGTAAATTTGAAATCTAGAACAACGGCATCTGAAAGCGATGCTGGAAACATGGCGGGAGCACGTGGGACGATCTTCGACGACGATAGATTCTTCCATCTTCTTGGATTCGACGAGGTAGCTAGCTGCGACGCCTCTCGTTACGAGAATTCGACCCTTATCGTGGATCTTAACCAACTTGCCGAACAGCATCTACACGGTCGTTTTGACGTTATATACAACGGCGGAACCATGGAACACATATTCCACGTCCCCAATGTACTGTCGAATATCCACGCAATGCTGAAAGTCGGTGGTCGGGCAATCCACATCGCACCTTCTTCTAACCTTGTTGACCATGGCTTTTACTCTTTTTCACCTACCTTCTTTTGTGATTATTACGAAGCCAACAATTATGATGTGCTTCAAATATCTCTCTTCGAATGTTTCGATTGGATGACGGAGTGGATCGTTTACGATTACTCAAAAGGCTGTCTGGACGATATGTGGGGAAAAATCGCGACCGCCAAAAAGATCGGAGTTTTCTGCGTTGCTGAAAAAACAATTGCCTCAACTTCTCATGTCATACCGTCGCAGAGTTATTATTCGCGCTTGTGGCAGAGTTCCCCTAAAGGTCATCTTTCAGGACGTAACGCGCTATTGAAGCAAGCTTTGAAGGATCACTTTTCGCGACTAACAGAAATTTTGTATTGGACCAGATCTCTATTCTGGCGGACACGACCTTGGCGGCGCAAATTCATGCCTCCCAGGATGGCGAGGTATTAATCGGACATGATACACAAGGTTTCGATGCTTGTTTACAGCGCCGCGTTTAATAACCTGGGTCACGGTCTTTTCATTCGGGAGACGACTTAAATGTGCGGGATCGTAGGCGTCATCTGCCCGACCGGAGCCCTGAGCTCGCGGACTGTCTCTACGATGGTGGAAGCGATCTCACATCGTGGCCCTGACGACTCCGGCTTTGAGCAGTTGCGAAGCAAGGAGTCCGACGTCTGGTTAGGAAATACCCGGCTCGCAATCCTGGACCTGTCTAGCTCTGGGCATCAACCGATGACTGATCCGGCGACAGGAAACTCAATTATCTACAACGGGGAAGTCTACAACTACCGTGAACTTCGCGATGATCTTTTAAAACGAGGAATTAGATTTCAGTCCGACACAGATACTGAGGTTGTGTTAAAGGCATATGGAGTATTCGGGCCGGCCTGCGTGGAACGCTTTCGCGGGATGTTCGCGTTTTGTGTTTGGGATTCTCAGAAACATGAGCTGTTTCTTTGTCGAGATCGTGCTGGGAAAAAGCCCCTCTATCACTGCTCTCCACGACCGGGTTTCTTTCTTTTCGCCTCTGAAGTGCGAGCCCTCCTGGCAAGCGAAATCCCCAAACGCAGACTGGACCCAGCTGGTGTCGAGATCTTTCTGACGAACGGGTTCTTGGTGTCTCCGAGAACTCTAGTGACTGGGATTGACGGCGTAATGCCGGGCCATTGGCTTCGCGTAGGCACCGAGGGTCAGATCTTGGAGAGCAGGCGGTATTGGAGTTTGCCGGATTCAAAGAGTTGTTCGAACGGCGATGAATCGCTATTGCACGACCGCGAAGAATTGCAGGAGGCAGTCAAATTAAGGATGATCAGCGATGTACCTCTTGGAGCGTTTCTTTCCGGCGGACTCGACTCCTCGACTATTTGCGCTTTAATGAGTAAAGCAGCCAAGGACGTCCGCACGTTTTCGGTCACTTTTCGCGAAACCCAATTTGATGAATCCCCATACTCGAGGTGGGTTGCTCGCCGCTTCGAGACCCAGCATACAGAAATTAGTCTAGATAAGAAGGCGTTCTACGACCTGCTTCCCTCCGCCTTAGCCGGAATGGACCAACCGACATTTGATGGAGTGAATACATTCTGTGTGGCGCAAGCTGCAAGACATAGTGGACTAAAAGTCGCCTTGTCAGGGATGGGCGCTGACGAGCTGTACGGAGGTTATAAATTCTTTGATTGGGCGACTTTGCTTTCGAAGACAAGATTCTTGAGCAAGCTAGTTCCTAGCTCCGGGGTTCAGTTTGTTCGTGACCATTTGTACAGGAGTGTCTCGTCGGGGCTTGCAGGAGTTACAAAAGCCATGGAACTCTTGGGCGACGAAGCAGTCAACGGCAGCGACAAACGCTATCTTATTGCCGCCTATCAAACGACACAAACACTCTTCCCATCATGGACTCGCCGACGGCTTCGCAATCAATCTAGTAATGGCAATCTGAAAGAAGTGGAACTTGGATTGCCCCGGGAATTCTTGAAATTTCTCTTGGAAGAAATAGAATCCGGGGATTCTATGAGTTGCATTTCGAAGATTGCCTTCCGCTTATTTTTGGGGGAACGGTGTCTAAGGGACGTCGATACCATGAGTATGGCCGTGTCCTTGGAAGTCCGGGCCCCATTCGTTGATCATGCTTTCATTGAGAACGTGTTGGGCGTTTCGGGCAAGAAACGATGCAAAGGTGTCCCAGATAAGCCTGTCTTAGCGCGGATGGTAAGGTCACTGCTTGGAGAAGAATATCCTTGGAGAAAAAAGCAGGGGTTTATCTTCCCCTTTCAAACGTGGTTGAGAGATCTGAATCAGTGGGAATTCTTTAAAGACATCGCTAACGACGTACAGCTCTGTCAAGCCGCCGGTTTGGAACCACAAGCAGTCAGTGCACTTTTTAATTCTTTTTTTCAGAGTGGCCGAGAGATGCCCTGGTCTCGTCCTTGGGCGATTTTTGTCTTACTCGCTTGGTGTAAACGAAACCGAGTAAGCCTGTGATCGGAAACCGATGAGAATTTTGTTCTTGCATGGGCCAGCGGATCTGTATGGTGCGAGCCGGTCGCTGTTGCGTCTCACATCGCGTCTCGTCCGAGAAGGCAACTGCGTATCTGTAATTTTGCCGGCGGATGGCGACCTGGCTCGCCAGCTACGGGCGGAAGGTGTCCTGGTTATTGTGGACGAAGAGCTGGCGATTGTTTCGCGGCAGGAGTTTCGGAACATTTGGCATGTGCTGAGGTTTGCTCGCTTGGTTTTTCGATCATGTCGTCGTCTTTCGGCGCTGGTCCGCGAACATAGTCCCGACGTAATTCATACGAACACGGCGCTAATACTTCCAGGCGGTATCGTAGGAAGATTGTGCCGTATTCCTCATATTTGCCATGTACGGGAGATTTTTGTAGAGTTTAGTAAAGTTTGGGTACTCTATCAGTGGTTTCTCTATATGTTCTGCGACCGCATTCTGTGTGTTTCTCATGCCGTAGCCGAGCAATTCCATCCTAGAATTCGGGCTCGGAAGATCCAAGTCCTACACAATGGCTTTCCGCTTGACGAATTCAATCCTGTTCCTGAAGAACGCGTGATTCGATTCCGTGATTCCTTCGGGTTGAATGGGCAGCGTCTTATTGGTCTGGTCGGGCGGATTCGATTCGGGCGAAAAGGACAGGACGTGTTTTTGAGAGCAGCTGCCGTACTAAAGCCAAAGTTTACAAACCTTAGGTTTCTCTGCATTGGCAGTCCATTCCCCGGCAATGAGGACCACCTCCGACTGTTCGATTCGCTGGTCGAAGAATTGGGACTCGAAGATTCAGTGTTGTGTACTGGCGACGTGGAGGACATCAAAGCTGCTTACGCTGCATTGGACATTTCGGCTCATTGCTCCACTTTGCCGGAAGCCTTCGGCGGTGTGGTGATTGAGTCAATGGCAATGGGAAAACCAGTCGTGGCTACAGCGATCGGCGGAACGCTCGAGCAAATCGAAGATGGCCGGACTGGGTTACTCACGACGCCAGGCGACGAGCAAGAGCTTGCAGTAGCTCTGGAGCAGCTTCTTCTACAGGATGATCTTATCCTCGAGCTATCTCAGAATGGCCGTAAACGTTTTGAGCAAGAGTTTGAGTTTGAGAAGTTTTTCCGAACTCTGATGTCAGTCTACGAAGACGTGCTTAAGGAGAGGAGAATTTGTGCCGCGGATCTTTCTGGACAGGCTAACTGACGGCTATTTGGAGACAATAACCCGCGGTATTACGAGTGTCCTTGGTTCACGCCCCATCGCGCCCGGGACGCGGGTGGCCATCAAGCCAAATCTCACGTTTCCGGAATACCGGCGTGGTGTGATGACAACTCCCGAAGCCGTCGAGGCGCTGATCATTTATCTGAAAAACTTCACCGATCGTATCATTGTCTGTGAGTCGGATTCAGGAGGGTATAATCGATTTTCGATGACCGAGGTTTTTGCGCGAACGGGCATTGCAGATTTTGCGAAACGCCATGGAGTGGGCGTGGTGAATCTCTCCCAAGAGCCCTCACGTGTTATCCAATTCCGCCACGGTTTGCGAAATCTTCGCGTGCCACTACCAACTTGTTTGCTCGATGAGACTGATCTCTTTATCACGATGCCAGTCCCGAAGGTCCACGCTAACGCTGGAGTGAGCATTTCACTCAAGAATCAGTGGGGGATTATACAAGAACCAGCCGAGCGCCTGAAACTGCATCCTTATTTTAACGAAGTGATTTATCGAATTAACAAAGCACTGCCACGCTCTTTGTCTATTGTGGACGGCAAGTACGGTCTAACGCGAAACGGCCCAATGCGGGGTGATGACGTAGAACTTAATTGGCTGCTCGTCGGTGACAGCTTGTTTTATGTTGATGGCATAGTTGCCGAACTTATGGGTATTAATTGGCAAGATGTTCCTCATCTCAGACACGCCTTTCGCAAGGAGGGCATTGATTCTATGCGAACAGTGGAGACTACCACGGACCTGAACGGTTTTAAGAGTTCACGCTTCTACCTTTCTCGCGAGTGGACCGACATTCCAGGCTATCTGACGTTTCATTCACGCTTGCTCGCCTACATCGGCTACGAATCGGTTCTTGCTGAACCGCTTCATTGGCTGCTTTATAAGTTCCGTGAACCTTTCTATTGAGGCTTTGGCGATGCGCAACCCTAAATCGATTGATTTCGAAAAAATGACTTCGGGTTCAAATGTGAGGTATTACTCAGTCCTGGGAGTACGGGTGGACGCGCTGCAGATACCGGAGGTGGTGCGTCGGATGGACGAGTGGATTGCGCGGCGGGAAGGTTGCCGGTACATCGCGGTAACGGGGATGCACGGGGTGACGGAGGCGCAGCATGACGGGGAGTTCAAGACGATTCTGAACACGGCGGGGCTGGTGGTTGCAGACGGGATGCCACTGGTGTGGGCCGGGCGGCGACATGGATTCGAGATGCGACGGCGGGTGTATGGACCAGAGTTGATGGAGACATTTTGCAAGGAGACGGCCAAGAAAGGGTACCGGCACTTTTTTTACGGTGGAGCGCCGGGAGTTGCGGAGGAGCTGGCTTCGCGATTTGTTTGTCGGTTCCCCGGTCTGGCCGTGGCGGGGTCATACAGTCCGCCATTTCGCGCGCTGACGCGAGAGGAGGATGACGAAATCATCAAAGCGATCGGAGGAGCGGAGGCGGACATTGTGTGGGTGGGATTGAGCACGCCGAAGCAGGAGTGTTGGATGTTTGAACATCGCGACCGGCTGAATGTTCCCGTTTTGGTTGGAGTGGGGGCGGCGTTCGATTTCCACACGGGGCGCATCGCACAGGCACCAGAGTGGATACGGGAGCATGGATTGGAGTGGCTGTTCCGGCTGACGATGGAACCGAGACGGCTGTGGCGGCGCTATCTGGTTTATGGGGCGGAATTTGCGGCGCTGGTGCTGCTCGAATTGCTGGGGCTGAAGAAGGTTCGCTGACGGTAGGATGAGTTGTCAAGCTTTCTCGCAGAGGTTGCAACGCATATAAGACGCACGTTCGAGATTTCGGCGAGTTTGATACTGTGTTTGTGACAATCAACTAGGGGGAATTCTAGTGAGCGACAATCTGGATTTAGTTCTTGTTACCGGGGCGGGTGGTTTCATTGGGGGGAATCTTGTCGGCGAACTGCGGGCGCGGGGATACAATCGGATCAGAGCAGTGGATAATAAGCCGATCGATGAGTGGTACCAGCGTTTCGAAGAGGTTGAGAATCTTTCACTCGATTTGAATCTCAAGGAAAACTGCGAGAGAGCCGCGAGAGGCGCGCGCGATATCTACAATCTCGCGGCGAATATGGGGGGGATGGGGTTCATTGAGCATAACAAAGCGCTGTGCATGCTGTCGGTACTCATCAATACACACATGTTGCAAGCAGCGGTGAAATGTGGGGCGCAGAGATTTTTTTATTCGTCGTCGGCGTGTGTATACAACGGAGACAAGCAGAAGACGTACGAGGCGCCATCGCTCAGGGAAGAGGATGCGTACCCGGCGCTCGCGGAAGACGGTTATGGATGGGAAAAGTTGTTTTCCGAGCGTATGTGCCGGCACTTTCGCGAGGATTTCGCTCTTTACACACGGGTGGCGCGATTTCATAACGTCTACGGCCCCTGGGGTACTTGGTATGGCGGGCGGGAGAAAGCTCCTTCGGCGATCTGCCGGAAGGTGGTCGAAGCGAAGATTACTGGCAAATACGAAATCGATATCTGGGGGCCGGGTAACCAGACGCGTAGCTTCATGTACATTGATGACTGCTTAAGAGGAATCGATTTGATTATGAACTCGAATATTTTAGAGCCGATCAATCTGGGCTCAAGTGAGGCAGTAACGATCAATCAACTGGTAGATATCGCGGAGGAGATTGCTGGCATCAAACTGAAGCGCAAGTACGATCTCGGAGCGCCCAAGGGTGTAAATGGGCGGAACAGCGATAACACTCTCATCCAGAAGTATCTTAGTTGGGAGCCCAACACTTCACTGCGGACAGGTCTCGAAAAAACCTATCGTTGGATCTACGACCAGTATCTGGCTCGGGAGAGAGGTGAGGCAGGAGCCATTCATGAGGCGTCAATACTTACAAAGTAGATATCTATCGGACCCCTTAGAATGCCGAAGACTAAGCCTTGAGACGGGAGATTACAGTGAACTTTGCAAGTTCAGGCGTTAGGGAGGGTTGGGCTTGCCAGCAAAACGAGCCAAAATCAACAATCTGCAAAAATTGGAACTCCTGCTTTCTGAAGGCTTGCAAGGATTTGGATTGATTTGGCTCCAGATAGCAAAGTACGCTCCTCGCTTTTCAACTTTCAAGATCTCAAGGCCCAGAAGGTTTCTCTTTTTTTTGCAAAGCGAAGAGACCAGCGAGCGAAGGAACGCTTCAAGTGAGTAGCGGAGACCGCCCGCCGCCTGCAAGCCACGACGAAACTTCTATCCGTGGCCTTCTCCATGAATCACAGAAGCACCCATGGACAGACCGCCTAAGTTGCAGATTGAGGCATCGCCTTTGATGATGACTCCGCGAATGTGTAACTGGAGCGGCGACCGAACCGTATCAGATGGTTCTCGAAATAGCGCCAGGAGAGTTGCGAAATTGCCAGTGTCACTGCGAGTGCGGAGAGTGCGGTCAAGAAAGTGTAGCCCCCAGTTATGCGCGGTTCGTGTCCCCAGAAGTAGCCAAATAGTATCCTCTGTATGAACTGGTGAAGAAGGTAGGTGCCGTAGGCGATCCCTCCGAGCCAGCGGAGCCACCTAAACCTCAACGCACGGCATATGGCGGTTTGCGGTCTCGTCACTGTGAAGAGGAGGACGCTCAAGTAAAAGAGTGCTAGCCAAGTGTAACCGAAGGTCTGCATCAAAGGGCTTCTTAGGGCGGGTGATTTCAGGTTCAGGAAGGCGATCCCGAGCAAGAATATGGGGACTGAAATGGCGAAAAACAGATTGTTCCGCTGAATTCGAGCTTTCCAGACGTTATTTCGAATCAGCATTGCTCCAAGAACGCCGAGCAGCAATGCATCGGCGCGGCAGGGCATTAGAACAAAAGCGGCATACGAATTGTGCGGCCAAATCAGCCGAATTGCTATTCGCGTCAAAGGGGCCAGGCCTATGCCAGCCATGACGCACGCCAGGAGCCGGCGACCAGAAACAAAGCGGACGATAAGTGGCAGTGTGATATAAAACTGCTCTTCGACCGCGAGGGACCAGGTGACTGCCAACATGCCGGCGCCAAGGCTTGCGGTACGGGCCATCCAAAGATTCTGAGTAAAGGTCCAGTAGAAATACCAGGGCAGGCGTTCTACGACGAGCCCGTCGTGTTGAGCGTGATGCGCGATGTATGCCAGGGCCGGAAAGAGGAGCAGAACGGCAGCGTAAATGGGGACGATCCGAAAAAAACGTCGTGTGTAGAAAATCTGGAAGTAGTTCGTGGAGGTGCGGGCGTCGAGAAGAATTCCGCCGATGAGAAAGCCGGACAGAACGAAGAATAGATCGACTCCGCTCCAAGTTAGCCTGAATGGAACCATGGCGTAGGCCAGCAACGATGCTGGGCGCGCCTGGACCGTCAACCAGAAATAGTGAAAGACGAGGACCATGCCAATAGCGAGCCCGCGAAGGCCATCGAGCTCCGGGACGCGGCCGGCATCGACGCCAGAAACGGGTCGGAGGCTCACATCCGCTTGTAAGCCACGACTGTACTTCTTTCCGAGGCCCCCAGCCTGAATCATGTTACCCGGAGTCACGTGTTCAAGCGCCACAAGTAGAACCGTCAAATTGCGGGGCTAGAATACCAGAGATGCTGTCCGCTGGAAGGGCTAGTAGCTGACAAGCGCCACGCGCGGTCGCTCCGCCTGCGATTTAATTCACATCAAGAGTGCGCTCAAGCCAAAGATCTTCACACACACTCTCGAATGCTCGTTTGGCTAGCGGCGGGAGATTGATCCTGGGCGATTTTGGAATTACGTTCCTTCCAAATTCGCCGCGCCTAGTGTGTTTCTACCGCCGTCCTCCGTGACATTTTCCGTGGCAGCTTTCCCAGAGGATAATCAGATTGCGCATGACATCATGAGGAGCGAAATAGAGAGAACTGAATACGCAGGCCTGGCGGCTGCGGTGGGATATTCTCCCGTGGTGATCGGAACAATACAACGGGTGGCCAAAGGCTGGCCGCCCGTTGCTGCGGCAAGCCAAGGGATATTGAAATGGTCTGCGGCTGGGGAGGCCATGCAATTCCGATCTCTGGATCATGCAAACGTTTGAGTTCCAAATGCAGGATTGGCGCACCCAATTGGAACGAGCTTTTTCCACAGAGCCTGCCGGTCTTTGCCCGTCAGGTTAGGCAACACAAGCTAGATCATTAATGGCATCATGAACCGTCAGGCTTATTAAGAGGCACACCCAAGCGCGTCAAACCTTTTTCATGAACAATTGATCGCTCGTCAGAAGGATGATTTCAATGCGGGTTCTCGTCACAGGTGGTGCGGGTTATATTGGAAGCCATACGGCCAAAGCTTTGGCGAGAGTTGGGATTGAGCCAGTTGTCTATGACAACCTTTCGACAGGCCATCGCTGGGCCACCAAGTGGGGCCCTATCGTGGAAGCCGATCTCTGTGACTGTCAAGTTCTGAAACAAACCCTGGAGCAATACGACATCACGGCTGCTATCCATTTTGCCGCGCATGCATACGTCGGAGAATCCGTGCTCGAGCCTCGTAAATATTTCCAGAACAATGTCACGAATAGCCTTAATCTTCTCAATGCTTTGCTCGATGCTGGCGTCCACAACGTCGTCTTCTCCTCCAGCTGCGCGGTTTATGGGATTCCTAACTCAATTCCCATTTCGGAAGATCACCCGAAACTGCCTGTGAATCCGTACGGCGACTCCAAACTCTTCATTGAACGCGTCCTCGATTGGTACGGACGAGCATATGGGTTGCGATGGGCCGCCTTGCGTTATTTCAATGCAGCGGGGGCAGATCCCGATGGCGAACTCGGCGAAGTTCACGATCCGGAAACGCACCTAATGCCTCGTATTATCGAGGCTGCGATGGGCAGGTGTGCCCTCATAGAAATGTACGGAGTGGACTATCCAACTACCGACGGCACATGCGTCCGCGATTACATTCACGTGTCAGATCTAGCCGAGGCTCACGTGCTGGCGCTACAACATCTACTTTCTGGAAATGAAAGCTTCGCTGTCAATCTGGGTAGCGGACGCGGCGCCACCGTCCGAGAGGTAATTGCTGCCGTTGAAGGCGTTGTCGGCGCAAGAGTCAATATCAAGCCAGCGTCTCGACGCCCTGGCGACCCTCCGGTGCTGGTTGCCGATCCGTCTCGCGCCGAGAGTCTCTTGCACTGGCACCCAAGATTTTCTTCACTTGAGAAAATTGTCAACACTGCATGCCGTTGGCACCGCCGCACTTTCTCGAGCGGTACTGACGTGCCTGGCTTGAATTAGTCCAGCAGGAGTGAGAGAAAATCACTCTAAAGGAGAGCTGGACATGCCGATGAAGAAACACAAGCCGGAGCAAATCGTGGCGCTGCTGCGGAAGATCGAAGTAGAAATAGCGAACGGGACGGCTGAATTCTAATCTACGAGGAGACTGCCAGCGATACCTACTGAAAATAAAACTCGCATCGCAAGCCCCTACCCCCTCAGTAAGTCCCCGAAACTCGGACCAAACTACACGGTACTGTTTCGAAGTTCCGCGCGTCACTTTCGGACGCTCGGTCGGACCGCACCATCATCTTGGCACCCCTCGCAACTGCACCAAGTCCCAGTACGAAGACGTTTGAAGCGTTCTCGGGAAATAAGGGTTCTGATACAAGTTCGAGGTCGATGGAAATTTGTGAACAGAGACAACGAATACCCTCTGAAACGGTCTCATGAAGAATTGAGGTTCGAATACAGGTTCGAACTCGAGAACAATCAGAGATAAAGAGGCTCTCAAAACCTTCCAAAACGGTCGGGTGAAAATTGAGATTTCGGATGCGAAATTAAGGTTCATTTACAGGTTCAAACTCGAGAACCATTCGAGAACAAAACCCCCAAAATACCCCTCAAAACCATGATCCATGACGCAGCAAGAAGCTAAACGAATCAGCAACATAGCTTTTCTAATAACAACCGTTGGTCCCGGGTTCAATCGTAACTGGCTCGCCGCGCATGCCGTTGAGTTGGGGCATTTGACATGTCGTTTCTACCGGCGCCCGCCGTTACGCTTGCTGTGACAACCGACGCAAAGCGTAATCAAGTTGTCCATCACATCGTGACCGAGCCGGCCCCTGGGTTTTATATGATGGACTTCCAGGCCTCCCATGGAACCGCACTCCTGGCACCTCCAGCTATCTCGTTCGAGCACGCGTGTCCGGAGGATCGAATAATTTTTCGGCTCCAGTTTGAGTCGGGGTTGTTTCCGGGGCAGATACGTCGAATTCGACCTTTTTTGCATAATTAAGGCTCGGGCTGAGCTTCGGCCAGGTTGGCCCCAGCGAGAAAGTCAGCACATATCATTTCCAGGCAGTAACCCCTCGACTTGTTCGAGCCGAGCATCAACCCAACGGTTTCAAGCGCCTCTTCGATCACGGGCAGCTGGCTTTTGTACACCTTGAAGTAAAGGATCTCGTGTGGCTCAGTCTCCTGCCCGGTCAAGTGCCGCTCCACCTCTTGCTTGAATTCTTCCCTGGGCATCGAGCTAGCCTTGTGCACCCAGGGTGCACAATCGAATCTCTGTCCCTCCCTCCGGGCCACCCTCACCAATTCCCGGGCTTTCGTCCATCCCATCAACTTCAATTCCGGCTTCGCGATCCGCGGTAGGTGTTCGTGAATCGCCATTAGGTAGTACGCCTTTCGCCGCGAGCCTGGGAAGCGCTTTTCGAGAAACTCATCAAACGATTTCAGACTCTCGAGTCTCCAATACTGTTTCGCCCGCACCTCGCACAGATATTCTCCTAGCTCCGCAAGCCGCGCGTCCTTCTCCTGTTCTTTAGTTTTCTCCCAGCTCAAGATCTCGTCGATCTTTCCCAAGACGAACACGGCTCGGCGACGATTGAGTTCTGGCGCCATCATCGGCCGTCCATTAATCCACAAGCTCGTCAAGCCAATCAAGGTCGCTCGCTCCTGCTTTACGGATCAGATTCACATCGACTAGTTGCTGGTTATTGAGGCACAGCCCCAGATGGCAGCAGCTAAGGCAACCGTTTTGGGGAAAGCGAATGCCACTGTGAGAGACGAACTGGCCAGCTTCAATTTGGCTGACCGAGGTTTCGACAAGACGGCCGAATTCCCGGCGCTGATTTTCCGAGATTGATGTCTTCAAATACTGGATTTCGGGTTGGTGCTTTCGCACGAACACCACGAATGCTACATCGGAAATTCCAGTTATCCACGAATAGCAGATCAGCTGAGGATCTAGCGAAAGTAATCCTTCTGGGCCCTCTGAATAGCGACTGGTCGTTGTTTTCCAATCGATGAGGCACTCTCTTCCGTCGAGTTTACCTAATGCATCGATGTAGGCAACAAATTCATTGTCTCCAAGGAGAGCCCGGACGATCTTGACCTGGAGATTTGTTTCGGGTTTATGAACGCTAACGCGATTATCCCTCGCGAAAGTTTCGAGCAAATGGACTCCCTGATGGACTAACCGATCCCAAGAGTCTCCTTTCTTGTACTCGAACGAGGTATCGCGGAACGCCCCCCATTCCTTGAAGAGTGCTGCGGCGCTATCTTCTTGGCGGAAGAAAGCGCCCAAGGCGTTCTCGAAACAGCGACCGAAAACCATTGCAGCTCGAGTTTCCTTTTCGCGCCAGCCATCCAGGTAACGATAGCGATAGCTGCGAGGGCAGCGCAGGTATTGACTGATTTGTGTGTAGCTATAGAGCATCGCTGTCTCCCCGCCCATCGTCTTGCGTTAAGGAGGTGGAGTCGAGCAGCTCCCAGTCTGCTTCGGGGGCGAAGGCGTCCAGGTTCTGGTAAGAGCGTCCGTTCAGGGTTGTATAAGAGGTTCGGACGACTCCACGAAGATTGGCGAGCGCTTTTTCATCGACCTGGTCATCTTTGAGCAGTTGCGCGTCGTATCCAAAATCACGAAGAAACCCATTGAGCTTCCAGAGAGCTCTTTCGGTGCAATACAACCTTCCGGAGAAGAGCCGGCCGTCGAACGGTTTGGGTTCCAAAATCACAAATCGGATCGACTCGCTGCCCTCCGAGAAGCTGTCAGGATTTTTGGCGGCTATCCAGCCGAGGACAATCATGCACCTGTTATCATCGACTTAACGGGCTCATGGATATCGCGACCGCGTAACAGTCGTGAACGTGGTGAACATTGCCAGGCAGATACAAAGGTGCCGGGGACCACGGCAGAACCACTCGGTAACCAAACAACATCAAAGCCCTGACGCGTCGAGTGCTCATTACTTGATCGTGTCTAATTCGCCTTGGGACAGAGGTGCATAGGAGCAGCAGAAGCGGGTGACGGTCGTGAACATCGTGAACGTTCCAGTGCAGGTACACAGCAAGCCCCAAGCGGTTTTTAGACCGAACTTTAATCCAGCTCGAACGCCTACAGCGGATACGGTCCGGCCACCAACCACCTTCGTTACCTAGCAAGACTCTTCTGTCCGTGGCGGCGCGTGTGCCTCTAGACACGCGAGTCGCCTCACGGACACAGTTACCACTGATCTATCTTCTGTGTTTCGCTGCATTTGCTGCAATCTTTCGCGTGGCATAATTCGTGCACGATACCGACTCGGAATCGGTTGATTCCAGTTTCTCGTTACCACGAATATGCTTGAGCTGCGCTTACCAATTCTTCTCCTCGGCCTGTCGGGTGTCCTGGCGTTCCTCAGCCCCGCTTACTACCTGCACGGCAATTCATCGAATGTCTCCCGCGATGCAGGCGCTCGCAATACAGCGGGAGACCTGCCCCGCCACTCCCGACCTGCAGTAAACTCGGACGACCGTTTTTCCGACGGTACCCCGGACTTCCTTCGTCTTGACGCACCCTCCGACCAAGATACCTTCCGTCGCTGGTTCGCGCTGATTGCCGAATTTCAAGCGCTTCGCCCGGCGAACGAACTCCCTCGCGAAATCAACGACTGTGCCGCGCTGCTCCGCTACGCTTACCGCAACGCTCTGCGGACGCACGACGCGAGCTGGTTCCGCGAAACACAAATCGAGCCTCCTTCCGCTCTCCCCTCCCTCGAAAAGTATCGCTATCCCCACACTCCGCTGGGCGCCGCGCTCTTTCGCATCAGGCCCGGTGTTTTTTTCTCCGAAGATCTGAAGGACGGAACCTTCGCCGAATTTGCCGACGCCAAAACCCTGAAGGACTTCAATATGCACTTCGTCTCACGCGACATCCGCGCCGCTCGCCCCGGCGATCTGCTTTTTTACCGCCAACTCGAACAGGATTCACCGTTTCACTCCATGATCTACATTGGCCGCAGCCCTTGGCTCTCGGAATCCGGCACGTCTGACAACGGTGACGTGGTCGTCTACCACACCGGCCCCATCGGAAACGCTTCCGGTGAAATGCGCCGCCTCTCCATCGCGGAACTCCTGCAGCATCCTTCGCCGCGTTGGCGACCCGTCGCCGGCAACAACAATTTTCTGGGTGTTTACCGCTGGAACATCCTGCGAGGAGCAAACTAGTGCGCTGGAAACCGATCCTACTTCTTGCCTGTCTTTTCACTCTCATTACGCCTGCCGGTGGCCAGCGTCCGAACGCCTATTTCTCCCTCTCGACAAACAAGACCTATGTACCCGGAGAAAAAATCGGCCTCCGCGTCTACGCCAACAACGTGGACGCCCTCGAATTCCGCGTCTACAAAGTGAATGACCCCGCCTTGTTTTTCGAACGCCTCGATAACCCTCACGATTTCGGACGCATGACGCCCAAGGAGCAAGTCGAAAATCCCACTTTCATCGAGCGCTTCCACGACTGGAAACACGGCCTCTGGGTTGATATCCGCGACTTCTTCCGCTACCAATTCTCCGCGCGGTCGCGCTCCCTGATGCGCGAGGAGCGCCAGGCCAAAGCCAAGGCTCAGGCGGGACCAACCGCGGACGTATTCGCCCAGGCGCCCGTGATCAACACTTCTCAGCTGGTAGCGCGATGGAAACAGGAAATGCCGCCGCGCTTCTATTCGGAGATGGAAAATGTCCCCGTTCAGAACTTATCGAAAGGCGTTTATCTCGTCGAGGCGACGGACGGCCAGCTCCGCGCTTACACCATCGTCATTGTCAGCGAACTCGGCCTCGTCACGAAAACCACCGCGGGGCAGGTGCTTACGTTTGCCGCGGACCGCCGCTCCGGCGCGCCTGTCTCCGGAGCCGATGTGCGCATCTGGGCCGACAAAAAAGAAAAAGCGCGCCTGAAGAGTGACGCCAGCGGCCTCGCCGAAACCGCAGTCTCAGAAGGCTTGTACCAGGATGTCCGCGTTCTCGCCGTCCACAACGACGACGTCGCGTTGGTCACGCCCTACTCCTATAACATCAGCAGCAATCCCGCCGAAGATTGGACCGGATACGTCTACACCGACCGCCCTGTATATCGCCCCACGCACACCGTCCACTTCAAAGCCATTCTCAGAACTCGCGCAGGCGAGCGGTTCAAAGTTCCGACCGGCGAACAAGTCCAAGTCCTCATCGAGGACCCGGACAGCAAGCCGGTTTTTCAATCCACACTTCCCATTTCGTCTTTCGGTACCATCCACGGCGATCTCGATCTCTCGGCCACAGCTTCGCTTGGCTATTACTCGATCACGGTCACCGGTCGCGGCGGCCAGCGTTATGCCATCAACGGTGGCTTCTACGTCGAGGAGTACAAAAAGCCCGAGTACGAAGTGAAAGTCACGACCTCCGCGCCGCGCGTTCTTCAGGGCGACTTCATCGAAGCCACGCTCGAAGCGAAGTACTATTTTGGAGAGCCGGTCGCTGGCGCCGATGTGAAGTACGTCGTTCACACGCTCCCGTATTGGTCTCCCTTTATAGAACGCGACGAAGATGAGGGCATGCCCGCGGAGTCATTCGGGGAGGGAGGAGAAGCCGACGATTCCGGCGACTACGCCGGCAATCAAATCTCCGAGCAAAGCGGCAAGCTCGATGCCGACGGAAAACTAAAAGTTCGCATCCCCACGGGCGTTGATCAACATCACAACGACGTCCGCTATCGTATCGAGGCTCGCGTCACCGATGCCGGCAATCGTGAAATCGCCGGACACAACGCCGTGATCGCCACGTACGGCTCGTTCGCGGTCGGTATTTCCGCCGAAAGTTACGTCTACCAGGTCGGCGAATCCATCCACGCGACAGCCGTCGCGAAGGACTACGACGGGAAGCCAGTCCAGACCGCGGTTCACGTCGAGCTAGTTCGTGGCTACTGGTGGTACCGCGCCGGAAATCAGGGGGAGACCATCGTCGACTCGCGCGACGCAACCACCGGCCCCGATGGTACCGCCGTAGTCACCTTCAACGCGAAAGAAGCTGGCAGTTTGTATCTGCGCGTGAAGGCGGAGACTCCCGAAAAGCGCGAAGTGCAGGGAAGTGGCTATCTCTGGATCACCAGCACAAACAATAATTGGTGGGGCAGCGAGAACCGCGAAATTCGCATGGTCGCCGACAAAAAATCCTACAAAGTCGGCGACACGGCGCACGTCCTCGTCTTGACCGGCATGTCCGACGCCTATCTGCTCGTTACCACCGAAGCTCGAACCATCCAGACGAAGCGAATTGTCCACGCCACCTCTTCTTCCGTCACGATCGATGTCCCCATCACCAGCGACCAGCAGCCAAACGTTTTCCTGAGCACCGTTTTTATTCACGACAACAAACTCTATACCGCCAACAAGAGTTTGAAGGTTCCTGCCGTCCAGCAAAAACTCCAAATCGACATTCAGCCGTCGCAAAAACAATTCCAGCCGGGCCAGAAAGCCAGTTACACCCTTCTCGTCCACGATTCGAACGGCAAGCCTGTCGCCGGCGAATTCAGCATTGGCGTCGTCGACGAAGCCATCTACGCCATCCGCCCCGACACCAACGGCGATCCGCACGATTTGTTCTACGGCCCCGCTTACGACCGCGTCTCGCTGGATTCCTCGCTGAACTTTTATTTCAGCGGCGAAGCTGGCAAAAAACAAATGTTCCTCGCTTATCGCGGCAACGCCAGCCCACGCGCGTTGGCACAGCTCAAACCAGAAACTCTCGTCCAACCAAAGGTCCGCAAACTCTTTCCAGACACGGCTCTTTGGCTCTCCGATGTCCACACCGATGCCAGCGGCCGCGCCGAAGCCCAGCTAACTTTCCCCGATTCGCTCACCACTTGGCGTACCACCGTTCGCGGCGTCACCCTCGACACAAAAGTCGGTCTCGCCACAAATACTGTCATAGTTCGCAAGAATCTCATGGTGCGTCTCGCCGTCCCGCGCTTCTTCCGCCAGGGCGACGAAGTCACTGTTTCTGCTATTGTTCACAACTATTTGGCCGCCACGAAAACCGTTCAGGTCTCGCTCGATCTAAAAGGCCTCGATGTTCTCGCCGGCCAAACCACTCCCCTCGAAGTCCCCAGCAAGGGGGAAGCAAAGGTAGACTGGCGCGTCCGCGCGCAATCCGTTCACGAATCGGTTCTGCTCGTCAAAGCTCTCACCAACGAGGAATCCGACGCTATGGAAATCACGCTTCCCGTAATCCCCGTCGGCGTGAGACAAAGCGACGCCAAATCTGGTTCTGTTGCTGGCACCGATCAAGAAGAAAAAACCGTCGTCACTCTTCCGGGAAATCCCGACCAGTCTTCGCCGACCCTGGACATCACGCTCAGCCCCTCGCTCGCCGGCAGCATCTTCTCCGCGCTTGACTATCTCACCAGCTATCCCTACGGCTGCACTGAGCAAACCATGTCCAGCTTCCTTCCCAACATCGTCGTGGCCAAAGCGATGAAGGATCTCAAGCTACAAGCCACGGTCGACACACCCGAGCTTAAAAAGAAAATCGAAGCCGGCATGGCGCGCCTGAAAGATTTTCAGCATTCCGACGGTGGCTGGGGCTGGTGGAAAGAAGATGACAGCCAGGTCTTCATGACCGCTTACGTCGTCAGCGGCTTCGGCCAGGCTCGCGAAGCCGGTTACGATCCTGGCGCCGATTCCATCGCCCGTGGGCTTAACTATCTGCATTCCGCCCTTAGCCAGCACGTCAACATGCACGAGGATCTTCGCGCCTACGTCGTCTACGCCCTCGCACTTAACAACGCCACAAAACCGGAAGAGCTACAGGACGCATGGAAGGTCCGTGGCAACATGAGCACGCAAGGCGTCGCCATGCTCGGTCTTGCCCTTCTCTCAACAAACGATCAAGCCAAAGCACAAGAGCTCGCTGGCACCGTCGAATCGCAAGCCGTTGTCACCGAGTTCGAAGCCGACTGGCCATCGGTCTACGATCACCTCATGGGCTTCGAAATCGACGACGCCGCAGAAACAACGGCTTACGCTGTTCGCCTATTGAGCCTCTTGAAACCCACTAGCCCACTGCTTCCTAAGGCCGCACTCTGGCTCGTAAATCATCGCGAAGGCGGATACTTCTGGTACAGCACCAAACAAACCGCGATGGTTATTTTCGGTCTGACCGATTACGTGAAGTCCAGTCACGAACTCGATGCCAATTTCCGCGCCGAAGTCTTCGTCAATGGAAAACAAGTCATCGCCCGCCAATTCACCCCAGCCGATGCCTGGAATCCCGCGCAGCCCGCCATTCGCCTCAACGCTTCACAGCTGCAAACCGGCGCCAACGAAATCCGCATCACGAAATCCGGCACAGGACGCCTCTACTGGTCCGCCACCGGTGCCTACTATTCGAACGACAAGCGTCTCGTTCAAACCAACAAGCTCTCTCTCAACATTACACGCGATTATTTCCGCCTCACGCCCGAGGAAGCAAACGGCAAGATCTTCTACAACCTGGATCCGCTCCAGGGCGACCTCCACATCGGCGACGTCCTCGCCGTGCGCGTCACCGTCGGCGGCAGCGAATGGCGCTACCTCTTGATGGAGGATCCCATCCCCGCCGGGGCTGAATTCATCACGCGCGACGATCTCTACCAACTCAGGCAGCGTCCGTCTTGGTGGGAGTATTGGTTCACTCGCCGCGAATTCCACGACGATCGCGCCGCCATCTTCCAAACCTATTTCACCGGCCGCCACGAATACGTCTACCTGCTCAAAATCGTCAATCCGGGCAAATTCCAGGTCAGCCCTGCGATGGTTCAACCGATGTACCAGCCATCCATCATGGCGACCAGCGATGCCGCTGTCGTGGAGGTGAAGTAATGTCCCGTCTCGAAATCGTCCTCGGCGCATTCAGGGACTGCTTCCGCACTGGCCGTCTCTGGATAGTCCAATTATTCGCCAACCCCATCCTACTTGCCCTGTTCATCGCGTGGCTGCTCATCCCCGTCGCCAGCAATCTGCATGTACTCTTCAATTTCGTTTTCGCCTTCGCGCTAATCGTGGCCGTGCTCACACTTCACGCTGGCACTCTCAACTATTTCGTCGATCGTCAAAACAGCGAGAGCGCTCCGCTCTTGTCCGCTTTTCGCCGCGCACTGCGCCATCTAATCGCTTTCGCGATTTGTGTCGCCGTCTTTTGCCTCCTCTGGTTGCTCGTCAACAAGCTCGAGGCTTACCAATCTAATTTCCCCGCCTATGTCCGTTCCACTCTTCCTGTTTCTCTTCGCCGGCACATCACCTTGCCCACGCTTGACACAGCGTGCTTGGTTGTTCTCTTCATAGCCCGCTGGATATTCGTCCCCGGCTTGCTCCTGCCTCTCCTCGCGCAAGCCGCCGACCGCGGTTTCCGCGGGTTCGATCTGCAGGGCTTTCGCGCGTGGAGAAAAACAGTCCTTAGCCTGGCCTACTGGCTCGTGATGACATTCGCAGCTCTTCTTGGAGTTCTCGCGACGCAAAAGCTCATGGCTTGGACGCCTGACTTCAAAACCTCGACCACCCATTCAGAAGCTATCAGTCTCGCCTGGCGTCTCTTCGTCGCTTATTTGTTCGGATTATTTTCCTGGATGCTGACTTGCTCAGTCCTGGGGCGCTACAGCGCTGCCGCTAGAAGTTCTTCGGACGTCTCCGGGAATCCCTCCGCTTAGCCAGCTCAAAACAGTTTCTTTTCCGTGTTCCTGCACCAACGCAGCCACGCGGCTCTGCGCCGCAACGTAAGCCTTCTGCACCTCATCGCGATTCCGCGACTGCCGCAACACCGTTTCGATCTGCTCATCCGTAAGCGAAACGGCCGCAGTCCCCGTCACATTTGGGCTTGAAAAGAAAAGCACAATCCCCTCGCGAAACCAAAGTGGCGTAGCCGCTTTGGCCTTGGCTTCAACTAATACGTGAAAAATCTCGTGCCGCAGCGTCGATTCCACGATTGATCGCTTCTTCAGTTCCGCGAGTGGCTGTAATCGGATCGTCCTACCGCGCGTGGACGCCGCTACCCAACCCGGTTGCCCCGTCGTATCGCGATACGAATCGAGCGTCGCATAAACCTGCAAGCGGACGCCCGCACCCGCCTTCCATCCAATGGCTTCTTCATCTTCTTTCAGGATTCGCTCCGCGATTGGCAATATTCCCGCATCAACGTCCGGCTGCGTGCTCAAAAGCTCCACGCGTTCGCTGCTTCGCTTCTGCCACTTTGCGCTCTCCGCTGCCGCGGTCGCTCCAAGCTGCGTCCCCGGATAATAAAAACTCAAAATCTCGCGGTAAGTGTTCCCTTCGCGAGCCATCTCTTCCGCGCCCGCCTGGCACATCCCAACTCCGTGCCCCGACCCGCGTCCCGAGAAAACAACCTGCTCCCCCGCATTCCTCACGTCATACAAATCGCTCCGGATTTTGTTCCAGCCCAGTTCGCGGTCCACCGCGAAGCGGAAGGTCGACGCCGAAATCGGCGCACTGCCGTCCGCACCACCCGACAGCTTCAATCGCTGTGCCCGTCCGCTTTCCGACCGTGAGACAACCTCAATCTCACTCCAACCCGCAGGCATCGTCAGCCCCGCAGCCCGCAACGCCCTGTCCAAATCCGCCACGCGAATCGCACTTTCCCATTTCAATACTCCGCGCGCCGCGCAGTATGTGTCCGCATGAAATGTCAGATACGCTTCCGTCACCGTCGGCCACGCCTCGCGCGCTGCGGCAGTGGTCCCCCCGCAATTCTGATGATAAAACGTCTGAGCCAATTTCCCTTCGAATCGCAATACCTCTCCGTGCGTCGCATTCACTGCCGCACGCACCGCCGCGTTCGCTCCCTTCCACCCAAACACTTGGCAATGTGTCGTGTCGCAGAAATCAAATCCGTCCTGCGCGTGCTGGCCCATAAACCGCAGCGCATACGTCCTCGCAACCACTGCCATCGCCCTCTGCGATTCCATATTCTCAAAGTCTCCGCTCTCCGCCATCAGTACGGCCGCCACATACTCTTCCAGCGGCATGGTCACTGTCACAAACAGCCGCCCCGCCCGCCGTTCAATATGAGCCGGATAACTCCCCGAAAAAAGCGGCCCGCTCGTCGGGCGCAGTTCGTAATGCCCCGTCACAAAAAAGTTCGCACTCCCGCTCTCATCGCTCGCTCGAACCGAAAGCTCCCTCGCACTTTTCTCCGCGCACTCGGCACACAACCGCCAACGCACCTCTCCGTCCACCCCGCGTATCGAAAGCGCCTCTGGCGGCCGCGCCGTATACAACCTCAGCCGTACGTCCTGCGCGCACACCACGCAAGGCGCCATCACAAACCACCCCAGCATCATCCGCGATCTCTTCAGTTTCAATTCACCCACCCATTTTTCGCAGCTGCCACAAAAACCCCGCGCGCCAAACCAGCCGCATCTCCACCGTTCCCCTGCTCCAAATAAACCACCACAACAATCTCCGGTCTCTCCGCTGGCGCGTACCCCACAAAAAATCCATGCGTCCTCACTCTCTCCCGCGAAGCCGCCGTCCCCGTCTTCCCCGCAATCTTCAGCCCCTCCACGTTTGCTGCATGCGCCATGCCATACGCCACCGACTCCTCCAACCCCGCAAACACCGCCGCGTCCCTTCCTGTCCCGCTCGCGCCGCCGTTGAAAGCGGCGCCCGCGTTGATCCCGGCGCTGGCATTGAGCCCGTCTGTAGGGGCGGGGCTTGCCCCGCCCGCCGCACCCGTGCCATTCCTTTTCTGCAACGCCAGCTTCCGATACGCACTCAACAACTCCAAAGCCGTCACCTCAATCCCGCGATCCCCCAACGCCTCCAGTTGCAACATCTCTCTATCTCGCGGCATTTCGATCCGTCCGCTCGCCTCTTCCTTCACCAGCCCGCTCGGCGAATCCAGTCCTGCCCGCCGCAACGCCTGCACCAGCTCCGCCCCGTTCAAGCGCGTCGCCGCCTCCGCAAAATACGAATTGCACGAATACGCAATCGCCTCCTCCGCATTCAAATCCACGATCGAGCTGGCATGCGCGCAATCCATTCTCACGCCGCCAATCCGCAACGGCCTCCGGCACAGCAACCTCTGCCTTGCGTCGAGCTTTCCAGTTTCGAGCAAAGCCATCAGCACAAACGGTTTTACGGTCGAGCCCGGCCTCGCCAATCGATGCGCCGCCAAATCCAGCGCTGCGGCAGCCAGGATTTGTCCCGTAGCCACGTCCGCAACGACCATCGCCCCAATCCGCTTTTCCATCGCACGATCCGCGGCGCGCTGCAGGCTGTCGTTGTTCGAAATGCCTTGCGCGCAGAGAGTAGGCGCCAGGGTAGCGAATGCAAGCATCGCCGCGCATCCTCGAGCTTTGGAGAGTCCTGGCATTCTTCAGACGAGAGTTCAGGGAAGATGAACGCTTAGCTTTTCGTAGATCGCTCTTGCCTCTGCAAGGCGCCCCAGCACGTACTCTTTTTCAGCCGCCGAATTCCAGTCGGGATAATGCGACGTTATGTCAATCGTGCGTTCAATCCACGCCACAAAATACTTCGCGTCTTCCGCCGAACGAGGCGCTTTGCCGCCAATCGTCACGTAAACCGGGCTCGTCGTCGCATACACATAATTGTCCAGCACCGGATACTCCGCGTTGTCGCTCGAAGCCCGCAACACGCACCATCCGCTTTCCTTCAGCGGCAGCGTCCCCGCGACATCCAAGGAATCGCGCGTTCCCGCAAGCTTCAACGTTTCCACGACTCGCCCGTTGCAAACCACCTCGAAATGATCCACCGGCACAATGGACCGCAGCTTCGCCGTAAACGGCACCGCCTCCCGCGCGCCAGCAAATTTCAACTCGTCCCCAACGCGCTGTCCGCCAAGCGTGAATTCAATCAGCGGCCCATTCGTCGCAAACGTCCGCCCATTTTTCAACGAATCCATCCAGGCATCTATGCTCACCGGCCCGCCCGGAATGGAAGCGTATACGCGGTCCATTCCGACCTGGCCGCGAATTGGCGCCGCGTAGTCCGTCGTCGCATCCGTCCCTGCTCCTGCCGGAACATGGAACCCCAGGTTCAGCAAGCGATACCACACCGCCGCTGTCGACCTGTGATCACTGAACCCGACAATTTCCATGTAGTCCAATTTTCCCAGCGCTACATCCACCGGCAGCTCGTCCGTAATTTTCTCCGGTGGATTCACAAATGGATTTGGCTCCGCATCAAATGGATGCACTGCTCCCACCAGTGATCCCTGTGCGTGCGCCATGTCGTATACATCTGCGTTCATCGGATACAAACTGGCCGCCGCCGTGTTCGGATATCCGGCGTAGCCCGGCAAGAGGAGATGGTCGTTCAGATTCAGAATTCCCCGGTGCCCCCAATAACTCGTGTGGTATTCCTGTCCCACCAGGTCCGTGGCGCTCCATGAGAAATATTTCAGCACTTCGTTGAACAGCGCGGAACGAATGTCGGGAAATCTCTGTTCCTTGTTCACCACCAGATTGTTGACGATGCGCACTCCCTCGCCTTCCGCTTGCTGCAGAAGGATTTCACGTTCGCTCCTGTAAGTACCGCCGTAGTTCATATGCACGTGCAAATCGCCGCCGACCCATTTCGGCCCAGGGCCGCCTTCCCAGTCCAGTTTTTTCAAATGAAAGGTCAGATCGCCTGAATTCGCGGTTCTCGAATCGATGGTCCGATGCAATGCGCCGTACTCAAAGCCCTTCGTCACGTCGATTGTGAGCGGCCCTTCCGGCACTTCCATACTGATGTTCTCCGGATCGCTCTCAGCGTAGAAATAATGAGCCTCGAACGGGGCGCGGCTCCGATCGTACGCGTCATCCGCCTGAATCCACGTCCACTCCGCGTTGGGCGCGTAGAAACGCCCTCCTTCGTCTGTGACCGAGATGCGCGCAAACTGCGGCTTTCCTTTTTCGTCCACCACGGAAAGCCTCAGCGTCGCTCGCGGTCGCAGGTAAACTCGTTTCTCAATGGCTAACGATTTCTCTCCGCCGCTGCCAAACTTCTGAATCGCCAGCTTGGTGTTCCATTCCTTATTGGAAATGAACGCAAGCTTCTTGCTGTCTGGAGACCACCGCACATTCGTTGCATCCCAATCCCCGTATGAGATCGGAAACGCATCCCCGCCGTTTGCGGGCATCACCCATAGGTTGTGCCACTGCCGTCCCAGATAGGAGCTATAAACCATGCGCGAGCCATCCGGCGAAAAGTCGGGACGCGCTTTCCAATTCGTCTCTTCGTAGTGAATTTCTTTCGCGTCGGCGCCGGGCTCCGCCTTCATACGCCAAAAGCCGCCCGATCCATGAATGTGCCCGCGATTCGAGACAAAGAGAATCCCCGTGCCGTCGCGTGTCCACACCGGGCTGATTTCCGTATCGAACGCGCTGTAGTAATAACGCGGCAGATCGCTCTTCGTCTCTCCTGTCAATCGGGCAATGTTCTCTAGTTTTCCGTTGTTCAAGTCCGCGCGAAAAATATGAAACCGCTTATTGTACGAAGTCGAAACAAAAACAATTCGTTTTCCGTCCGGCGACCACCGCGGCTCCACGTTCACTGCGCCGCCGTTCGTCAGTTGCTGCGATTTACCAGAGCCCAAATCCAGCAACCACAACTCCATCGCATCTTTTTGATACGAAACGTAAACCACATTCTTTCCATCCGGCGACCAATCCGGCTGGTAGTCGTATCCCGGGCCGTCCGTGAGCTGCTGCGCCGTTTTCGAATCAATTTTCTGGCGCCAAAGCGATCCCGCCATCGAGTACACCACTTCTTTCGAGTCGGGCGACCACGTCACGCTGCTGGGGCCGCTGGTCAATTGCGGCAAATACATTTCGCGGAAATAATAAGGATGCGGCAGATCAATTTGTGGAAGGACGGGCTTGCGCTGCGCGCAGACTGGCCAAACCACCGCCGCAAGCGCAGTAAGAAAAAGCAAACTTCTTTTGAGCACGTTAGGCCAGGCCTGCCTTGGAGAGGGGCAGTTCGCGGATGCGCTTGCCCGTCGCGGCAAAGATCGCGTTGCATAGCGCCGGCGCAAACGCGGGCAAGCCCGGCTCGCCTACTCCTCCTGGAGGAGCATCGCTCGGCACAATGTGCACGTGAACTTCGCGTGGCGCAGTATTCATTCGTGCCACCGGGTAGGTGTCAAAATTGGATTGGTCGATCGCGCCGTTCGTGGCCGTAATCGCTCCATAAAACGCGACGCTAGTCCCCATCACGGCGGAGCCTTCAAACTGATTCTTCACCATGTCCGGATTGACCACCGTTCCCGCGTCTAGCGCGGTGTCCACGCGGTCGACATGTACGCGCCCCGCATCATCCATGTGCATCTGCACGACGGATGCGACATACGTCAGGAAGCTGCGGTGCAACGCCAGCCCCATTCCAACTCCGTTGCCTTGTTTTTTCTTTCCCCAGTCCGACTTTTCCGCCGCAAGCTGCACCACTCGCTTGAATCTCGCCGTGTCGATCGGATATTGCCCGTAGTCCTGGCCATAATTCGAATAGTCCTTGGGCAACTCGCTCTTCGGGATGATGCGATCCGGACCTAAAAGCTGGAGCGCATACTCGACCGGATCCTTTCCAGCTTCCCGCGCCAGTTCGTCCTCGAAGCATTGAATCGCGAACGCATGATAAATATTAGCCACCGAGCGCAGCCATCCGATGCGAACATGCGCCGTGGCCGGCCCGTTTTCGGAGCGGTGATTCGGAATGGCGAACGGCAAATCACTGAAACCCAGCCCAAGCTCATCCGCATCCGAATACATTTCGCCGGCTTTAAACGTGGAACCGATGGGAGGAAACACCGTCCGCTGCAGCCACGCCGTTGGCTTTCCGTCGTCGCCGAGCGCCGCCTTCATATACATCGCGGAGACCGAATGGTAGGTGTCAAACTTGATGTCGTCTTCGCGGCTCCAGACTACTTTGACCGGCTTGCCTGTTTTTTTCGAGAGCACCGCTGCTTCGACGGCGAAATCGGGAAACGACTTGCGGCCAAACGCGCCGCCCAAAAGCGTCACGTTAACCGTCACGTCTTCTTTTTTTGCTCCCACAGCTGCCGCGATGGCGTCTCGCGCGCCAACAGGGCTCTGCGACGGCGCCCACACTTCTACTTTGCCGTCTTTGTAAACCGCGAGCGCCGCGGGAGGCTCCATCGAAGCGTGAGCCAACAGCGGCGCGTAATACTCCGCCTCGACAATCTTCCCGCCCTTTGCAAACGCCGCGTCCACGTCGCCAACTTCGCGCACTACTTTTCCAGGCTTCCGCGCCGTTTCCTGTAATTCTTTTTTGTAGGGATCGGAGTTGAAGACATTGTGAGGACTGTTCTCCCACTCGATCTTCAATTTTTTCTTGCCTTGAAACGCCGCCCAAGTGTTGTCGGCGAGCACCGCCACGCCGCCGAGCGCCTGATAAAGAACCGGCGGTTTGAAAGTGTCGATGGCGGCCGTTTGCTTTACGCCAGACACAGCCAGCGTCGCCGAATCGTCCAGCGATTTCACCGTGCTGCCCATCACCGGCGGATGCGCCACGCTTGCATAGAGCATGCCCGCCATGTGCGCGTCCTGCCCGAACTTCGCTTTGCCGGTGCACAAATCTTTTAAGTCATAACTCGCAGCAGGCTTCCCGATATAGCGCCATTCGCTGCGCGGCTTCAGCTTCAACTCTTCTTTCTTCGGCACGTCCAATTTCGAGGCCGCAGTTGCAAGCTCCCCGTAACCAAGTTTTTTCCCTGATGCTTTGTGGATGACATGGTGCAATTCCGTCGAGCATTCCGTTGCCGGCACGCCCCATTCCTGCGCAGCCGCCCGCACCAGCATAAGCCGCGCGGTCGCTCCGGCCTCCCGCAGCGGCACAAAAAAGCTGACCACGGAGTGAGAACCGTCCGTATCCTGGTCGCCGTATTTTTCATCGCCAATGGCTTGTACTACCTTCACTCGCGCCCAGTCCGCGTCCAATTCATCCGCAACGATTCGCGGCAGGGATGTGCGGACCCCATTTCCCATCTCCGAGCGGTGCGCGATCACGTATGTCGTTCCGTCCGTTCCGATCGCTAAATAGACGCTGGGATGCAATGGCGCTTTTTCCGATGGCGGAAATGGGTCGCCTGCACCGGGACTTGCCGCTGCGAAAAGCTGGTCCGGCATCATGGAAACCCCGAGCACAAACGCGCCTGCTCCCAGCATTCCTTTCAAGAAATCACGCCTGCTATTTTCCGTCTCGTAGTCGTTTTTGTATATATTTTCGATAGCGATCATCGCGCCCACGCTCCGCACTGGAACTCTCGACCCGCAACTCTTGAGCAACATCCTACCGCCAATCCTGATACTTGCAAGCCCGTGCTCCCGCTCCAGCGATGTGCCGAGAGCTAGTTCTCTGGCCACGCGCCCAAAGCGCGGCGCAAATCCACGAGCTGGCCGAGGTGATAGGCATTGTGATCCGCGAGAACCAGAGCTTCCCGCAAAATAGATTGCCCCTGGCCATGAGGAATTTTTGCAAACAGATCCGTGTGTGGATCTCGAACCAGATGGACCATGGCCTCCAAATCGCGCTGAAATGCCGCAACGCTTTCGTTCCATGCCTGGTCATTGGCGGGCGCAGGCGTTTTCGGCCAGTATCCGCCCGGAAAAGGCGGAGAGACATGTTTTGGATTTCTACTGAACTCCAGGATGTCCCACTGCGCGAGCCGCGTGTGCTCGAGCAACTGCCAGCCCGTATGCGGAAGGGCGTCCGCGAATGTCCCATATTTCCCAGCAGGGAAACCGTCCAATGCGTCCATGAAGTGGACGTGCGCGCCGCCGCCTTTGAGCAGGTAAATCACCTGCTCGCGCAATTCGCGATCCGTATTGCGCGGCGGTTTCGGTGAAGCTTTTTTGCTGGTTTTTTTAGTAGCTATTTTGCGCGTCTTTTTCTTTTTCATTCTGGCTTCCCGGATATGAGCACTTGCTGAGGCATTCCAGTCACGGAGTGCATCGAGGTTTTCGCAAACCCCGCCTTGCCAAACATTTTTTCGTACTCCGAAAAGGTATAGGCGTCTCCAGCGTCGGTACCCACCAGCATGTTGAGGCTGAATGCCGCTGCGGTCGGTGGAGTCACGCGATCTTCATTGGGGATAAACTCGAGAGTGACAGCCTTTCCACCCGGTTTGAGCGCTGCATGGACGCGCCGAATCAGCGTCACGCACGTTGGCATATCGAAATGGTGGAAAATATTCGTCAAAAGAACGAAGTCGTATCCGCTGCCAAGGTCCGTTTCAAAAGCGCTGCCAGGGCGAGTGGCGTAGCGGCTGGAAACGCCTGCGGCTTGCGCGTTTTCTTGTGCGACTGCCAGTACCGCGGGCCAATCGAGAGCGACGATGTTTGCATTTGGATTTTTCCTGGCGATAGTGATGCCGTACATTCCGTGTCCGGCGGCGATGTCCAACACATTGCACGGCTTGCCTTCCGCGCAGCCGAGGATTTCCGAGATGAAGTTCGCCGCCGGTTTTGTGAGCGCCGCCATCGATCTCGCGAACGCTACCCATACTTCATCTTGGGGCTTGCTGTTGTCTCCCTGCGGTCCGGCCGTTCCGCCTTTGCGCACCGCTTCGGTCAACGCTTCCGTATTTTTCTTGTGCCAAGGACTGGCGAGAAAGCCGGTCACGGCGACGAGAGAGGCAGGCGAGCGCCGGTCAAGAAAAAGCGCGGACTCGTCGGTCAGCGCGTAACGCCCGTTTTCTTTCGTCAGCAGGCCCATGATCGTCAGGTAATCGCAAAGTATCCGCAATCCACGCTCGGCAGCGCTGATCTTCGCAGCAAGGAGAGCCGGAGTATTCGCGCCCTCTCGGATAGCGGTGAAGACATCCAGTTCGATTCCCGTTTTCAGTGCTTCTGTGTTCTGGAACGCGTTCATTATAGTGAAAATGCGTTCGGGGGTCGGGCAGTTCGTCGTGGAAGGCGTGGCCATGAAGTTGGGCTCCGTTGTCGCGGTTTTGCTGGTTCAAATATACACCGTGGACGGCGTCCGGTTCACAGTTCAATTCGATTGCTCCCATCCGGGATGGGCTGGCATACTTTCTCTCCTTGCTCGGCGTATGAGAGGCACATTATGAAACGCGAATATCACCGCTGGCATTCTCCGCGGCTTGGCCTCGACATGGGTGTCATTGTCCACGGCCATTGGGGACAGCCGATTCTTGGGTTTCCGACCAGCGCGGGCGACGAGACGGAACTCGAGGGTCAGAGCATGATCGGGGCGCTGGCCGATTTCATTGACGGCGGAAAAATAAAATTCTTCAGCATTAATTCCATCAACGGGCTCAGTTTTTACAACAAAGGCGCGCATCCTTTTCATCGCAGTTACGTGCAATCCGTCTTTGACTCCTACCTTCGAGAGGAAGTTGTTCCTTTCATCTGGGACAATTGCCAAAGCCCGGGGATCGCGATTTCCACGATGGGCGCGTCGTTCGGCGCGTACCACGCCGCGAATTCGCTGTTCAAGCATCCCGATGTGATTAAGCGGTGCATCGCCATGTCTGGCGTGTACGACGTCCGGAACTTTATGGATGGGATGTACGACGACAATTTGTATTTCAACAATCCAGTCGACTATCTGGCGAACCTGAACGATCCCTGGGTCTTGGGACAGCTCGCTACGTGCGACATCCACATCACCACGGGCACAGGCCAATGGGAGAATAGCGGACCGACGTATCGCTTGTCGGAGGTTCTGTCCAGCAAAGGGATTCGGCATTCGCTGGACAACTGGGGCCCCGAAGGCGGGCACGACTGGCCGTATTGGAAGCACCAGATGCGCGAGTATGTAGCCCGGCTTTTCTAAAATACTGTCTGAAAACCTGGCAACTGGCTTTCGCTCGGGCCCGCCGGTATCGGATGCAGGCCTGGGCGAGGATTCGCTGTGGCGAACTGGGCGCGTGCTTAGCCGGCGCGTTGAACAAAAATTCCTGCAAGATGCCGCCTATTGCGCAAAGCCAGGATGGTCCAGAGTATGACCACGACAAAAGCAAGAGGAAGTCCGGCTGGGGCCATCAGAGCGTGAACAAAGAAGATGTTCACGATCACCGGCCCAAGAAGAACAAGCGCGAGCGGCACGAAACGGTTTGCCAAAAGCAGCAGGCCGCCGAGGACCTGAAGGCCGAAAATAACCACCCAGTAGTGGGAAGCGAATATGGCGCCAAAGAATTGGGCGGCGAGACCTGTCGGAGGCGGCATCGGAATAAAGTGCAAGAAGCCGTTCAAACCGAAGACCAGGAAGACGAGGCCAAGAAGTATTCGTGCAATCAGCGATGCGATTTTCATGTGATTTTCCTTGTGCGTGGATTGACGTTCTTAGAGGCTCGCGTGCGTGTGTACCTTGTCAAGAAAGGGAGCCAGGAAAGATTGCGGATCTACTTTGCCACCCATCAACTGAGCGGTACCTCCCGCAGCGATGATGGTTAGGTCCGTAATCCCAATAAACCCAAACACCGCGCGCAGATACGGGGTCACAAAGTTCAAAGAGGCCAGCGCAGTGCCCGGATCATATGTGCCGCCGCTGGCGATGAGCAGCGTCGCCTTCTTGCCGGTCAGCAACCCAGCCGGGCCGGAGGACGAGTACGAGAATGTCCTGCCGGCACGGACCACTTGGTCGATCCAGAGCTTGAGAGTGGAAGGGATACTGAAATTGTGCATGGGAACGCCGAATACGTATTCGTCCGCCTGCTGCAACTCGGCGATGAGCGCCTCGGAGACAGCCAGCACCTTGTTCTGCTCCGGAGTGCGGGCCTCTACCGGCGTGTATGCTGCACCGACCCATGCGCCATCCACGACAGGAAGGGACAAAGCAGTCAAGTCTCGTGTAATTACTATGCCGCCTGGATGGGATTTCCGCCAGGAGTCGGCAAACTGAGTCGTCAACTTTCGGGATATTGAGCGCTCGCCCATTGGGCTGGAGTCAAGTTTGAGTAGCGTAGCCATTGGTTGGCCTCCTTAACCATCAGATGATGTGTAAGCAACAAGCGTTGCATAAATTAACACAACATCTGTCGTGTAGTCAACACCCGGGTTGAGCTGTTATAATGAGCTCTAGGGGAGGCTGAATGCTGCACAGCGACTGCGAGCGGATGGATCCAAGGATTCGCAGGACCCGGCAACTCTTGCAGGATGCCTTGCGGCGCCTTCTCGAACAAAAAGAGTTCGACAAGATCACCATCCAGGACATCACCGAGGCGGCTACCCTGAACCGAGCGACCTTCTATGCCCATTATCCAGACAAATTCAAGCTGCTGGAAGAACTCATCCGGGCAAACTTCCTTCAGTTGCTGGCGCAAAGAAATGTGAGCTTTGACGGCACGTGCTCCTCGGCATTTAAAGCGATTGTCCTCGCGGTATCCGACTATCTGGCCGAAGTGCAGAAGTCGCTCTCTTCCAAACAGCATCAATTCGAGCCATTCGTTGAGGCAACTGTTATCGACCAGATTCGGCTGCTCTTGCTGGAGGGATTTCGCAAGCACCCAGTGGAACGGCGCATACCAGAGGAAATGATCGCGGCCACGGCAAGCTGGACAATCTACGGTGCCGCGAAACATTGGGTCAATACGCCTGATCGCATGCCCGCTGAACAATTCGTTTTAGTGGCCGTTAACCTCGTAGAGTCGGTACTCATGGCTGGCGTGGAGCCGGTTTCGAAGGTCTAAACCCGCATTACCGACGATCGAAAAAGCAGAGTTTCCAAACGCAATTCGGGCGTGATGACCCACACTGCAAAGCGTCGGCCTTGGCGCGTCAAGAGCTATGTCGCGTCCTCAGACGAAACCCGCGTATTGGCATCCTGGCGCGGCTGGCCGATTACGCTTCATCACGAACAATCTTGCCGGATGCAGTCTCGCTCGGATAGTTGAAGAAGAGCTGATTGCCGTCGGGATCATCGACCACCAGTAGCCGGTAGCCCCACGAACCCTCCTTGACCGAAACGCCCTTGGCCTCGAGTTCCGCGCGCAGCGCGTCCAACGTGGCGACCTGCTTCTCCGGCTCGGCGTTCAGGGAAATGAACATCAGTCCCTTGCCAATCTTCTCCGGCCACGTGTCAGCCAGGATGAGCGCGCAGCCCTGCCGATCGACCTGTGCGATATGCGCTTTGCCGTCCTCGTCGTAGCGCCAGGGGCTCGTGAAGCCGAGCCGGTTAACGTAAAAGCGGAGCGAGACCTCAACGTCCGTCACGTGTAGGACGGGGCGCGCGAACCAGTCTGTCATAGGCGATATATCCTCGAAGGAAGACAACTTCTTCCTCTGCCTTGAATTCTACAGCTATCTTAGCTGAAGCATTTATGGCAGGAGACATCGGAGGATGAGCTGAAGGCGGCTCAGGCGATCGAGAGCGGCGGCCCAAGCAGTTCCATACCGTAGGCGCGGTAAATCTCCGCTTCATTGGCATAATTGCCGCCATTGAAATGGTTCGCGTTGTCGCGGAAGAAGGCTTCCATCTTGTTGGCGGGCGCGAAGGCGATCAGCAGTTTGCCAGGGGTGTCACCAACGAACGCCCAGGCGTGAGGCACTTCTCGCGGGGCGAGAATGGAATCGCCAGCCTTTAGATGGAAGCGCTCCGAGCCGACCTCAACGACATAGTCTCCGTCGACCGTGTAGAACCACTCATCTTCGTTGTGGTGTAAATGGCGTGGAGGGCCGCCCTTTTTATGATTGCTGTGCTCGAAAAGAAAGAGAGCGCCGCCACTGTCCTGTGTGGTGACTTTGAAATCGGTTGAGCTGATGCCGATGCTGTGGTGTTCGCCTTCGCGGTCTTCACCATTGGGAACGAAGGCGGCTTTCACTGCCGGCGTTGATGTCTTGGTGGACTGCGCCAAGGCTGCCAGCGGAAAGGCGGCAAGCGCAGCGCCAACAAACGAGCGGCGATTCAGATCGCGCATTTCTTTAATCTCCTGTTTTTGTCCAACTATTGACGCGGTGCCTAGGCCAACCAGTGCGCCGGAGTATACCTCGACTCGGCAGTCTGCACCCGGGAGATTGCTGTGAACCGAAGCGAGTCAAGCGGATGTGTTGTTCGTTTATGCTGGATTTAGGTCGGAGCGCGGAGAATTGTTGGCAAGGTGAATCCTTCTTCGCTCGAAGCTTCGGCGTGTGTGCGGACTTCGGCGAAGCAATGTTTCCCACGAACAGGTCCCGTGAAAAGCCCGAGAAAAGAAAGACGAGAATGTTGAGCGTTTGGTGGCTGAGGTGGAGCAATGCGAGAACCATCGGATTCGGTGCAGGATGGAGTATGCTCGCCGGTAGTGATTGGCTGAGTTTCTGTAGATGTCAGGAGGCGCGGTGAATTACTCGGCGCTATTCCGATCGGCGCTTGTGGCGCTGCTTCGGAATAAGATGCGAAGCGTGCTGACGGTGCTGGGAATCACCATCGGGATAGCGGCGGTGATTTGTGTTGTCGCGATCGGGAAGGCCGGACAGGCTCGCGTTGAGCAGCAATTGAATAATCTTGGCGACAACTTTGTTTGGGTGGAGGCGGGAGGACGGGCGGTCAACGGTGTGCGGACGGGAACGCACGATACCAAGACGCTTGTGTATGCGGATGCTTTGGCGATCAAGAATCAAGTTTCGCTGATCAAGAGCGTCTCGCCGAACGTGGACGATCCGGTTCAGGTGATCTATGGGAATCAGAATTGGCACACGTCGTATCGGGGAGTTTCACCGGAATATTTTGAGATAAAGCGGTGGTTTGTGGATCAGGGCGCGGTGTTTTCGCAGGAGGACGTGGACCGCGCGGCGGACGTATGCGTTCTGGGGCGGACCGTACGGGATCAATTGTTTGGCGTGGAAGATCCGGTGGGGAAAGTGATTCGCGTAAATAGTTTGCCGTGCAAGGTGGTGGCTACGGTTCAGCCCAAGGGGCTTTCCCTGTCGGGGCAGGATCAGGACGATACGCTAATCATCCCTTACACTACCGCGCAGAAGAAGCTGAAAGGGATCACCTGGCTGGACGACATTTTGTGTTCGGCGGTGTCGCAAGACGCGGTAAAAATGGCAGGGCAGGAAGCGACGGCCGTGCTGCGCGACCGGCATCATTTGCGGCCGGAAGAAGAGGATGACTTCAACATCCGGAATCCGGAAGACATTATTCAGGCGCAGCTGGATGCGAGCAAGACTTTGACGATTTTGTTGATTGCCATTGCTTCGGTTTCGCTGCTGGTTGGGGGAATCGGGATCATGAACGTGATGCTGGTTTCGGTGACGGAGCGGACGCGGGAGATCGGAGTGAGAGTGGCTGTGGGAGCTACGGAAGAAGCGATACAGCTCCAGTTTCTTGGGGAATCGATCATGCTGAGCCTTGTGGGAGGCGCGGCCGGCGTTTTGTTTGGGATTTTTGGGTCCTATCTGGTGGGACAGACGCTGAACTGGCCGATGGAAATGTCGGTGGAATCAATCGTGATTGCGGCGGTCTTTTCGGTGGCAGTGGGCGTGTTTTTTGGATATTACCCGGCGCGCAAGGCTTCCTTGCTCGACCCCATTGAAGCGTTGCGATACGAATGAGAATTCTTCCAAATTTTAATTCCAGGGACGATCGATGAAGATTAAGGGACGGTGGCTGATTTTGGCGGGCGTTGTGGTGGCTGTCGGAGTGTTCGCCGCATTCGGACTGAATCGCAACACGCAGGCGCAGCACTTCACGGCGAAAGTGGAGCTCGGCGAGATCGATGACGTGGTGGAAGCGACGGGAACGATCAACGCGGTGATCACGGTGCAAGTTGGTTCGCAGGTTTCGGGAAGCATTGCAAAGCTGAATGCGGATTTCAATTCGCGGGTTCACAAGGGCGATATTGTGGCGCTGATCGATCCCGCTCTGTTCAAGGGGGCGTTGCTGCAGGCTGCGGCGGATTTGGAAAACGCCAAGGCGAATCTGGTGGCGGCGCGGGCCAACTTGGAAAAGGCGAAGGCGGGGATGGTACAGACGAAGGCGGATTACGATCGCGCGATTGGGTTGACGCGGGACGGTGTGATGAGCCAGCAGCAGCTGGATATGGCGAAGTCGAATTATGACTCAGCTAAGGCGTCCATGGGGGCAGCGGACGCGAACGTGACGCAGGCGCAGGCACAAGTCAGCCAGAAGGATGCAGCCGTGGCGGTGGCGCAGACGAATTTGGATTATACGGTGATCCGGTCGCCAATCGATGGGACGGTTGTGGCGCGGAATGTGGACGTGGGGCAGACCGTTGCGGCGTCCCTGCAGGCGCCGACGATTTTTACGATCGCGCAGGACCTGACGAAAATGTGGGTTTATGCGAAGACGGACGAATCGGACGTCGGGAACATCAAGATTGGGAAGCCCGTGACATTTAAGGTGGATGCTTTTCCGAAGGACACGTTTCATGGAGTGGTGAGCCAGGTGCGGATGAACGCGACGACGGTGCAGAGCGTGGTGACCTACGACACGATTATTGAATTCGCGAACCCGGAATTGAAATTGTTTCCGGGTATGACGGCCTACGTGACCATTCCTGTGGACACCGTGAAGAATGCGATGAAGCTGCCGAATACGGTGTTGCGGTACAAGCCGCCGTTGTCGGCTGACGAGATTCTGGCGATTTATAAACAATACGGGATCGACGCCAGCGAGCAGAAGCAGGCTGTTCAAGAGCCGGCCGTGGCTGGGATTGGAAATGGCAATGGGGGGCTAGCCGCAGCGGCAACGCAGAATCCGCCGCGTGCGCCGAAGAAAGATAGTGCCGTGGTTTGGAAATTGCACGCCGATAACACGATGGAGCCGGTGAAAGTGTCGCTGGGAATTACGGATCATGCGTACACGGAAGTGAGCCGTGTTCTTACAGGGGCCCTGAAAGAAGGGGACGACGTAATTATTCGTTCCGTAGCGCCAAAATCGCAGGGGTTAGGCGGTATACGTCGGTAGCGGCAGAAGCGCGAAACAATTCCAAGGGATCAATGGCGACTATTAACCAAGTCCAAGAGACGCCGAGCGGCGCGGCGGCGAGCGCGGTGATACGCGTCGAAGAGGCGCACAAATACTACGACTTGGGCGAAACACGCGTGCACGCGCTTCGCGGCGTTAGCGTGGAAATTGGGCGCGGCGAATTTGTGGCGATCATGGGGGCGAGCGGAAGCGGCAAGTCGACGTTCATGAATATGCTTGGCTGCCTGGACAAGCCGAGCACGGGGCGGTATTTGCTCGAGGGGACGGATGTATCGCAGCACGATAAAAGGGCGCTGGCGCTGATTCGGAACCAAAAGATTGGATTTGTTTTTCAGGGATTCAATTTGCTGGCGCGAACGACGGCGCTGGAAAATACGGAGCTGCCGACGCTGTATACGAAAATCGACAAAGCGGAGCGCGAAAAGCGGGCTGCGGAAGCTTTGGCGATGGTGGGCTTGGCGGAACGGGCGCAGCATTTTCCGTCGCAGATGTCCGGAGGGCAGCAGCAGAGGGTGGCGATTGCACGGGCGCTGGTGAATCGTCCATCGATTTTGCTGGCGGATGAGCCGACGGGGAATCTGGATAGCCGGACGTCGGTGGAGATCATGGAGATTTTTCAGAACTTGAACGACAAAGGACTGACGATCGTGCTGGTTACGCATGAGCACGACATCGCACAGTTTGCTAAACGCGTCTTGGTTTTCCGGGATGGGAAAATTCGGAAAGACGATGCTGTGACGAATCGGCCGAGAGCTTCACAAGTGCTGCAGAGTTTGCCGACGCTGGAAGACTAGGGAAATTCGGACGCACTGTTGGGCGAATCCCCAAGCACAAGAGGGCAAAAAGCTGATGCGTTTAAATCGCGAGTTCAGGCTAGGCCGAGGTGGTCCAGTTGATAGTGGCCTTTGGAGATGACTTGATCTTCGTCGATCCAGACGTCGCAGTTGCGGGTGAGGACGTCAACGTGGGTTTTGGATTTCCAATCGGCGTGGGTTTGGCTGCCGTAGGGGTCGCCGAAGGCGATGTGGACGCCGGGAAATTTTTCATCCTGCAGAAGAATCCCAATCATTTCGGATAGGCCGAGGTTTGTGCCAAAGGCCAGTTCGCCGACGCGGTCACTGTTTTCGTCGGTGTGACAGTATTGCCAGAATTCTTCTTCGAGATCTTTGCGAGCGCAATCGACGCCGGTGAGGCGGGCGCCTTCGATTGTCAGTGTTAGCGGCGTGGTTTGCAGGTCGCCATACTTTCCATTGAAATGATCGCCGGCAGTGGCATCACAGACGAACGTGCCATCCACTGTTGCTGGAGTCGTGAAGACTTCGCCGGCGGGCAAGTTGGACCAGTAGCGAGGGCTGATGAGGCCGCTGGTCTTTACCCAATCGAGGCCGCGGTCGAAATGCGCGGCGAAGCTCGTGCCGGCTTCGGTTTTTACGGTGAGCGTTTGCGCACGGAGCATGCGTTCGCGGAGCTTGTCGCTGAGGCGGTCCACCATACGGTAGTCCGCGCGCATTCCTTGCTGCATGATTTCGGGAGTTACGCCGACCATATGGGCGTAGCGAATTTGGCGGCGCTCGACGGTGCGGACGATGGCCATGCGGGCGCCGAGTTCGCCGGGCTGCGGCGTCATGCACATGGCACCCACGTCGGCAGTTTCGAGAGCTTGCAGGACTTCGGGGGGCGCGACGGTCATGGGCCGAGGGCCAAAATCTTCCAGAAGCAAGCCGGTGTATTGCGCGCCGCGGTCTTCGATGGCGGCGGCGATGCTGGCGGCCACGGAGCGGCTGGTTTCGTCGGCGATGAGGGCGACGTGCTCACCGGGGCGGACGCTTAGGCAAGTTTCCACGGCGTTCTTGGCGCCGGGCATCAACTCCGGGTCTGGGTGGCCAAAGTACATCTCTTAATTTTACAAGAATTGGCGAAAATTTGAAGAGCCGTTAATGAAAGTGGTCGCTGCTATGGAAACAGAGCACCACTTGCTCAGGAGTTCGCAGGCCTGGATTCGACTGGGCGCGGGTGGACCCGGAAGGCGGGGACTTGGCCGCCGCCGCTGGTGACGTTGGCCAGGCCGGTGGCGCTCAGGCGAGTGAGGAAGCCGGCGACTTTTCCGCGAAAGAGATAGGGCGCGAAATCGACGAGCATGTCGCGATAATCGACTTTACCGACATTGGCGATGTAGGGAAAGACTTCGCGGCGGATTGGGATGCGTTCCTGGACGATCCACGCGCCGTTTTTTGCGGAGAGGGCTCGGCCGATCGCGGTGTCCCACGCGGCTTCGTCGGTTTCCCAACCGAGAGTCACGCCGGTGCCACCGTACTCGTCGCTGGGCTTGAGGACAAGGCTTTCGCGCTCTTTGCCGATGAAAGCGAGCAACTCGACTGGCTGGCCATAGCGAGAGGTTTTTACGTCTGCGACGACGCGCGTCCAGGGGATGTGGCGGCGGATTAGTTCGCGTTCGTCGTAGGAGAAGAGGGCGCCATTCTGCTCGTCAGTGAGGACAGCGAAGAAGGCTTTTACATGGGGAATTTTGCAGCGAAAGGTGTTGGCTACGCAGACGGCGTTGGCAGTGTAGGCTTTTACGAGGGCGGCGCACTCCGCGGGCTTGGCGACGATATCGTTTATCAGGACGCGGCGGTAAACGAGATCGATTTTTTTGTCGTGGGCGACGAGCTTGTGGCCGTCGAACTCGAGTTCGCGAGGATCGGCGATCACCGTGGGCACGCCCATTTTTTCGAAGCGGGCTCGCAGAATCTCGAACTCGCTCCATGTGGGGACGTCTTCCCAATCCACAATGGCGATTTGCGGGGGACTGGCTGAGCCGCCCCAATCGACATAGCTCATGACCAGGGCGTCGAGGAGTTTGGCGCTGAGCGGGTAACTATGAACCGTATAGTTCTGCACGAATTTCGCCATCACTGGAAGCTCGCGGAAAATTTCAGCTAGCGTTTCCGCGTAGCCTGCGCCTGCGGGGGATTCTCCGTTGTATTCCGCGAACTTCAGGGAATCCGGGAGGAGGAACGCATCGAGGCGGGAGGCTGTGCTGGCGCGGCCATAAGCGACGGGGAGGCGCGCCAATCGCTCTTCTTCGGGCCGCAAATGAAGCTGCGCAAAAAGATGTTTGTCTTCGAGGGCGGCGGTGACGACCCGTTCGCCGAGGTCAGCGATGGTTTCCGCGACGGCACGCACGCGCTCTTCGTCTTCAGGCGAGAGAAAAAAGGGGCGGAGGAAGGGGCAATGGACGCGGTCGCCAAAAGTGAGTTTCGCCTTGCGCAAGCGTTTGAACAAATCTTCCGGGAGAGCGGGAACGCGCAAGAGCGTGGCCTTCAGAATATCCGTCCACTCGTCGGCAGGATTGCGTGGCGCCATCGATGGTGTGGCCGTGCCTGTCATTTTGTCTTTAGTCCTGGCGTTGCCACAGACGGACCCACGGAGTAACTGGCTGGCTGACCCAAAGTTGTGGATTGTCCTGCGGCAATGTTCTTGGGAGCGCCGGTGAATCCACTTGCCGTGCCGATGCGGAGCATCTCTTCCCAGCGGGGCCAGGGAAAAGAAGCTGAGCCGCGCAAGGCGCGGTCGATCACGAGGCGGGCCATCTTGTCGACGACATGCTCGAAATAAAATTCGGTGATGCGGTCGCGCTCCATATCGGGCGCAGGATTCAAGAAATCGATGGCGTAGGGCACTCCGTCTTTCACGGCAAATTCGATGGTGTTCATTTCGTAGCCGAGGGCTTCGTTAATTGTCTGCGCATCTTTGACGATGCGAGCTCCGAGTTCGGAGGACAAATAGTTGTGATCGACGAGGTATTTGCGCTCTTTCGGGTCGTAGTGAACAGGAGTGATATCCGATTTTCCAAAGGTGAAACACCGGACGTATTTATCGAAGTCAATGAACTCCTGCAAAGTCATGCAGTAAGGCGAAGTTTTGTCGTACGCGGCAAGCAGCTCTTCTTTATTGTGGACTTTGTAGACGTGCTTCCAGCCGCCGCCGGAAAAAGGTTTAAGGATGGCAGGGCGGCCCACATAGTCGAGCAGTCCATCCCAATCGACGGGATACTCCAAGTTGTGAAGCGATTCGGCTGTTATGTCGACATCGCTGGGATACCCCTTTTGGGGCAGCAGAACCGTTTTCGGAATGGCGATGCCGAGCTTTGATGCGACGGCATAATTGAAGAACTTGTCGTCGGCGGTCCACCAGAACGGATTGTTAATAACGTAAGCGCCTTGGAGGACGGCGTGTTTGAGGTACCCGCGATAATATTCGACTTCGTGGGAGATGCGATCAACGATCACGCGGTAGCCGGAGGGCTCGCCCATGCGCGTGCCGCCGAGCTTTGCGAATTCCGCCGCAACGCCGTCTTTTTTTCCGAGCTCATTGACACGCACGATAAAGGCTGGAGGAAAGCTGTACTCACGCCCGCAGAGAAGGCCAACCTTCTTCATGATTTCTCTCCTGACAGATGACCCTGAGACCTGGCGCTTTGCTGATGCCGCTAATTGATTGCGTGTGCCGAAGCCCGAGGCTCGGTGACGCCGCGCGTTTCCGAGACCAGATGTCGTACGACGGCCTTCAGGTCGCCGGTTTGCTGATAGACGCGCAACTGGCGTTCCGCGCTGGTGCCGTCTTTGAGAATGGTGTGAATGTACTCGACGGCGCTGCGGCTGCCGAGATCGTCGACGACGTCATCAACAAACTCCAGGAGTTCGAGAGCGAGTTCGCGCATGGGGACTTCGGCCTCTTTGCCGAAATCGATCAGCTTGCCTTCGATGCCGTAACGAGCTGCGCGCCATTTATTCTCTTCGATAAGGGCGCGGCCGTAGAGGCGATAACTCTGATTGCGCTCGTAAAGGCGATGCAGCTTGACGATGATGGCTTGCGTGAGCGCGGCGATGGAGACAGCCTCTTCGACCTTGGTAGTGACATCGAACATGCGGAACTCGAGAGTGCCGAACACGGGGTGAGGCCGAACGTCCCACCAGATTTTCTTGCCATTATCGATGCAGTTCAATTTCATCAAAAGATTTACGTAATTTTCGTAAGCGCTCCAAGATTCAAACTGTTCCGGTATGCCCGTACGCGGGAAACGTCGAAAGACGGTGGTGCGGTAGGATTTCAAGCCGGTGTTGCGTCCCATCCAGAAAGGCGAGCTGGTCGAGAGCGCGAGCAAGTGCGGGAGAAAATAGCGGACCATGTTCATCATGTCGATGGTGGTTTGATTGTCGGGCATGGCGACGTGCACATGCATCCCGAAGATAAGAAGGGAGCGAGCAAGTTGCTGGAGTTCCTCGACGATGTGTTCATAGCGTTCGCCGGGGGAGATGACCTGGTCGATCCAGCTGGAAAATGGATGGGTGCCGGCGGCGGCGACCTGCAATCCAACGCGCTCGGCCGCGGCCACCAGCTCGCCGCGAGTGCGATGCATTTCGATGCGCAGTTCGCCGACGTTTTCGCAGATTTTAGTTCCGGTTTCGACGATGGATTGGTGCATCTCGTGTTTTACTTGCTCGACGATGTCGGGAGAAGCGGCCGAAACAAGTTGCATGACATGAGAACGCAACGCGCAGGTCGCGGGGTCGATGATCTGGAACTCTTCTTCTACACCGATGGTGAAGCGGTGAGCCATGGGGTGGCCCTCCGGATGGCCTGATCTGACTGGGGACTTCTTGATGCCGTATCATACCGCGCAGGCAGGAAAAATACACCCATTGTCGAGTTCGGACGCTAGAGGCCTTCCAGCGCTAACGACGGGTACCTCCCCCCTGGGTTTTTGCATAAGTGTTGATTCTAAAGGGAGTTAAGGTCATTTGTTTTCAAACACTTTTGCAAGTGTTGATTCTAAATAACTTGTGAGGGCGAATGTGCACCAAAATTGTGCAAAACCTTAATGGGTCTCGTAAGCGTTGCGAATGAAAGACTTACGCCGATAGGCAGCCTCCGAAAGCAAAAAACGCCAGCAGGGATGCTGGCGCCAATGGATCTGATGACATTCTTACCCAGAACTAAGTATATATGAGGGATAACAATTGTCAAGGACAAAGTGTCAGAAACCGGCAAAACAGAGTGGGACAGACACGCGTGTCTGTCCCACCTAGCGAGCGATGCTTCGACCCTGTTAGAGCGAGCGCAGGAAGTTCAAGAGATCCTGTTGTTGCTGCGGACTCAAGCGGCTGAAGAAATTGTGGATGACGATGTTGGCTTCCGAGCCCGAACTGGCGTGTTCTCGAATGGCATCGAGGAGATCGGTAGTGCGGCCATCGTGCAAGAAGAAAATACGCTGACCGAGGCCCCAGAGAGGCGCCGAACGGAACTGGTCCGGACCAGCTCCGCCTTGCGAGACGCCGTCCGAAAGATTCGAACCCATGTGATGAAGGAGCAAGTCGGAGTACAGGTTGGCGTTCACCTGGCTCAGCCCAGGGGTGATGCCCGAAGACGAGGTCTGGAGAGTTGGGGTATGGCACGTGGCACAGCCGACCAAAGTAAAAAGGCTTTTGCCGTTGGAGATGGATTGCGCGCCACCGGGATTGGTCGTAGAGGGTGTCGGCGGAGCCAGAAGACGCATGAACATGGCGAACTGCACGACGTCGCTGGGAACGGCCGTGTACTGCGAGGGGTTCATGTTGCCGGTATCTTCGGGCGTGGCATTCACCTTGCAATTCGCGGGAAGACCGCCAGCGCGAGCTTCATCGGGACTGGCGCGTTCGTTCTGGAAGAGTTCGTTGGTGACGCCCATTTCGACGTTGTAGGCTTCGCCTGCAAAAATCTCGAGGGACTTGTTCTGACCTTTCCATCCGAAGCGGGTGATCATGCCGTCATTTCCATTCCGGTTCGGAACGCCGGAGATTCCCAGATTCTGCTTTTGCTCGGCGTTTGCCAGCATATTGGCGTAGATGGTTTCCTCGGAAATATTTTCCATCAAGCCTGCGCCAAAGGTTGGCGTCGGAATGCGGAAGATAACATTATTCAATTCAAGGTTTTGATGGAAGTTCGGCTGTTTGATGGTGCAAGTGCCGGCGTCGCCGCGGCCAGAAATGACGAAGAGGTCGTGGACGCCGCCATCGGGCGTGTTGCTGAGGGAACCGTTCGGATTCAGGAAAAATTTGAAGCGAGCTTCGCGGACTGGACCGTTTGGAGTAACAAAGGATGGAAGATTGTTCTGCGCGCCATTCAGACTGAAAACCAGGGTCTCAGGATTCGGCCCGACAAAGGGGAAGACCGTCTCGCTGGGGCTTGATCCCCCGACGGACGGTTGCGAATGGCAGCTTGAACATTGGTTGCTGTTGAAGCGCGGGCCGAGTCCATTGTTCGCGCCGCCTTGAACGGATTCGACTTCCTGGAAACGCTGGAGTCCGTTGGCGAAAAAGTCGGAGGCGCCTGGAGTCTGTGGAATAGAAGATAACGGTTGACCCGCATCAACCGTTCCGGCGCGCACGCCAGGATCACGCGGGGAAAATTGGCCGAGAGTGACGGTGGCGAACGAAACCGCAAACAAGAATACAAGAGACACAACAGGCCTGCGACTGGGAACGAATTTCGATTTCTCGACTAAGCGTTTGAATGCACCTTTGGACATAGATTCTCCTTGAGGCAGTCCTGTAGCGCGATGTTTTTCCCAGGCTAAAGCCCATGGGCTCGCAGAGGAGAGACACCTCGGTGCCAGGTCGTGCCGATTGTCAGAACGCTCGGAGAGGATCTGATTTGAAAAGGGCTGAATGACGGAGCCCAAGCGTAAGGCCGGGGTGCTGTGTGCGAGAAGGTATGGCGATGCGAGAGGGAAGTCACCTGAACCGAGGTACAGTTTTGGTACAAGTAAGGAATGGTTGGGGAATGGAGCGCGGATTCAGAGGGGAAGTCCGCGGTTTTTTTCAGGTGGATGAGGGAGCCCGGAAGACGATTGCGATTGCAAAGACAAATGAGACAGACACGAATGTCTGTTCCACCACGTGCGTTAATCGATTGGCGCTACTACTCGGACTGCTAACTTGCGACTTCGATTAGCCGCGTTAGGCTGCGCCCAGCGCGCGGCGTTGCTGGAAACACTCGCGGCAAAAGACCGGACGCCCTTGTGTGGGCCGGAAGGGGACAGTAGTTTCCTTACCGCACTGGGAACAGGTTGTCTTTGTTTCCGAGCGCATCTGCGAGGAGCCGCCGCCTCCACCACCGCCCTCAGCGCGCTTGGCCTTGCAGCCTTTGCATCTCTTTGGTTCGTTCTTGAAACCTTTGTCGGCGAAAAACATTTGCTCGCCGGCAGTAAAAACAAATTCAGCGCCGCACTCCGCACATTTCAGTACCCGGTCGTGGTATTCCATGAGCCGCTCTCCCCTTGCCCGAGTTGGGCAGGGGGATGTGCAGATTTCGCACTGAGGGCCAAGTGTTGTATCTAAACCTGTAGTCCGGGGGTACCGGGCTGGGGTCCCTTGGGCCTGCGTATGCGAAGCTGCAACAGAAACCCAACATCTCTGCCTAACCGGGGTCTAAATCACGGAAGTGCGGCGCTGAGGGGCAGCGAGGCGGAGGTTAATCCGCTTCTCGCCGCTGCTTCTTGCGCAGTCGCTTCCGCGAAAGGGCTTCTTTGGCTCGGCGCTTCTCGCCGGGCTTCATGTAGAAGCTGTGCTTCTTGATTTCCTTGATGATGTCTTCCTGTTGCACCTTGCGCTTGAAACGGCGCAGTGCATTTTCCAGAGACTCACTTTCCTGGATAATGACTTCAGCCACTCTTAAATTCACCCCCAATCCGGTTCGGATTGGCTACGTGCGGTGTGACTGCTCGGTTCGACACCGCCCCTGGTCATTATCGCATGGCAGGGGCTGCGCGGTCACGAAAACCGTTCGCGACGTCCCGCTTCGACTTCCCATGGAGCGGTCTGCAAATACAGGCTCCATGGACTACTTTTCGACTTGCGCACCATTAACCGTTGTGGACTCACCCTGATGAGGTAGCTGGCATCTTCTAATCAATTGGGGGCATGGAAGTCAAGGAATCTTTGCAGAGGGCGGGGAGAGCGGCGGATTTAGTATCCCTGTAGTTACTGAGTTATTTTTTGAGTATACAGCGTTTGGAGAGGGCTCGCGCCGAAAAATTAGCGGTTCTTAGATTCCTGACGGTTCTTGCGCTTCGCCTTGCAGGTGCTGTTAGAATGGGCCGCCTTTCAAAAGTGTGACCGGAGGCCAGCCATGTCGGCGATGAGCGATGCCATCGGAGTACTCCTTGCGGGGGGCCAGGGCGAGCGTTTGTGGCCGCTGACGCGCGACCGCGCCAAGCCAGCCGTTCCTTTCGGAGCTTTGTACCGCATCATCGACATTACACTCTCGAACTGCATCAACTCCGATTTGCGTCGCGTGTTCGTCCTCACACAATACAAAGCGCTGAGCCTTAACCGGCACGTCCGCGCGGGATGGTCGCCGTTGGCAGGGCTTGGCGATTATATAGAAGTGCTTACGCCGCAGATGCGCGTTTCGAAGGAGTGGTACCAGGGCACTGCTGACGCCGTCTACCAGAACATCTACTCGATCGGCAGCGAGCGTTCGAAGTACGTGTTTATTCTTTCCGGCGATCATATTTACAAAATGAACTACGCCAAGATGCTGAAACAGCACCTGGACTCCGCCGCTGATGTGACGGTTGCCACGATCCAGATTCCCGCCGCGCAGGCCGCACGCCAATTCGGCGTGATAGAAGTGGATAAGGATTGGCGGATCATGGGGTTCGAAGAGAAGCCTGCCGAGCCTAAGCACTCTCCTCATCACCCGGGCCATTGCAACGCTTCGATGGGGATTTACATTTTCAATACGCAGCTCATGATCCCCATACTTCTGGCCGACTCCGAGGATCCCAAGTCGCACCACGATTTCGGCAAGGACATCCTGCCGCGCATTATTTCGAAGCACCGGGTATTCGCGTACAACTTCGTGGATGAGAATCAAAAGGACGCTCTCTACTGGCGCGACGTAGGCACGCTGGATGCCTACTACGAAGCGAACATGGATCTGGTGAGTGTGTCCCCCGTTTTCAATTTGTACGACAGCCATTGGCCGCTGCGAACGTGGCAGCACCAGTACCCGCCGGCGAAGTTTGTGTTTGCCGATCCAGAGCGGATGGGTGTGGCGCTTGATTCCATTGTCGCGGGCGGCTCGGTGATCTCTGGCGGCCGGGTACAAAAGTGCGTGATCGGGAACAACGTCCGCGTGAACAGCTATTGCGAGGTCAGCGATTCCATCATCTACAATCATGTGAATATCGGGAGGCACTCGCGCATCCGACGCGCGATCATCGATCGGCACGTCAGTCTTCCCGAGCGCACGGAGATCGGCTTTGACACGGAAGCCGATAAGCGGCGGTTCCATGTGACCGATTCGGGCATCGTCGTTGTCGTTCGTCAGGAATCTCTCATCGAAGAACCTGAATCCGCGTAGAAGCAATGTTAGCGGCCCATCCGCCTCATCCGTTCTCCGTTTCTCGGTAGCTCTGTGCCTTCAGGGCAAACTTCTGTAAAATCATCAGTTCGCATTTACCCAGGAGAGCAAACATACATGTCCACGAATATCACTCGCGTCAACGCCCGGCAGGTCATCGATTCGCGCGGGAATCCCACGGTCGAAGCCGACGTGTACGTCGGAACCGGCGCGCGAGGCCGGGCCGCGGTGCCATCAGGTGCGTCCACTGGGGAACATGAAGCGCTCGAACTACGCGACGGGGACAAGTCGCGCTATCTCGGCAAGGGCGTGCTGAAGGCCGTGGGCAACGTCAACGGCGAAATTGCCAAGGCCGTTATGGGCTTGGATGCAGCAGACCAGCGCGCATTGGACAAGCGCATGATCGAGCTAGACGGCACGCCTACGAAGTCGCGTCTCGGCGCCAATGCGATCCTTGCTGTTTCCATGGCGGCAGCGCGCGGGGCCGCGGCGGCGCAGAACCTTTCCCTGTACAAATATCTTGCGCGTTATTCCACGGACAAGAGCGCGAATCTCCTCCCTGTCCCCATGATGAACATCCTCAACGGCGGGGCTCATGCGGACAGCTCCGTCGATTTCCAGGAATTTATGGTCATGCCCATTGGTGCGCCGAGCTTTTCGGAAGCGTTGCGGTGGGGCGTGGAAGTGTTTCATTCGCTGAAAGCCGCTTTGAAAAAGCACGGGTATTCGACCGCGGTGGGTGACGAAGGGGGGTTCGCACCTAGCTGCAAATCCAACGAGGAAGCGATTCAGATTGTGCTCGAAGCTATTGGCGCGGCCGGATACAAGCCCGGCGAGCAGGTGAGCATTGCGCTTGATCCGGCGGCCAGCGAGTTTTACGACAAAGCGAGCGGTAAGTACGTATTCAAGAAATCGGATAAGTCGGCGCACTCCTCGGAACAGATGGCGGCTTATTGGACTAGTTGGGTCGAGAAATATCCAATCGTCTCCATCGAAGACGGGATGGCGGAAGATGATTGGTCTGGCTGGAAAGCGCTGACGCAATCCGTCGCCGCGAAATCTTCAAAGAAAAAAATCCAGCTGGTTGGCGACGACCTCTTTGTGACGAACACCGCGCGGCTTTCACGCGGCATCAAAGAGGGGATTGCCAATGCTATTCTCATCAAATTAAATCAGATTGGCACGGTGACCGAGACGATTGATGCCATCGAAATGGCGCGCAAGGCCGGTTACAACTCCATTATTTCGCATCGCTCCGGTGAAACCGAAGACACGTTTATCGCCGATCTCGCCGTCGCCACCGGCGCTGGCCAGATTAAGACGGGCTCCGCCTCGCGCACCGACCGGATCGCCAAGTACAACCAGCTTCTCCGGATTGAGGAAGAGCTTGGTTCGGTCGCGCGGTTTCCGGGCCGCTCGATTTTCTCCGTCTAGAGAGGATTACAACTCCAGAATCGCGCGCAACCCATCTTCTACAGCCCTAAGCTGTTGCGTGCTGACAGCCTCGATTCGCCGTAGGAATCGTTCCTTCGTCACGGCGCGAATCTGGTCCACCACGGCTACCGAAGGGCGGCCTTCGCACGTAAGGAGTACTTTAATAGGAGGACTCGCCGTCGGCGCGCTCGAAAGCGGAATAACCACGACGGTCCGCCGATGATCATTTACGATATTGGTCGTCAGAACCAGGCAAGGCCGCGTCTTACGAATTTCTGCGCCGAGTGTGGGGTCGAGTCTTACCCACCAGATTTCGCCGCGCCGCGGAAATGCTCCACGATTCGGCGGCCTCGTCTGCGACCGCGTCGAACTCTTTTTCAATTTCTCGAACCTCCGGATCGTCATTCGCGGCTCGGCAAGATTCCATCAATAGTCTGTCTCGCTCGGAGAGTTTCTCGCTGAGCGCACTCGCAAGATACTTAGAGCGCTCCCGGGCAGGAACTCGCCGTACAAACTGCAAGGCCAGATCTTCGGGAAACGTAAATGTCATCTTTCGTGTAGCCATACTGCCATATTACCATACTCATTCTGGAACAACGGCCCGTTCGTTTGCACTCGCGGAGAATGCAAGAACAGCTATATAAGGTAGGCGAGAACCTGGCATGAAGATCAGAAGGCTCGTTTTCGCATTAATCTCTCTTTGCATGGCACACCCAGCAAGTTCGCTGGCCCAGACCGAAAAACCGGTGAGTGCAGCCGCCGCGCCGCCGAAAATACTCTTGCTCGTCCACCAGCAATTCAAGTTCGGCAGCGAAAGCGCTCGGCAGAAGCTCGCAGCCGGTATCGCGCGAGCCTGCAACCGGCTGGACGCCCCTAACTCGTGGATCGATCTGCAATCGATGACCGGCCCGCCAGAGGTGCTCTCCTTCGATCCGTTCGATTCCTTCGAACAGGTGCACAACTCCTATGTCGCCTGGCCGCAGCTGTTTAGATCCCATCCCGAACTCGCTCGGATGCAGGAGCAAATCCGGGCGCTGGAAACTAGCGAGAGCACGATCATTGCGGTTCGCCGCGATGATCTAGGTTACCGGGTGGACGATATTGACCTCTCGAGGGCTCGTTTCCTGCGCGTCCTTGAGGTACGTCTTCGCCCCGGCTACGAAAGCGATTTCGTCGATGCTTTCAAGCTCCTCAGCGCCGCTTATGAAAAAATCGAGGCGGACATGCCGTGGGTCGTCTATCAAGCAAACGTTGGCATGCCGGCGCCTTCGTTCTTGGTCTTTGTGCCTATGGGGGCGCTGAAAGAAAACGACGCTCTGCTCTCACGCGCACCGAAGCTTCGCGAAGCGGAGGGTGAAGCGGGTGTGGATCGTATGCAACAAGTCGCGCGCGATGCATACGCCAGCACGGAGAGCAATCTCTACGCCATTAGCCCGGAAACGTCCCACGTCACCAAGGAAATTGCCGACGGCGATCCTGATTTCTGGTCGCCAAAGACGGCCGCAGATGCCAGGCCTCCAGCAACCCTCGGAACTTCAGCAGCCCCGCCTCCAAAGGACAAGGGCGCAAAACAAGAATAATCCGTTGGCAATCTTGCCTGAATGTTTCTATGACCCACGCACAAAAATCTCCACGACAGAGCCAGAGTATAAACTTCCGACCGGCGGTTATAGCGGATATTCCGGCGCTCGTCCGGCTGATCAACGCCGCATTTATCGTGGAACAATTCGTCTTTGATGGAGATCGCATCAACGCTGAGGAGACGCGGGCTTTCATGGAAACAGGCGGGTTTCTGGTGGCAGAAGACTCTGCTCCGTTCGCCGGGTGCGTTTATGTGGAAGTCCGTCAAGGCCGCGGCTATTTAGGCTTGCTCGCGGTAGACCCGGCGCGACAGGGCACAGGATTGGGCCGCAAGTTGGTCGTTGCCGCGGAAGATTATTTCCGCGCTGCCGGGTGCTGCGCGGTCGATTTGCGGGTCATCAGCCAACGCACTCCCCTTCCGCCGTTTTATCGCCGCCTGGGCTACGTCGAGGTCGGCACCGCCCCGTTTTCGCCGTCTCTGCAACCAAGAGTGCCGGGCCACTACATCGTCATGTCTAAACAGCTCACATGATCAGACGATTCGATTCATGCGGGCTAAGCAGTCAGCGTGTTTCTTGCAATGGCGGACCAAAATACCGGTAATGGCCCGTAATTTTCCAGTTGAACAACACATCTTCCATCTTTGGCCCCTGCCCAATGTTGTGGACCATCAGGAGTCGTCCGCTCTCTGCGGACTTCACGTTGACCATGATCCCGATGTGCGGCACATCGCCGCCCAAATCCCACGTGACGATATCGCCGGGCGAATAATCCTCCGCGCGCAACGAAATCGGCAGGCTTTCTCCCTTGCGTGTAAAAAACACCATCAAATTGGGGACGCGACGGTGGTCGATGCTGGGATCCGGATGAGCTTGATGCCACTTCGACTTCGGCGGGTATTCCGCCCAGTGCTTCACCATGTCCTCGTGAACTTCCTTTTGCAAATCCACGCCGACCGCTCTGTAGGCGCGAATAATTTCGTCCGAGCAGACGCCGGTGTCCGCGGGGACATCTCCGCCGGGATAATCCAGATGGACGTACTCGGAAACGTACTTTAAAGAGTGATTCGTGCGTTCGATCGCCGCGGCTACAAGCTTTTCCAGAAATTCCTGACGCGGATTTCCACTAACGTGTCTGGTTTGTGCGATGCTGAGGACTCCCGCGACACACGCGCAAAGCAGCGCCAGGCACGCTCTTTTTGAGATAGAGCTCTTCACATGTCCATTTTATCAGTAGTTTCTTTTGCGTTTGCGAGCGGCTGGGTTGCTGTGCGCGGCGCGCAACAGCGTACGCTAGGGAATCGCTTCCAGAAGCGCCGCAACCGTGGCATTGTCGCCGAACGTCTGGCTGATGTGCGCGAACCGGTCCACATTTCCCGGTCCGAACACGAAGCAGCCGCCGAGTTGAAACGGGTTTTGCCCTAATTTGTGCTGGTGATGGCCGCCGGCCCGCGCGCGCTTTCTTGCCGCGGCGTTCTCACTCCGCAGGAGATGCAAGAGGTTCGCGGACTTCAAGCCCGCGACGCGATAAGCCTCGCGGTTTTCGTCGATCAGGAGAGGAAAGGCAATGCCTGTTTCTTCACGAAACATCCGGGCATAATTGCGGTCGCCCAATCCAATCGCGGCCAAAGCAACACCTTTGTCACGGAAGGCTTGCTCGTGTTCGCGCAACTGCGCGACGTGCTCGCGGCAAAAGATTCATCCGTAGTGCCGGAGAAATACCAAAACGGCGGCTTGTCCGGCCCACAAAGAGCCGAGACGAATCTCCTTCCCATCGCAATCGGGAAGGCCGATCTCTGCGAGCCCGGTGGTGAGGGATTCTTCCATGGTTTTCCAGTCTTGAGCAGGGCTTATCGCGCTGTCAAGTGTTCTGCTTCCGGGCTCGTTCTCGGTCTTCTCACGGTCTTTCATCATTACTTGCACAGCCTAGCCACAGGTTAATCTCTGATTGCGCACATGGGTTCTGCTTCCATCGGCGTCGACGGCGAATTCAAGCTAACTTGGAGTAAGACGTTGGAGGATGCAGCCGTGGCGGATCAGACGGAAGTTGCTTCGTTGCCCGAGCCCACGCAGGACGAGCGCAGTATGGCCTTTCTTGCGCATCTGCTTCAGGTGTTTGCAGGCTTCATAGCGCCGCTGGTCATTTTTTGCATCAAGCAGGATTCTCGATTCGTGAAATTTCACGCCTTGCAGTCTTTGATCTGGCAGTTCTGCTACATGGCCCTCTTCTTTGGCGGATTCTTTCTTTTCTTCATTTCCATTTTCGCCACGGTTCTTCACAGTGCTTCCGGACCACACACTTCGAATGGGCCGCCCCCCGTTTTCTTCTTTTTCTTTCCGTTCTTCTGGCTGTTCGCGATGCTGGGGTGGGTTGCCAATGTCGTCCTTGGTGTCATGTATGGGATCAAGGCCAATCGCGGGGAGTGGGCAGGCTACCCGATTATTGGCAAGTGGTGCCTCGCCAAAATAGCTCCCGGTGCTCCATCTCCGTCTTAACCCTCCACGTCTTCATATGCTTCTTGCCAAGTACTTTAGGCCAGCGTGTATAATCCTGCTCGGCCATGAGCGACCCAACCTCGGCTTCACCGATACCGTCGGGTACGCAGCGCCAACAACAAATCTATACGCTCGGTATGACCGGCGGCGCTCTCTCCGTCCCAGTCTCTCTTTCCCTTCTGGAGCAAAAGGCGAAGGAAATACTTTCTCCGCCAGCGTTCGACTACGTAACCGGCGGGGCAAGCGGCGAGGATACGGTGCGTTCCAATCGCGATGCTTTTTACCGCTGGCGGATTGTGCCGCGCATGCTGCGCGATGTCTCGCAACGCGACCTGAGTGTCGACCTCTTCGGCGCGCAACTCCCTGCGCCGGTAATTCTCGGTCCTGTGGGTGTTCAAGGCATTCTCCATGCGGAAGGCGAGCTCGCGTCGGCGCGCGCTGCGGCGGCGCTTGGATTGCCGTTCACACTCAGCACTGCCGCAAGCCGTCCCATCGAGCAAGTTGCGCAAGCAGCGGACAGCGCGGGGACGGGCGTCCGTTGGTTCCAACTCTACTGGGGCAAAAATCCCGAGTTGACCGCCAGCATGCTCCGACGCGCCGAGCGCGCGGGGTACAAGGCGTTGGTGGTCACTCTCGACACAAGCATGCTGGCCTGGCGGGAGCGCGATCTCCAGCACGCCTATTTGCCTTTTATACTAGGCCAGGGCCTGGGCAATTATTTCAGCGACCCCGTTTTTCGCGCGCTTCTTCCGCAGCCGCCGGAGCAGAATCCGCCTGCGGCGATTCAACTTTGGAGCAGCCTTTTTTCCAATACCGCCCTCACCTGGCGCGACATTTCTTTTCTTCGCAAGCACACGGCTCTACCGATTATTTTGAAAGGCATTCTTCATCCGGAGGATGCCGCCAATGCTCTTGAGGCCGGGGTTGACGGCGTGATCGTCTCGAATCACGGCGGCCGGCAAGTCGACGGCGCTATCGCCTCGCTCGACGCTCTCCCCGCCATCGTGCGCGAAGTGAATGGACGGGTTCCCGTGCTATTTGACGGCGGGATTCGGCGAGGGGCGGATGTTTTCAAAGCACTCGCTTTGGGTGCGCGGGCCGTTCTGCTAGGAAGGCTTTATACCTGGGGACTCGCGGTTGCCGGCGAGCAAGGCGTCCGCGATGTGGTTCTCAATCTTCTAGCCGATCTCGACCTTACGCTGGCTCTCAGCGGCCACAACTCCTGCCGGTCCCTGGATATTTCCGCCTTAGCTGATTCGAGGTAACTGTTCCCCGTGCAGGGCTTCTTTCAGTGTTTTGTTCACGGCTTTTCAGCCACAATGAGGCCGTAGACAAAGTTCCCCGAGTCGAACCCGTCTCTCATGACTTTGAACGCCTTTAGATAGTGAACAAACGAAAGGCCAAGCTTGGCGGCTAACGCCCAGAACGCTTTGTCCTTGATGATGTCCAGGGCAAGGTCCCATGTTTTGGCGCAGTGCTGGTTTAGGATTTCGGTTCTTACGACCTTCAAGCCGTTCATCCTCATCAGAGTTTCGTACTTCTCCATAGTGTGGAGCTCGATGAGCATGCCTTTTTCGATGGGGTGGATGAACTTCTTGTGCTCACGTGGTGTCAGGCCGTCTTTCTTGAACCAGTCGGTGATGGCCATCCTTCCATTGGGCTTCAGCAGCTCTGCCGCGCCGGCAAAGAACTTCTCGTTGTTGGGATAGTGCGAAATGGATTCCACCGACCAAACCACATCGAACGGTTTCTCGAACTTCATAGCTTCAGCGTCCATACATAAGAAGTTTGCCCTGGCGTTTGCTTTTCGCGCCGCTTCGTTTGCCATTTCCACTTGAACGGGAGAGATCGTGATTCCCGTCGCTTGGGCGTTGTATTTCTTGGCCAAGTAGATGCTGCTGCCGCCGAAGCCGCAGCCGACATCAAGAATGAGGCATTCCGACGGAAGATTAGCCGCGCGCGCGAGGTGCTCAATAAGTTGAACTTGCGCCTTTTCTTTTGGCTCGTCGCCGTGAATCCAATAGCCGTGGTGCAAGTGCTCGCCCCAGAGTGTGAAATAATAGGGGCTGATCAAATCATAGTGATTCCGAATTTTTTCCTTCTCGTTGTACGTTGGCATGGCCACATGATGCTATAAACCGGGCCGGACTCATAGTCCATAGCAACAATCGGAGCGGCACCTTTTTGCTCAGGAAATGTATCAAGGCCTCGCATCCACGCGGGTTTTTGCGCGACGCACCGCGCAAGTTGCGGCACCTCTCCCCCGGTGCCATAATCCAAACTTACAACGCAGGGCGGGTGGGAAAAGAGAGGCTTCTTGCCCGCTGCGTCATTCGGCGCGCTCGTTGAGGAGGTTCCATGTCGATACGGGAGAGTTGGATTGCATCGAGAGAAGCAGAAGCCGCGGCGGTAAATGGAAATCGCAACATGTCTCAGATGCATTTCGCGCGGCAGGGCGTCGTCACGGAGGAGATGGAGTATATCGCGAAGAGGGAGAAGCTTGAGCCCGAGCTGATTCGCAGCGAGGTGGCGCGCGGCCGCTGCATTATTCCGGCGAATGTGAATCACCGCAACTTGGAGCCCATGGCGATTGGGATCGCCACGAAGTGCAAGATCAACGCCAACATCGGGAACTCCGCCACGAGTTCGAATATTGATGAAGAGCTGAAAAAACTCCATCACGCCGTGCATTATGGCGCGGACACGGTGATGGACCTATCGACAGGCGGAGATATTCCGGTGATCCGCAAGGCAATTATTGATGCGTCGCCGGTTCCTGTCGGGACCGTGCCGGTGTATGAAGCGATTTCGCGGGTGCGGCGTCCAGAGGACTTGACGATTGATCTGATGCTTGAAGTGATTGAAGAGCAGGCCGAGCAGGGCGTGGATTATATGACCATTCACGCGGGCGTGCTTCGCGAGCACGTACCCCTGGTTCGGAAGCGGATTACGGGGATTGTCAGCCGTGGCGGGTCGCTGATGGCGCACTGGATGGAACACCACAAGAAGCAGAACTTTTTGTACGAGAACATCGAGAAGATTTGCAAGATTTTCAAGAAGCATGACGTGAGCTTTTCATTTGGCGACGGGCTGCGGCCGGGATGCATCGCGGACGCCAGCGATGAAGCGCAGTTCGCGGAGTTGAAAGTGCTGGGCGAGCTGACCAAGAAGGCGTGGGAACACGACGTCCAAGTGATGATCGAAGGCCCGGGACACGTGCCGATGGACAAGATCAAGGAGCAGGTCGAGAAAGAGATGGAATGGTGCCATGAGGCGCCTTTCTATACGCTGGGGCCGCTGGTCATCGATATCGCGCCAGGCTACGACCACATCACCAGCGCGATCGGCGCTGCGATGATCGGGTGGCACGGCGCGTCGATGCTGTGCTACGTAACGCCGAAGGAGCACCTCGGCCTGCCGAATCCAGAAGACGTGAAGCAGGGCGTAATTGCCTACAAGATTGCGGCGCACGCGGCGGACGTGGCGCGTCACCGGCCGGGCGCGCGGGACCGCGACGATGCTCTAAGCTATGCACGGTTTTTGTTTGACTGGAACAAACAATTTGAGCTCTCGCTTGACCCGCCGACCGCGAAAGCCATGCACGACGAAAATCTGCCTGACGATTTTTACAAAGAGGCGAAGTTCTGCTCGATGTGCGGACCGAAATTCTGCTCGATGAACATCACGCAGCTTGCGGAAGCCGAAGGCGGCCACGATCAGACGGAACGCAAACAAAAATTCGTCGAGCTATTGGCCAAAGTGCAGGGCGCAGGCGCATAAGTGTCGTTTCTTCACGGTGGAGTGGCCGTCGTCACGGGGGCTGGGAGCGGGATTGGGCGCGCGCTTGCGCGGCAGCTTGCCGCGGCGGGTTCCGCGCTGGCGATTGCGGATATCGATGAAAAGGGTTTGACAGAAACTGCGGCTTCGCTTCCAACGAAAGAGGCTGCAGTTTCAACGCACGTGCTCGATGTCTCCGACGAAGCGGCCGTCCGAATTTTTGCCGAAGACGTAGCCGCACGGCACGGCCGCGTGACGCTGCTGATCAACAACGCAGGCGTCGCGCTGATCGGCACCTTCGAAGAATTGTCCCTAGCCGATCTGCGCTGGCTGATGGGCATCAATTTTTGGGGCGTAGTATATGGAGTGACGTATTTCCTGCCGATTTTGAAGCAGCAGCCGCGCGCCCAGATCGTCAATTTGTCGAGCGTATTTGGGATTGTCGCTCCCGTGGGGCAGAGCGCATACTCGGCGAGCAAATTTGCCGTCCGGGGACTCACCGAAGCTCTAAGACACGAGCTGGAGGGCACCTCGGTCTATGTCTCTTGCGTTCATCCTGGCGGAATTCATACGCCGATCGCGAAACACGCGCGGTTGGGAGCGCACGCATCCCCAAGCAAGCACCAGGCGTCGATCGACTTTTTTGAGAAGGTAACTCCCACCTCTCCGGAAGCCGCCGCGGCCCGCATCCTAAAAGGCGTCGAGCAGCGCGAACCGCGCATCCTCATCGGGCGCGATGCCCGACAAATTGATATCGTGCAAAGGCTTCGCCCTGCCACTTATTGGAAAATGATGGCAAAGAGAGCCAACGTGCCAGCCAGCACAAAGTGATTTGGGAATGCTTCTGTTTTGACCCGGCATGGGGTGGAAGTTATACTCGGCGGCGAAAGACGACAATTCTTAGACGGTTTTTGCGTCGAGCTTTTCATTCATCTTTTTTTGATTTACAAAGGAGCGAATATGCCGTTTGTGCGCGCTGCCAAGACTTCCGAAGTTCCAGCAGGAGCCATCCATGAGTTCCAAGTTGCGGGGAAAGCCGTCGCACTCGCGAACGTGGCGGGTAAGTTCTTCGCTATCAACAATACGTGTCTGCACAGGGGTGGTCCGCTCGGCCAAGGCTCGCTCCAGGATAAGATTGTTACTTGCCCCTGGCATGGGTGGGAGTATGACGTAACCACCGGGAAGGTTGTGCAGAACCCTAGCATGGCTGTTGCTTGCTACCCGACGGAAGTCCGAGGGGATGAAGTTTTCATCGATATAGCTTGAAAACTCGTATAACTCATTAAAAACAAATGAGATGCGTGCTATGGGGTAGTTTTCTGCGTTTCTGAATCCTGTTCCGCATTCAGTGCCGAAGTCCGGCTAACCCCCATATTTTGTTTCGCTTTTTGGTCTTCCCCGTGTATATTGCTGCCGACTCGACGCCTCAATGGCAACTCCGACTTCGCAACGACACTATTGGATATTTAGCGCCGACCCGCACCACTACCACTGGGATACGCTCTTCGTGAAGGGCAAGGAAATGTGGCACGGTGCCGAGTCGAAACCCGACGCCATTCGGGCGCTCAAACAGGTGCGCAAAGGCGACCGCGTCCTGTGTTACCACTCCGCGCCGGAGCGAACGCTATATTCGATAGCCGAAATCACGCGCGACCCGTACCCCGATCCTCACGACCATAAAGAAAAGAACCTCGTGGCGGACTTGCGGGCATTTGACCGCTTGCCAAGGCAGGTCACGCTGGCGGAGTTGCGTGCCAACCCGGTCCTGAAAAAAATGAAGCTGCTGAAAAACGTGCGCGTGCTAGTTTCGCAAATCACCGAAGCAGAGTACCAGGAAATCCTGCGCATGGCTGGGATTGTGGCCTCACCGGGAATCCCGCTTCCCTGACGCCATGTTCGAAGGGATTTTCTCCGGGAAGACGCGGGTCCTGGACCTCGCGTACGCCATCAACGACCGGCTGGTTCCATGGCCGGGCGATCAGCGCTGGTTTGAAGCAAACGTCAATGCCAGCGTCGAGAGGCACGGCTACTTTACACGCAGCTTTTGGATGCTGGAGCATTACGGGACGCATCTGGATGCGCCGGTCCATTTTCCTCCTGGGAAGACGCACGTAGACCGGATCCCCGTCAGGCAATTATTTGGAGCGGCTGTCGTACTCGATGTTCGAGCGGATGGGGCTACGGACGCGGATTATCAGCTTCCGGCAGAGGGAATTGATCAGTGGGAAAGGCGGCATGGGCAGATTCCAGAAGGAGCGATAGCGCTGCTCAGGACAGGCTGGGCGTCACGTTGGCCGGATGTCCGGAGTTACCGCAATCAGGACGCAGCGGGGCGCATGCATTTCCCCGGGTTTTCCGTGGAAGCCGTGGAACGACTAATCGAGCGCAAGGTTAGCGGCATTGGATGTGACACAATGAGCGTCGATTGCGGCGCTTCAGAGGAGTTTGAGGTGCATCGCTTGGCGCTCGGAGCGGGTCTCTATCATCTGGAGAATCTGTCGGATTTGAGCGAACTGCCGGAAACGGGTGCGTTCCTTGTCGTAGCGCCGATCAAGCTCGAAGGTGGTTCTGGCGGGCCGGTCCGCGTATTTGCGCTGCTGCCGTGAAGGGTTGCGGAATAAACGCAAACATTTCCGGGTCCCCTTACGTCTTAAGAAGGAAGGGTTTGTCTGAGGGTGGGGTCATGAAAACAGTCAGATACCGCAAGACGGCATTGCTGTTGTTGTGCACCTTGGTTATTGCTGCGCCGTTGGTGCACGCGCAGTCGCAAGAGTTTCCTGTCAGCAACCGTACACTGAAGAACGGGATGAAGGTGTTGGTTCAGCCAGACCGCAGCATTCCAAATGTGGCGCTGTATATTTTCTATCGCATAGGTTCGCGGAACGAGCATCCCGGGACGACAGGCCTTTCGCACTTTTTCGAGCACATGATGTTCAACGGCGCAAAGAAGTACGGGCCGGGCGATCTCGACAAGGTGATGGAGGCAAACGGAGGCTCGAACAACGCCTACACCACCCAAAATGTGACCGTCTACCAGGATTGGTTTCCCCGCTCGGCACTTCCGCTGATCTACGACATCGAGTCTGACCGCATTCGGGACTTAACGTTCGATCCGAAGAAGATCGCTTCCGAGCGCGAGGTCGTAGCTTCCGAAAGGCGGTTAAGCGTCGACAACAATAATTTTGGTTTGCTCGACGAGCAGCTTTGGGCTTCGGCGTTCATCGCTCACACGTATCAATGGCCGGTCGTTGGATGGATGAGCGATATCGAGCATTGGACGATGGATGACCTGAAACACCACTTTGAAATGGGCTACTCGCCCAGCAACGCGACGATGGTGGTGGTCGGCGATGTTTCTCCGGAAGAGATTTTCCAGCTCTGCGAAAAATTTATCGAGCCGATTCCTTCGCACGCGCCGCCTCCGCCTGTAACCACTGCTGAGCCGGAGCAGCTCGGTGAGCGGCGGCTGGTGGTGCACAAGCCTGCGGAACTGCCTTTGGTCATGATTGGGTACCACGTCGCGCAAACTAACGATCCGGACTTCTATGCGCTGAATATTCTCCGCAGCGTGCTCTTTCAGGGAGAAAGCTCGCGAATGTACCAGCGGCTGGTGGACAAGGATCAACTGGCGCTCGATGTTTCCTCGGACGTGGAACCGGCATTCGATCCCACGCTGGTCATCGTCACGGCCCAGCCGCGGCAAGGAGTGGATCCGCAGGCTTGTGAAAAAGCTATTTACGAGGAACTCGATAAAGTAAAGGGTGCGCCGGTCAGCGATCAGGAACTCGAGAAAGCCAAGAACGGCCGGCTCGTAGAATTTTACCGGGAGATGCGGACGATCAGCGGGCGCGCCAACACGATTGGAACTTACGAAGTTTTCATGGGCGACTATAACAAGCTGTTTGATGCGGCGAAAAACTACTCGGCAGTGACGAAAGAGGACGTCCAACGCGTAGCAAAAAAATACTTCGGCGCAAACAATCGCACTGTGGCGACGCTGCTTCCCGAGAACGAAGAGAAGGCAAAACAATGACACGCGAAAGAAAAATGTCGCTTCTTTTCACGCTTCTTGGATTTTTGTTCGTGCTTTGCCCTTCCGCCCCAGCGCAGTCGCTGCGCCTGCCCCCGCACGAGAAATTCGTGCTCAAAAACGGATTGACCGTGCTGCTGATGGAGAAGCGCGGCGTGCCGTTGATCAATGTTTTCGCTCTCGTAAAAACCGGAGCCGCCGCTGATCCCGCAGGGCAAGAAGGGCTCGCATCGGTCACCGCTGGCCTCTTGCGCAAGGGAACGAAGACCCGGACGGCCCAGCAGTTTTCCGCTGATTTCGATTACATCGGCGGCTCGTTTGGCGCGGATGTCGGAGCCGACTTCACGAACGTCAGCGCCGAATTCCTGACCAAGGATCTGGCCCGGGGTTTAGAGCTCTTTTCGGACGCTGTTCTGCATCCCACGTTTCCCCAAAGCGAGACCGACAAAATCCTGGCACAGAGTCTGGACGGCGTGAAATCCGAGAAGGACGAGCCGCAGGCCGTGCTGGGCATGTACTACGGGGGCTATCTCTACGGCGCGCATCCCTACGGCCGTCCATCGGACGGCGACGAGCTTTCGCTGAAGCGTATTCAGCGCGATGCCATCGTGAGATTTTATGAAACGAATTACGCGCCGGGTAACACCATTCTCGGAGTCGCCGGCGAGTTCGATGCTGTAGAAATGCGGAAGAAGCTCGAAGAAACGCTAGGCGCGTGGCCTGCGCGGACGGTGGCAACGACATCCATATCTGCCGTTCCGCCTGTAAAAGGGAAACGGCTTCTGCTGATCGATAAGCCCGACGCCACGCAAACCTACTTCGCTATCGGAAACATTGGCACCGCCGTGAACGATCCGGACCGCATCGCGATTCGCGTGGTCAACACGATTTTCGGCGGCCGATTTACATCCGAGCTGAATGAAGCGTTGCGCGTGGAATCGGGTTACACCTATGGGGCGCGGTCGTTTTTTGATTCGCGCAAAGCGCCCGGCCCGTTCGAAATCGCCAGCTTCACAAAAAACGAAACAACTACTCCGGCGATTGACCTGGCGCTCCAGGTTTTGGAAAAGCTGCACAAGAACGGAGTAAGCGCGGAACAGCTTGCTTCGGCGAAGAGCTACATCAAGGGGCAGTTTCCGCCGACAATCGAAACTTCGGGCCAGCTTGTAAGGCGGATCGTGTTCAACGAGTATTACGGTCTTGGCGACGACGAAGTGAACCAACTGGAGGCCCGCGTGGACGCCGTAACTCCCTCCATCGCGAAGCAGGTCATCGATAAACATTTTCCACTGGAAAACCTGGTTTTTGTTCTGATTGGGAACGCCTCTGCCATCGGCCCCGCCGTAAAAAAGTACGCCGACAAAATGGATCAGCGTCCCATTAGCGATCCCGGATTTTGGCCGCCACCGGTGGGCGCTCAGAAATAACCAGGGCAGCGCAATTCAAGCGGCATAAAAAGGTTTGTTCAGAGTTCTTCAGGAGGAATGATGCGTGTTCGAATCTCGGCGATGATGGGGGCCCTGTTGCTTGCGCTGTTGTGCATGGCGAATTGGTCCGCCGCGGCGGAAGAGGCTCCGCTGCTCGTGCAGGCGCCCACGATGAGCAAGACGCAAATCGTTTTCGTATACGGTGGATACCTTTGGAGCGTGTCGCGGGAAGGCGGCGAAGCGAGGCAACTCACAACCGGCGGCCACGAAGCCAGGCCCAAATTTTCTCCCGATGGAAATTGGATCGCCTTCACCGGACAGTACGATGGCAATATCGACGCTTACGTCATGCCTGCCGGCGGCGGCGAGCCAAAACGCCTGACCTGGCATCCCAATCCCGACGTCGTTGCCGGGTGGACTCCGGACGGCAAGAAAGTGCTGATCAGTTCAGGCCGCGAAGCGTACGCGGATTTTGACCGCCTTTATACCGTGCCGATTGAAGGCGGAGTTCCGGAAGTTCTCCCGATGTGGCGCGGGGAGGCGGCTTCCTACTCGCCGGATGCCACGCGCATTGCTTACGTGCCCAACCTGAAGTGGCAAACGGCCTGGAAGCGGTATCACGGCGGACAGACAACACCCATCTATGTGCTACGGTTGAACGACCTGCAACTCGAGAAAGTGCCCCGCGAAAACTCGAACGATGACGATCCCGTCTGGGTCGGGGACACAGTCTATTTTCTTTCCGACCGCAAAGGCGCTGTGACGATATTTGCTTACGATACAAAGACGAAAAGTGTAAAGCAAGTGTTGGACAACAAAGGACTCGACCTGAAATCACTCTCTGCCGGTCCCGACGCCCTTGTCTACGAGCAGTTCGGCGGGATTTACACACTCGATCTGAAAACCGAGAAGGCAAGCAAGGTGGCGATTCATATCTCCGGCGATTTGCCGGCGACGCGACCGCATTACGAAAAAGTGGCGGACAAAATTCAGAGCGCCGCAATCTCTCCAACAGGAGTTCGCGCAGTGTTCGAAGCGCGCGGCGAGATTCTGACCGTCCCGGCGGAGAAGGGCGATGTACGAAACCTCACTCGCACGACGGCAGTTGCGGAACGCGACCCGGCGTGGTCACCCGACGGGAAGTCGATCGCATTTTTCTCAGACGAATCCGGCGAGTATGCGCTACACGTCATCGATCAAACGGGATTGGGTGCGATAAAAAAAATCAACCTGGGAAATCCACCTTCGTACTTCTACGGGCCATTGTGGTCTCCAGACAGCAAGAAGATTGCCTACACGGACAAGCGGCTGAATCTCTGGTACGTAGACGTGGAAAAAGGAACGCCCGTGAAAGTGACGTCGGACCGATACGAGGATCCGAGCTCCACCATAAACCAAACGTGGTCGCCCGACAGCAAGTGGCTGACGTATGCGAAGTATCTCGAAAATCACATGCGAAACATTTTCGTGTACTCGCTGGAATCAGGGAAAGAGTCACAGATCACCGATGGCACCAGCGACGCGCGCTATCCGGTGTTCGACAAGAATGGAAAATCGCTTTATTTCGCGGCTAGCACGGATTTGGGACTTTCCATCGGCTGGCTCGATCTCTCGAGCTTTCAGCATCCCGTATCGAGGAGCATCTATGCGGTTGTCCTGAAGAAAGGCGATTCCTCACCAGTCGAACCGCAGAGCGATGAAGAGAAAACCGCGGCTGACGAGAAGGGCAAGGACGCTGACAAGGACAAAACGAAAGAAGCCGACAAGAGCGCGGACAAAGGGAAAGAAGGCGAGAAAAAAGAGAGCGAAAAGAAAGAGGAAGTCAAAGTCACGATCGACCTCGATGGAATCGGGCAGAGAATCGTGGCGATGCCCATAAAAGCGGCGAACTATGTAGGTCTGGATGCGGGCAAGACTGGCGTTCTGTTTCTGAGTGAAATCCCGGGTGTGCCGAGCTTGACGGAACCGACGCTGATCTCAGTTTCGAAGTTTGACCTCAGCACGCGAAAAACAGAGCCGTTCCTCGGAGGCGTGAGTGCATTCGTGATTTCGGCGAATGGCGAAAAGACTCTCTACCGTCAAGGTCCCGGACCCAGCGCGCCGTGGTTCATCGCGGCGACAGCTGTTGTCCCCAAGCCCGGAGATGGCGCGCTGAATCTTGACGGAATGGAGGTGTACACGGACCCGCGCGTCGAGTGGAATCAGATGTACCACGAAGTTTGGCGGATCGAGCGCGACTTTCTCTACGACCCGAACCACCACGGGCTGAACATCGTCGCTGCGGAAAAGAAGTATGCGCCATACCTGAAGGGCGCCGGAGGACGTGCCGATGTTAATCATCTTTTCGATGAAATGCTTGGCGAAATCACGATTGGCCACATGTTCATTGCTGGCGGCGACGTGCCGCAACCGAAAAAGGTAAAGGGCGGACTCCTCGGCGCCGACTACAAAGTGGAAAACGGGCGCTATCGTTTTGCGCGCGTTTTCAACGGAGAAAATTGGAATCCTGAATTGCGCGCGCCGCTTACCCAGCCGGGCGTCGACGTCAAAGTTGGAGACTATCTGCTGGAAGTGAGCGGCCGCGAAGTGCGTCCGCCCATCGACGTTTACAGTTATTTCGAAAATACGGCGGGCACGCAAATCAAAATCAAGGTGGGTCCAAACGCGGACGGCAAGGACTCTCGCGAGGTGACCGTGGTGCCGCTGCCGAGCGAGTTTCCATTGCGCAACCTCGCTTGGGAAGAAGACAACCGGCGTAAGGTCGACCAGATGAGCGGCGGAAAGGTCGCCTACGTGCACGTTCCCGACACCGCCACCGGCGGCTTCATCAATTTCAACCGCTATTACTTCGCGCAGGTCGGCAAACAAGCCGCGGTCATCGACGAGCGTTACAACCACGGCGGCGAAATCGCGGACTACATCATCGACATGCTCAAGCGGCCGCTTCGCAACTGCGATATCACGCGAGAAGGCGAGGAATTCTGCTCGCCGCTCGCCCAAATCTACGGCCCAAAAACGATGGTCATCAACGAGATGTCCGGTTCCGGCGGCGATGCTTTGCCGTGGATGTTCAAGCAGGACAAAGTAGGCCCGTTGGTCGGGACGCGGACATGGGGCGGGCTGGTCGGCATTTATAATTACCCGCCGCTTATGGATGGGGGTTTCGTCACGGCGCCGCGCGTGGCAATCTTTGGTTTGCACAACGACTGGGAAGTGGAAAATCACGGGATTGCGCCGGACATCGAAGTGGAAAACGACCCGGCGTCTGTTGCCGCTGGCCACGACCCGCAACTCGAGCGAGCCGTCCAGGTGACGCTGGAAGCGTTGAAGGCCCACCCGGTTGTGATTCCCGGACCTCCGCCTTATCCGAATTACCAGAAGAAGTGACGCAAAAAATTCGGCTGATTGTGGATCTTGAAGGAATTGTGCTGCGGGACTGCGTCGCGGCGAGGGGATATGCTATTTTGATGGTGAACTCCTCATGCCGGAACTTCCTGAAGTCGAAACAGTAGCGCGGGGCCTGCGGCGAACGATTGTGGGCCGACGGATTCTATCCGTGCGGCTCGGGAAAACGGATTTCATCGATGATCCGGCGGCCCTCGAACAGCATCTTCCCGGCAGGCAAATCGAAGCCGTTGAGCGCTACGGCAAGTTCATGCTGCTGCGGCTTTCGCCCGCGAGCGGCGGAAGTTCTCCCGGTGCGAACGGCGATGTGGCGCCTGCCGCGCTGCTCGTGCATCTTGGGATGACTGGGCAGATCGCTCCGAATCCCGCGGCGCAGCCTTACGAAAAACATACCCACGCCTGTTTCTTGCTCGACGATAATCGCGAGCTGCGCTATACCGATGCGCGGCGATTTGGTCGTCTCGCCTATTTGTCGGCAGAGCCGCTCGCGGAAGAGTTGCGTGCCTTCGGCGCCGATCCGCTGGAAATTACCGTTGAGGAATTCGTGGAGCAAGCGCGAACCCGCCGCGCCAGGATCAAAGCTCTCCTGCTGGATCAGAGCTTTTTGCGGGGCGTCGGAAATATCTATGCGGATGAAAGTTTGTGGCGCGCGAAGATTCATCCGGCTCGCCTCGGCGCTTCGCTGAAAAAGGAACAGGTAGCAACGTTGCACCGCGTCCTGCGCGAAATCCTTGAAAAAGCCATCGTCCTGCGCGGCTCATCAATCTCCGATTTTCTCGACGTCGAAGGCCAGCCGGGCCAGTATCAGCGCCACCATCGGGCTTACGGGCGCGAGGGCGAGCTCTGCTACCGGTGCGGAGCCTTGATACGGCGCGCGATTGTCGCGGGGCGAAGCAGCTATTTCTGCCCAAAGTGCCAGCCGGCGCCGCGCGGCTGCCGCGCACTTGCGCTGCCACGAAAGACGGCGAAGAAAGCCGCCAAATAAGAGAGCCGAATGCGAGCCGTAGTGCAAAGGGTAAGCCGTGCGCGTGTAACCGTCGAAGGGCGCGTAACCGGCGAAATCGCAGCGGGGCTGATGATTTTGCTCGGAATCGGCCGCGAGGATACTTCCGACGTGGCGGCATCCATGGCGGAGAAAGTGGCAAACCTGCGCATTTTTGAGGACGACCAGGGAAAAATGAATCGCTCGCTCCTGGACGTGAAAGGCAGCGCTCTGGTCGTTTCGCAATTTACGCTTTACGGCGACGCGCGCGGACAGCGGCGGCCAAGTTTCATCGCGGCCGCTCCGCCGGAAAAAGCCAAGACGCTTTACGAGGAATTTACCCTGGCGATGCAGGGGCTTGGTGTTGACGTCGCGACAGGAGTTTTTCAGGCGATGATGTCTGTGGAGCTGGTAAATGAAGGGCCGGTCACGATCCTCCTCGACTCTGACAAAACGTTCTAGCCGGACGCGCCACTCGAAAGCCGCCAAGAAGTGGACGAAGGCCACGGCGCTTCGCGAGCTGAAAAGCCTCGCCGATCCGAAGGTGCGGGCGAAGCTGGCCTATTTCGGCGTTAACGTTCCGAAGGCTTATGGAATTTCCGCTCCCGTGTTGCACGCCTTCGCGCGCCATATCGGCAAGGATCAAGCACTAGCCGAAGAACTGTGGTCCACGGGAGTCCACGAAGCAAGAATCCTCGCCGCGCTGATCGGCGAATCGGAGAAAATCACCGCCGCGCAGATGGAGCGCTGGGTGCGCGATTTTGACTCGTGGGATGTAGTAGACACGGCCTGTTGTTATCTTTACGCGCAAGCGAAACCTGCATGGGATAAAATCTACGAGTGGAGTAGCAGGAGCGCTCAGTTCGAGAAACGCGCGGCATTTTCCCTGGCTGCATATCTTGCCTATAAAGACAAGACTACTCAGGACGCCCGCTTCGAGCGTTTTCTTTCCGTGATCGAGCGCGAGGCTCACGACGAGCGGAATTTCGTAAGAAAAGCGGTCAACTGGGCGCTGCGGAATGTCGGAAAAAGAAACCTGCATCTCAACGTCCGAGCTATCCGCTCCGCGGAGCGGATTCGTCAACAGGATTCGCGCGCCGCACGCTGGATCGCTGCAGACGCGTTACGCGAACTGAAGGGCAAAGCTGTCCAAGCGCGGCTGCATAAGAAAGCGGGCTGAGAAGATGGCAAAGAAAGCCGAAAATCAAAGTATCAAGATTCGGCGCGCGCGAACCAGCGACGCGACACGGTTAGCGGAACTCAGCGGCCAGCTTGGATATCCAACCACGGCCGCGGAGATCACAAAAAGACTGCGCAAGCTGAAGCCGGCATCGCAAAACGCGTTATTTGTGGCCGAGTCGTCCGAAGCGGACGTCGTTGGCTGGGCGCACGTCAGCGCCACGCATCTTGTGGAAGTCGGCACGCGAGCGGAATTGAATGGACTGATCGTTGCCGAAGGCCAGAGGAGCCTCGGAGCGGGCGCGCGGCTGCTCGAGGCCGCTGAGGATTGGGCGCGCAAACACGGCTGCCCGGGCATGTCGGTGCGCTCAAACGTGATCCGCGAACGCGCCCACAAATTCTATGAGCGGCAAGGCTACGAACACTATAAGACGCAGAAAGCTTTCCGCAAGACGCTGTAAATCTCCTGTCGTTCCCCCAAGGGATTACTGCAAGTAGACGGACATATCGTGCCCCGTGGCAAGGTATATCGCATTACGATATACTTAGTCCATGGCAGTAGATATCACGCCCGCCGAATACCGCGCGCTGGCAGAGCTTCGTTACCGCATCCGCCATTTTCTGCGCGAGGGCGATGCCAAGGCTCGGGCCGTCGGGCTCGAGCCCCAGCAGTATCTGATGCTGCTGGCCATTCGCGGCCTGCCCGAAGGTAGCGAAGCAACGATTCAGACGCTTGCCGAACGCCTCGCCCTAAAACACCACAGCGCAGTGGAACTTATCGATCGTCTCGAGACCCGCGGCTATGTGCGCAGAAATCGTAGCCGAGACGACCGCCGCCGCGTTTTCGTAACTTTGTTACCACGCGGCGAGCGCTTGCTTGAGCAAGTCGCGCGGAACCGCATCAGCGAACTCCGCACCAGCGGAGAAACCCTGGTCGGCGCGATCGAAGCCCTCCTTGAGCGCGGGAAACACACTGGCAGCAACCTGAAAAAATCAGCGAAGAGGGAAGTGCGAGAGAGACGTGACTGACGAAAATCGAACCATCGGCCACCAGCCAGAAGCCAACAAAAAAAATCGCAATCACAACGAGGAGTTGGGGGATTTCACCACCACGTTGCGCGTCGTGCCTATCTCGTGCCTGGCGATGGTTAAGCAGCGGTTGCTGCCGGTAGTGGATGCTGAAGGCAAGCTGGTGGGCGTGCTGACACGGGGAGATATCCGCGACCGGATAACAAATGAAGGTGATGCCGTCCTGAAGCGTCCTCTTGGAGATTTGGTGCGAGCCAACACAGTGGAGACAAATCCAGACGAAATCTTGCGTGTCATCGTATATCGCATGGCGGAAAAAGGAGTAACGAGGCTGCCGGTGGTCGAGCACTCCACCGGAAAATTTCTGGGGCTTATTTCTCTGGATGATTTGTTGAAGGCGCGCGCGAGGCATTTGGAAGAAGAGCGCCGTCGCGAGCAAACTTTGAATCTAAGATTGCTTCTGCCAGGAAGACGAGGCGGGGCCAAGGCTAAGGTGCTCCCTGAGCATTCAAAAAGCGCCCGCCTATCCATATCCTACGGCACACATCGCATGCACAAAGAAGAAAGCCAAGCCCAAACTTCGCGGTACTGCATCTTATTCGTGTGCGAAGAGTTGCCGATAAAATGACCGAAGGTCCGGCGCAGACTCGGACCAGTTGGTGGAAGTATCCGGCACGCCGCTGGAACACTCTGCTGAACGAGCGCGAAGAGCAAGTCTTCCTCGTTCTGACGCTGCTCATCGGCGCCGTCGTCGGACTGATGGCCGTCGCTTTCATTCTGTTAACCGAGCGTTTTGGCGCGCGCCTCTATCCGGCCGGTGGAGCTGCCTGGCACCGTGTGCTTGTCCCCGTGACTGGCTCGCTGCTCATGGGCTATCTGCTATATCGCTATTTTCCGGATGCGCGCGGTAGCGGCATTCCACAAACGAAAGCTGCTCTCTACGCGCGCGAAGGCCGCATTACCGCCGGCACAACATTCGGGAAGTTCTTCTGCACATCCGCCACGCTCGCCAGCGGAATTCCGCTGGGACGCGAGGGGCCGACAGTCCAGGTCGGCGCCGGCATCGCGTCTGTACTGGGCCGCAATCTGGGGCTGCGCCCGGAAAAAGTGAAGGCGCTCATCCCCGTGGCGGCGGCTGCGGCCATCGCCGCGGCGTTCAACACACCTTTGGCGGCGGTGCTGTTCGCACTTGAAGAAGTCGTGGGCGATCTTCACGCGCCCGTGCTGGGTTCGGTTGTGCTGGCCTCCGCCACTTCCTGGGGCGTGCTGAGGCTCTTGCTGGGGAATGATCCACTCTTTAAAGTTCCGCAATACCAGCTCGTCAACCCCTGGGAATTTGGAATTTACGCCGTGCTCGGTGTCGCGGGCGGCCTCGTATCGGTGGCCTTCACAAAACTCTTGCTCGGCATGCGCGAGCGATTCTTGAAGTTTCCTCGGAAGACGCTGCCGTTCCAACCAGTCGTCGGCGGCATCGTGGTTGGCACAATGGGCTGGTTTGTTCCGCAAGTGCTGGGCGTCGGCTACGAGCATGTGGGCGCGGTTTTGAATGGAGGCATGGCGCTCAGGCTGATGATTTTGCTCTTGGTTTTGAAGCTTTTCGCCGTGACCACCAGTTATGCGTCTGGAAACGCCGGTGGCATTTTCGGCCCGAGCCTCTTTCTTGGAGCCATGCTTGGCGGTGCTGTTGGAACCGTGGCCCACAACCTGTTCCCAAACTATACAGCGACCCCGGGCGCCTACGCGTTGGTAGGAATGGGCACGGCCTTTGCCGGAATCGTGCGCGCGCCGATGACCTCGGTCGTCATGATTTTTGAAATCACGCGCGACTACGCGGTCATCGTCCCTTTGATGATATCGAACCTGGTCAGTCTCTTCATTGCGTCACGCCTCCAGAAGCAGCCCATCTACGAATCGTTGGCAGGTCAGGATGGCATACACTTGCCCTCCGCCGAGACGCGCCAGCAGGAAGGGAACCGGCTGGTAATCCTTGCCATGCGACCGGCGGCACAGGTTCTGTCTTCGGACATGACCGTACAGCAAGCTCTGGAAAATATACGTTCGAGCGAATTTACTGCTTGGCCCGTGAGCGACGGCCTAGATTTGTCTGGGGTAATAAGCCTTGGCAAACTTCGGCAAGCTGCAACAGCCGGTTCCGAAACTAAACATCTCAAGGAATTACTCGACGGGACAGACTTCCCTCATCTCCACGCGGACCACCCCCTCAGCCTTGCTCTTGAACGCATGGGCGCGTACCAGGTCAACATCCTCCCCGTCGTCAACCGCGGTAATATTCACAAACTCGAAGGCATCGTCACTCTGAAAGACGTCTTGGCCATCTATGGCGTGGGATCATCCTAGAAACCATGGTTGGAATCGCGATTCCGCTCGCGCTACTCTTAGCGATTCGTAACGATCATCTCGTACCAGACCCACACAGGAGAAACGATGGACTACATCAACCTCGGCAAGACCGGCCTCAAAGTCTCCCGCATCTGTCTTGGCTGCATGACCTACGGCGCGCCCGCCACCGGAAAGATCAAGCCTGGCAGCCACTCCTGGGCGCTCAACGAAGAAGAAAGCCAGCCCTTCCTTCGCCAGGCGCTGGAGGTCGGGATCAATTTCTTCGACACCGCCAATGTTTATTCTGCGGGCGCGAGCGAAGAGGTCCTTGGCCGTTTCCTCAAAGCAAATGTCCGCCGCGAATCCGTCGTTATCGCCACCAAGGTCCATGGCGTTATGCGCGATGAACCCAATGGACGCGGCCTCTCGCGCAAAGCGATCTTCTACGAGCTCGAGCAGAGCCTTCGTCGTCTTGGCACGGACTACGTGGACCTCTACCAAACCCACCGCTGGGATTACGAAACACCCATCGAAGAAACTCTCGAGGCCCTTCACGACGCCGTGAAATCCGGCAAGGTTCGTTATATCGGCGCCTCATCTATGTATTCGTGGCGGTTTGCCAAAGCCCTCTACCTCGCAGATCTGCACGGCTGGACTCGCTTCGTTTCCATGCAGAATTACTACAATCTGCTCTATCGTGAGGAAGAACGCGAAATGATGCCGCTTTGCCAAGCCGAGGGTATTGGGGTTATTCCCTGGAGCCCTTTGGCGCGCGGCCGCCTGACCCGCGGGTGGCAATCTGAAAACACCAAACGCTTCGAGACCGATCAGTTCGGCAAGACTTTATTCTCGAAGACGGAAGAGGCGGATCACAGAGTCGTGGAGCGCTTGGGTGAACTCGCCGAAAAACGAGGTGTTCCACGTGCGCAACTCGCACTCGCGTGGATGCTCAACAAACCTTTCGTCACCTCGCCGATTGTCGGTGCCACCAAACCGCATCATCTTGTGGACGCTGTCGCGGCACTCTCGGTGCGTCTCACACCGGAAGAAATTGCATTCCTAGAGGAGCCGTATACACCACATCCCGTCCTCGGTTTCAGCTGAGGCGGTCGTCTCGCATCTCTCAGCGGGCCGACAAATAGCCCGAGTCGCCTCAGCGCGAAGTCGAGGATTATCTCTGGTTTATATTGGCTAGTTGATTTATGCTGCCTTCGGCGTGGCCTGGCCTGCCTCTCACATGCTCTTCAAAACACAAAGCGCTTCGGTCTACGGTATCGACGCCTATCTCGTCGAGGTCGAGGTCGACGTCGGCTCCGCCCGCATGCAGGACTTCAACGTCGTCGGCCTCCCGGACAATGCCGTCAAGGAAAGCCGCGAGCGCATCAAGTCCGCCCTCCGGAATTGCGGCTTCGAGTTTCCCCATGGCCAGGGCGTGACCATCAATCTTGCTCCTGCCGACGTTCGCAAAGAAGGCTCAGCGTTCGATCTTCCTATGGCCCTAGGACTGGTCGGATGCATGGGCCACTTTTTCGGCAAGCAATTGAACCAGTGCATGTTCCTCGGCGAGTTGTCGCTCGATGGAAGCATTCGGTCGGTACGCGGAGCGCTTTCTGCGGCACTCGCCGCCCGAGAATTTGGCCTCAAGTCTCTAGCTGTTCCGGAAGCTAACGCACGCGAGGCCGCCGTGGTTGAGGGCGTGAACGTATTTGCTCTCAAGACGCTGCCGCAAGCCGTGGATCTCGTCAACGCCCCGGAATCGTTTCAGCCCATCATCGTGGATGCCAAGCAGATGCTTTCGGAAGCCGCCCAGTATTCCGTCGACCTGCGCGACGTGCACGGCCAGCAGGCGGCAAAGCGCGCGCTCGAAGTCGCATGCGCAGGCGGCCACAACATCCTATTCATCGGGCCGCCTGGTGCGGGCAAGACCATGCTTGCCAAACGCATTCCCACAATTCTGCCTCCGATGTCGCTCGACGAAGCCATTGAAACAACGCGCATTCACAGCGTCGCAGGCGTTCTCGAGGACAGCCGTGGCTTGGTTGGCACGCGCCCCTATCGCTCGCCTCACCACACTATCAGCGACGCGGGTTTGATCGGCGGCGGCGCCGTTCCGCGCCCCGGCGAAGTTTCTCTCGGCCACAACGGCGTTCTCTTTCTCGATGAGCTGCCGGAATTTCAGCGCAACGTGCTCGAAGTCATGCGCCAGCCGCTCGAAGACGGGGCCGTAACAATCTCCCGCGCAGCCGTCTCCGTGACCTTTCCCTCGCGATTCATGCTCGCTGCGGCTATGAATCCCTGCCCCTGCGGCTACTTTGGCGACCCCATGCGCGAATGTCACTGCACCCCGCCGATGATCCAACGCTACGTTTCCAAAATCTCCGGCCCCCTCCTCGACCGCATCGATATTCACATCGAAGTTCCCGCGGTGAAGTACAAAGAGCTGCGCGCACCATCCTCTTCCGAGGACTCGGCGGCCGTTCGGCAGCGTGTAATCGCAGCGCGCGACAGGCAACTCGAGCGTTTCCGCGCCGAGAAAAAGACCTACGCCAACGCACAGATGATGCCCAAGATGATTCGAAAGCATTGCGCAATATCCGCCGAAGGCGAGAAGCTCCTGGAGAATGCCATTACGCGGCTAGGCCTCTCTGCGCGCGCCCACGACCGCATTCTAAAGGTCGCCCGAACAATCGCCGACCTCGACGCCTCCGAGAATATCGATCCGCGGCACCTGAGCGAGGCGATCCAGTACCGCACCCTGGACCGCTCCTACTGGGCCTAGCCGCTACTGGGATGTGGCTCAGGCCATTCAGCCGGAACAGCCGAAGCGCCGTCGCGTTTGCATTTCTCCAGCCTACCTCCAGTGCTCCATTGACTTAGGTTTAGCCGCTGTGTTACCGATAGGTGGGCTCTCTGGGGTGCATTCTGCCTCCAGCAGGGCGCCGCGCATGGGCAAAGACCCCAAGCACCTCGAAATCACGCTGGAGACGCAAGTCGAAAGCGTAAATCTAGCCGAGGAGATGTGTCTCCGCGTAGCCGAGGCTGCCGGCTTCGGCGAGGACGATTGCTACAAAATCGGTATGAGCGTACGCGAGGGGGTCATCAACGCATTCCACTACGGCAATCAGGAGCGCCCCGAAAAGAAGATTCATCTGGCCGTCGATCTCACCGGCGACAAAATGATCATCCATGTCTTGGATGAAGGCACGGGCTTCACACTCGCCGACGTGCCGGATCCTCTTGCAGAGGAAAACCTTCTGAGCACCTCCGGCCGCGGCATCTTTCTTATGCGAGCGTTTATGGACGAATTTGACGTCGTGCCCGGACGCACGGGCGGTGCGGAAATTGTCATGGCCAAAAAGCTTCCTCTGCAAGAGAACCCCGGAACGAATGGCCAAGGAAGCCATGGCGCCAACCCGCCCCAAGGAGCCTAGAGCAAATTATGGCTTTGCGCGCAACACATCGAGATGCGGGTCAATGCACCGTGGTGGACCTCAGCGGCAAGATCACCCTGGGGGAGGGGAGCGCCCTGCTGCGCAAGACCGTCCGCGGGCTGCTGGACGAAAAACGCATTCACATCGTGCTCAATCTAGCGGACGTGGATTACATCGATAGCTCTGGCATCGGCGAACTCGTCAGCGCCTACACGACCGCGAAAGGCCGCGGCGGCGAGCTAAAGCTGCTGCACCTGACGAAAAAAGTGCACGACCTGCTCCAGCTCACGAAGCTCTACACCGTCTTTGACGTTTACACCGAAGAAAGCGCCGCCCTGAGCAGTTTTCAATAATGGCCACGCGTTAAGCGGGAAACCAAAGCGCCGCCGCTATCTACCGCTCGGCTGAGGCGTCTTCATGCGGCACAATCTTTCCATGGCCATTGCCACGGCACATTCATGAACAATGGCTCTGAAACCGCTTGGATCGCCGAGCGGGCAACCGCCCTCGGGTTTGATCTCTGCGGAGTGGTGCGCGCGGAAAAGTTTCCCGAGCTGGACCTGACCACAGAGTGGTTGGCACGCGGTTACGCCGGTGAGATGAAGTATCTCTCAGACGAGCGTCGCCGCGATCCCCAAAGCGTAATGACAGGGCTCCGCAGCGCAATCGTCTGCGCTTTGAACTACAACTCTCCTGCACCACGATCAGTCGAGGCGCTCCAATCGGAGGGAACTGAGCCTCGTGGCTGGATTTCCCGCTACGCCTGGGGACAGGACTACCACGAGGTTCTCCAGCAGAAGCTCCTGAGGTTGGCGAGTTGCCTGCCCGAACGATTTGCTGAACCATATGAAGCGCGCATCTACGCGGACACTGGGCCTGTACATGAACGTGTCTTCGCCAAGCACGCCGGCCTCGGCTGGCTAGGAAAAAACACCTTGCTGCTGAACGCAAAACTCGGCTCTTGGTTTTTTCTCGGTGTGATCCTCACGACCCTCGATCTTCCTCCCACGCTCGGTCCTGCCGAGTCGCCTCCCCCGGACCTCTGCGGCTCTTGCACCAAATGCATCGACGCCTGCCCGACCGGAGCGCTTGTCGAACCCTACGTAATGGATGCGCGCCTTTGCATCTCCTATTTGACGATCGAACTCCGCAGCAGCATCCCGGAAGATTTGCGCATACCCATGGGCAGGCACGTCTTCGGCTGCGACATTTGTCAGGACGTATGTCCATGGAATCGCCGTGCACCTGTGACACAAGCTGCGGAGTTTCAGCCCAGAACTTTTCCACAGCCCACAGAGCGTCAGTTACGCCAATCTGCTGCTGCCATCCCCGAACGCGCTACAGAAGAATCTCTCTTCCTGCCCCGGCTCGAATGGCTGGCCGCGCTGAGCGACGAAGAATTCCGCGCCATCTTTCGCGGAAGTCCGGTAAAGCGCACGAAGTGGCGTGGCCTGGTACGCAACGCCTGCATTGCCCTCGGCAATTGCGCTCCCGTGCCTGGCTCCCACCAGCGGGAGAGAATCTGCGCACTCCTGACGCGGCTTTCGTCCTCATCCGAGCGGGTAATCGCCGAATCTGCCCAATGGGCGCTTTTGCGCATCCAATAGCCGTGGCGAGTTCTCAGCGTTTCACTGTGCTTTCCACGAGCGCCCGAATTGCCAGGCAACAGCCAGGCATTGAGGCGTCCCCGAAAGGTGCAGTATGATACATGCGGCTGATCGCCCAGCATGAGAGAGTCGGTGGGTTGGCCAGCCTCCTCGCCGCAGGAGATCCCCATGAATCGCCGGAAATTTCTGTTTAACACTGGAATTGTCGGTGCGGGATTTATCGGAGCGAGCGGCGGCGCCTCTGCGGCTTTGCATTCCGGCACCGCGTTAGATTTTGCATCAAATCTCAAACTGGAGGAAAAACCCGTGCCATTTACCGTCCCACCGTTGCCTTACCCATTCGACGCACTCGAACCTTACATTGATGCCAAAACCATGGAAATTCACCACGACAAGCACCATGGCGCCTATGTCGCCAACCTGAACAAGGCTCTCGATGGCCACGCCGATCTCCAAGCCAAGTCGCTTGAAGATCTTTTGAAAAGTCTCGATTCCATCCCGGAGAATATTCGCGCCGCGGTTCGCAACAACGCCGGAGGCCATTGGAACCACACTTTATTTTGGACTCAGATGAAGAAGGGCGGCGGGGGCGAGCCCAAGGGTGATCTCGCCGATGCCATCAAGTCCGCCTTCGGATCTTTCGCGGGCTTTCAGGAAAAATTTGGCGCGGCTGGCCTGGGCCGCTTCGGTTCAGGGTGGGCCTGGCTAATCGTGAAGGACGGCAAGCTCGTCATCGATTCCACGCCGAATCAGGACACGCCGTTCATGCTTGCAGGAAAGGCTGTTCTTGGTCTTGACGTCTGGGAGCATGCCTACTACTTGAAGTATCAGAATGTGCGAGGCGACTACATCAAGGCTTGGTGGAACGTGGTCAATTGGGACTCCGCCTCCCAACTGTACGCCGCCGCAAAGAAGTAAGAAAACGCGGCAACGCATCGTAAGACAACACAAGGGCCCGGTTCGCTCTCATCGAACCGGGCCTTTGCGTTTTATCTAACGTCCTATCTCTGAGTTCGGATTAAGCCATCATCTGCCGCTTGGCCAGCGGAACAACGGCTGCGCTACGCGAGCCGTTGTTGTAAGTCTGCGGTATCGGCGCAAACGCGCGCGCTTCCCGCGTTGCGACGGGCATCGGCATTGGCCCGAGTGTGTTGCGCGAGGCTTCGCGCACCAACTCCATGCGGCCCCGCACACGGAATTTTGCGAGCAGCGACGAAACGTGAAATTTCACGGTCCTCTCGGAAAGATTCAGTGTTGCGGCTATCTCTTTGTTGGCCAAGCTCTTCATCACGCCGCTAAGCACTTCCTCTTCGCGGCGCGTGAGCTTTACGGGGCTGCCGACAGAATGTCCCGCCTGCAGCAGTTTTTCCGCCTTCTCCGTCAAGCCTTCCAGAAGGTCGTTCTCCGCCTTAACCATCACCAGGTAGTCGTTTGGCGATTGCCCTCTCACCATGCAATGCATCGCCAGAAGGCCAGCCGCCTGGTCCACGGGAAAACATCCGTCTGGACCTGCCTCGACATGAAAATGCGTTACGCCAGTGTTTTTTTCGTAAAAGTAATAATGATCGCGACGAATTGCCGGGTGGGAACTGCTCAAAGGATGATGCTGTTCACTTCTGCGGATAAGCTTCACACGCACCCCTCAGTATGCAGCCTCGTGAGACAACCGAAGCCTTTTTTTTAGATTGAGCCTCCCCGTCGGGAGGCAAGCTGCATTGCGTAGGCAAGCGGCCGGGTAAGAAGCCAAAACAGAGGGCTATGCACCCGGTGCCTGGAACCTCAGAAAGGTCACACCGAGCCGCAAGAAGGAGCTCCCTGCCAGTTCGCCTGCGTCAAGATACCGAACCGCTTCATCTGTGCATTTATTCAACCTAGTTTCAAAAACTACAACTCGTTCAGAAGAGGGGTACTTAGGCGCGCCCAACGCTCAGAGGAGGAGCCATTCGGGGGTAGGAATTGCACGGTCCGCGAAATTTTTCCATAATTTGGCACCTTATCCGCAAAATCGGAGGTCCATATTGGAACAAGAAAACGCGAATTTCGTACCAAGAAAGTTTACTTACGACAAAGATTTGTATCCATAAGGCCCACGGCTTGCCCTGCCCTGTGGAAAACTGCCTGTGGAAAACTTCTCTGGATTCAGCAATTGAGGCCCGTAACGCCTCAATATGAAACAATGCGCGTCTGTTCCGGAGTCACCAATTCATAAGTAACGCCGCGCCAGCGTATCTTCCGTGTCGTAAGCGATGCAAGAAAATTCACAAGGTAGAAGAATGGGATCAAGGCCGTCAACAATACATAGATCCATGCCTGGCTTGCGATTTGCGCTCGGTATGCAGGCAGGACTTCCGAGACGCCCGCCGCTCTCAGCGCCCCTCGAATCATCGCGAGCAACACGGGCAAAAAAGTAAGCGCGGCCAAGGGAAACGCTGGCCGCGTCGCCAGAAAAGTCTCGAGCGTTAGAAGCGTCCCAAGAACGAGAGACAAACAATAGAGCAGGTGCGTGCCAGCCGCAATCCCCCACATTTTTTGCGCGTACACCCGCGTAATCAAAACTTGCCTGTTTGTAAACTCCATCAAGCCCGTGAAATCTGTCTCGACAAAAGAAGGCACGATGCATTCCGGCAAAAAAACAATCGAACGTCCGGCCCGCTTCAGCGTCCGCGTCATCGAATAATCATCACTCACCGAGTGCCGCCATTCTTCCGCAACCCCGGATTGATCGAAGACGCTTCGCCGTATCGCCGTGCCTCCGCCCCAACAAAAATTCCTTCCCTTCTCGCTGAGCATGGTGACGATGGGAGCATTCCAAGCCGCCAGCAGCGCCGTCGCGAAGTTGCTCCGGTTGGGAAGCAGCCATCGCATCGTAGTTGTGGCTCCGATGCGGGGATCGCTCAATGGGGCAACCATGCGGTGCAGCCAGTGTTTTCCCGGGCGTCCGTCCGAATCGACAAAAGTGAGCACTTCGAAGTCCGGCTGCAGCTGTATGATCCCCAAACGCAGGTTGTTCACTTTTTCGCCGCATCCATCCGGCTTTTCGGTTAGCACCACATGCGCTTTCGCCCGGGACTGTGCGGCAACACGCTTCGCGATACCGTAAGCCGGATCGGTAGCCGACGCGATCAGGAAGAAAATTTCGTAGTTTTGATATTCAAACTCCGTAAGTGAAACGAGGTTGCGCTCGAGAGCCGCCTCCATCCCTTTGCACGGGCACAGCACGGCAACTTTCGGCGAATAGAATCCAGGATCCGTGTGGATCCGTCGCCGCGCATAGCCCAGCCACTGCAGTCCCAGCCCGATCAGGTAGAGACCCAGAAGGATCTGCACAATCGCCAGAAAAAAGAAAAAATACGATAGAGTTTCCACGTCTTTCGAGAATAGCAGACAGTCCGTGCTCGCGCTTGACCGCGTGAGCGGCTAGAATCGCACCGGTAAACGTCGCGTTTAAGGAGAAATATATGCCCAATCGTGTGGATTTCAGCATGGTGACGACCGCCACCGAACTCGCCGGTTATCGCATCGTTCGCAATTTCGGAATCGTGCGAGGCATCATTGTTCGGTCGCGCAGTGTGATCGGGAACCTCGGCGCCGCGCTGCAAACCATCGTCGGCGGCAACATCACCATTCTCACGAACCTCTGCGAGAAAACCCGTGAAGACGCCTACGAACTGCTCCTGCAACATGCCGGCGATCACGGAGCGAATGCCGTCATCGGCATGCGCTACGACGCCACCGAAGTCATGCAGGGTGTGACCGAAGTGTTGGCGTATGGCACCGCGGTGCAGGTCGAGCGCATCTCGTAGGTTTCTTCGAAAGTATGCGCGACAGGTCGCAGCGAGCCTTCCAGCAGTGATAGAATCTCGCTTCCCATGTACTGCTCTTCCTGCGGCGCACAGGTTTCTTCCAACGGGCGGTTCTGTTCCACCTGTGGCGGATCTCTTGATCTGAACGCAGCGGCGACCATCGACTCGGATGAACTGAGCGCCGAGCAAGAGACAATCGCGCCTCCCAGAACGCCGCGCAAACCCTCCTCCGTTTCGACCCCAGCGCGGCCTCCGCGCACGCCTTCCAGCAGCGGCGCCGGGCCAAAGCTGACCAGTTCCGATCCCATCAGCGGTGGACGTTTCCCGCCGGGACAGATAATTGCCGAGCGCTATCGTGTCGTGGCCCTGGCGGGCCGCGGCGGCATGGGCGAAGTCTACCGCGCGGAAGACCTCAAGCTCGGCCAACTTGTCGCCATCAAGTTTCTTCCCGAGATTCTTTCGCAAGACGCGGCAGCGCTCGCGCGATTTCATTCCGAGGTCCGCATCGCGCGCCAAGTCTCCCATCCCAACGTCTGCCGCGTCTTCGATATCGGCGATGCGGACGGCACCCCGTTTCTTTCCATGGAGTACGTCGACGGGGAAGATCTCGCCTCTGTCGTCCGCCGCATCGGCAGGCTTTCTCCCGACAAAGCCACCGAAGTCGCACGCCAAATTTGCGCGGGACTTGCCGCGGCTCACGAGCGCGGCGTCGTCCATCGCGACCTCAAGCCCGCCAACGTTATGCTCGATGGCGCCGGAAAGATCCGCGTCACGGATTTTGGCCTTGCTGGAATCGCGGCAAGCATTCAAGGCGCGGATATTCGCGCCGGCACGCCCGCCTACATGGCGCCGGAACAGCTCGCCGGAAAAGAAGTCACCACCAAGAGCGACATCTATTCGCTCGGCTTGATCCTCTACGAAATCTTGACCGGGAAACGCGCCTTCGAAGCTTCGACGCTCCCCGAGCTCATCAAGCTCCGCGAGCAAGGCACGATTACCAACCCTTCGACTCTCGTACGCGACCTCGATCCACTCATCGAGCGCGTCATCCTCCGCTGCCTCGAAACCGATCCCGCAAGACGCCCCGTCTCTGCTTTGCAAGTCGCCGCCGCGCTCCCCGGAGGCGACCCGCTGGCCGCCGCTCTGGCCGCAGGCGAAACGCCGTCGCCCGAAATGGTGGCAGCCGCAGGGGCGAAGGAAGGGATGCGGCCGCGAGTTGCGCTGGTACTGCTGGCGATTGTGGCGCTGGGTTTGGTGGCGTCGCTCCTCATCGCGGAGTCCACGCAATTGGTGAATCGAGTGACGCTCGATAGTCCTCCGGAAGTTTTGGCGACGCGAGCGCGCGAGATCGTTGGGCGCCTGGGACTGCCCGCGAATGCGGCGGCAGATTCCGCCTATGGGTTCGAGATTAATGGCGGATATTTGAACTACGTGCAGACGAACGACAAGAGCCCGACGCGGTGGGACACGCTGGCGAAAGGCGGTCTGCCGGCGATGACGTTCTGGTACCGGCAGAGCCCGAATCCACTTTTTGCGCAGGAATTTTTTGGGCCGGGTCCGGTGGGCGGAGGGCAAGTGTACCCCGGCGATCCATCGATGGATACGACGGCGATGGCGTTGGTGGTGCTGGATACCACGGGGCGGCTGGTGCGGTTCGAAGTGGTGCCGCCGGAGAAAAGTGCACCGGTGCAGAACCCTAAGATGCCGGATTGGGCGGGTTTTTTTGCGGCCAGTGGATTGAATATTGCGGAGTTTCACGCGGCTGTGCCGGAATGGGCGCCGCTGATGCCGACGGATTCGCGTTTGGCTTGGACGGGGACCTTGCCGGGGCGAGCGGACGTGCCGATTCGGGTAGAGGCGGCGGCATTTCACGGAGAGCCGGTCTACTACCGAATGGTCTTTCCGTGGACGAATCCGGGGCGCGACACAGAGACGGCCCTGACTAGGGCGCAAAAGATAGCGTCGGTGCTGGTCGTGTTGCTGATCCTCACGGTCTTTGTCGGCGGTGTGGCGTTGGCGCGGTGGAATATCAAGGCGGATCGCGCGGATATGAAGGGAGCGGCGCGGCTGGGAGCCTTCGTGTTCGTGACCTTCCTGGTGCTTTGGATTCTGAGCTCGCATCATTTGCCGAACTTTCTGGAAGCCATCAATTTTCTCGCGGCGGTGGCTTCGGCGGCGCTGCGGACCTTTTTTGCGATGGTGCTATATGTGGCGCTGGAGCCATTCGTGCGGCGGAGGGAACCGCGAACCTTGATTTCGTGGACGCGCTTGCTGGCGGGGAAGCTGCGTGATCCGCTGGTGGGGCGAGACCTGCTGATCGGAGCGGTTTACGGCGTGATGATATTTGTGGTGGAGGCGAGCGACAATTTTCTGTTGCCGCTGTTTGGGAAGCTACCACCGATTCCGGGAGGAGTCTCGATGGAATCGTTGCTGGGGTTGCGGCACGCGCTGGCCCAGGTGCTGCTGTACGTTTTGGGCCAGACGATCGATTCGTTAGGGATTTTCTTTATGCTGTTCGTGCTGCAGCGGATCTTGCGGAGCGCGTGGATCGCGGCGATTGCGGTGGCGGTTACGGGGATGTTGCTTTCGCTGGGCAACGACAGCAGCGAATATCCGTGGATCAGCGCGCTGTTTCTGGTGATCTTGTACCTTTCGTTTCTGCTGGTTCTAAAACGGTTTGGGCTGTTGGCGCTGGCGGTGGGGCTGGTGGTGCAGCAGGTGCTGCTGATTTTCCCGGCGACGATTCACTTGTCGCGCTGGTATGCGGCACCTTCTCTCGCGGGAATGACGGCGATCGCGGCGTTGGCGATTTACGGGTTCCGGACAGCCCTGGCGGGCCAGTCGGTGTTTTCTATGAAGGCGTTCGACCAGTAGAGTTAGCGGGGAACGCGTTCGTTAGCGTTTGCGGCGCGCCGGCCTCTTCGAAACCTAACCCTTCGGCCCGGCAGGCGCTGTCACTTGTCCATGCAAAACGGAACCGGTGATTTGCGCTGTGAGATTTTCCAAGTCGTTTAACGCGCGGCTGGCGGCCACGCGAGCCTTTTCCAAGAACGACGAATCCAGCAGGAACGCGCAGCGATCGACAAACGGATGATTGGCCGCCTCAAACGGCTTGCGATTCCGTCGCGCCGAACTATTCCGCGCGAGCAGGTCCTCGTATATCTGCAAGTCCGCTTGAAAATCGAGCGCGTCTCCTGCGCCCCATTTTTGCTGCCGCGTCAGCGCCGCTAGGAATTTCCGGCGAAACGCCACTCCGTCCTTCCGCAACATCGGGCGCGGTTTCGCTCTGCCGCAAGGCAGTGGTTCCGCGTATGTGATTTCCAGCGCCCGGGCCGACACTGCAAGCAACGCCTCACGCCCCAGTAGTTCTAGGTGATCGCGATACAGCGAAGCGTGAACCTGCAATGCCTGGCGTCCGTGCTCCACAACGTACGAATCGACGAATCGCGGAACTATCCTCTCCCGCTGCAGGCCCTCCGCCAGCCGCTGCGCCAGCTCACCAGGCGCGTCCGTCATGTTTTGTTTTTCGCGAGCCATCGCCTCTTCTTGTAGGGGCGCGATACATCGTGCCCCGCTCCGTCGAAAACCATGTTAGCAGGAGATGGTTTCTCAGCCGCTCGCCCATGTCGAAAAAAAAGCCCAGCGGAACTCGCTGGGCTCTTCTTTGTTCAACTGTTGCGTACGCTAGACCCGTCATGCGCAGGTCAGTACCCACCACTCACTATTCACTTCTCACTTCCTTTTCAATGAATCGCCCGCGGACTCTCCGGTCCCACGCGCTTCGGCTTCGGTTCCGGCTGCGGCACGATCGGCGGCGCCACCGCTTCCTTAGACAACGCATGCTCCAGCACCTGATCGAGATTCCGCACGTAGGTGATCTTCATATCGCCGAGAATATCCGGCGGAAGATCCGCTACGGCGTTCGGCTCGTTGTCGGCCGGCAGCAGCACTTCCTTGATCCCCGCGCGCTTCGCGCCAAGGACCTTTTCTTTCACGCCACCGATCGGCAGCACGATGCCCGAGAGTGTCATCTCACCGGTCATTGCCAACCTGTCGCGCACCGGCCGCCCGGTCAGCAAGCTGACCAGCGATGTCACCATCGCCGCGCCAGCCGACGGACCATCCTTCGGCACGCCGCCAGATGGCACGTGAATGTGGATGTCGCTCTTTTGGAAGAAGTTCGGATCGATGCCGTATTCCTCGGCGTGCGACCGAACCCACGTCAGCGCCGCGGTCATCGACTCCTGCATTACGTCACCAAGCTGCCCTGTCTTCGTGAAGTTTTTCCCTCCGCGCATACGGCTGGCTTCAATGAACACGATGTCTCCGCCCACCGGAGTCCAAACCAGTCCGACAGCTACGCCCGGTTTCTTGACGCGCTCCTCGACTTCTTTCTCCGCGCGGAACTTCGGCACGCCCAGATATTCGCGAACGATCTCTGGCGTAACCAACATCTTTTCCGTATGGCCCTCGGCGAGCTTTCGCGCTTGCTTTCGCGTAATCGTTGCAATCTCGCGTTCGAGGTTTCTCACGCCTGCTTCTCGCGTGAAGCTGTGGATGATTTCCCGCAGCGCCTCGTCCGAGAATTCAATCTGCTCCCCAACTTTCAGCCCATGTTCCTGAGCCTGTTTTGGAATCAGATACCTGTGCGCGATGTGGACTTTTTCTTCGCCGGTGTATCCGGCCAACTCGATGATCTCCATACGGTCTCGCAACGGTTCCGGGATGGGATCCATCCAGTTTGCCGTGGCGATGAACAGCACTTTCGACAAATCGAACGGCACGTCGAGGTAGTGATCGCGGAACGCATTGTTCTGCTCCGGATCGAGCACTTCCATCAACGCCGAGGACGGATCGCCGCGGAAATCGCGGCCCAGTTTGTCGACTTCATCCAGCATCATCACCGGATCGTTCGACTCTGCCCGCTTCAGCCCTTGCATGATCTGCCCCGGCAGTGCGCCGATGTACGTCCGGCGATGCCCGCGGATTTCCGCTTCATCGTGCATGCCGCCCAAAGCGATGCGCACGAATTTGCGTCCCAATGACCGCGCGATGGACTTCCCAAGCGAAGTCTTGCCAACGCCAGGAGGCCCGACGAAGCACAGAATCGGCCCCTTCATCCCTGGCTGAAGTTTCTTCACCGCCAGGTAGTCCAGAATGCGTTCCTTAACCTTCGCCAGGTCGTAATGGTCTTCGTCAAGGATTTGCTTGCCCTTGGCGATGTCAATCTCGCTCACGCCAGAGGATTTCGCCCAAGGCAGCGACGTCATCCATTCCAGGTACGTGCGCGAAACCATATACTCCGCGGACGCCGGCGTCATTTTCGCCAAACGCTTTAGTTCGCGGTCGCACTCTTTCTTTGCTTCCGCGGTCATTCCGGCTTCATCCACTTTCTTGCGGAGCTCGTCGATTTCCTGTCCAGAATCGTCAGACTCGCCGAGTTCCTTCTGGATGGCCTTCATCTGTTCGCGCAGCAAATATTCGCGCTGGTTCTGGCCCACCTGCTCCTGCACCTGCTCGTGAATTTTCGAGCGCAGCTCCAGCACTTCCAGTTCCTTGGAAAGTTCGCGGATCAACATCTCCAGCCGCTTGCGCACGGTCGGAGTCTCAATTAACTCCTGGCGCAGCAATGTCGAAAGCGATGGCAGCGTCCCGGCGATAAAGTCCGCCAGGCGTCCCGGGTCTTCGATATTTAATGCGACAGATTGCAGGTCGTCCGAAAGTTGCGGCGAGTGGCTTACCACGTCGCGGAACAGGTCCTGCGCATTGCGCTGCAAAGCTTCCAGCTCCGCGTCCACATCCCCCGTAATTTCGGGTTGCGATTCCACACGTGCGCGCAGAAACGGCCGCAAGCCGATCAATTCCAGTACATTGATGCGCTGCAAGCCCTCTAGGAAAATAACCACGTTCCCGTTGGGCATTTTGACGGTCTTATGAACCTTCGCCAGCGTACCGACCTTGTGCAGATCCGCCGCGGCAGGATCTTCGATCCGGGGGTCCAGCTGCGCTACCACCCCCAACAATTTCTCATCGCCTTCCAGCGAGTTAACTAGCGCCAAAGAGCTCTCCCGCCCTACCGTCAAAGGCAGTACAGCCCCTGGAAACAGGACCGTATCCCGAACCGGCAGGATCGCGAGAATTTCTGGCACCACATACTTTTTCTCAGCCATAGTGAGTTTCCCCTAAATCCTGGCGCAAGAAAGATTCTCTTGCACTTAAGAACGTTAGATGCGGGCCAAAGCCAAAGGGTGCAGATAAGTGCGAATACGGTTAGCATGAAATCTTAGCATAACAAACTCATATTCTAGCACGGCTCCCCAAATTCTGCCAATCCACAACTAAACATTGTGTTTTCATATACCTATCAGAGCTCCCCAACCTAACCTCGCGCCACTCGTGCGCTCCTTCTCTCATCAGACATGCCACAGCTCTCCTTCAAGCTTTTGCCCGGTTCAAGGCAAACTTCCTCCGCACGAATTCCTCAGCTTCTTCCTTGGATGCAATCTGTCCCTCGAGCTGCGCGTCTTCCACCGCTCTCAGTATTTCGCTAAATAGCGGTCCAGGGATATAGCCCATTTCGCTCAAATCAGTACCCGTTAGGACACGCTGTGGACGAACCTCCTCCGCCGGCGTCTCCGCCAAAAACCGTTGCACCGCACCATACGAATCCAGATGGCGATGGCTCGACAGGCAATCCAGCCGGTGAAGTTCGAGGTGCTCCTCGAAATGCGGAAGCCGCACGAATCGCTTCAGCGTCGAGGTTCGCATTTGATCTACAGCCATGAAGCGCATGTGGTTGGCGACAAGCGCAACAATTTGCTCCGTCTCCTCGTTCGAGAACCGGTATCGACGGCAAATGGCTTCCGCCATTCGAACGCCTACATCGACGTGGTGATCGAAGCGAATCCGATCGCCCGTCTGCGAAGCCGGCTTGAATGTCGGTGGTTTGCCAACGTCGTGCAGCAGCACTCCCCATGCTAGCGTCGGAGAAGTTCCTGCCGGGAGTCCCTCGATCATCAGCAGCGTATGAATCCACACATCGCCCTCGGGATGAAACTGCGGCGGCTGCGGAACACCTTTCATCGACGCGATTTCGGGCAGCACAATCGAGAGCAGCCAGGACTTTTCAAGCAGTTCGAACCCGCGCCGGGCCGCCCCTTCGGTCAAGAGTTTGGTGAGTTCGTCGCGAATGCGCTCCGCGGAAACGTCAGTAACGGCTCCAGCGTGGCGGCGAATCGCGGCAAACGTTTTGTGCTCAATGTCGAATTCGAATCGAGCCGCAAAGCGCACGGCGCGCAGCATGCGCAATTTGTCTTCCGCAAATCGCCGGTCCGGTTCGCCGATGGCCCGAATCACGCCCGCCTTCAGATCGGCCTGGCCACCGACAAAATCAAGAATTTCGCCCGTGTCGTGCCGCATCAACAGGCCGTTGATGGTGAAATCACGCCGCTGCACATCTTCTTCGGGCGTTTTCGAATAAACCACGCGGTCCGGATGCCGCCCGTCGGAGTAACCCACGTCCGAGCGAAACGTTGCAACTTCCACTTTCAGTACATCTCGCGGCACGAGCACGACGCCGAACTGCGCGCCGACCGCAATGCTCTCCGGAAACAACTCCATAACGCGCTCGGGCGTCGCGTCCGTCGTCACATCGTAGTCAGCGGGCGCGCGGCCCAGCAACAGGTCACGCACACAGCCGCCGACGAGCAGCGCTTGATGCCCGTTGCGTTGCAACGTATCGCAGATCGAGTTGGCGAGTTCGCGGGGCGTCACACCGCGATTATGCGACACTCGGGGCGGCAAGGCGAATCCCGCATAGACTTAGTTTCCGGCAATAATTATTTAGTGCGAACTACGAGGCAGGTAATGTCGTCGGACTGGCGGGTCATGCCGACGAAATCGTCCACGCGCTTCATCAAAAATTGCAGGGATTCTTGCGCACCCCAATCGGGCAGCGCGCGGATGGCATCCAGCCAGCGATCGTTACCAAACTCCTGGGCATTTTCGTCGAATGCCTCGACCACTCCGTCCGTGTAAAGAATCAACGCATCTCCAGGTTTCAATTCAATGGCCGCTGTCGCGTAGACGGCGCCGGCGTCGATTCCGAGCGGCAAGCCGCCAGCCTCCAGCTTCTCGGTCGCTCCGTTTGCACGGCGCAGGATGGGGGGATTGTGTCCTGCGTTTACATAGATAAGTCGCCGCGTCGCAGGTTCGTACTCGGCAAGCACAGCGGTCGTGAAACGGCGGCCATCAAGACTGTGCGCACTCGCATAACGATTCAGCCGTACGACGAGCTCTCCCAAAGGAGCGCCTTCACCAGCAATGGTGCGCAAGCTCGCTTGAAGCGTGGCCATAAGTAACGCCGCGGGAATACTCTTTCCCGCCACATCTGCAATCACCAGCATGAGCTTTCCATTTTGTTCGGGGCTCGCCGAGGGATAGAAAGCATCGTAGTAATCGCCCGCAACCGAATTCTGCGGGCGCGAAGCAAACGCGATGTCTGCTCCAGCAACTTCCGGCGGTTTGGATGGAACAAGCCAGGTTTGAATTTCCCTCGCGATCTCCAGGTCGCGCTTCATCGTCACCTTGTCGGCTAGCTCCAGCGAAAGCAACAGCAGAAGCAGCATCACAGTGACAAAAGTGAAATTAAAATCGCCCTTAACATCGTTGCCGAACTCAAAATGGAAGCCCGAACCTACCAGCAGCACGAACGCGACAATCAGAAGCACGCGTCGCGCCGGCGTCAGCTTCATCACCAGCGACCAGAACAAGGTCTTGGCAATCCGCACGAATCGAGGCCGCCCTCGACGGTTCACCATGTCTTCGGCGACGGCGTCCGTCATATAGAACCCATAGCTGGCGCGCGCGTCTGCCGTGAACTGCGACCACAATTCGTCAAGCCGGCGGCCTTCGCTGATGCGTTGCCAGAATCCGGAAAGTTTGCCGCCGCGAATGCGATCTGCCGTGCCGGAAGGAGGTGTCACTGGGCTCATGCGAGAAGTATAGGGTATCCACCCGGGTTCGTCGTGACTGGCATCACGACTCACTTGACTTCTTGAGGTTCGCTCGTCCCAAAGCGTCCCACCTTGCGTCGTCGCGCTCGTTGCTGGAGCCGTCCGCGCGCAGCGAACCGCCAAATTGCACTTTTCCAAATCCGAAGCGGTCGCGCAGCTTGTCCGTGGCTCGTGTCAATTTTTCAAGCCGTTCACGGCGTTCTGCGTCGAGAAGTTCGAGCTGCTCCGAGCTGTGCGTAAGGCCGCTCAGGCTCACGCCGAGTAAGCGAATTTTTCGTTTCATGTCGCGATGCTCGGCGAACAGTGCATTGAAGACGCGGAAGATGTCCGCATCGAGCCGCGTCGGCTCAGAAAGAGTTTTCGCCCGGGTATGCGTGTCGAACCCGGCGTAGCGGATCGTCAGCGTCAGTGTGCGCGTGGCCAAACCTGCTTCGCGGAGACGCTTACATGCTTTCTGCGAGAGGTGGCTTAGCAAAGAGTGCAACGCTTCCGTATCGTTCGTGTCTTCTCCAAACGTGTGATTGTGCGAAATGGATTTCGGTTCGGCGTCGATGACGAATTCGTAGGAATCACCGCCGCGAGCTTTACGATAAAGCGCGTCGCCCCATTGGCCGAAAATTTTTTCAAGCTTTTCCTGCGATATCGCAGCAAGCTGATCCACCGTCTCAATGCCCAGCGCGCGCAATGCGCGTTCCGTAACTTCTCCGATCCCAGGAATCTTCTGCACAGGCAGTGGCGCAAGAAACCGCGCTTCCTGGCCCGGCGCGACCCACACCAGCCCGCGCGGCTTGGCCTGGTCCGAAGCGACTTTCGCGACGAGGCGCGTTGTGGCCAGGCCCGCAGAGCAGGGAAGCTCAGTAGCACTCGTGATGGTGCGGAGAAGTTTGTCAGCCGCGGCCAATGGCGGGCCGTGCAGCCGCTCCGTGCCTGCTAAGTCAAGATAAGCTTCATCGATCGAAACCATTTCAACGATGGGAGAAAATGTTGCGAGAATCGTCGCGACGCGGTCGCTCCACTCTCCATACTTCTCATGATGCCCATCGAGAAAAACCGCATGCGGGCACAAACGTCCCGCCGTTCGCAGTGGCATCGCCGAATGCACACCGTACTTTCGCGCCTCGTAACTCGCCGCCGTAACCACACCACGCTGATCGGGCCGCCCGCCGACAACCACAGGCTTGCCGCGAAGCTCCGGCCGCTCCAACAGTTCCACCGACACAAAAAACGCATCCATGTCCACATGCAAAATGGACGCGGTCGCATCCGCTGCTCGCTCTTCCAGCGCCCCATGCTTCGCCCGAAACCGCGCCATCTCCGGCATGTCGCTAGCCTACTCCCGATTCAACCTTCGCCACAACTTCGCCCTCCTCTAAACTCGTTCCGCAGCGATGACACGATTGATCCCGGCCAAATCTTTTGTGACGCCAACGTTTGTCCAGTTCGGCAGATCGAGGAGGGGCTGCACGGCGGGGAGGCTGTTGTGTCCGAGCTCTAGAACCAGGAGGCCACCGGGCTTCAAACATTGGGCGGCTTGAGCGATTAGGTCGGCGTAGAGTTCGTAGCCCTCTTCGCCACCATAGAGGGCGAGTTCGGGCTCGTGGTCGCGAACTTCACGCATCAGCGTTTCCTTTTCGTTTCGGCCAACGTATGGCGGATTACTGACGATGAGATCGAAGGACGGCGAATCTTGATTGGCGGCTTGTGACTCATATTGAGTGGACGCTGCCAAGTTCTGTTGCAGGGGCACGATATATCGTGCCCCTACGGTCGAGCCGTTGAGCAAACTGCACTCTACGAAGTGGATTTGATCCGAAACACCGTGGCGGGTGGCGTTGCATCGAGCGACGGCGAGCGCCGGGGACGAAATGTCTGTCGCAATAATACGCGCGCCGGGAAGCTCCTTGGCAAGAGCGATGGCGATGCAGCCCGAGCCGGTGCCGACGTCGACGATGCGCAGACCATGGCCCGCGAGAATTTGTTTTCGCCCGGCGCGGAGTTCGCGGACAGCAAGGCGGTCGAGCGCGACTTCGATAACGTGTTCTGTTTCCGGGCGGGGAATCAACACGTCGGGAGTGACTTCAAATTTCAGGCCCCAGAATTCTTGTTTCCCGGTGATATATTGCGTGGGTTCACCCTCGGCGCGCCGGAGAATGAGCGTGAGGAATCGATGCGCGTCGAGGCCGGGAATCACTTCTTCGGGATGCGCGTAAAGCCAGGCGCGGTCGCGACCAAGGACGTGCAGGAGCAGCAACTCCGCTGCAAGCGTGTACGAGGGGACATTCGCGTCGCGAAGCTCGGCGATGCCTCGTTTGAGTGCCGTGCGTACGTCGATCATTTCCGGATTTGCTTGATTCGATCGCAAAAGTTAGCATCAGAAAAACAAAGAGAAAAGATAACGCAGAGACGCAGAACTTCGCAGAGAAGACTCGGCGAACCCTTGAACTAGGCGGCTCCTAACTCTTGCTCGAGGCGCTCGGCTTCGTAGTGGCTGACCAGGCCATCGACTAGCGCGCCGAGTTTTCCTTCCATGACCTCTGTTAATTGGTGAAGAGTCAGGCCGATGCGGTGATCCGTAACGCGGTTCTGCGGGAAATTGTAGGTGCGGATTTTTTCGGAGCGGTCGCCGGTCTTGATTTGCCCGCGGCGCTCGGCGCCGATGGCGGCTTGCTGTTTTTCGAGTTCCATTTCGTAGAGGCGGGCGCGCAGCACGCGCATGGCTTTTGCGCGATTTTTGATTTGCGATTTTTCGTCCTGCTGCGAGACGACCAGGCCGCTGGGGATGTGGGTGATGCGCACTGCCGAATACGTGGTGTTCACGGATTGTCCGCCGGGGCCGGAAGAGCAAAAGGTGTCGATGCGCAAATCTTTCGCTTCGATTTTGATGTCGATTTCGTCCGCTTCGGGGAGGACTGCAACCGTGGCAGCGGAGGTGTGAATGCGGCCTTGCGTTTCCGTAGCGGGGACGCGCTGGACGCGATGGACACCGCTTTCGTATTTCAGCTTGGAATAAACTTTGTGTCCTTGAATGGCGGCGACGATTTCCTTGACGCCGCCCAGGTTGGATGGCGAGCTTTCGAGGACTTCCACTTTCCAGCCAAGTGTTTCCGCGTAACGCGAATACATGCGGAAAAGCTCACCTGCGAAGAGCGCGGCTTCGTCGCCGCCTGTTCCGGCGCGAATTTCCACGATGACGCTCTTCTCGTCGTTCGGATCTTTCGGCAACAGAAGTAGTTTCAATTCACGTTCGACAATTTCTTTGCGCGCGATGAGCTGTTTTTCTTCGTCCAGAGCCATTTGCTTCATTTCGGCGTCTTCGTTCTCGAGGACCATCTGGTGGGCGCCAGCGAGATCTTTTTCGACCTGCTTGAACTCGCGGTGCTTGACGACGATTTCCTCGAGCTCGGCGTGCTGCTTGGCGATTTTCTGGAAGCGTGCGGAGTCCGACGCGACCTCCGCCGTCGAGAGCTGTTGCGTCAACTCGTCGTAGCGCGTGCCCAGCTGATCCAATTTGTCTGACAATGTCATTACGGCCATGGCAAACCTCGAAAAAAGTGAGTAGTGAGTAGTGAGCAGTGAATAGTGAGTAGCAAAAGAAAGAGCGGGCTCACGACAAAGGCGAGCGAGGCGGGATCAGCTAATAGAAAGCGGCGTACACAAGCCAAGAATAACTCTGAATTGCGCGGGGCGCAAATGGTGTGGCGGCGGGACCAACCAAAGGATACAATACTTACATCAGCTACAGTGTCAGGGAGAGTGCCATGAAATCTGCCCGGTCCACGGTTATCAGCATGAGGCTGCCGGAAGAAAGCGGAAACAGGCTGAAGCGGATGGCGAATAGGCATGGTTGGACCGCCAGCGATGCAAGCGCGCGACTGGTGGAAGAGGGGCTGAGGCGCTCGGAATTTGCGTTTGTGGATTTCCGCGATTCGGGAGCGGGGCGGCAAGCGTACATGCAAGGCAGTTCGCTCGCGATTTGGGAAGTCCTGCTGCTCGTTCAAAGCTACAAAGTCGATGTCGCCGCCGTCGCCGCACATCTCAAATGGCCGGAAGCAAAAGTCCAAGCGGCCGTGAATTACGCAAGAGCTTTTCCTGAGGAGATCGACGAGGCACTCGCCGAGAATGATGCCGTTGGGTTTGAAGTACTGAAGCGCATGTTGCCGCAAGCCGCGGAATTCGTTTCGCACAGAAAAACCAAGAGCTGAGATGGTCAAGCTGCTCCTGGACGAGCATATCTCTCCGGCCGTCGCGGATGGTCTCCGGCGCCGCAACCCGTCGCTCACAGTTGTTTGTATGGCTGCCTGGGAACAGGGTGAGTTTCTGGGGCAGCAGGACTCCCTCTGCCTACAGCAGGCTGCGGTGCAAGGGCTAACGCTGGCCACATATGATCGAAGAACGATTCCCCCGCTGCTCAAGGTTTGGGCGGAAGAGGAGCGGAAGCACGGCGGCGTGATTTTTATCGATGAGAAAACCATCTCGCCGGCAGATACGGGCAGCCTTGTGCGAGCCTTGAGCGAACTCGCGAAGACCACGACGAGATGGGACTGGAGCGATCGAGTTTGCTTCCTGCGGCGCTGACGTGCTTTGAAAAACGCGCCTTGACCTACTTGATTTGAGTGTTCGTAGCTGATCTGCAACCGGGCGACATCTCGCGGTTGCCGCGTATTTGCGAGATATACTACGATGCGGCACGGAGCGGTCCACCACAGAAGGCGGGCTACACGACAGCCAGAACGGAAGCGGCAGTGAGCGAAGCGGTTCGACCGATTTTGCAAACGACAATTCAGGAGCGCGAGCCTGTCGCCGAAAGCGATGCCGGATTTCTTTGGGATTTTTGGTATCCGGCGCTGCGGAGCACGGAAGTTAGGGGCAACCGGCTCGCGACGGCGATGCTTCTCGAAGTGCCGCTGGTTCTGGGGCGCACGTCCGAGGGCGCAGCGTTTGCGATGCGGGATTCGTGTCCGCACCGGGGTATTCCGCTTTCCTATGGGCGGTTTGACGGGCAGACGCTGGAGTGCAGTTACCACGGTTGGAAATTTGAGGCTTGCACGGCGCGCTGCGTTGAAATTCCATCGCTGACTAGCCAGGACAAATTGAAGGTGGAGCGCATTTTTGCGGGGCACTATCCTTGCGAAGAGCGCGATGGGTACATCTGGGTGTATATGAACGCGCAGGGATCGCGGCTGCCGGAGACGATTCCTGCCGCGCCGAAGCTGGCAGTGTTCAGCGAGAAGTATCGGATTACGCATCTGGCTTGCGAGCTGCCTTCGCACGTGGATCAGGGGATTATTGGGTTGATGGATCCGGCGCACGGGCCGTTTGTGCACCAATCGTGGTACTGGCGAAGCCGGCACAGCATTCACGAGAAGGAAAAGAAGTTCGAGCCGATTCCGAACGGATTTCGTATGAGCCCACATACGCCGAGCTCGAACAGCGCTCCTTACCGGATGCTGCAGAAATATACTGGCGAGCCGGTTACGACGACCATCGACTTCGTTTTGCCCAATATCCGGACGGAAGAGATTCGGAGCGGGAAGCTGTGGTTTTCCAGCCGGGCGACGGTCACGCCAGTGAAGAGAGACCTGTGCCGGATTGATTTTGTGGCGGCTTGGAATTTGCTGCTGCCGGTGGCGATTTTCAGAGTTTTTGCCAAGAAGTTTTTGCGGCAGGACCAGGAGACGATGATCCTGCAGGCCGAAGGGTTGAAGCACAATCCGCGGCTGATGCTGATCGATGATGCGGACCGTCCGGCGAAGTGGTATTTCGGATTGAAGGCCAACCTGCTGGAGTCGAGACGCACAGGTACGGCGATGGTTCATCCGATGTCGGGATCGGTGACTCTGCACTGGCGGTCGTGACGAGAGCGCTGAGGTTCTAGTTAACAATAATCAGCCCCCCTCCCGGTTTTTGCATAAGTGTTGATTCTAAAGATAGTTAAAGCCATTTGTTTTGATGCGCTTATGCAAGTGTTGATTCTAAGTGGTTTAGAGTTTTCTGCATCTTGAAGCTGGCACGAAACGGGGCTCGGGCCCGCCGGAGGCCGGAAGGCTACGGTTGGTCCTTCGACGTGGAATAAGGAGCGCGGGGTGGGCGATGGAGCGGGGGAGCGAAGAGCAAAAGATCTGAGGGGATACGACCGACGAAGGAGCAAGGATGGTACGACCTTTCTCCTCCGCATTTAACAGAGGTAGTATAGCATATCGGTACTGATTGTCAAGTATTAAATTATAAGTGGTTTGGATGCAGCGAGATACGCGGCGATTCGAATCGGCGCTCCAGTACTAAGTGCGGTGAGCGGAGCAGAAAGTCACACCTATCGAGCGCAAGTGCGGCAAATTCTTAAAGATGGCTAGCGGAGGCGGGAGAGGTCGAAGGGGACGGAGACGTGTTGGCCGTCCGTGGTGATGACTTCGACGTTGGCGTCGTCGGAGGCGACGTCAGAGGCATCGTAGACGAGCCAGGCGAGCCAGCCCGTGGGATAGACATAGCCGTTGGCGCTGGAGTAGGCATAAGAGGAGCCTTCAGGGGCTGCCGCGTAGGAGAAGAGGCCAAGGTCTTCGGGGATGAAGGGGTAGTGATTTGAGTTTTGCACGTAGGACGGCTGGAGAATGATGCGAAGTGGCTCGATCCAGCGGTCTTCGCGGTCGGGGCCGGAACGCTGGGAGAGGCCGACGCGGAAGTCGCGATAGAAATCGGGGAGAGGTTCGTCGCGGCCAGATAGCTGCTTGTCGCCTTTAGCGGAGCGATAAAGTTCAAGAGCGCCGTAGGTATCGGTGAAGTTGATGCGAACGCGGACGTAGAGTTTGTCATGACCATGGCGGTAATCGAGGTCGGCTTGCTGGGCGCTGTAAGAGCCAGAGAGCCTGCGGGAATGTTCGATAATTTGTGTGTAAGGCGTGTAGATTTCGACTTCGGAGATGTAGGGGCCTTGGTCGGGGGCGGGGAGAGTCTTAACGTATTGAGAGAAGAAAGAGAGAGTGGACTGGTTGTTGTGCTGGCCGAGGAAGTAGGCGTCGCGGACGGCTTCTGGGGAGAGGGGAGTGTCGAAGGCGGAGGAAGGCGCGGGAAGCAGGAGTACGGCCGTTAGGACGCAGGAAATAGGGCTGAGGCGAGCGTGCATCTGGGTGGCCTCCTAACAATTAGACGTGAGAATACCATACCGTGTTTCGTACTCCGCGCAGATGGGTGTAAGGAGCGAGTACTACTGCTCGAAGACTTGCACGAGCGGCGGCGAGGCCGCTGTCTCATCGATGAGGTAGATCACCGTGCCGTTGGTAACAGCCACGGTGTTGACTCCGAGGTTGCCAGAGCCGTCTGCATTGATGGAGAGCGTGGCATTGAATGCGGAGCCGAGGGACAGCCCAGCCGTAGAGCTCGTGTCCTTCGTGCCTGTCAGGCTGCCGGAAGAGATCGAAGCGACTCCGGAAAGATCTGGAACTGTGTTGTCGCCTGGCTCGCTGCTGCCGAGGAAGAAACTGCCCGACAGTGAACTGCTGCTATACGTCGCGGCCGGCTGCGTATCGAAGACGCCGAGTCCGGCGGATGAGTCTGTGCTGATGCAAAAAGCAGAAATGCCGTCGAGTGGATTCGTGAGATAGCAGATGGGGGACGAGGCGGGAGTGGCGCCGCTGATACCCAACCGACCGGAAAGTTCCGTAAACGCATAAGTGCCCATGAGGTTCTGGCTAGAGGCTGTGCCGCCTGCATACTGGTCCATAGTTCCGGAGACCGTGCCGGATATGCCGCCAGAAAAATTCACGAGGCCGATAGAGACGGATGCGGCCCCTGAGGAATTTCCCGTAAAGTGGAAAATATAGTTCGGGGAGACCGACGAAGGGCTAAAGGAACTGGGGGAGGCGATTGCGCGGCCGCTGAAAGCCACGCCAAGGTCATTAGAAATGAAGAAGAGTTCCGATGAATTGATGACGTAAACCGTTACGTTAGCGGTATTGAGAGGTAGTCCCGGAACGGAGAGTGTTGCCTGAGACATCCCTGTTGCTGTCGCAATGGGCTGGATGGTCCCTAAACTCGAACCTCCTGCTTGTTCGGTTTCCAGCTGACCGCCGTCATTAGCGTCGAGAGCCGGATTAGAGAGGGTTCCTCCGCTCTGTGCGAATGAGCCAGCCAGAGCGAAATGAGTGAGAGGGCCTTTCGAGTTCTCCCAGCCATCAACGCCAAGAGAGTAATTGGGCGCGAGGGCGTTGAGCGAGAAAACAGCCGGGTCTTGCCGCCGCAGAATACCGGAGCCACGTTCCGGAGTCGCCGACTGCTGGTTGAAGAAGATGATGTCGCCCTTGGAGGCAACGCCTCCGGCGACGCCGCCGAGTGAGAAGTGGAAAGTAAAAGTGGTTTCGAACTGGTCCGTTAGGATGAGGCAGCCGCGATTATCTGGACCAACCGAGTAGGAGCTGGCCGTTGGGATTAGACTAAATCCTGAGTAGGAACGGTTGAGAAAAGGATTGAATTGGTCCGCCCCACCTGTAATCTTGCCCGTGCCGTCGGCCCCGAAACTGGCGCCGAACAAAAGAGGAGTGCCTGTACCGCTTCCGATCCAGCCTTGGAGGAGAATGGCGTATTGGCCGTTGAGCAAGCTCTCGTTGCCGCCCGTGCCACACGCAGCGGACCCGTCAAAAATAGTGAATGGGTCCGTATCCGACCTCGCTGAATTCGTTATGGATGTTGCCGTAATCGTTGGCATGTTGTCTGGAGGTGCGGGAACGTTGACGGGCGGCGTGTAATTCACGCTGAATACATTAGCTGACGAAAGTGTGCCGCAGGTGGGCGAACACGGCGTCCCGTTGGCGGTTAACGTCCAGGTTACGCCACCGTTGGCAGGGTCGTTCTGAACAGTCGCAGTGAACACGGCGAAGAAAAAATTTCCGGTTCCCGCGGCGAGTTCTGTGACTTTGTTTTGGATCGTGACGGCTATGGCGACGACCGTGATGCTAATTGAAGCCGATTTCGATGGCTGGGCCACGGAGGTGGCTGTGACTGTCACTGTCAGGTTCGAGGGTACGGAAGCGGGCGCGTTGTAGGTTGCGGAGGTCGTCGTTAGATTCGTGAGTGCTCCACAGCCTGCGCCGGTGCAGCCGGCACCAGAAAGCGACCAGGTGACGCCCTTGTTCGATAGATCGTTAGTTACGGCGGCCACAATGCTGACCGTCTGTCCCTGTTGAACGCTTTGCGCGGAAGACGGGGAAAGGACGACAGAGACTGCCGTAGCGCCGCCCCCGCCGCAGCCAGTGGAGAAGCAGGCGCAGAGAATGAGCGCCATGAGCAACGGCTTGAACAAGTTGAAGGAAGTAGTCTTGCTATGGAAAAACGGGAAGGAAACGGACATGGGGCCCCCTGGATAAACTCCGATGGATCACTTACGTCGAGCTAAATAGAAAACTGAGTACTCACCCTCGAACTGTGAAATGCATTAAACGTCTATTGGGGTACACCTGCATTGTTAGAATTTTGCGTGATGTAAACAAAGAGTGAGCCTGAAACGATGCGCAAAGTTCGCCCCATTTTTTTCGTGTGGGAGAGGACTGGGATGGACGGAAACGGCGAAGACGGTACGAACGGAATGAACGGCTACCTCAACGACCAAGAATTTAGAGGGTGCTGATGCTGAGTTATATCTAAATTTTACGTGGAATGTTGGGGAAGTTGAGCCAGACTTTTACGCCGCAGAAGTGGGAGCCTTCGGTGCAGATGGGGGTGGTGATGTTGGCGCGGAGGTGGCAGGGAGGGCCGATGTGTTTTGCGAGTTGGGGATGGACTTGGCGGAGTTGGGCGACTTCGTCCATGCTGGCGGCGTAGATTTCTTCCTGGGCGTTGAAGCAGGTGCGCATGGTCCATTTGTGGAGAAGATGGAGGAGGGAGCCGGACTCGACGAGGCGGATGGCTTTGGCGTTGGGGAGAAGGTAAAGAGCGATTTCGGGGGAGACACCTTCATCGAGGAGTTTATTTTTGGCGGACCAGGCGTCTTGCATGGCGCGGTCGTAGAGTTCTTTGGCGCGGGGATTTTGTGTTAGGAGAGCGGGAGTGATGTAGTCGGGGTTGCGGGTGTCGGCTAGCGTTAGGAGAGGGCGAGAGCCGGGGACCATGCGATGGCGTTGGTCCTGGGAGTCGGCCGTATGGCTGATTTTTTTGGCGAATGTGTAGTTGGCGTGCTGGAGAGCGCGCATCATGGGGGCGTGGACGCCGATGTCGAGGATTTCGAGGCGGTAGGGATTGCGGGCGGGATTTAGGAGGCGGTCGATGGCTTCGGCGTCGGAGCATTGGGATTCGGTGAGGCCGACGACGGCGCGGTAAGCTTCGGCCATGACGCTGGGAGCGTTGGGGGAATAGTCGAGGAGCTTTGAGGTTTTCCCTTGTAGCTTGGCGTCGAATTCTTTGGCGAAAATTTCGCCATGACCGGGATCGGCGGGTGATTGAGTGGAGCTGCCATTGAATGTGGCTGGATTCCACTCGGGGCGTTCTTCGAGAGGTTCGGTTCCGAAGCGTTCAAAAAATTGAGGATCGATTTTTTTTACTTCATCGACCATTGCGCCGATGATGGCGCGGGATTCGCTGGGGGTGTCGCTCGCAGCGCTCATGCGCCAGAGGCGGTGGAGAACGATGCCGGAGATGGTGTGGACCATAGTGGTGAAGGCAGCGACGGGAAGAACGTAACGCGCGATTTCGATGGCGCGCTTTTCGGCGGCGCGCTCGATTTTTTGGAGACGCTTGGGATGAGACATGGGGCCGATGTGCCAGATGTCGCTGAGGATGGCGCGGGCGTCGTTGACGAGGAGCAGAGAGAGTTCGCGGTAGGTTTGCCAGGCGCGGGCGACGGCTTGTTCGTAGATGGCGCGGTGAGTGTCGTTGAAAAAAAGGGAAGAGTTTGGGATGTAGGCTTGCGCGCGATCCAGGCGGACGTAGCGCTGGCTTTGCTGCTCGGAATTGTAGAAAGGGTGGGCGTGGAGAAAAGACCAGACGAATTGGCGGCTGACGTTTTCCAGGCCGAATTCGAAATGGGCGTGCTGGTAGACAGTGTGGTGGCCGCTGTAGAAAGTGGCTGCGCCGATGTTGAGGCGCTGCTTGTCGGTGATTTCTTCGGGGAGTATCAGGCGCGAGGCGTAGCAGGTGCGGGCGGCGGCGATGGCGGAATCGTAGGGGTGGGCGAAGGCGTTGCGGAGGGTGATGCGGGGCGGGGCGGTTTCGACTAGCTCGCCGGGACGGGCGCCTTCGAACATACGGGATTGTGTGGCCACGTTGGTGGTTCATTTTACATGGAAAAAGAATTTTACACCTAGAGCTCTGGGGTCACAGACGGCATAGAGAAGAAGTGAAGAAATAACTAGGTAAAGAAGAAGGGACAGAGTGTGAAGTCTGTCCCTTTGAGGAGAAATGTTGAGATGAACCGCGCGGTTACTTTTTTGCGGCGGCGGTTTTGGAGGCTTCGACTTTTGCAGCGGCGTCAGCGTACTTTTTGGTGAAGCGTTCGACGCGGCCGGCGGTGTCAATCAGCTTTTGTTTGCCGGTGAAGAAGGGGTGGCAATTGGAGCAGATTTCGACGTTCAGCCTGTCGCCCTTGATGGTCGAGCGAGTTTGAAAATTGTTGCCGCAGGCGCAGTGTACGGTTACAGCGTGATAATCGGGGTGAATACCTGGTTTCATGAGGCTCCATTCGTTCGCGTCCGGTCTGCACAGCTTCCCCGGAGTTCGGGGAGAAAGGCCTCAACACTGAAGTGGTGAGCTACAGCCGCGTCGCTAGGTCGCGAGGCAAACGCTAATTATACGGGATATTGGCGAGATTTCAAAATCGAGGGCCGAGGGACAAATTCCAAATGCCTTTAGTACGTAGTGGAATTCACGCTGGAACTGGACTATGTTTTCGGTCCGAGATTGATTCGGGATGGGGGTGGAGAATGAGCTGGATACGTGGGATGGGCCTGGCTGTCGCGTTTGGTGTGATGGTGACGGTTGCGTTTGGAGCCGGTGCCGGTAGCTCGAAGGAAGAGATCGATGCATTCAACAAGCGATATGTCGAGATGCATTTGAAAATGGATACTGCGGGGATATTCGCCACATGGGCGGAAGACGGTGTGAGTTTGATGCCAGGGGAAGCGCCGTTGATAGGAAAGAAAGCGATTGTGGCGTGGGTGGAAAATATTCTTTCACAGATGCCGGGATACAAAGTGGTGAAAGAAGAAATAGATTTTCACGATATACAGATCTCGGGAGACTGGGCTTCGGAATGGGCGAGCGAGCATCAAGTTGTGCAGCCGCCGGAGGGGAAGCCGGTCATTGATTCGCGCGGAAAGATGGCGCTGGTGCTGCACCGCGAGGCGAATGGAGAGTGGAAAGTCAAGCAGGAGATGTGGAACCAAGCGCCAAAGCAATGAGCGTATGAACTTGCGCGCGCTGTGTTGAAAGACTGCGCGTTGGTTTTGTCTTCGAGATGAGAGTTTTGTTTCGACGGGTCTACGTTTTGGAAAAACGCCAGCGGGTGGCGGATTCGGCGAAGTTTGGGGCGTGCTCATCCTGGCCGAAGGCGGTTTCGGGTTCGACGCGGTAAATGTTGCCGCCGGAAGATTCGAGGAGAGGTTCGACGTCACCGCCGTATTTTTTGTTGTAGACGGCGGCGAGGCGCTTCCAAACGGCGCGATCTTTGATTTCCTTTGGGACGCCTTCGACGATGACGGCTTCGTCAGCTTGCTCGGTGCCAATCGAGCAGTAATTGTGCGCGGCGATGTTTTTGGCTTTGCGGGTATTTGGGCCAGTGCTGAACCAGAAAGCGTCTTCCCACCAGACTCCCCAAACCAGCATGAGATGAGGTCGGCCACCCGGGCGCGTGGTGGCGATCCAATAGTTGTGGGATTTTTCTAGACGCTCGAGGGCCCAGTTCCAAGGCTTTAGGCCTTTGGACGGATCCTTGGGCATGTCGGCGAAATCGGGCCAGTAGGGGCGGCTTGCCGTGGGTTCGTTCATGAGAGGCTCCGTGTTCGATGGTTTGCCAGGCGAGATTCTAGCAGGGCCGGGGGTGTCGCCGGAATTGGGAATCGAAGAAGCGGTGATGGCGATAGTACAGCGCTCGCCAGTGTTTGCGCTTGCAGGAGGGATTTGCTTCGCGTAGCTTCGCAGGCATGCGCGTAGAGGCGGTTGGAGAGATGCCAAAGCGGATGGGAAGAAGCGGTGTCGTCGCAAGTGGCGCCGCGGTCGGCTTGGCGATTAAGAATTTCCTTTTGGCGATAGACAGTGACGATTCACTGTTTTGTGTGGCGCAACCACTGGCGGGGCCATTGGCGGATGAATCGGCGGACGGCCGCGTTTATTTTGGGGATATTGTTCTCGAGTTTCGGCGGAGCGAATTGAGCCAGCAGAGGAGCCTGCATTTTCTTTTGCTAGAGAAACTTATCGAGCTCCTAAAGGAAGCGGGATCGCAGGAGACTCTTGAGACGACACTTTGCTTGACGTCGGGGAGTATCTCAATGAGCAGTTCAGGCCGGCAAGAAAAGCAAAATCAGAAAGAACTCGCGTTGTGGATCAGACTCGCCGCCAAAGGTGAATCGGCCGAACAGGCGGTGCTGCGCTGGGGCCTGGGGCTTGCACATATTCAGCAGGCGCTGCTTTTTACCTCACGGCATTTGCGATTGCATTTGGCGCAGACGGGCGGTTGATTCTGGGGAGAGGCACGCGAGAATCAGACTTGGGTTGAGAAAGCTGTGGTTCAGGAGACGAATGCGCAGCCAATGCGATAGGCGCCTTGCGGCGTGCGCTGGAACCAAACGGGCTTTAGACTGACGCGTACGGGCGGAAGAATGGGGACGTGCAAGACTGCAAGAATACTATCCGGGATTTCTTCCTGAGATTCCAGTTCCAGGGCGACACCACCAAAGCCGAGATCCAGGACACGAGCGCGACGAACTCCCTGATCGCCGAGAACTGCATAAGCGTTTGTACCGGACATGGAGACACGCTCGGCTTTGCGCGCGATGGCGTAGACGCGGGCTGGTGGCGGGACAACCAAAGCTTGGGCGCTGGAAGTTCCAGGCGCGGTCGCAGGAGTTGCGGCCGTGGTAGCAGATTCAGATCTTTCCGACGGGCGCTTGGATTCGAACGGAATGGGCTTGGGAGCGGGAGGCTGGCGCTCGGAAGGAGCTGTGGATTCCGAGGCCGGAGAGGAAGAAAGCTGGGTGCGAGAGCCTCCAGTGGGCGTCTTGCTGTGGTTTGCATGCTTCAACTGGTAAAGACGCTCATCGGCGACGCGAATTAATTGATCGGCTTGATCGCCGTCTTGGGGAAAGGTAGCGACGCCGTGGTCCATGTTGACGCTCACACCCATCTGGAAGTGGGCTATCGATTCTTCAAACACGGTGCCAACGCGGCGGCTGAGAGCCAGAGCTTGGGCCGCATCGGTTTGCGGCAGCAGGAGGGAGAACTCGTCGCCGCCGATACGAAAGGCGGAATCCGAGGTGCGCAGAGCTTTTTTCAATGTTGTCGCGGCGGCGCGCAAAACTTCATCGCCGCGAGGATGGCCGTACTTGTCGTTGACTTCCTTGAAGCGGTGCAAGTCGAGAATGACGAGGCCGAGAGGCTGACCGTAACGGCGGGCGCGATTGAGTTCTTTTTCGAAAGCTTCGCTAAAGAGGCGCCGATTGTAGAGGCCGGTGAGGGGATCGGTGACGGCGTTCAACTGCAACTTTTTCAGTTCGTCGTACTCGATGAGAATGGGGACGCGGAAAAGTCCGGCGGAGGTGAGGACATCCATCAGTGCAGTTTTCAAGGATATTTGCCGCTCCATATGCTCGCTGAGTTCGCGGCGGCGAGTGAGCATCTCATCCCAGAGCTGCACACACTGCGCCTCTTGAAGCTCGAGGTGGGTGATGGTGCGGAAGTACCGCTGGAGGAACTGGCCACGCGCAGGTATGTCCAGGCTTTCGAGCGTATCCGCAAGCAGCTCGAGATACGAATCCTCAATTGGCAAACGCGGGGGCGCAGGAGCGCCGGGGCTGGGCATATCCGGTATACACCTGACTTTAGCCTATCCCCGCGGGGTTTGGGGAAAGCACATGTGGCTTTCTCTTTCCATGAGGAGCAAGCAAGAGACCAATTACGATGGCGTCAAGGGCTGCTCCGTGGCCAATCTGGCAAACCTGAGTTCTAGGCTATGTCGTTAAGCCAATAGGATATAGGGCCGATTCCCTGGGAACGGCATCTGTTCCGATTTTGGGCGATGTAACATTTCCACCCAAGTGGAGGGAAGCTGTCCGTCAAAGCGGCAATACTTTACTCAAGTGGCTTGAGGAATTCCAGCCCAAAAAGTCGCATTTCGCCAGCGGAATCCTGGCGGAGGACTCGAGCGGTAATGGGAGGCGTTTCGCTGGGAACAACTCCTGAAGAGGCAGAGGAGGGGGCGGGAATCGTGAGATGGACCAGTTGATCGGGGCGCAGAATATGACTGGAGGCCACGCAAGCCCCAGTGGCACTGATGTTGAGAGTTTTTGTAAGCTCGATAAACTCAGCCCCGGACGTGTCAGTTGCGCGGAGGAAGACGGGCATTTGCAAACGAATGCGGGGAGACCGTCTTAAGTTAGGGGAATCCACGCGACGACCATCCTTCAGAAGACCAGTTTGCACGATAGCTCTCTTAGTACTGGGGAACTAGTACGGGAACTTGCATATCGAGTGCCACATCCTGTTAAGAGAACAAGACTGTAAATCATTCAATTTAAGGCGCTTATGAGCTCGGCTGAATACGCAGTATCAAGCTCTGCCATTCTTATTCACGCCTTCGCCAGTTGACTTCCGCAAATGTGCAAATGGAACGCTTTTGCCATTGACAGTGCGAAAGTCCTCTGCGAGCATGAGCATTCAGCTAGGGAAAATTTTTTCCTCCCTCTTGGGGGACGAAATCCGCAAATGCCTGGAATCATTGCCACGCCTTCGATCGCCGATCATAGGAAAGTCCTAGTTCTACCATTCGGATTTATGAAAACGCTGCTCCAAGCAGCGAAGACGCCGATTTGGATGATTGATAGAAGCGGACGGATACTTCTCTCGAATGAAAGCGCCCAGCAATATCTCCGCCCACTGAGTGCCAGCGAATCTAACGAGTTGAATCTGTTTAGCGAACTCCTGAAAATCGAGCCAAGTCAGATTGGCCAGAAAATCGACCTGGGAGAGCACGAAGTGGAGATGGAAGTGGCGCGCGGGGGTAAAAAGATCCGCGCGCGCATTCAATGGGTAGCTGAGGCGGAATGTTTGTTCGTTCAACTGGAGACGGAACTTCCCGTTGAGCCCGGGCCGGATGCAGCGACGCAACTGACTGTGCAGGAGCTGCTGAAGGAACGAGAAATTACTTACAGAAATTTGCTTGCGGCCTATTTGAAATTGCAAGAAGTAAATCGGCAGAAGACCGTCTTTCTCGCCTCCGCGGCGCACGAATTGAAAACGCCACTTGCGGTGATCAAGGGTTACTACGACCTGATGCTGACGGGATCGCTGGGACGTTTGACAGACAAGCAGCGCGACATCCTGGAAGAATCAAAAGAGAGCTGCGAGCGGCTGGTGCGGCTGGTTTCGATGTTCCTGAACTATTCCGCCCTAGAGAGCGGGAAGCTGGTGCTGCAGCTGCGAGAGAATGATCTTCGCGATTGCCTGGATGAGGTGGCGAAGCGCTGGTCCGAAGCTTTCCAACGCAAAGGGGTCAAGCTGGAAGCCAGCTTCGATCCGTCGATTCCGACGTTTCGGTTCGACTACCAGAAAGTGCAGCAGGCGGCAGCGAATCTTCTGGACAATTCGCTGAAGCATACGCCGGCGGGCGGAAGCGTGACATTGAAAGCTGGGCCTCATTTCTGGGAACGTCGCGTGGCGGCGGTTGCGCCAGTGGAAGAGCGGCGCCGATTCCGACTCCCGCGGCCCAACAGCGTAGAAGTCTCCGTGGCGGACAGCGGACCCGGAATTGCGGCGGAGCATCATCAGGAGATTTTTGAGGATTTTGTGCGGGTGGACCGAAACACTTCCGGGATGGGTTTGGGGCTGGCGATCGCAAAGCGGCTTATCCAGGCACATCGCGGGAAGATCTGGGTGGAGAGCGAACCGAAATCAGGAAGCAAATTCACATTTTTGTTGCCGATGGATCAAGGATAGTTTCGAGGATTTGGGACACGCTAAAGGGAGAATTCGATGGCCGCTAAAGAAAAAATTCTGGTCGTGGACGACGAGCCGAGCATCCGCAAATATTTGCAGACGCTGTTGGAAGTAGACGGATACGACGTCGAGACAGTCAGCTCGGGACGAGAAGCCATCGCGAAGGTGAGCGGCGGGGAGCGGCCTGACTTCATTATTTTGGACGTTCTCATGCCAGAACTAAACGGGATTGAGACGTTGAAAGAATTGATGCAGGCGGACCGAAGCCTAAACGTCATTATGCTGTCGTGCTCGAATGAAGTGGGCACGGTGGTGGAAGCAATTCGGATTGGCGCGCACGACTACCTGACGAAACCGTTCGAGAAGACCGAATTGGATGCGGCGATGTTGAAGTCGCGGCAGAAGAAACAGCTCACGACGGAGAATCAGGCGCTGCGCGATTACTGCGACCAGGTAACAGAGGATCTAAGCTTTCTGGCCGCCAGCCCTCAGATGGTGCGTATCCGCCAGCAGATATTGCAGATTGCTCCGGTGGATGTGCCCGTTTTTATTTGTGGAGAAAGCGGCGTAGGCAAGGAAGTCGTGGCGCGGATGATTCACTTGCGTTCGAAGCGCCGCAACCAACCATTTGTGAAGGTGAATTGCGCGGCGCTGCCCGGGGAGCTTCTGGAATCCGAGCTGTTCGGGTTCGAACAGGGCGCCTTTACGGGCGCGATTCGGAGCAAGCCCGGCAAATTTGAAATGGCGAACAAGGGGACAATCTTCCTCGATGAAATCGCGGAGATGACCACACCATTGCAGGCGAAGCTCCTGCACGTGCTACAAGATCACCAGTATTCACGGCTAGGCGGCCGACACCTGATCGATACAGATGTGCGGGTGCTGGCGGCAACGAATGTGGACGTGCAAGAAGCGATGAAGACGGGGCGCTTCCGTGAAGACCTGTATTACCGGTTAAACGTGCTTTCGATACTCGTGCCGCCGCTGCGCGAGCGGCTGGTCGAGATTCCCTTGTTGTTCCATCATTTTCTCGAGCAGTACAGCGAGAAGTTTGGGAAGACGCCTTCGGGGCCATCGAAGCATTTGCTGGATGCGGCGGTAAATTATCCATGGCCGGGCAATTTGCGGGAGCTAGAGAATTTCGTGAAGAGGTACGTGATTCTCGAGGACGATGAAGGCAGCCTGCGGGAATTGGTGGAGATGTCCTCGGCGCGACAACGGACTTCTCCGCGCGAAGAGCCCGCGCCGCCGCGCGAGCAGGGCCTGAAGGCGCTGGTGCGTGGATTGAAAGACGAAGCGGAGATGGAAGCGATCGCGGATGCGCTGGAGAAGGTGCGATGGTGCCGCAAGGACGCCGCGAAAATGCTGGGCATCAGCTACAAGGCGCTGCTCTACAAAATGAGGCAGTTTAATCTGGACACGCCGCGAACACGGCGCTCGGCCGCTGCAGTGGAATCGGCAACCGTGGTTGGGACGCGGAACGAATAGAAGTATCGAAACCGGCTATTTCTAGCGAGCCGGCTGGGGGGACTGGCAAACTCTGCTGGTTTCTAGTAAGTTCACGTACCGATAGCGCGGTTCAAAGCACGTCATCGCCGCAAATAGTGGAGGTCGGGGGGAATGACGGAACGCCGAACGGCTCGTCGCTATGATTTGTCCTTGCCGATTATCATTCGAATTCCCGACGAACACCAAGACGATTCCCAGGAAGGAAAGACGCGCGATATTTCGACGCGCGGATTGTATTTTGTGATCGAGCAGGATCTTGAGGCAGGGTCGGAGTTGGATATTACGCTAACACTCCCTGCGGAGATTACGCACGGCACGGAAGTTTTTGTGCGCGCCCTCGGAAAAGTCGTGCGAGTGGAACGACGGATGGAAGATGGCACAGCACGGATGGGCGTCGCTGCGGTGATCGAGCGGTACGATATTATTAGGGGCCAGGCTGCTAGCGCATAGCCACACCGAAAAACACGCGGGTTTGAACATCCCAGGACCGAGACGACCACGCTGTTAAGGCAGTAAGCCTGCAATCCTTGTTCTTCTTAAAAGATAGCCAATTCGAGAAAATCGTTAGCAAGGCGGGGGCACATTTTTTCTCACGGCGCTCGGAGAGAATAGAGCTTGGATTCAGGTGGTACTATAACCACCGCAAACTAGCTTCTCGTAAGTGTCTCTAAATACATCCTTTAGTGTGTTATTTCCGTACAGTAAAATCCTCTGGAGCGGTTCGGACAATGGCCTGCCATTTGCACTCTCGCTATGCGCCAAGAGCTCATTATGCCTCCGTCCAAACCAAGAATCAGCACCCGCACAGAACCGATCGACTCGCTGCCGCCCGATGATGTGCTATTTGGCCGGTCTGCGCCTATGAAGGAAGTCCGTTCTCTCGCGGCAAAGGTTTGCAATATCAATGCGCCGGTGCTGCTTTGCGGCGATGGGGGGACCGGCAAGGAAGCAGTGGCGCGGTGGATTCACTCGCACTCGCCAAACGCAGGGGGCCAGTTTGTGAAGGTGAACTGCGCGGCGATCCCTGGAACTCTCCTAGAGAGCGAATTGTTTGGGTACGAGAAGGGGGCCTTTACAGGAGCACACGTCACCAAGCCGGGGAGAGTTGAACTGGCTCAGAATGGAACGCTGTTCCTAGACGAGATCGCCGACTTGGACGGCGGTCTGCAGGGCAAGCTCTTGCAGTTTCTGCAAGATGGAAGCTATTCGCGAATTGGCGGCACAGAGGAAAGATTGGTCGAAACGCGGCTGATTTGCGCGACGAACAAAGACTTGCAACAAGGAATCGATGCGGGGACGTTCCGGGCCGACCTATATTATCGTATTAATGTGGTGCGAATGAGGTTACCGGGGCTCCGCGAGCGCAGCGAAGATATACCCGTACTTGCCGAATATTTTCTTATGCAATTCCAAGAGAAATTTACGAAACCAGCGGAGCCGCTAAATAAGGCGATGCTGCAATACCTGCAGAATCTGGATTGGCCCGGGAATATTCGCGAGCTATCGAACGGGATTGCCCGCTATGTGCTTGTCGGCGCGGAGGCCAATATTGGCCCGGAGCTTGTCGTTAAGCCGCATAGCGCTGCATCAAGAAATTCGAATAGCACAGTTAATGTTCCGCTGAAACAGCTATCCAAGGAAGCAGTACGCGAGCGGGAAAAAACCTACATCCTCGAGGCACTAAAGGCCAATCAATGGAATCGCCGAAAGACGGCTGAGGTGTTGAAGATTAGCTACCGCACTCTTATCTATAAGATTCGCGATGCGGGCTTGATTTCCAAACGTTCGCAACTTAGCTCGACGCATTGATGAAGGTAGCCTAGGGTTGGGTGGTCTGGGTCTGGGCTGTCGTACATGCCTGGCACTTGCTTGCGCAGGACAGGAAAAAGATTGCATATCTAACGTGAGGCGGCCAGGTCGAACAAAGCACCGACAGTAAGGAAATGAAAATACATGGCTTATTCTGACCGAATGGCACACGGCAAGAAATGGATTGGCGCCCAAAATGCACGTTTTCTGACTGACTTAATGTGGGCGCATTTGTAACCGAGGGGAATGGGCCCTTGACGAGGACCAAGGACATGAAGATCAGGCTGGTTCTAATCGCTGTTGTAATGACGGTTCTAACGGCATGGTGCACCTCCCCCGCTTTGGCCGACAGCATTCAGCTGGAATGTAGTACGTGTACGGCTGGGAGCGTCACGCAGATGTCGGGTGGTCCTGTGCAGTTCAGCTTTGTCGATGTTGCCAATCAGACTATAACCGGAAACGCCTTTATAGCGATTCTGGTGCCCACGGGGGGCGCAGCTCCCACCTTTACCGGCGGATCGCTGGCAGAGACTGCGTCGTTCACGAGCGGCAACCTCGGCAGTTTGCTTGGTCAGAACTTTACTGGTTACAACCTTTCCAACTTTCAGAGCGCCAGCGCACAAGGGTTGGGAATTACGCCGTCTGGTTTCACAGTATACGAATACTCGCTGGGGACGGGCGTTACCTTGGGGCCCAGTAGCACTGGCATTACCGGACTGACCGCGGCGGTTTCGCAAGGAAGCGTGATAGTAGGTTTTATCGACCCCCCCTCTACTACCTACCAGACGCCCCTGAGCGGGAGCATCACTGTTCCTGAACCAAGTACGTTGGGACTGTTGGTTCTGGGGCTAGTTGGTTTGCTCGGGGTCTCAATGTTTCGCGTGCGCAAAGAAGCGGGAATTATCTAGTTCGCAACGAACTTCCCCAGTATTTACTTCGAACTCTTGGCCCTGCCATTCTTAGATGGCGGGGTATTTTTTTCGCCTCCTAGGGTATTCCGTCTTGCGTCGCTTTCCTCACTCGTCCTACTGGCCACTCCGACCCTGGCCGACGGGCAGTATGCACGTTGTGCTTGGAATGTATTCATTCTTGCCCCAAAACTGTTCTTCAAACCAGTAGTCGAGCAGGTGCTTGCCTCTTTATCCTTCGCATGCAGTCAAGGCCAGAGTGCAGCCATTTCAGCCTCAGCGGACCCACCCCCGTTCCCGGCCTACAAGCTGAATTAAGCCCGGAGGAATTGCAAACAGTGAAAACCAACGTAAAGGGATTGGTGTGCGCGGTTAGCGCTGCGATTCTGGGCTGCTCTGCAGCGTTCCTCAGTGGCTGCGCAGGTTTGGTCAGTGGCACCAACAGCACTGGCGGTTCGCCTTTGACTCTGGTCATCACCAGTGTGCAAACCGGTTCGATCACTACCACTAGCTCTCAGGTCGTGTGGACCACAAACGTCCCTGCAAACTCCTCGGTCGATTATGGAACTACTTCTGCCTACGGAAATACTACGTCAGTTGATACGACGATGGTTACGAGCCACCAGATGACGCTCTCCGGCCTGGCCGCTGGCACGACTTACTACTACCAAGTAAATTCGACCGACTCCAAGGGTAACCACGGGCACGGCGGCAACTCTTTCAAGACATCTGGTTACATTCTTTCCGGGACGATCAATCCTGCAACGGGAGGAAGCGGATCGACGCTGACGCTCAGCGGTGCGGGCAGTGCCACGACCACAACGGCAGACAATGCAGGGAATTACGCATTCCCCGGCTTAGCGAACGGGACATACACGGTTGCTCCGAGTCACGCAGGTTTTGCGTTCACACCGAGTAGTCAGAGTATGACCGTTAATGGAGCCAACGTTGCCGGAGTGAACTTCACAGATAACGCTACGGCGGTAGCGCCAACGATCACGACGCAGCCGGTGAGCCAGACAGTGACGGCGGGACAGACGGCGACGTTTGGTGTGGTGGCGGGAGGGACAGCTCCGCTAAGTTACCAGTGGCAGAAGAACGGAGTGAACATCGCGGGAGCGACGTTGGCGAGTTACACGACGCCGGTAACCGCGACGACGGACAGCGGATCGACGTTTGATGTGGTGGTGAGCAACACGGCGGGAAGCGTGACGAGCAGTGCGGCGACACTGACGGTGAATGCGGCGGTGGTAGCGCCGACGATCACGACGCCGCCGGTGAGCCAGACGGTGACGGCGGGACAGACGGCGACGTTTGGAGTGGTGGCGGGAGGGACGGCTCCGCTGAGTTACCAGTGGCAGAAGAACGGAGTGAACATTTCGGGAGCGACGCTGGCGAGCTACACGACGCCGGCGACAGCGGCGACGGATAGCGGATCGACCTTTAACGTGAAAGTGACCAACACAGCCGGAAGCGTGACGAGTAATGCGGCGACGCTGACGGTGAACGCGGCGGTGGTAGCGCCAACAATCACGACGCAGCCGGTGAATCAGACAGTGACGGCGGGACAGAC